>JAABUJ010002541.1_pt1 | contig 22384 bp, 15 predicted proteins | sample 5559131 | NCBI WGS metagenome assembly JAABUJ01 (sample SAMN10711875, study PRJNA513366) | rock metagenome | isolation source: Antarctica rocks | place: Antarctica: Victoria Land, Mt New Zealand nord | collected 2016-01-07
CGCAGCGTCAGGGCTCGCCCGCGGGCTTCGCCGCGATGCAGCCGGCGCCGCTCGGCTTATTGCGCTCGCGCGGGACGCTCGTCGTGACCGGACTCGCCGCCATTGGCGAACTCGTCGGCGACAAGCTACCGATGGTCCCCAGCCGCACTCAGCTGGGTCCGCTCGGCGCCCGTCTCGTCGTCGGCGGCTTGGCCGGCGCGGCGGTCGGCGCCGACGCGCGGCTCAACCCGATCGTATGCGGCGTCCTGGGCGCCGCGGCCGCGGCCGCCAGTTCCTACGCTGGCACCTCCTATCGCAAGGCCGCCGACGCCACGGGCGTGCCCGATGTCGTATGGGCGCTACTGGAGGACGCCACGGCTCTCGGCCTCGGCTACGCCGCGCTGAAACAGTACTTTAGCTAACCGAACCTAGCGCTCTCAATAGATAACGACTAGCCCGTCAACTTGACTGTCATGGCCGCGATGTCGCCGTTCGCTCCGTCGTGCAGGACGCGGACGGTGAGGCGCCGGGCCATCGCATTGACAGCCAGGGGCCGTTGCAGGTCGCCCGTATCCCGCACCGGAGCGCCGGCGACTGAAATTTGTTCGCCTTAAATCCGAGCAGTTACATCTGGTAAGCATTGATATTTCGTGGTATTATGTGACTGAAAGTTACTGCTATCCCTGGCGCTGAGGGGCGTTGGGGGGCGCAGCGGGGCTTTCTAAAACCACCTCCGGACTACCGCCCCTGACTGTGTGGGGCCGTTGCTTGATGTATCTTCAAGCTTACGGGGTGGTTTTTTTATGGACTACGGATGACTGTTATCTTGCGCCTAAGTGGTGCAAGGAAGTCCGGTTCAGCCCCTTTAGCCGCATGTTGTGCCGCTCCTGCTAGCATGTCAGCAACCATGATCCCATCATTGCGGTGCGACTCCGCTGACTTGACATCCTCCAAATGGCACGCACGCTGTAGTACGTCGGCCCGTTGCCTAAATCGCCTCTTTGTTACCGTGCATAGGGGTCTTGTATCCTTCTTTTCCCCATCAACGAGCAACATAGCCCCATCGATTTGCTCATCAGGTAAACGTAGCACCAATGAACACAACTGATCTGCTATGAAGTCGACGCCGTGGAATTGTGTCATCTCTTGCGGCAAAGCTTTCTTATCCAGGGCAGCGACGAAGCCGCTAATATGTGAATTTGTTAGTGCTTGCATAAAACCCTGCCGCACGCGTTGAGTCTTAGACGGCCCTTTCGCGAAGTGGTACTCAAAATACGGTGGAAGTTTCTGTTGCTTGCGCAACTCCTTGAGGATCGCGTGTATTTCATCCTCACTGTAATGGACGAGGGACAGTGAAAAGTACCGAGATGCTCCGTCACCAACCTTGAAGCTTGGATCACCTGACCAGTCTGTTGCTAACACACTTTACCTACCAATAGCCCTTAGCCCTTTTATGGGTACTGCTCGCTCCACTTGATATAGCGAAGCGCACTCCCTGGAGTAAGACCGAGGTACTGCGCGGTCAACTCCAAACTTTTCGTTTGCCTGTACCACCGGATGCCCGCCGTGTGCCGCAGAGCATTCCCTGTCTTGAACGTGACACCAGCCCGTTCACACAACAATTTAAAACGGCGCCACACTGAGATCGGCTTGCGGAATGGCAACACATAGTCGTCACGCCCGCTCTTAGGAATGGCCTGTAACGCTTGTGCCAAGCTTGCATCTATGGGCACGGAGCGCGTCTTGCGACCTTTACTATGCCGCACAAATAGAAGCCCTCTAGTTAGCTTGATGTCTTCCCGCCGTAGGCCCACACATTCCTGTGCGCCCAGTCCAGCGACACCAGTTAGCAGGAGGAGCGCCAAATCCGCAGCGTCGGCAACTGCAGCCGCGCGCAGTGCATCAAACTCAGCAGAACTATAAGGCGTGCTCTCCCCTTCCAATGGCCTATCGTCGCGGATGGTAATATCGGCAAACGGATCGATACCGGCAACAGCTCCACTCCACCGCAAGGCCCCGTAAAGGGCACGCGCCGCCCCAATACGTACCTGTATCGTCAACGACTTCCGTCCGCGCTGTTCCATCTCCTTGACCCACGTCGCGGCGGCCCTCGACGTCGGATGAAGCAAATCTTCATGCGGCCAAGCCGCGAGGAGTTGACGAATCCCGGTCCGATAATTGCGCAGCGTCGACACGGTCACATCCGTGCCAGCGCGGCCAGAGGGGGGACGAGTGCGCAACCACGCCGTCATCAAGTTAAAAAGGTCAGTCTCATTACGACTCTCCGCAGCTTCGCATGCCGCACGAGCGCGTTCCTCGTGCGACATTCGCTTCCATCTCTCTACAGGATCTACAGGATCTACGCCGCCAAGCGCTTCCTTACGTGCGCCATCAGTCGGACCCCCAGGTGTAGAGTTGACCAGATCCCATACCGCATTCATAAGATGTCCACGAATGAGGTCTTTAAAATCGTCGGCGCCGTTATAGACGCTATACAAGCCTTCCGTTTGTTGATCATTGAATTGTTCCTGGAATTCGAGAACTCGATCGTATTGCTTTACCTGTTCGCGCGTCCTAATGGGAGCGGGCATTTGATTGAAGTAAAACATGATACGTGGTCGGCGCTTTGTTTGCCAACCGCTAAAAGCCTCGTCAAACTCCTCCTTTGTCCCCGAACCTGTGACGCCGGTAGGCGTCCCAAAACGCCACCACATGATGCCAATGAAGATATCAGAGTTGCGCACGTCTAGCTGACGGTTGATGACGCCTTGGGGTCGGCCCATGTCCGGCACGGCATTCTTGCCGCTCTCGAGTAGCAGGTTAACACCGATTTTAGAGCCAAAAGTATCGTTGAGATCTCGAATCACCTTATCGAGGTCTTGTCGTTCTTTAACAACATCAGTTGGTGAGGCAACAAAAATCTTATATTGCTGAACCTTTGACACCTGCTCTTAACCTCTCCGCCCTTGCGCAATACATAGCTCGCTTATATTACAAGCTTTTATTGCAGTATAGGCGAAGATTACGTTGGTTGCGCAAAACTTATCCACTTATATTACAGTAGGAGATGGTCCAGCGTATGCTCAGTGCTGCTTGACATTTTGAGCCTTCAGCAGGCACTATGTTGTCACGTACGTTTGACACGAACTATGTCTAATTGTCTAACAGCTGCGATAACACGTTTAGGATGTAGTGCAATTAGCAGGAATAGGAAGGGGGCGCGTTATGCCAAAGGCGCTACACGAAGGGGTTGAGCAGGGCATGCAGCCTATGACGCGGCGGCGCCTTATACGGGTAGGCGCCGGCATCGCGAGCACGGCCGGCGCGCTATCGACCGGACTTATCGATGCCGGCGCGGTGTCGCGCGGCGCCAATGCTGGGCATGGCGACGTGGATAGGGCGTCGTTGCAGAAGGCATACCTGTTCCTGAACACGATGATGGACGCCTATCAAAGCGGGCCAATGCCGCGCCTGGCCCAGAGCTACTCCGACCAACAAGGACTCAACAGCACGGCGTTCATCTACGATAACGCGCTGCAGATCATCGCCTATCTCGGTCGGCGCACGCGTGAGGATGTGGCGCGCGCGGATCCTGGGCGACAGTTTGCTGTACGCGCAGACCCATGACCCGAATCCTTCGTACGCCGATGGCCGCCTGCGCGATTCCTACTTCGTCGCGCCGTCGTTCGTCACCAGTGGCGGTCCGGTTCAACTGGATGGCGCGCCGGCCTATCTGAATGGCACGGCGGTCGGCAACGTCGCCTGGGCGGGGCTTGCCCTCGCCCGCCTCTATGCCTACACGGGAGGTCAAAGTTACCTCGACGGCGCGCTCAACAGCTTGCTCCGAGGATTCCCCCGCCTTCAGGGGTGGGGAGGAAGCGGAGTCAGGCCTACGTGGTGGGACCACGGCGTCTCTCCTTCCCCTGCTATACTGGATATGTCTTTTGACTAACACACTATCGCTTAGGCACTCCCTGTGGGAGAGGGTCGGCTTTAACATAATATTTTGCCCTGAGCGGGGCCGTCTGGCGTGCCAAACGGGCTCACCGATGCCTCCCACACCGTCAAATAGGGTGTTGCGCAGTGGCACCTTGTCGCTCCGGCTGCTCAATGCGCCGGTAAGCGCGCCCACGACACGGGTGGACGTGCGGTTATCGTCAAGTCAGAGGCGCGCATAGGACGATGCGCAGCCCTGAACAGGCCGTATATTATGTTAAAGCCGACCCTCTGTGGGAGAGAGACAGTTCGCGGAGGCGGCGGGTTACGCCAAAGCCTCAAAGGTGTGTGCAGGTCACAACGTTCTATTCTCGCAAGTGGTCCGGCCATGGTGGGGATAGACGGGCGCGTTGTCGGTGCGCCCCTGATGTGTCGCGCGGTGAAGCCAAAGCCTTCCCTTCGCGGGGTCGGAATTGCGGTGGAGTGCAGATACAAGCCCCCGCCTTTAGGCGTGGGGTCACTGACTAAGTACCCTATCCCCGAAGACGTGCAGACGTGGAGCTACCTCGCGCTGGAAGATCCCGCCTATGCCGCCTCGGTCGACTGGGCGAGTGCGCGCCTGGCCGTCACCGATACACCGGAGGCGCGTAACGCGACGCTGACCAGCAATGTCAATTTTAGCGGCGTCACCTTCAGCAACGGGAGCATGCAGGCGGATCCGACCGTCGCGCCGAACGGCTACACACCGAAGCCCAACCTCAGCGCCGTCTGGTTCGAGGGGACGGCGCACATCGCCGACGCGCTGCTGTTCCGCGACACGCGTGACAGTTCCGCGACGGTGTTGGGCGATGACAGAGCGCTGGCCGCCTTCTACCTGTCCAACATCCAGCGGGCACAGGCGCTACTAGGTCAAAACCAGACCGTCGGCGGCAAGGCGTTGGCGCCAGGATATGGTATCGTTGCCTCTTCCAGCCCAATAGACTCGTTGCAGAATTAGGATGAGGTTGTCGTAGAGTAGGGGTATGTTGACCTATGAGACACTGGCGCACAAACCGGGCGCCTTCACATCGATGACAGGGCTCACCATTGAGGAGTTCGAGAACCTGCTGGCGGATCTGCGCCCGCGCGCTGAGGTGGCCCGGCAGGAGCGGTACGTCGCGACGCCGCGTCGGCGCGCCCCTGGGGGCGGGGCCAAGCCGCGCTATGCCCTGTGGGAGCGGTTGCTGATGACGCTGGTGTGGCTGCGCCTGTCTCTGACGGGGGACGCGGTGGGCGTCCTCTTCGACGTGAATAAGAGTACGGTCTCGCGCTACACGCGGTCGCTGCTGCGGCTCTTGCGGGATCAAGGGCGGGACACGCTGGGCTGGCCGGAGGAGGCCCAGGCGTTGCTGGACACGGCGGATGACGCGGACGAGGGGGGCGACGCGGACGAGGGGGGCGACGCGGACGGCGTGGCCATCATCGACGCCACCGAGCAGCGGGTGGAGCGCTCCCACGATCACGCGACACAAAAGGCCCACTACTCGGGCAAGAAGAAGGCGCACACACGCAAGACGCTCATCGTCGTCAACGAGCGCGGCCGGTTGCGGTATGTCAGCCCCTCCGTGCCGGGGTCGGTCCACGACCTGACTCTGCTGCGCCAGTGCGGGACCCTGGAGGAGATCCCCTCCACCCTCTCGCTGATGGCCGACAGCGGCTTCCAAGGGCTGCACAACGACGCGCCGGAGCGCAGCGTCGCCCTGCCCTACAAGGGCAGCACGGCCCATCCGCTCACGCCGGAGCAGAAACTGCACAAGGCGCACCTCTCCCGTATCCGCATCGTCGTTGAGAACACGCTGGCCGAGATGAAACACGTCCGTATCCTTGCTGACGTCTTTCGCCACCCGCTTACCCTCTATGACGGTATCTTCGTGTCCATTGCCGGCCTCGTCACGCGCCGGGCCGACCAGCGATTAGCCGACCAGCGCCAAGCCATGTTCCCTCTAGCCGCGTAAAAGGGAATTTTATTCTGCAATGAGTCTATTGGGGCGACATCGTGGTACCTGATTGCCGCGCAGCGGGTCAATCCGTATCGCCTCGATGGACACGATGGCCGGTAAACACAACCATTGAGGGCGCCCCGACGCTGGACGTCGTCGCGGACCTGTATGCGTAGACGGCGATTAGCCCGTCATTGCGACAGAGGCGCCTGCGGCGCGTGGGACGCGGACACTCGCGTCGAGCCAGGCGTACGCGTGGCCGCGGTCATCCTGGATGGCGGCGAGGACGCCGACCCCGTGGAGCACATGGGCGTAGGCCGCGCTATCCGTGGCGCCAAGGGCAAAGGCGGTTAGCAGCCGCTCCAGCCAGCGGCGTCCTTCGGTCGTGTGGCCGCACAGCATCCAGAACGGCCACAGCGCGCCGCCCAGGCGCAGCCCCGTACGCTCGTCGCCGCTCTCCACCGTCCACTCCAGCGCCGCGCGCAGGTTGTCGTGCTCGCGCTCCAGCCTGGCCGCCCACGCGGCGTGGCACGAGGCGCCCAGGTGGAAACTGGCCGCCTCGGCGAACTCCAGGTAGTAGGCGGCGTGCCGGCGGCGCGTAGAGGCCAATTCGCCGCGCTCCACCAGGCGCTCCAACCCATACTCGCGGACGACCTCCGGCAGCGTGAAGCGCGCCTCGCCGTCGCGCTCCCCGCGCCGCAGCAGGTTGCAGCCCACCAGCGCGGCCAGCCCCGACGGCACATCGTCCTCTCGAAGCGTCCTCATGTCGCCGACCACAGCGGCGGCTGTGCCGCACACGCCCTCCGCGGCCTCCAGCGTGCAGCCGCCGGCGCAGACGGCGAGCCGGGCCAGCAGCGTTCGATCGGGCGCGTCAAGCAACGCGTCGCTCCAGGCCAGCGTCGCGCGCATCGTCCGTTGGCGGGCCGGCAGGTCGCGCGCCCCGCCCGCCAGCGCCCACAGCAGCGGAGCGAGCGGGCGAGCGCGGTCCGGGTGGACCGCGTCAGAGGGGCTTACATGCTCCATCCGGTCGAGCAGAGTCTCCGGCGTCAGCACCGTGAGGCGCGCCGCCGCCAATTCGAGGGCTAGCGGCAGGCCCTCCACGCGCACACAGATGCGGGCCACCGTCGCGGCGTTCGCGGCGGTCAACGCGAAGCGGGGCGCGACGGCCCGCGCGCGCTCCACGAAGAGCTGGACGGCGGCGCAACGGGACAGCGCGGCGAGGTCGTGGGCCTGGTCCGGCGCGGGCAGCGCCAGCGGGACCACGGCGTACTCCGTTTCCCCGCCCACGCGTAGCACCGTCCGGCTCGTGACCAGCATGGTGAGCCGCGGGCAGGCCGCGCGCAATTCGGCGAGCAGCGGCGCGGCCGCGACGACGTGTTCGGCGTTGTCGAGCAGCAGGAGCGCGCGGCTGTCGCGCAGCGCGTCCATGACGATAGCGGTCAGCGCCCCCCCGTCTCGTCGCTGGCCGCGGCCAGGCCCACCCCATGGGCGATCGTCGAGAGGACCAGCTCGTGGTCGGCGATGGCGGCCAGAGGGATGAAAAACACGCCGTCCGGGAAGGCCGCGGCGGCGCGGGCGGCCGCGTGCAGGGCCAGCAGCGTCTTGCCAGCTCCGCCCGCGCCGTTGAGCGTGAGCAGCCGGCCGTGCGGGTCGTGCAAGAGGGCGGTCACGGCGACCACGGCCTCATCGCGTCCGATCAGCGCGGTGGGCGGCGCCGGCAGGGTGGATGGGCCGGTCCAGGGCGGCGTGAGGACAGCAAGGCTGGAGCGCGGGCGGCGATAGCGCGAGACCGCCATGAAGGCGGCGCGCTCAACGGCCGGTATCGCGAGGGCGTCGGCCAGGCGCTCCACCGTGCCCTTGTAGGGGGCCGTGCTCGTGCCCTGCTCGATGGCGCCGATGGTCCGCGCGCTGACGCCGGCGCACTCGGCGAGGGCTTCTTGCGAGAGCCCCGCGGCCACGCGATAGCGTCTGAGTCGATCGCCGAACGACGAATGGGGCGTGCTGTGCATGACGTACAACCGCTTTCTCTACGGGACAAAAGGTCGTGTGACTATCTTACTTGGGCTGTCATGCTTATCTCAGGCTGTCATGTCCGCCACAAGCGTAGCACAACATGCCCCTGCCGTGCAACACTCCCTGCGATCTGATCGCAGGAATGCGTAAGTCTGCCGGTTAACTCTGCCAAGTCTGCCTGTTCACGGGCGCACGCGTGGCGCATACTACGGGCCAAAGCCCTCAAGAAGAGAGTTTAGCGCGCAGTTAGGGACGCGGAAATAGCTACGCATCCCGCATGCCTCCAGGGACATAGGGGATAGCGACGAACCACTTATCCAGCGCGGGCAGCCGCGCGCCCTGCGCTTCCACGGCGGCCATGGCCTCTTTGGTGAGCTTCACACCCGTGGCGTAGGCGGTGGTCACCAACTCGACGACGGGATGGAGACCCTTCCAGGTCATGGACGCGGTAAAAGCGCACACCGCCTCCAACGAGTCGAGCAACGCGCCGTTCCAGTGGCCCTCCAAGATGCCCCAGCACCGCTCGATCGGGTTGTATTTACTGTGGTACGGGGGATAGTAGGCCAAGCGCACGCTGATCCGCTCGCGCTGGACGAAGGCGACCAGGCGGGCCATGAACTGCGTGCGATGGCTGTGGTTCTCGGGGCCATTATCCAGGTTAAGCACCAGCGTGGTGACGTGGGCAAAGCGCGCTTTGTGGGCCGCCCACCACTGCTCGAGCCGATCTACCAGGCAGTCGCTCGTCACTTTGGAGGTGACGTGATAGATGAACACCTCGTCGGTCTGGGGCACGAAGAGGCCGACCGGCGTCACCGTCGCCTCGGCCTGAAAGTCGTGGTCTGCCGCCTTGACGGCCACCCGCCCCTTGCCGCCACGGGCGAAGGGGCCCATCTTGACCGTCGCCTTGGCGTCGATGGACACCCGCAGCATGTCCGGCGCCGCGTCGGCCTCCGCGTTCATCCGCGTCACCTCGGCGAAGATGGCGTCGGTCTGCGGGACTTTTTTTGGGGTTGACTTTTCGCCACCTTCGTCAAGGTGTAGCCCAACCTGTTCAGTGTGGTCGCGATCGTCCGCTCGCAGGGCAGTTCCTCGGAAGTGTACCCTTTCTGCGCGATCAACTGCCGGCGCACCTCCCCCGCGGTCAGTCGCGTGTACAGCCGCCGCGTGCGGAACTGCGGGTCGGTTTGGCTCTGGCTATCCACGATGGTCCGGATGTCCGTGAGCAGGTGCGGCAGGCGCTCCTCGGCCCTCTTGCGCGCGCGCAAGGCGAAGCCATCGACGCAGGTGATCCCGCTCTCCAGCTCATGCCGCCCCTTGCGTACCAGCACCCGACTCCAGCCCAACTCCCGTTCAGCCAGCCGTTGCCCCCCCTCGCCCAGGTCACGCACCGCCCGCGCCATGAACACCCGGCGTGCGCTTCCCGTGAGCGTGCCTGCTGTCTCCCCCAAGAAGACCTTGCGATCGTCCGTTAGTTCCATTGCTTCCTCTCCTCGTGCGGTGACGTCAGACACCGCCCTTATGAGAGCAGTATACGCCGTGCGGGATATGGTAGTTTTTCGGCGTCCCTTAGAAGCTATCAGCCATCAGCTTTTGCGTGACGGCGAGCAGCCGGTGGTGGATACGCTACCACCGCGCAGTCGGCGGCTGGCTGATAGCTGATAGCTGATAGCTGATAGCTTATGACACCGCGATAATCCGCAGGCGGCGGTCGCCGGCGGGAAGGGGAACCGCCACTTCGTCACCGCTCTTGTGACCCAGCAGGGCTTTGCCGACCGGCGAAACGACAGAGATGCGTCCCTCGGCGGCGTTGGCCTCGCGGGGATCGACGAGTTGGAAGGACTCGCGCTCGTCTTCTTCCTCGAGCTCGACGCGGCTGCCCAGGGCGATGACGCCGTCAGAGCTCGGCAAGATCTCGCGCGCGGCGGCCAGCACGCGTTCCACCTCGGTCGAGCGGCGCTCGAGGCGACGCTGCTCCTCCTGCAGTTCCAGCAGGCCGGCGTCCTCATCGCGTGTGGCGGGGTCCTCGCGGGCGTCGGCCAGCCGTGCGGCCAGCGCGGGGAGCCGCTCGTCACGCAGCAGCCTCAACTCGGCCTCCAGCCCGGCGCGGCCCTGGGGGGTCAGCGCGATCGTATCGGTATAATTGCTCTGATTCATCGGCATTGTATCCTTAAGCAGTGGCAAGGTGTGAGTTTATAAGCTCGCAGAGTATACCGCTTATCGGTGGTAGATAGCAAGTCAATGGTCGATGGTCGATGGTCGATAGTGTGATCAGGCACTCCGGAACAAGTGCTACGGCATGGGCGCTATAGCCCGGCGATTGATGAGCGATTTCTATACCGGGCGAATAACCATCGACTATCGACCAGGGAGCACACGTCAAGGACCCCACGGACAGATCCGGGGGCTTGTGCTCGCGATGGGGAGCCTCTCGACCCGCTCCCGGCAGCACAATGTGAAGTGCGGAGGTAATAAAAGTGGTAAAATGTAGGAGTAAGCAGAGCGTTAAGCGCGATCAACACTTAACGCTCCTAGACGACAACGCTGAAAGGAGCGATGCCGCCATGACCTCTATTGTACCCTCCGATGGCTCTGTCCGTGTCTGTTCGTCGTGCAAAGACCCGTATCCTGCGACGAGCGAATACTTCCATCGTGATTCTCATAACAAGGACGTTGGACTCCATTCACAGTGCCGTGTTTGTAGAAACACGCATGCGACAGTGAGTAAAGATCGTGTCCTTGATGCCGCGCAATCACTCACCTATCGCCAGCGTCTGCGTATGCAGGTTCTTAGGCATTACGGTGGGGACAATCTCGCCTGTGCATGCTGCGGTGAGTGGCGACTCCCGTTCCTTGCTCTCGATCATATTGACGGTGGCGGCAAAGAGCATCGCAAGGCTCTTGGTCCTAACGCGTCGACCTATACCATGTACCGTTGGATTGTGAACAACAGCTACCCTGGTGGCTTCCGCGTGCTGTGTCATAACTGCAACTGCGCCCTTGGATTCTATGGACGCTGCCCACATGATGATGAACGCGCTATGGAAGTGGATGCAGGGTGACAGGCGTCTTGACGATGGGGGTTAGCCATCCCGGTGGACACACCGGACCGCCCTGCCCTCTCCGTCAACCGCAAACCGCTACACGATTGGCCGATTACTCCGCACCGGAAAGGACGCCACACCCGCGATGCAGACCGACGACAAACCGTTAACCCAGAGGGTGCCTAGCGTGGGTCGCGTGTGGCTGCGTCCCCGTAGTATCCCATGCGTGCAGGCGTCATGGCTGGATGCGAAACAACAACCAGATTGACGCAGCGATGCGCCGCTCGGCGCGGCCTATCGCCTGCGGCGATCCCATTCCTCCCCATGCCTAAAGGCGGGGGTATCCTGGGAGTTTTAGATGAACAGTGACACAATCGAGCGCGGCTGGACCGTCTACACGGAGGATAACAAGCGCGCGGGGGACGTGGTGGAGGCGCATCCGCACTACCTGCTCGTCAGCCGCGGCCTACTGATGGTGCGCGACATCTACGTGCCGCGCTACGCCGTGGCCTCGGTCGAGGACCGCAAGGTCCGCCTCGCCATCACCGACGAGCGGCTGCGCCGCATGGGCTGGACGGCCCCGCCGCCGCCGCCGCCGCCCTCGCTCGACGACGATGACGCGACCCCGCGCCTCGTCCCCCCGGTCGAATCCGAGCCCTCGGCGTTCGCGCCGGCCTCCCTCTTCACGACCGAGGACACGGCCGCGGACGCCGGGGAGAGCGGGGAGGGCGGGGACCCCCTAGCGGGCGGCTTCAACCCCAACGACTTCGGGAGTTTCGGGACCTACGAGCCGCTCGCCGACGACTACGCGGACCTTGGCGTGCTGTTCGGGCCGTCCATCGAGGTCGACGGCGAGGCGCACCTGGCGGCGCAGCGGCTCGGCGCGGGGCCGCCGATCGTGTTCATCCACGGCTGGGGTTTCGACCGCCGCGTGTGGGACTACCTGACGCTGGACCTGCCGGCCGACTACACGGTGGTGACCTACGACGCGCGCGGCTACGGGCGCTCCACGGCACCCTGGGGGACCTATGACGTGGCGCGCCTGAGCCGCGACCTGCGCGTGGTCCTGCGCACGCTCGACCTCGAAGAAGCCACGCTGGTGGGACTTGACCTGGGCGCGGCGGCGGCGCTGCACTACGTCCTGAGCGGCGGCCACCGCGCCGCGCGCCTGCTGCTGATCGCCCCAGCCGTCCTTGTCAACGACGGTTCCCCGACCGCCCTCGCCGACGACAGCATCCTGGATGACGCCACTGATGTCGCCGATGTTACTGGGGATGACGCAGTTGCGGTCGCTGGTGATGCATGGTCTGTAGAAAGTCCTGGGAGCGCGGGCGTCTCGCCCGTCCCCATTGGGAGCGCGGGCGTCTCGCCCGTCCCGGCCGTCGCTCCTGTGATGTCGGGGGCGGGCGAGACGCCGCTCCCCGTGGTATCCACCGACCTTTCACAGGCCCTAGCTGATGATGACACCGACGATGCGGCCATGAACGATGTCGCCGCTGATGACGGCGAGGACGATACGGCCGTTGGCGCGACGACGGTGCGGCAAGAGCCGTTGTGGGGTTGGCGCGACGCGCTCAAGGCGGACCGCCCGCGGCTGGCGGGACAACTGGCCGCGCTGTGGGCGCCCGACGCATCGGACGAGACGCGGGCGTGGCTGCGCGACGGGCTGCTGGAGGCGGCGCCGCACGCGCTGCTGCGCGGGCTGGGCGCGCTGGCGATGCCCGACATCGAGGGCCTCCTCGCCGAGGTACGCGTCCCGACGATGGTGCTGTGCGGCCGCGCCGACCCGCTGGTGTCGTTCGAAGAGGCCGAGGCGCTGGCGCGCGCCATCCCCGGCGCCACGTTCACGCCGCTCGACGCGCCCGGCCACCTGCCCATGCTCGCCGACCCCGACGGCCTCACCGCCCTGCTCCGCGCGTTCATCGAGGGCGAGCCGGACGCCGCGCAGCCCGAGCCCTCCATGGACGACGATAGCGATAGCGACGCCCCGGCGCCGGAGGTTTGACGCGGCGGGGCACTACGATACTGAAACGGGTATGTTTCAAGTGAGTTGAAGGGATGTCTCCCCCTCTCCAGCGTCAGGGAGAGGGGGCTGGGGGGTGAGGGCCGCGCCCCAACGTGAATGAAACACACCCTACTGAAACCGGCTACAAGGGTGCGAATCGCTACGATCCCGACACAAGGTGCACCGGTGAACCGTTAATCCCAACCTCCCACGTCGTCGTGTCGGCGCTTGGGCTGCCGCTGGCAACACTGTAGAGTATCTTCCAGTACCCGCCGAACTTATTGACCATATCGCTATAGGACGCGCCGGTTAGCTTGATAGGCGTGTTAATAGTGAGCCAGGACCCGTTAAATCGGCCGAGTGAGCCGCTGCATGACGTAGTACAGCTGACCGTGATCGCCGGCGACCCCGGCGTGGATGGCGAGGACGGAAGGGTGATATAACCGGAACCGGGGTTATCCGTCGGCGCCGCCTCATAGGTGTAGTCAAGGTTCGTGGGAAAGCTATTGTGCGTCATATCGCCATAGTAGTTCTGGTCACCGGCCGGTGTAAGCACCTGAATCGTATTGACGGATCCGGACGAGGGTGCCGACGCGGTGTCTCCGAGGTCATACAGACGCGCCTTCAACGTTTTGCCGTCGTACTCGGCCGGGACATAGCCCAACGGAATGAGCGATCGTCCGCCATTGAGCTTGATCTTGATACCCATGCGCCCCAAGGCGTAGACATGCACACACTGTCCCGGCGCCGCCTTACCAGGATCGGGACATTGACCGTGCGCCTCCGGCTGGTCGTTCGGTGAAGGACAGCTGTCCTGGTTCCAGTAGCTTGAACCAGGCGCGGGACCGGCCGCAGGATCGCTGGTCCAAGGATACGCGTTCGTGGAAATGCCAGGATGGTGGGCATCATCTACGGCGGGGTCAAACTTGTAAGGGTTATAGGAATCGGACGATCCGGAGGGGTTTTCGGCCGTACCCAGGCCAGGATTAGCATCCGCGCAGGCGGCTATGCCGAACAGGTTTAGATGTGTTCCCTCGGCCACGGTCAGGTCGGGATTTATCGTCTGCGTCGACTTGACATGTATATGGAAAATACCTCTCCCGTGGATGATTGCGTAGTTCATAAACCTGAAGGCATAAGGCGTGTACGTATCGCCGCAATTTGCATGTGTTGGGGCCGGTGGTGATGGCGCCGTACAGTATTTATAAACAGGGTCCTCGCCCGCATCAAAAGGCCAGGAGACTACGCAGTTAACCGCAGTCGTACCAGGCGCGCCAGTACACGATTGTCCGCTCGAAAGAGTCGCTAGGGTTGTCGTGATAGGCTTGTCACTGGTGTCGTATGGTGTATGATAGGGTCCGGACAGGCTAAAATCGAGAGTAGTAGCAGCGCCCAAGCCGTAGTAAGGGTCCCAATGCCCGTCACTGCCAGTCTCGTCGATAAGCTTACTGCCGAAAGGAGCATTAAGATGAGCGACGGCATCTGGAAGATTGTGTCCTCCCCCATAACTATGACCGAACTGATTATTGTAGTTGTAATGTATCTCGTCATAGGGATCGAACAGCTTGATGACCAGCGTATTCGTGAAGGGGTCGTCGACGACGTAGTCATACCCTTGAAAGTCAGCCGGGTGGGTAGGATTAAGGGCCAGGCGATCGGGATTGGTCTTGAACCCCGGACAGTCCAGTGGCGTGGGCGTGCAAGGGTTGGGATTATTGTTGGCAACGCCATAATTGTTTGTGGCAGCAAAGGATTCGAAATACGGAGAATAGGCGTCGCCCAACTCTTCCAGATCGTATCGCCCTCTCTGCCCCAAGTAGAAACCTTGGTACGTTGATGGCGTTACCATCTTTGTCGGGAACGGGGCGTAGCCCAGGACGTGGTCGGGGGAGCCCATTTGCACGGGCTGATCGAACTCGGCGGTGGCCGAGCGGCTCACCGTTTGGGGAACGAGGCCGAACACGCCGCCGAAGGCGAGCGAGACCGGCTCGTTGATGGTGATCTTGAGGCGGCCGGTATAGCCGGGCACGCGCGAGGGCGTGACGGCGACGCCGCGCTGGCCGGTCACGAAACCGTTCTTTCTGGCCTCTTCGTAGGCGCGCGTGTAGGCGCTGTCGGCGAAATCGGGCAGGTAGACCACGCCGGCGAGCGCGGCGGCGTTGGCCGCGCGCTGCGCGTTCTCGGCCTCCGCGCGCAACCGGCTCAGGTCGACGCCCAGCACGAGCCCGCCCATCAAGATCGTGATGATGAGCGCGAAAAATGGCATCACCTGCCCGCGCCGCGCGCCTCTCCACATTCGTCCGTATCCCCTCGTCATGTCATTCCTCCTAGGCACGCCCCTGGCGCACCCTGCTATTACTTATGTCTACTGTTTTCCCAGCGTGTCGCGCCACGACCGTGGGGAACCCGATCTCGCGCCAAAGGCGTTCCCTTTGCACCGTCCTCACACTATGGCTGTGTCGATAGGGCTTGGACCTCGACCGCGGTAAGCGCCCGGTTGTAGATGCGTACGTCGTCGAGGGAGCCGGCGAAGTGCTCGCTGTTACCAGCCCACCGTCCGAACTCGAGGGTGGTTGGGCTGGCGGTCTGCGGCGCGAGCGTCGCGTTACTATTCACCAGGGCGCCATCGATGTAGAGCTTGTGTGTCCCCTGCGTGCCAGGGGAGCCATCATAGGTGTACACGTAGTGGCGCCACGCCCCTGCCGCCGGCGGAGTGGCGGAGACCAGGAACGTGCCGCCGTATTGCCAGACGCCGATCTTTCCGTTGCGGAAGCCGGGTTGCACGGCCGAACTGCTCCCTGAGTTGCTAAGGCCAACGATATCCTGCACAGTCGAGGGATTGGTAGAGACCTTGAGCCACCAGGAGATCGACTGCGCGGCGTTGGCGGCGGGCATATTCGTCACGTTGGCCGCGGGGATGTAGCCGCTGCTGCCGTCGAACGTAACGGCGGCGCCGAACCGCCCCGTCGCGTTCCAGGTCGTCCCGCCCGTCAACGTACCGCTATTGCTCGTGCCCCCCGGCCCCGTCGTCGTCGTGCTCCCGGAGCCCTCATCGAACCGCCAGTAACCGACGAGCCCGGTTGTCGGCGCGGTTGGCGTCGCCGTGGCCGTCGCGGTCGGCACGGCCGTCTTCGTAGGGGTCGGTAGCGGCGTGCTCGTGGCCGTACTGGTCGGCGTGTTGGTCGGCAGCGGCGTGCTCGTGACCGTGCTCGTCGCGGTCGGCAGCGGCGTCGCCGTCGCGGTCGGGGCCACGCACGAGCCAGGCAGCAGCGGGTACAGCGCGCTTTGCGGGATGACGGTGTCGCTCTGCCCGCTGTAGGCCCAGGAGAGGATCGCCACCGCGTTGCCCGTGTACTCGTAGTACTCCATCCTGATGTCGTATTTCTGGCCGGCGGTCAGTGCGATCGCGCCATAGTCCTCGGCCTGTCCGTGGAGGGTCCAGTTGTTGATGAGCAGCTGCCCGTTGACCCACAGCCGCACGCCGTCGTCGGAGCTAGTGTGGAACGTATAGGTCCCCGACGTGGGTGGTTGGACTTCCCCCGTCCAACGCGCCGAGAAGTGATCATTCGGCAGGGACGGATCGGGCGAGCCGGCCCCGTAGTTGAAGTTGACGGTCGGGTCGATGCGCGTCAGCTTGAGCGTGCCACTTAAAGGCTGACCTGGGTTGTTGGTGTCGTCGTAGTACTGTCCCTGCAATCCAACCCCACCGGATGCGCCGCACGTCGTGGCGTATGCCGTCGCCGCGGCGATCGCGGTCGCGGTCCCATTTGGCGTCACAGTGGGCGTCAATGTAGCCGTGCTCGTCGGCGTCGCGGTCGCCGTGCTGGTAGGCGTCGCGGTCGCCGTGTTCGTGGCCGTCGGCACGGCCGTGTTCGTCGGCGTCGCCGTGGCCGTGCTCGTCGGTGTGGGCGTCGTGGTCGCCGTTGGCATCGGCGTAGATGTCACCGTGGCGGTATTCGTCGCCGTATTGGTTGGCGTGCTCGTGGCCGTGGCGGTACTTGTCGGCGTCGCGGTCGGTGTGCTCGTCGACGTGGCGGTCGCTGTGTTGGTCGCGGTGGGAGTAACCGTCGGCGGCACGGGCGTACTCGTAGACGTGCTCGTCGGGGTCGGCGGCACGGGTGTGTTCGTCGGCGTCGGCGTGTTCGTCGATGTGGGAGTCGCCGTCGGCATGGCCGTCGCCGTTGAGGTGCTCGTGGCCGTTGCCGTCGGCACGGGTGTGTTGGTAGGCGTCACGGTCGTCGTGGCCGTGCTCGTCGGCGTGGACGTGGCCGTGCTCGTCGGCGTGGACGTGGCCGTGCTCGTCGGCGTGGACGTGGCCGTGCTCGTCGGCGTCGAGGTGCTCATCGATGTGGATGCCGCCGTACTTGTGGCGGTCACCGTCGGCGTCATAGTGCTGGCGCTCGTGGCCGTGGGCGTGGGGGTCGACGGGACGCCGCCGCTCAGGGTAACGTTGTCGAACGTCGAGGTGTTCAAGGTCCTGGGGTTGTGGCTGGTCACCGCCAGCCCGATGTAGGCGGAGGTGGTCATCGTAATCGTGGCCGAACTGATCACGGTCCAACTGCTATTGTCGCTCGACACGGCGGCCGTAAATAGGTTGCCCTGGCGCGCCAGCCTGACCCAGTACGGGGTGTTGGCGGCCGGTCCGCCCGCATAGGTGCTGCTGTTGCCGGCGCCCGCGCGGTATTGGAAGTCCGCGCCATGATTCGGCGTGAGCGCGACGAAAGCGTTGCTTGCGCCGGGGTCGAGCGTTTCGCGGATCATGACGCCCGCCTTGGCCCACTCGTTGGTGTCAAACTGGCCGGTGACGCGCGCCACGATCTGCCCGTCGCCTATGAGCGGCTGGTAGGCGTAGTGGAAGGCGTCGGCGCCGTTCCAGATGTCGTCGCCCGCCCCGACGACGGTGTACGTGCCGTCCGCGTAGCAGGCTTGTCCGGTGGCGCCGCCGACGGCGCCGATATCCCCGTCGGCCCAGTTGGCCGGCAGCGCGCCGCACGGTATGGGCGTATTCGTCGCCGTCGGCAGCGCCTGCGCCGTCGCGGTCGCGTTGGCCCTGGCGGTCGCGGTCCCGTTGGCCTGATCCTGGGTCAGTGGGGGCGCGGCAACGACCGCCGGCGCCTCGATCGGGCTCAACGCGTAGTTGTAGATGCGCACCTCGTCGAGCGAGCCGGTGAAGCGCTCGCTGCCGTCGATCCACTGCCCGAAGTCCAGCCGGTTCGGCGCGCCGTTCTGCGCGGACACCGTCGAGACCGCGCCGTCGCCGCCGGCAAGCGCCCCGTTGACATAGAGGCGGTGCGTGCCCGTCGAGGCGTCGTACGTGTAGATATAGTTGGTCCAGGTGTTCGCCTGCGGCAACGTCGTCGTGTAGGCCAGGAACGTGTGCAGGCCCTTCCAGACGCCGAGCTTGCCCGCGTTGACGCCGAACTGCATCGCGACGCTACCCCCGTTGGTCAGCGACAGGAACGTCTGCGTGCCGGTCAGGGTGTTGGCCGCGGGCACGTTGACCCACCACGAGACGGACTGCGAGGCGTTGGCAGCCGGCAAGCCGCTCATGCTGGTGTTGGACAGGTAGCCCGCGCCGTTAAACTGGATGGCGCTGGCCGATTTGCCGCTGGGGTTCCAGGCGGCGTCGCCGCCGAGGGTCTCGTCGTTGTGGTTCGGTGACGTGTCGTGGGCGACGGAGCCGGTGTTCTCGTTGAACGTCCAGCAGCCGGCGACGGCGGTCGCGTTCGAGCTATCGCACGAGGCCATTGCGATGGCGGCGGCGGGCGCCAAGGCTGTGCCAAGCGCGTTGGCCGTGGCCGCCGCGACGACAGTGCCGGTAGCCCCCGCCACGACAGTCGCGGTCGAACCGGCCACGGCTGTCTCCACGGCGGCGGTCGAGCCGGCGACGGAGGTGCCGGTAGCCCCCGAAGCCGCGGTCGCGCTATCCGCCACCGCGGCCGTCCCCGTGGCCAGCGGCGCGGCGGTCGCCGTCGCCGCGACGCCGGGCTGGTTGTAGAGCGACACCACCTGCGGCGCGGTTAGCGCGGCGTTGTAGACGCGCACCTCGTCGACCATTCCATGCAAATAACCAGTCGTGTTGAATGGCTCCTTGCCTATCTGGAAGCTACCGCTACTACTGCCCAATGCTGACGAACCAACACCGCTGAGTTGTCTATCCTGCACGCCATTGACATACGTCGTGAGCGTACCGCTACCGCTTGTCGAATAGACACCGACGATGTGGTACCAGTGTCCGGCCTTGATTGGCGTACCGGTGTCGGTGATACCCGCGCCGGTGAGCGTCATACTGGGAGGATTGATAACGCCGGCACGAGTGAGTAACTGCTTGTTGGAGGCGTCGCGCACCTCGAACTCAGCATAAGCGTTGCTCCCCTCGTTGTACACACCGAGTTTGTAGCCGCCATTGGACCCGCTGCCAAACTGCCGACCTGCGATTTTATTGTCCCCAGTCACCGTTGCGTCCAGCGTGCCGGGGAAATACACCCAGGCCGAGACGCTGACGTCACCGGCTATGTTGAGGACCGAACTGGTGGCTGCGGTCCCGGTGTCGATGTAGCCGCTGTTTCCGTCGAGGCTGACGGCGTTGCCGAACGCGGGCGTGTCACCGGCCACCCGGCTCACGCCGCCGTTGAATGTGCCGGTGTTGCCTTTGCCAGAGGAGTCAGCGGTGGTGGTACTGGGCGGATCGAGCGGCTCGTTGAAGCTCCAGCAGCCCACGAGGTTGGAGGTCGCGCTGCTACAGGTAGACGCGACATCGGCGGCGGCCGTGGCTGCGGGCGCCGCCGTGGCCGTGGCATTGGCCGCGACAGCCGTCGCCGTCGCATTGCCAGCCGTCAATTGGGACAGGATCTCAATGCCGCTGACTTTAGCAACCTCGTTCTCGTTCGTGAATTGGATCGTGATTTTGCCCGTAGTGGTGTCCGCGATTGCCGGTATGTCCTTGACTACCGCTTCGTCGATACTATTGTTGTCATGTGTGGCATTAATTATGTCGAAGTTCGACAGCGCTGGCGTTCCATTGACAGCCACGTCGAAGCCGCGCTGGTTGGGCGTTAGGCTTGTCCACTCGACAAAGTGTAGACGCACCGTATAGGACGCGCCCGCGACAAGGCCGGGTACGACGTAACTGAACCCCGCGCCGGGATCGGAACTGCTACTGGTACGCTGAGTGAGGTAGACCTGCTGTGGCGCGGCGCCTGTCGCCTGACTAGTGGCGATGGAGGTACCGTCCAGGGCCATCGCTGCGACGCCGCCGGTGAAATACGTATCGGTATCGGTGATGAAAGACGAGACTTGCGGGCCGCCAGAGTTGATCTGGAGCGCGTACGCCGGGGCGTTGGCGGCCGCGACGGCGGTCTGCGTCGCGTTGGGCGTCGCCGTCGGTGGGGCGGGCGTGCGCCCGTCCCCTACGGAGTCGCTGTGCTCGCCCTCGCCGCAGTAGTTGGCGCCCGCCACTTCATAGAGCGTCAGGACGCCGGCCGTCACGGGGACGGTCGCCTGCACCGGCGTGTAGCCGTCCGATGTTGTACTGCCTACAGTCAGCGCGGAGTTAGGGGGAGACAGGGTGACTGGGGTCGCGCCGAACTGGTCGCCGTTGAGGCCGCTGATGGCGGAGTAGATGTTGTAGGAGGCCGCGGACTCGCCCGGCGGCATGGACCAGTTGATTTGATCTTGACCGGGATTGACAGCGGTGACGGTAACGGTGACCGGGATGCCGGGGAACGGGCAGGGGTTCTGGCCCTTGATGGGGTTGATGCGCTGCACCGATTGGTCGTCGATGGTCACGTTTGAGAAGCCGGGCAGGGAGAGGATGGGGTGGTAGTGATAGGTGATGTGGACGCCGACCGAGTCGGAGGCCGGGCTGGCGTTGCGCGTGCACTGCGGCCAGTTCCACTGCACAGGATTGCTGAACGGCGCCGTGCTGTAGATGTTGGCTTTATTGTGATAGACGTTGCCGTTCACATCGGCCTTGTAGATCTGGATCTGCCCGATGCCGCCGGGGTCGATACCCTTGGACGTGGTGATGGCGTTGATCGCGTCTAGGTCGACGGTGTTGGTCGGCGAGATCGGGCCGGTCGGCGGGCAAATGTAGCCCCCGTTGCCCTCCAGAGCGGCGATGCGCACGGCGTGTGCGACCGCCTGCTGCACCTCTATCTTCGCGCTGAAGGCGCTGCCAAGCTCGACGATACCGATCAGGATCGCGATGATGACGGGCAAGACCAGGGCGAGCTCGGTCAGAGATTGCCCCCGGCCGGCCCGCCCGACCGCGTGCGCGCGCCGCTCGTCCCTATCCATACCTATATTCATCTTGTTGCTACTGTCCATACGCGAATGGCTCCATCACGGTCGTCGCCGTCTGTGTGATCGTCAGCGTCGGTAGGATGCCGGTGACGCCGCGCGTCTTGTAGACAACCTTGACGCCGATGTGGTCGAGCGCGGCGACCGTCGTGTTGCGGATCGTCGGGTCCCAGTACGATTCACTCACGCACGGCGGACCCTGGCCCTGCGAGAGGCCACCAGGGTTGGCAACGGCGCAGACAAACAGGCCATTCTTGTAGAGGTAATCGGTGTGCGCGTGGTCCATCGGACCAGGAGGATTGACGTAGAAATCGCCGCCCGCGGTCGCATCGTAGACCGTGACCGACTGTATCGCGTTGAGGTCCTCGCCGGGGAGCATACTCTTGAACTGGGCCAGGGCCTGCGCGTCGGCGTTCTGGCCGGTAGCGTCACCCGCGTTGCCGGCGGCGGCGGCGACGCGCACGGCCTCCTGTACCGCTTCCTGGTAAGCAGAGTGGGTCTTGTAGAACATGCCCAATTCGAGCGTGGCGAACAGCAGCAGGAGGACGACGGGGATGACGAGGGCGAACTCGACGACGGTCTGCCCGCGCTCGCGACGGCGCGGATAACGCCGAACCGCCCCTTCGCCGCGATACGCCGTGGAATCCATCCGATGATGCACGAGCCAGTCACCCCGCCCCTTCGCCGCGCGCCACCGATCTGGTCTATTCAACCTACGCGACCGTGGTGGGCTCAACGAGATACGATTATCACAACCAATCAAGCGCTACCTCCGGCACGGCCACGGCCACGTCTATAGTTGGGCACAGTCGCAGTCAGGGTAAAGCCTGTCGTAGCGCTATGATCGACCGTAAGGGGGAGGGTGGCAATAGCCCGTTTAGGGGCAGTACCGTTCAAATAAGGGCAACGGCCGCGGCAAAGGAGCGATCGACGATCGACCATCAGCTCCCGTCCCTGGCACGCTTTCTGCTGCTGCGCGCTCCTACGACGACGACGAGGCCGTTTCGGCCGTATCACAGACATGATCGGACGCAAGAAGATGTTCGTCGTCTGCCTGGGGCTCTACCTGGTCGCCAGCGGCATCAGCGGCCTGTCGTTCAGTCTATGGTTCCTGCTGCTGTTCCGCTTCC
>JAABUJ010002543.1_pt1 | contig 22379 bp, 26 predicted proteins | sample 5559131 | NCBI WGS metagenome assembly JAABUJ01 (sample SAMN10711875, study PRJNA513366) | rock metagenome | isolation source: Antarctica rocks | place: Antarctica: Victoria Land, Mt New Zealand nord | collected 2016-01-07
CCTCCCTCTCTACCCTTCCCTCCCCTTCCCACTCCCCCATCAACAAATATCTAACAGACATCAACAAACAGAGTCCGCGACCACCGCGCCAAAAAGAAAGCCAAGAAAGAACAACACAACGCATCGCGATATGCCGAATTGCAGAACGACAAGTCGAAGGCGAAGACCAACGGCGTCGGCGTCGTTAGGGATGGAAGGGCGAGGGCGAGTGAGGCTTCCAGTCGGGTGGATTTGAGTGAGGGCGAGGGCGAGGGCGAGGGCGAGAGGGAGAGGGAGAGGGAGAGGAGGGGGAGGGGCGAGGAGGGCGAGGAGGCGCCGCCGCCGGCGTATGAGAGTTTGGGTTTGGGCGAGGGGGACGGCGGAGTTAGAGGGGGGCGGAGGGGATGAGGGGTGGGGATGGGGATTGCGTTGGGTCGCCGATGCAGGACGCAGGGGATGGATTTTTCGGCGTTGTGAGGGAGTACGCTGTGGTGCGGTGGCGTCGGGTTTGGGGCAAGCCGCGTTCACTGCTTTCGAGCCTGTGCGAAGACAGGCATATGCGCGGCCCTCACGATGCAACGAGGTTATCATGGCGTGGATTCGGGGTACGCATGATGTTGTATTATCTTCTATTGAGTGGAGTTCAGGATACTTCTGCCCCTAGGGTGACTTCTTTAAAACTCCTATCCCTCTTTGAACCTCCAGTCACTCTTTGCTCGTAAGTTCATGATCCCATTAGATCAAAACAACAGTAATGGTGCTCCGTTCAAATCTTTTGTTCACCACCCACTTCTTCCCTCGAGCACTCCAAGTACTGCCCACCGCCTTGGCTCTTCAGCATCGCGTTCTTCCGCTCCAGTAATTCCTGACAGAGCTTAGAACTCCCCCTGATGCGATCGCCATACTTGATAAAGGCGAACGGAATGATCGACATGCCAAGGCTGACGAACCCCAAGAGACTGGTCGCCCAACTGACACCCAGCCGATCATACATGGGCTTCGCCGCCAGAGGGAGCACGGCGCCAAAGATGGACCGGGAGCAGCTGGACGCCGCGAGAGCGGATGCGGCGTAGATCTGATAGGCATCGGCCAGGTAGTTGGCCAGAGCCATGAAGATGAGTAGGAAGCCGACGCCGAACGGCAGACCGGCGAGCGTGGGTACGATCCAATGGATGTGTGGTGATGCAGACCAGCCGAGCCAAAAGAGCGATATAATGTACAGAGGTCCTCCGATGCAGGCTAGCGGGAGACGACGGTACTCCTCGATGGAGGACCAGGGAGCGTTACGGGCTTTGGCTCGCTGAAGGATAGAGTCCCAATAGATGAGGGTGCCGCACGCAAGGACTGCCCCTACGCCGACTAGAAGAGCAGAGGTCAGATGATGACAGGACACAGGTGGAGAGATGGACCTACTAGGGATGAATGGGAGAGCAGCAACGCCGGTCTTCATGCGGTAGATACCTGCCAGGGTCAGCATTGACGTTCTTCTGGTAAATATGTTGATGATAGCTCACCCTGGAAGATGATAGGATATGCTTCAAAGAACATGTAAAAGATCGCATATGCAAGCGCAAGGTACAGACAGCTGAACAGAGCAATGGCTTCGAACAGTAGCATGCGGATTGGTCTCATAAGTGTGACGGTTATCATCTGCTTTGCCCCCTTCTTTTCAAGCTCAATAGGCGCAACGATGTTTGGGTTCCCGGTAGCCTTCCGCATCTGCTGAGCGTACTTCTTAAGGATGACTGGTCCGTAAGTTTCCGGCAGGAACAGCACAGGAATAATGGACACCCCAGCAATGATGAAACCGACCCAGAGCGCCCACCTCCAGCTATGCACAGAAACATAGCCTGATATGATCGGGCCCAGCAATGGTCCAAAAGTCGTAGCCTTTGAAAATTAGTAGGTTTCGGGTCGGGATAGTAGCGCAAGAGCATACCGACATATACATAGCCATTGCTCGTCCTCTCGTCACAGGGTCAGAGAAAATGTCTGCATACAGCCCGCCGACAACCGACACCGGACATGCGGCGCTGATACCCACGAAAAGTCTGAAAACCAGTAATGCAGGCCAGTTCGGCGCCAGAGCACAAGCCATCGTAAAGATTGTGAACGAGCAGAATGTCGCGGTCATGATTTTCTTCCTTCCATATGTCTCACTTAGAGGTCCGAAGAGCAAAGGGCCAAGGACGTAGCCAACAAGGTACATAGAGATGGGTAGAACGAGCTCCTGTTCGTTGGTTATGTTGAAGTACAAAGCAAGATATGGTATGGCGCCGCTTGGTAACGCTGAGCCGAGCGTGCTATTGATCACAGTCACTATGCCGATGAAGACGACAAGGGACTTTTTGCGCTGCACAAACAGGTCAGCTGGGACAGGTCAAGACAGAGACCAGCCTTGCAAATACCGTCGACCAATTGAAGGGGTTCGCCGGATCTCCATGACCGAAGCATATGATTCGTTTGGGAGCAGGAGAGCAAACCCCCGACGCAAGGGTACTATCTACAGCCCTGACCTCCATTCCCTGCTGTACAGCACCTTTCGGCACCTGCGATCGCTTTTCATGACCAGGCTGTGTCAGGTCGGGGAGGGCGTTCCCTGATGAAGTCAGGTTTGTGAAAGTGAGTTGCAATGAGGATGAGCATACGAGGCATCTTTGAGTCCGACATTGGCCTGCGTCGGTTTGACGATCGTTAGGAAACGCTTCCCCAGACACCGTCTTTTGTGGGTTCCCCACTACAGACAACCTTGGATCGATTCGCTATCTCAAACATCAGTAACTCTGAAGGCGATGAACCACATATAGCAGGGATGACAAGAGTAACTGTATGCGAGTCATAATTGGCAAGAGGGTAGTTCTCGACAATATTGAATCGCCAGACCGCGGTTGATAAACTGGAGATTCTCACCGGCTATGACGGCTTTGTGCCGGGATCTGCAATGCTAGTTCAACGACCAAGCTCTGACCAATGTGGCTCGACAGTTGTTGACGACTAGGTGGTTTCAAACGGGCATTCGGCCTAAAAGACCACCGACAAGACACAACACTTTGAAGGGTCTCGACGAGTGCGAAAGAGCAGTTGAATGAGCTTTGTGTAGAAACGAAAACCGACATGTCTCGTCACCAACATCATATCAGACGAGTTACCCATGGCTTAACAGTGAATACAATGCCCCGCCCCCCTCCGTGTTAAGGAGCGCTGTGAATAACACCGTGACCGTGCCATCTGAATCGTCGCAAAGTGAATCACGTCTCAAGATTGATACTCCTCCCAAAGCGAGCGTAGAGCGCGACCTTGAGGTGCTGCATCTCCTCTCGGATCCCACCGAGCCTCTCCTCGAGCGCCGAGACTTCTTCGTCAATCCGTTCCGAGGACGACGAGAGCATCGACTGCACCTCCGGTAGTGGCAGGGAGATAAATGAGTCGCCAATCCTGTACCTGAGAAACACAGTCAGCTAGGGGGATAAGCTGCGAGTGGGAGCGAAAGGAGCCAGGTACGGTATTAAGTCGTCCTCGTCGGCCAACTCCATCTCGTTGGAGACCTCGTCGAGATCTTCCTTGTCTTTCTGTGGTCCGGCGGATGTGTCAGAAGATATATGCGTGCGACAGGCGTTGAGGTGGGCATACATGTTTCGTCTTGAGCTCCTCCTCGATGATGGATTCTCGTTGATGGAGCCGGCTGAACCGGTTGATCTTGTCCTGATCCTCGCGACGCACTTCGGTCTCGTCGCTCCCGGTAGTGGCTTCATCCTCTTTTGAGAGCTGTAGAGAAAGTCAGAAGAATGTAAGAGAAGAGGTGAGATCAAACGTACCATGCGCCGTTGCATTTTTGCTTGAGATGCTGTATCGAGGCGAGGCATAAACAGGGGTTGATCTGTTGTGGCTCGCTTACGTAACGTCAATGATTGAATGTCATTTAGGCACAGTAATCGTAGATGCGCAACTCATGAGATTTACCTAGGTATCTTTAATATTAAAGTCTACACGTCTAAGCTAGAGCTGGAGAATTGTTTGCAAAGAAAAGGAAAGCAAAGGGAAAAAAGGCCACTACTAAGAAGGCATATACACTGTGGAATTTCTCGACTCCCTCCTCCGTCTCCGCCATCTCCTTCCTTGCAGCCACCAATTGCTCCTCAAGTCTCTCCGCCCTTTTCCTCCGTCACCCCCTTTTCGCACCTGGTCTGGTTGACGCTGGCTATTCTATTATTGTCGCTAACCGTAACACGTACAAGTAGCCTACTGTTCTGAAGGCCCCCATATAGCAATGTAGTGCAGAATCTAATCCTATATTGACGTCCTATTCTCATTCTTGATACAAAGACGTGCCCCAGGCTAGCTAACCTGGCGATCATTCGAGAGCCTAGCAAATATACAACTCCATCCTAGAGCCTCCCAATCCACTTTACTTCGCCGCCCCAACCCCCACACCCGCCGGACAATTCATGATATTCGCCTGCCACGCAATCTTCGCATACGCCGGTAAGTAGCTATTAGTCGTGAAAGTCCGCGGCAGATAATAGCTCACGTCAGCGGTCGTATAGGAGGCGCCGATGCTCTTCAGTGCCGACAGGACGTCCTTCGCTATGTAGTCCAGGAAGATGAGATCGACGGACGCCGGGACACTCTTGTCGGCGGGGAAGGAGGCGTTGGCTTGGACATATTGCGGTTGGGGGTAGTTGGGGATCTTCGAGTGAGTGGTGTCGTCGCCGGTTCCGACACCGAAGTCGTCGGTGGTGACGTAGCCGGGGGTGAGTTTCGAGGTCTGCCGGCGGATTATACCGTTGTTGGAGCGGCTCTGGAGGGGGCCGTGCGAGGCGATGTTGGCAATCAAAGGATCAACACAGCTGTCTCGTGGAAAGGTGGCGAATTCATTGTCGCTTGATAAGAGTCCACGCTTCTTGGTGTCGGGGGCATTGTTCAAGATCTCAAGGACGCGGCTGGCGGTAGTATAGGGCACGCCCTGAAGGTATTGAAACGCGTCTTTGAACGGACTGACGATAAAGGAATCGTCAAATGTAAAAGGTCCTTTCACCAAATCGAAGCGTATAGATCTACTAAGGCGTGAGCTGCGTTCAGACCTCTGTGAGAAAACTAGTCTCACCCAGTGTTGATGAGAATCAAACGTGGCGTATCTGCCCGAGACTTGTTGACCACCACAGTTGACAATGCTATAGGGAGCAAACCAAAGATATTACCCTCGGCACCAAACGGCTTGCAAGACTGACAATACGTTGCAGGGGCGCAACCATAGACCGCGGTAAGGTTCAGCTTGCGGCGGTCGGCGGTGATCTCGGTAGTAACACGCTCGCCGCTGTGGGTGTCGAAGGTTTTGTACCCATCTTGCGAACCAGTTGCATGAAACGCAAAGGTGACTCGATTCCAATCGAGGTAGCGCCGACTGTAGAGTATAGACGGGGACGAGGAACTGCTCTTTGTTGCGCACGTGGCTGATGCCGACGATGCGGTAGCTGAGCCAGTCGATGTTGCGTTCTTGATGGCTTTCATGGTAGGATTGGGGACGCCCCGAGGATTCACGTTGCCCTTGAAGTTCGTCGAACTGATGCCACTCATTGAAACCCATCCAAGGGTTTCGCAGTAACGACCTACACTACGTTAGTCAGGGACTGTGTGAGGTTGAGGTACTCGATTTCCACCCCACTCGGCTTTCCCAGACATAGAAAACTTCTTACCGCTCTCGATACCAGTGCTGATTCCGTCAAATACCACAAAATCCCGAATATGAGAGTGTCCACCAAACCACTGAATTGGAGTGTCTGGACGAAGCCCTCGAATGGTTTTGTATATCGTCCCGAAAGTACTCCCGCCCGCGGTGGGTCTGGTAGGGTTATGCCCGGCCACAACAAAAAGGTCAACAGGGTCTTTGTATTTGACAGCGTCCAAGAACCAGCTCTCTTTCACGAGCTCAGCGGCCTTGATCACCTTGCTTACGTTACTGTTTCCCGTGAAGTCATATAAGACGCCGAAGGCCATGATTCGGAGCCCTCGAGTCATAGTCAGCATATGCTCTCTTCGCGGTTTTCGATAGTTGAGGGATACCATGCTTGGTCGTGAAATACCGGTACTTCGCACCAATGTACTCGAACTTCCCTGTCGCCGGGTTGATTATCTGCACGTTGCTGGTAAGGTACCTCTCCCCGTAGACTTTGCTGAACTGGCTGAACGTCTCGTACGCGATGTCTGTGACATAAAGCTCATGGTTACCTGCGAGCGGCCCCCTGTCAGCACTTGCAGGTTGACAGAGCAACGTAGATAACGTACCGATGGTGAGGAGGTCATAATCGACGTTCTCAAAGATCGCATTTGAGATGTTGCCATTCGGGGTGGTGGCATCACTGAGCCCGTTACCGTCATGGAGGTCACCTAGCCGGCCTCAAGTCAGTGGCAGCCCTTGGTATAACTCCTCGGACTGCTCGCGTCACTCACCCGTATCGATCAGCAACAGATCCACTCCGAGGGTTCCAGCTTTATGCTTCATATCCCTCGTGAAGCTGACGAAGTCGCCCCAGTCTGCCCCATAGTTCTGTTCTTTCAAATGACCTTCGAGCCAACCATGCGTGTCGGTGGTGTGAAGGAAGTTTATCTGACCCCATTCCAGGGGCCCTCGAGGTCCAACCGTAACACCCTGGGCATCAGGCTGCATGCGCCGCACGTTGCGAGTGTGGATGACATTGTTCCCAGGGCCGTAGCAAGACTCGCAGGCCAACGTCCTCGCCGTGCTGGCTAGCAATGCGTACAATATGGAGACCAGCATGACCGACAGCAAGCAAGACGGCGAACTTGCTTTAATTGACAATAGAAGGACAGTACTCCAGGAAGCCAGAGTAGACCTCTTGCATTATGACACTCAGTACAAGGAAAGACGAGAGTTATAAAAACACTTCACCATGACACCGGAGCTCTTCCCTCATCGTGCATCGGAGGACGTCTGCAGAGGTACTCGTAATCCGGATCCTGCAGTGCCAATCGCAATCACCACGTGCATCGAGCGCAGCGGAGCAGCAGTCAGGTCCGGCATCCGGCCTCTTTTCTTTTGCAGACTGCATCGTTGCGACCTTCTTCTCCAGGCTCGACGGCAGGATGCATGCCAAGCAGCAACATTACACGCAGTGATGATTGTGCCTAAGGTATCTGATTCGCTCCTTGCCCCCGGATTGGATTTGGCTTGAGATTCCCGGGACTGATGTTCCCTGTCGCCAATGGGAGGGCCACGCCTTAGCCACGTTCTTCACGCCACAGGAAGTGCTTCAGGCTCAGCATCCAGATCAAGTGCGTCAATCGTGGAGAAAGACAGCAAAGATCACTCGGTGCTCTAGGAGCCCGTAGGATGATATCGAGTCATGCTGCCTTGCACGCCACCCCAAATCAGGCAGTCATTCTATGATATCAGGACTTATATATGCCTTCAGCAGGTGAGTTGGTAGCAATTCATTCGATGACCTTCTGTGGTACAATTGGTTTAAGCGACGACAGGCGTTTAGAATCACAATTCCAGGACTTCTATGCCTAAAATGCCCGCCTAAGCCTTCACCTAAGCCCCTGCCTAAGCTCACGGGTATGCATAAACCCCACAGGAACTCACGCCTATATCGGTGTCCGCCCTACAGTATCGGTCCACACTGTGCTCAAACGATTGCCCCGATTTCCACGTTTCCATGACATATGAAATCGAACATCATCACTCTGGATCAAGAAGATTGAATGTATGTTTAGATGTGACTTCGAGTGAGTGTGACTCTCCCATCAATTCAACCCGGACCATAAACCATAGACTTAACTCAGGAGTCACTTACGCATGGCTTAGGTACAGACGTAGGCGTGACTCTAGGGATGAAGGGCCTGGAATGGACACCTGATTGGGGGATGGTGGCAAGGCAGCAGGTATACAGGTAAGTATGGCGAAGGCAGAATGATGTGGCACCGTTCTAGGGAACTCCTTGTTACTCTTTCCAGTCAGATCTCAGGGTTTCGATCGATTGAGTATGATGGTGGGTTGTTGAGCAGTGCTCATTACGGACGGATGAGGCACCCACTGCTCAGAGCTTGGGAAATCTCGAAATCTATATGCATCGATTTCACGATCAATACGCACCCTCGATCCTGGACAAGACGGTTCGATCAATTGCGCGGTGGGCTGATGGACGATCTATGGTCGGGGCCAACCGGATAGGGTTTGATCGATACTTCTGCACTGAGTGCCATTCTCAACGCGGAGATAAATGAAGATTATATATATATAACATTGCACGGACCCGAATGTTATATCCTACCAATCCATGCCCGCTAAATCCATGCAAACCGAAGAGAAGCCACCAACATATAAACTAAAACCTCCCACTCATTTTATCCTTGTTCAATCCAGCACCACTTCTGTGATGATCTTTATCCATGCACGAGATGAGCGTAAAGCTGGCTGCCATGCTCCTTGTGCTCATTGAGCAGGTAATGTGATCCGCAAGATCGGTCTAAACTCAGTGCTCGTGACTCTGCTCCTCGCTGTCCTGTCCTGGATTGGCACTCTCGTAGTCCCAGAGCTTGACAAATCGATAGTAACCAGATGCCAAGAGGGCGCCGAGGAAGGGCCCGAGCCAGTAGATCCAATGGTAATGCGGGAAGTCCCTGTTGACGACACAGGGCCCGAAAGATCGGGTTGGGTTGAGGGAACCGCCGGTAAAGAAGACACCTGTTTGTCGTCTCAGCGAATAGAAAACCGGGTTGTAAATACAGGATGAAAGACGTACCAGTGAGTTCGGCAACGAACAAGGACAAGCCGATACCAATTGGCGCCAAAAAGGTCGCTTTGGTCTTCTCGGCCGCCAGCATCAGCACAGTGATGAGCAATTCGGCGGTCAAGAACATTTCGATGAACAAGCCCTGTCTGACCGAGGTGCCATGGCTGAGAATCGTATTAACGGCAAGGGGTCCGGGGAACAGGGCCGAGACAACAGCCGCAGCGACGATGCCAGAGATCATTTGCGCGACAAAAAGGAAACCCCCTCTGATCCATGGGAGCGTTCCACTCAAGCACATGCCAAAAGTTACCTGCAGCACATGAGTCAATCACACAGGGGAGGTTGTGGCCAGACTCATTCTCAAAGGACTCACCGCTGGGTTGAACAAGCCACCGCTGATCCGATAGAAAGCCCATGCCGTGATACCCAAGGAAAAGCCGAAAGACAAAGCAATGTAGAGTAGTTGGCTGGGGTTGGGTTCGCCCGGAGTCAAGATATTGGCCACTTGGGTGCCGCCAAAGGAGAAAAAGAGGAAGAGAAAAGTGCCAACGAACTCGCCCGACGCGGCGACAAAGTGCTTCCGTAGCTCATCCCCAAACCAGTTGGAGTTGGAGTCTGAGAACGGAGTGCCGGTGGCTTCACGATGTTTGGAGAACATGATTAAAATTATAGGTAGGGAGGAAGTTTGATCAACAGCAAAGAAAGAATGATGCTTTAGGGAAGAAACTGGTATGGTCAGCCGTTGGAAAGGCAAGATAATTAATTGATTAACGTTTGCTCTAGTACTTTACCTGGTACTGTATCCGTAAGGTAGGTCTCTCATTCTTACCTCATCATGGCGACATATAAGTCTGGATCCAATTCTTTTGAGATAAGGGGGTGAGCCCATATTTGCGGTTTGCTGGGGCACTACTCCGTAGTCCGTACCAAGTCCTCCTTTTGCTGACAGACAGAGAAGAGAGTGGGTGTGTTTTTGGCCTGGTCTGGTCGATCATTGAATAGCCATTGGTAGGTTTCTGCTGCCATCTAGCCATATTCGGGATCAACAATCTCGCATACAAGGGCCCAGAAAAGCGTGTAGGAGATATAAAAGACCTTTCAGCCACCGGGAGTGGGCGCATTGTTGGACTTGATTTTCGTTGGCCGACACGACTATTCCGGAGTTAAAACTGGTCATTGTGGCTTGGTAAAGCCACCGGAGAATGACGTAGTATCGGCTGTTGCCGTCGCTTGCCAAAAAAGTAACTTAAGTTAGCGTGCGATTGACCAAGAGATTCGGTTGTTGTTTTGACTGCCACGCACAGAGTAAGCGCGAACAAGGTCTATCCTTACATGAATCGCCATGGCGGCGATAAAAACCTGATTGACTGACTGAAAGGTCTTGCAATTCCAACTTATTCGTACATGGGTAACTCTGTAAATTTCAGTTCGATAAGATTGATGATAGACATGAAATATCTCTGATGCTATGCCACAACAACAAAGGGCCATGTCCGGAGCGACAAAATGATCAGTTACCTGATACCATCAAGTATCGTGAGGCTCTAAAACGCCAACTCCCACTGAATATTGGTGGGCCTCTCATGAGCTGTGTAATAAGAAATTTGGAACCCTCTTAAAACAGAAAGAACGTGAACGCAAGATGGAATAGACGTGAAACCGTTGGTGAGAAACGTGCTGTTGTGGTTGATGTTGTCGTCGTCGTTGTTGTTGAGCATGCGAGCATTGCACAATAACCGGTCGATCGGAGATGAGATGGAGTTGATGCAAGCACCAAGAAAGGGTGAGGGGGCATAGAAGCTACTCTGCGTCTTCGGACTGTGGCAGCAAGGCGCCGACGTGATTGACGAGCGACCTGTCACGAATCTCGTCCGTGACAACCCCTAACGATGTTGACGAGGTATCTGCGGCCCTTCCGTCTTCTGCACTCGCCCGTGTCCATTGTGAATTGATGTTGTGTTGAGTCGGTGTGGGCCCCCCACCCTCCTCATCATCGACAAACCCGCCGACATGGTTGACCTGAAGCTGAGGGGTTTGTGGGCGGGAGTTGGGCGGACGACGGATGAAGTACGCTGGACCGCTGAGAAGGGAGATGGAACTTTCGTTGCTGACCGCAGTGGGTGCTTGGCTGAGGCTGCTTTGTGGCCGAACCCTTCCGCTCATTCCTTGGCTTGATCCGTGACGTGACTCGCCGAATCGATCACCTATACCGGCGAATTCGATTCGGGTGGGTGATTGCTGGCGGCCTTCGAATGATACATCACTTGACATGCGCCTGGAATCGATTGTGCTCGAGGTTTGGGTCCCTTCTGGCGACTGGACCCCATGTGGGAACCGATGCGGTTCGATCTCTGCTGGGTGCACAGCTCTTGACTGCCCTTCACCGCTGCTGCGGCTTGCCGTTTCCCTCTGCATGCATTGACAACCATCGGTACATTTGCACATGGGTTTCTGCAAGGCCTTTGCCCGTAGTTTCTTTTCTCTCCGGATCAATCGGATTCGTTCAAGCTTCTCGTTTGCTGCGGACATCCCTTCCTGCGAACTCTCGATCTGGTCATCATGACGGTCTCCATATGTGGAGTTGGGTCCCACGTTCAGGGCTGCTGTGCTGCTGCGTGTTCCGGTTTGAGGTTGCTCCGGCACTCGGTGCCCACAAGACGGCATGGGTAGATCCCCAGCTGTAGGCTTCGACGTAGAAGATGCTCCTTTTCCCAAAGTCGCCGCGCTTACAATCGTCGTGACCTTTGCGTTGCGGTCCTTGGCGAATGGCCCAAGGCCAGGGCTTGTTGGTTTTCTGAGATGGTTCTTGATGTCCTTTACCTTCCTAAGCACTTTGTTTACGTGGCGCTTGACCTTCGTGAGCCGTCCAGAATCTGGAGGTACAGTAGCGGTCTTGTCTGAATGAGGCTGCCCTCGTGCTGCCGCTGACAGGCCTTCACTTGACCCATTCGTATGCAACACTGGCGGTTGGTTTTGGGGCGGTTGTTTTGCAGGCCGTGACTGTTCCCTAGGTACCGCGCTCCGTTGGGACGGTTCTCTCGAGACACCGGTTGAGGAACCTGCTTCGATGATTGTCTTCAAATTGCCGTCTCTAGAAAGCTCCAGAGATCGCACGTCGGTACAGCCATGAAAGCTTTCGGCGGCACTTGCCCCACTTCCTCGTCGAGAGATCGTTTCTTGAGAGACGAGCGTTGTCTGCGTCGTATTACCACCGAGACCGAAGAGCAGGTGCTGACACCTGGGACACTGAAAACGCTTGTGTATGCTCCTGTCTCTGACGAGCTTGATCGGGAACTTGTTTAGCCAATGGTGGCATCGAGGGCAGGTAAAGTGGAGATAATAATCGTAAGTGCTGGAATCTGACGCCTGGGAGCCGCTTTCGCTAACTGTTGCGGTCGATCCGTTGCGTCTGTTGTGGATCGCTTCCTCAGCTGTTGTAGGATTGACCGTGCCCGGGGGTCCAACAGCGCGGCTTATGGACGCCAACATCTTCGCTTCTTGTCAGAATGGGACTCGCCGGAGCCAACGACAAATTTCTGAGTTTGGACCAACGGTAGATCAACGCTATGGAGGATCGTTGGTTGCGGGCACGCCGTTGGCTTGTTGCCCATCGTGACTGGAAGACTTGCCTATATGTGTGATACTAAGTCGGAAGTGATGGGTATTTATTCAGGATGGAACGGAGGGCACTCCATGCCATTGAATTCGAATCCATTAGGCAAGGCACGATGACATAGAGCGTCACGCTTCTTTTTGCAGGACACTGACACAGCCTCTCTTGTTCCTGACGCTCTCGGGTTGCCTTGTGCGTAAGGCGGAACATTTTTGAGAGACTTGAGCAGTAAAAATGAGCGTATTTAGAAGATTCGGAGCCTCTCCAGCGTAAGCACTAGCGACTAAGGTCTACGCTGTCAGAACGAGCTGTAGAGCAATCAATGTCAGGGCAATAGCACAGCTGAAAGGTTCAGGCAACCACTGCGCCATGCCCACACCCTACCTAGATGTACTTATGCAGATGCAACGCTCTTCGTATCTACCAGGTAGAACGCCGGTGATGGAGAATATTGAATGGAACATTCTATGCACAGCCTGATATGTAAGAATATTTTCCAATTGCTGCCGCAGACGCATGTGGTAACGTTAGATCGGATACCTTACCTCACGAAGTTACGTTCCCGAAGGAAAGGTACCTTGGCTCAGGTACGGGTACCTTACCTATCTTCTCAGCACGGACGGAAGATAAGGTAAGGTTGGGGTAGGGAAGTACTTCGTACTCCGAACATCGAAATGTTACGGTATTCACAAACATCAAATCTACCTTCGAGGAGCCCTCCGAATGCACGATATGACATCACAGGACTGCGACTGTGGGCTGAGCACCGCACTAGAAGGTGCTCATACGAATACTCCCAATTGTTTGGTCTACAAGGAGCAGGACTGATCTAGGCTCGGGCGGTGCACAACTCGGACCTTACCTTACCATTTGCTGCCTACGGCATGCGCAACGGTCCGTGGCGTAGGACTGAGGGTTCCTCTGAAGGAAAGAATCGCCTTGGATCATACAATTCAATCGAGGCTCAGTTTCACACCCATGGGTGTTGATGACTTGATGGACTGCTCTTTGAAAGACAACCTCGACCTTGGCCATATCCATAAACTAGAACAATGATGCAACTATGTACAATACCACCTGGCGAAGAGATTACACTGTACAGTATCTCGTTGACGTGAACTCTACAACGTCCGAAGCCGCCAGCTCCAAAGTCCTTCCTTATAGAGTGTAACGGAACCCATTCTGGATAATGGTTAGCGTTCATAGCCACAAAGAAGATTGAGAGCGTAAGCATACCTCGCCGCCTTCGATGATCAATCTCCCTTCGGCCTGCTTCTTGTTCTCGATATAGAATTTGATCGAAAGCATGCCGACGACCACGATGATGATACAACAAGCCACCATGCACCCAATGATGCCCGGAACGTAAGTGGGAGCATCCTGACTGCGGAAGATCAGGCTCCCAGCGATGCCACCAATACCACCCATGCCCACCAAGCTCGCCGAGCATAGAGCTCGTTTCCATTGCCCGCGGATGTTGTTCGCCTGATAGGTCATGACGGCGGGGATGTTGGAGTTCATGCCGCCGGTCGTGAGGAAGACGCCAAAGTAACGCGCACCGAGGTTCTTGGCAAAACCCATCAGAGCGAGGCCGATCAGTGCCAGCACGCAATTGAAGACCACGATGGGCCCACGCGTGTGGTACTTGTCTCCGATCCAGGCGGTGCAGAACATCAAGATCGCGGCGAAGGCGTACGGCGGGGCGACAAGACATTGAGCGGCGCCGGTGCTGAAGCCCATACCCTCTTTGAGACTGAAGAGGTCAGTAAGCACTTTGTCAAGTTATCGTCAGGGAAGCTTACATGACTGGTAAGAAGTATGCGATAGCATAAGTCACTGTCGTCGAGCACCTAATCAACCATCAGCTTTCAAGCCCTGCCAAGTAACAATTGCCAAAGTGAGGCCTACATGAAGCACACGGCGAAGCCCCAAATCTTCAGATCAAGCGCAGGTCGCAAGAACCTTCCGATGGTAAAGGGTTCAAGCTTGGTATCCCCTCGATCTTTTTCGACTCGGTCGATGATAAAATTGATCTCGCGCTGGTTGAGGAAGTTCCACGATTTGTGTCGTCCATCTGGGAAGTCGACGAGTAACCAGTATCCTGCAATGCCGATTAAGACCGTGATCTAATATAACGTCAGCATGGGACCTATAAGGAAGGAAAAGGGAAGCGAAAACCTACAACGCCTTCCATGATGAAGATCCACCGCCATCCGGTGAGGTGGGCCAGACCGTTCATTTGCATCAACTTTGTCAAGTTAGTATCAGCATCGCCCGGACCCATGTCAGGACCACATACCCCAAAGGCCAAGATGCCCGCCGCCGCAGACGCAAAGGAGCCGATCAAGTAGAAGACGGAGTAACGCCTCTGCATATCGACTGCAACGTGTAAGTAGAGATCGACTCGGCTGCTTGGGTTGAATTCACTGACATCTGGCATACCAAGTACTGAGAAGGTAGACACAGCCTGGGAAGAAGCCCGCCTGAAAGCTGTCAGCGACGTCTTCCGTGGCAGCCAAAGGAACGGAGTCACCTCGAAGATTCCAAGTATAAGCCGAAGAGCCAGCACTATATAGAAATTGAGCCACAAGATTCAGATTCAAGACTTGACAGGATACTGACGATCGGTCCATGACTTGGTGAAACCCATGCCTGCGGAGTCTCAGTCAGTCGAATTTGGCCGCTGGATCTGTACGGTTGAGCTGCACCTATCATGACAGCGCCCCAAGCAATCGTAATACCCGCCAGGTGTACCCGAGGGCCGAGTTTGCGGACGACGATGGTAGAAGGGAATTGGAAGATGATGTAGGTTATGAAAAAGACCAAGACTATGATCGACTACACGTCCATTTAGCATCCTGTGCGGCTCCCAAAAGGACAATCGCAGGACTCACGTATCGAGCCCCAACCGTGAGTTTCAACTCCTTTCCCATGCTGGGATGACAATCAGCAGAAGCAAGCAGATGCCATCATGCTCCGGCGCAAGTCACGTACCCAGCGATCAGTGCAGCCGATGTGTTGGTCCGATCCATCAAACTGATACAGTACATGAAGCCGCAAGTCACCACCAGACGCCTATCTATGCGATGGATGATGGCTTTCTGCTCCGCCGGCGAGAAGTCCGAAACGTAGCCATCCTGCCAGTTGTTCTCCGAGTCGACGGTCTTGATATTGACGGCATCATAGCCGTCGCTTCCATTCACGTACTGTTTCTCTTCGTGAGGATGGGTGAGATGAGCCATCTTCGGGGATGGGTGTGGGAGTTCTATGGTCGGATTCGAAGAGGCGACGCTTCTGATGTGAGAGAAAAGTGAGCAACTCGAGCAAGGACTCAAGCCTCATTCATAGTCTCCCCTTAGGTAGGTAGGAATTGAAGAAGCCGAGGTGATCTGATAAGGTAGACCAAAGGTGCCTACCTAACCTAACCTAACCTGGTGGCCGGAAGACCACTCCGTAAGGGGATCATTAACATTGCCGGACATCGTGACATCTGCCTGCCATGGGAGACTTCCAGTCCCATCTTCCCGATGCATGAACCTTGACATACCTTAGGTACCTGTATCTGGGGAATACTAGAATGCCAAGACTCGATTAACGTCGGTCTAGAACACGGCCAAGTCTCCACATTGGGACTTAGTCCTTGACAGAAGGTTACTCCGCAGTTGAAGTTGACCGGGGTTTCGCGTGGAGAAGAGACTGGTCTGTGCCAAGGCACCCTCTCGATGTTGATCATGTTACGCTACGGTCATCTCCGGATTGCACCTGCTTCAAAGTGGCGAATATCTCAATAAGTCAGTTCTCTCGCTGTCGTCAAATGTACAGGCATGGTTCTAGTCATTCGGAATCTTGAGGGCAGACAGACTTTCATCATTTTTGCCCAATTTGACGTCCCACCGTCGAGTACCAACCACATCATGTTTTAGACCGAATATCGAGTACCGATTGAAGAAGTCTGACGACTGCTCGACTTTTGGTGATATTGTGTCATATATTGCTGGTTTCAAAATCTTAAATACAATATATTCTGCCCAGACTTTTCCAGTGGAAATATCCCAGATATTGATATTATCTGATCCTCATACAAAAAAACACTGGTTCCTGGTAGCTGTCTGTGTGTGCGGATCAGATGTACTCATGTCGATCTAATAGTAAAACGGTGGACGGCTACGGGTTGAGACGCAGTCACTCCTCGATATGGGACGGCTTCAGTTCAGTATCTTCTTTTGAAGGCGTAAGGGAGCCGAAACCATGCGATTGATGTTGGAAGACCCCCTGAGCCCTAACATGCGCAAAGGCAGCCGGTGCGCTGGCTGAATGGATATCAGGTTCCGGCCTACAGAACAGATACTTCTTTTGAGGCGCGACGGGTCCTCGATTTGTGATCCTTGATGCGATGGATGCTCCAGACAGAAAACTCAGAAATCAGTCATGATTCGGTACCGACACTATCGGTATTCTTCACCGAGAAGAGTAGTGCATCGCGCTAGAAGGAAATGAACCGCCCGCGAACTCCATCATGCTCATCCCTGTCATCAAACGATCTGATGTGCCTCAATCTCTCCTCCACCTACACTCCTCCGCCGATCCCCATTCGGCTCTGCCGCCGATACAACAGATATCTCATCCGACTCTCGCCGCCTTCCCCCTTCCGTCCTCATCCCCCTCTCTCGACTCGTCTCCTCCTCCAAACTCGAAATCTCACTCACGTCGTCACCATCCGCGTCCTCGAACGGCGATCTCGGTCCGTCGGTCCCAACTCTAGCCGCATGAGCGATGAGGTTCGCTTCCGATAACGATGCCAGCTGCAGTTGGCGCTGGATCGTCGGCGCGGGGGGGCTTACGTTCGAAGATGTGAGTTCGGGCGCGGCTTGGGGAGGCGCCGTTCGCGGTACGTACGGTGGCGGCGGGTCGTCGACAATGCTCGGGCCGGCTGTCGGTGGTCGGTGTTGAGTGGAGGATTGATCGAGACCGCTGTAGTAGCCCGAGTTCATGGTCGGTGTACGGCGGGGGATGACGTCCGGCTCTTGAACCTGCGTCAGGGTCTGGGTCTGTGCGGGGACGGGCCACTGTGCGATGCCGTGTTCGCCGGTCGAGGTCATGGGCAGCCAGCCGGATGTGGTTCTTGGGGAGAGGGGCTTCATCTCTCGGTCGGATTGGAGATTGGTGGAGCGGCGGAGACGACGATGGTGACGGGTGCAGATGCAGGCGATGGGCACGAGAATAATCAGGAGGGCGATAATCGGGAGGAGGATCGCGGCGATATTCTGGCTGTGGGTAAGGCCGGACGACTGTGAGGGTGGGAGGGCGTTGGGCTGGGTGGTTGCCGAGGGGATGGCAATGATTATGGTGGACGGGGTGAGGTCCGGATTGACCGGTGCCAGTGGGTCCTGAGAGACACCAGGCGCGGTGGCATCGGTCGCTGATGGTGGGTTTGGGATCAGGACCGGGCCGTGTCCTCTCCAGCTGTTGGATGGGGCAGAGTGTAATATATCTGATGTTGGCAATGAAGGAAACACTGTTGTGTCGGCGGGGGTGAACATTGCTCCTCCGGTGGACGGTGTGCCTTGAAGAGGCAGCGTTGTTGTCTCGAAAGCATTGTTGGCATTTGTCGTCTTGGACGGGTCGTCCGGTTGAGGGGTTCCGCTGTTGAGAGGCATCGTGCTCTCTCCCCTCTCTCTGAGAATATGAAAGAGACGGAGGGGGGAATCTACCTCACAGTCATCCGATGTTCAATCCCATAGTCAAACACAGCCCTCTCAGCTGCGGCACAATCTCACCTCAACGCATGAGCTACGATAACGCAAAAGACCACAACAGTTCAAATTCCTCCAAACACAAGCCAAATGATCCAGTACTCGTAATTCCACAATCACTACACACTTCACGAAATCCCCAACTCAAAGCCATGACGAGGAGGTCAAACACTCAGTATATGATAGATGTAGTCGGGACACATTGTCCGTCAGAACACGAAGGGCGCAGCAGTATCCGCCCTGTATGGCTCAGCCTCGCGGGCCCTGTGCAACCCCTCCTCCCCTATGAATAGGTATGTTTCGTTTTTGTAGTATACACATGCCGCCCAACCACCTCTTCCCGCTTGAAGTTGAAACGTGTTGAGTATTTAGTGGGGACCGCTGAGCAGAGACGCCTCCGGGCTTGCGGTTACAGGCTTGCCCCACCCATTGGGGTTTGATCTGAGAACAGAAGTCAGTTTGCGAGTGCTGGCTGCGGCATGCTGTTGATCTCGAAGGTGCAGTATCTGGCTCTGAAAGAGCCTCTAGAAAAGGCAATAGAAACTTCCATGCCAGAAAATGTTTGCGGATTCGGCTTTTAGAGATCTAAATACGAATGTTCCTGCTCCCTGACAAGCAGATGAACGTAGCTGACTAAGCTGACTAGACGTTTATACTGCTACGAGTATGGTAAATAATTTGTAAGGATCAACCGCGAAAATATGGGCATGATTGTACAATAAGAGACGACTATTGCCAGTGGTTATGGACAAGTTGAAGGACGTAGCCAAGGGCGGCTGGCATCCGAAAGGAAAAGACGGGAAGGGAGAAAGCTGGCGCGGTGACTTCAAAGGACTCAACCAAGTTGTACGTCCTGCTACCCATTTCCATGCATGACCTGGACAATTACTGATGCTATAGTTGGTTTCAGGCTGGCTGGATGGGAAAGGGCAAAGACAATTCTGAAGCAGCTGGATCCCGGGGTTATCAGTCTCGTCCTTTGAGGAGTTTGAGGGACCCCGCCGAATTTGGTCCACCTCCCCGCAGGGTTGAAAACTCGGGCACTGCGTCTACGCCAAGTGCGAGCACTCTAGATAGAAGAGTGTTAGGTGAACCCTCATCGCAAGCTGAGGTTCAAGCTAGGCAGGAGCAGGAGGTAGGGGTAGGAACAGAGGAGGAAAGCACAAGGCCAGCACCCCCGGCAGTTCCATTCAGAGCCGACACTACAGGCTTGTCGACGGATCATTTACCGAAGCCTCCTTTGCGAAAATCTCACCAGAGTGAGGTTACCTCTGCCCAAGCGCCTGCACGAACATCAAAGCCGAAGCCGTCACTGCCACCTCGCCTTCCTCCAAGGCAAAACTCCAGCCCAGTTGAGCATTCGGTCTCGACCCCTCCACCATACAGTCGAGGAGCAGAAGCTGCACCACCAGTACAAGAGAGCTATCTCAATCAGGGATCATTGAATAGACTGGGACATGCAGGTGTTAGCGTTCCAGGCCTGAACATTGGCGAATCATCGAATCCGTGGGAAAACGAAGCGTCCCCACCAGCGCCTGGCCCTGCAAGCCCTCAGCTCAGCGAGCTGCAATTGAGGTTCTCAAAGATGTCGACGTCTTCACGAAACGTCGAGGCCCCGGCCCAAGGCACATCTTTCGCCCAGAAGCAGGCGGCACTGAAAAGTGCTAGCTCCTTTCGAAATGATCCCTCGTCAGTGTCTTTGTCAGATGCTAGAAGTGCCGCTTCTACTGCGAACAACTTCAAGCAGAGACACGGTGATCAGGTCGCTTCGGGCTGGAAGTCAGCGAATGGTCTGAATCAGAAGTACGGCATCGCGAACAAAGTTAACAGCTACACTTCAGGCGGTAATTCGTCGCAAGTCGATGGGGATCACTCGGGGCCGGTGATCCCGGTGGTCTCAGATCCTTCTGGTACTACTGCAAAGAAGAAGCCGCCTCCACCTCCCTCTAAAAGAACGGACTTCTCAAGTGTCGGAAGTGGTATACTTGAGCCACCACCTCTACCTTTAGGGAGCAAACCTAGGTTCTGAGTGAATCATCAGACCTTACAAGAAATGCCATTGTCATGAGATGACTTGACCACAGGACGTAGCGTTGCGTGCTATTTGCTCTTGCATAAGATGCTTGTCAAGGGCAATATCACCCTTACAAGATTTAGCAACAAGAGCTTCTGACAGAAGCCCTTGACCAAAGGCTCGGCATATGATATAAGCAAAGGACAGGAAGGCACACTGTTCGATAACTCCGGGTTGTGCTTGTCACTGCCGTCCATAGGTAGCAACGCCTGCCCTTCTCCTGCCGCCAAGTCTCTCATCGGACTCTCCGTGGCTGCTAGGTCCTACTGTCTGGGAAAGTAGACGCAAGATAGCGAAGAATCAGGAACTGTGTTTATTGTCAACAATGGTGGCGTAACAGCAGCGCACTCTTTTTGATACCTCAAGAGCCCCTATGCGAGTCAGTTGCGGCGGAGTTGAGTTGCTTCAAAATCAGCTCACATGCAGCAAGGTAGGTGATAACAACAGGTTGGAGGAGTGAGCTGACGTCGCGTCTGGGCTCCAAAGGAAAGGCAGAGGTGTTTGAACCTCACCATCTAAGCCCCTAGCTTGTTCTACGCTTGATTGGAAGTGCTTCGTCGATCAGTCAGGCCAGACAAAGCTACAGTATCGTTCTCAGTACCAGCTCCGGTCTTTGTTGGCATAAGTCCGTTGCTAGAAGGGTTGCACAAGTCGCAGAGGGTATCACGCTTACATATTGCGGCACAGAGAATACGGCTGGGTTGTAGTAAATGATTTCAGACAGCCTAGGGGCGATGGTCGGATAGCAGCCTGTACAATAAACAAACACTACTCCGTGGGCATGAGTGCGTTGACTGTGATGGAGGCCTGGTTTGCACGACATTCTTGACGATACTAGTACTGTAGTTCAACAAGGCAAGCGTTGATCTCGCTGTTTCATTAGGGGATACCTATGGTCAATGTTCATTATAGAGGCTGCGACCAAGACGCAACATCTCGTACTAATGCAAGTCATCCGGTTGGCTTATGTACTCGTGAACCGTGAGACTACCTACAGTAGCTGACTTCTGGCCCCTTGGTGAAAGAATCTCAGAGATCTCAGAGATCCGATAGCTGGCGTTTGGCCCTTGGATCCTGACTCCAAAGAACATGAAACGGAAGCATGCATGTCTTGGCACTATCGTTCGCTGATCTTACGCGGCCCCGGCGGCTCAATGCGCTTGAAGCTGCAGAAGGGTCGCCAACCTGTCCGCTTCGTTCAACTCGGGGAGTTACGCATCTCTTAATCACGGCAGAGGTGCCAATCAATATCACTTGTTTCTACTCCTTTAGCGATGAGAGTGAGGGGCACATTTTGGTTATAAATTCTAACAATCACTCATTTCTTTGTTTATTCGTTGTTTGAACGCGAAGACACCATTCACCTCGACTTTCATCGAGCTGGCCTTTCATTCACTTCTTGTTAACATTTCATCCTTTTGACAGAGAGTCTGACCTTCCCCTTTCCACAAGACATCCTTCTTGCTCTACTCATCTCCCACCAACCCTTCCTTTTCCCAGAGCGTCTTTGACAGAACCCTCTGGCCAAATCAGCCTTCTAGCTTCTAGCTCAACCAAAAGAACACTCCTTCGAACCTGACAAGCGAGCTGGTCCGGCACCACCGTCATCTGCAAACATGAAATCCACTCTCTTGGCTCTCACCCTCTCCCTCACTGCAGTGCTGGCCCACATGCAGCTCAACTACCCCGCGCCCTTCGGCGCCGCGAACAACCCGCACCGCACCGATCCCATCGACCCGTACCTTCAATACCCATTCAACTGCTGCGGTCGGAAGACTCCATTCCCCTGCGGCGGCCACCTGAACCTCCTGGGCACGCCACAGGGCGCCGCCGTTGCGTCGTGGGCAGCGGGAAGCTCTCAGAACTTCAGGTACGTCCGCCACCACCAGCGAGTGGATCCGAACTGTGACCCCCATACCTAACATCAGTATTCGACAGCCTGACCGGCATCGGCAACCACTGGGGCGGCTCCTGCCAAGTCGGCTTCTCCGTCGACGCCGGCAAGACCTTCCAAGTCGCCACCTCCTACCAAGGCAACTGTCCGCACCGTGACGGCGGCGAAAGCGCCGACGGCCAGACCTTCGATTTCACTGTCCCAGCCGACATCCCGACCGGCGACGTCGTCTTTGCCTGGCAAGTCTTCCGTCCCACACACACACACACACACCACCCCCAACCATCCAACCCCCTTAATCCACACAATCCCC
>JAABUJ010002547.1_pt1 | contig 22363 bp, 20 predicted proteins | sample 5559131 | NCBI WGS metagenome assembly JAABUJ01 (sample SAMN10711875, study PRJNA513366) | rock metagenome | isolation source: Antarctica rocks | place: Antarctica: Victoria Land, Mt New Zealand nord | collected 2016-01-07
CTACCGACGCTTCACGTCGACCCTCACGGATCGCCGCGCACGGCTCGGGGCTGATGTGGATCGCTACTCCTTCATCACAGTAGACTTTCACTACGTATCCTCGTATTGATTAGCTGGCGCACAACAGTCGACTGAGAAAGGTTCAACGCTTCGGCCGCACGGCGAAAGCTTCCATGTTCGGCCACAACCATCGCATACTTCCAATGACGAAGATCGAGGGCGAGATCCGGCATGGCCTTTTTGGCGCCATCACGCTCGGGCCGCGTCACAGCAGCTTTTCCTGCAAGGCTTGATAAACGCTCCGCACGGTCGGCTGGAAGCCAAGGCAACGAGCAAGCGAGCCATCGACATGGAGGTGCCACGGGTTTGCTAGCGGCTCGGAGGACGGCTCCATCGTCTCGCCGACTAGCTCGACGAGTTCATAGATTGAGGTCGGCGCCTCATCGACGATATTGACAATGCGCCCGTCCATCGTGCCGGTCAGGGCGAGGTGCATGGCCGTGGCAATGTCGCGATGGTGGATCATGCTCATCTTTGAGGCTGGATGCATTTTGCCGCCCGCTGCATGCTTGGGCATCGCCTCCAAGTGTCCATCCTTGTCGCCATAGACGAAGCCGAATCGCTGGATGGACCAGTTAAACCCGCTCTCGCGCAGCTCGTTTTCTGCCGCGAGCTTGCTGGCGGGATAAGCCTGTTGCGGATCGGCGGCATCATTTTCGCGGCCGGGGCGCGGGCTGTCCCTGTCATAGATGTTGCTGGTACTCGCCATGATAAAACGCGTCTTCGGCGCACGCGCCCTCGCTGCGGCTATGAGGTTTCGCGTGCCTTCGAGATTGCTCTTCCAGATCAGATCGTTGTCAGACGTGCGGAAAACCGCGGCGAGATGGATGATCGCCGCCGCGCCCTCCACCGCCTGCGCGAGCGACGCGGCATTAAAGAGATCGCCCTCCACGGCCGTCACCCCGGCAGGAACCTCCTTTCCGCCGCGCATGAGCACACGACAATGCACACCTGCCTCCACGAGGCGTGGCAGGAGACGCGCTCCTACAAGTCCGGTCGCGCCGGTTACAAGAACCGTCATTTTTCAGTTCCTTTCTGTGAAAAATTATCGAGGCGCTCGGTCGGGGTGCGGAGCACGCTGATGGCAATAGCGACTTCGGCGGCGTCGATGCCGTCGAACGTCACCTTGTGAATGAAGGATAGATCGGGCAGTTCGTCCCACAGCTTTTTGCCAGAACCTGTCAATTGCAGTAGCCGCTGACGCTGGTCGACTTGGTCAGGCACCTGAGACGCAAGGCCCTTACGCACGAGCGTTGCGACAATCCCGCTCAACGTCGCCCTTTCGATATCGAGCGTGCGCACCAAGTCGCGTTGCATCGTCGGCCCGACGTTCGCCAGTTGCCAAAGCACGTACCACTGCGTCGAGCCGAGCTCGAACGGTCGCCGTGCCGAATCCATCAGAGCGCGTCCGGCGAAGTAGCATCGCTTCGCGCATGCGCCTGCCGACGCATGCGCTGGTAATCTTGTTCGCCTGATGGCCCGCTTCACGTCGATTAGCTTCTCCCGGGCCCGGGCAAGCGAGAGGCCCTCAGGTCCGTACCGACCGAGCGTTAGCGTCTCGCGCCGACCGTTGAGACGGTAGTCGTATCGGAACACGATTGCACCCGATGGCTACACGACGACGTACATACGGTCACGGCCACTAACCTTGTACAATTTCTGCTGCGTTTTCAGTGCCTTAATCGCTGTGTCAGTAAGCATGGGGGCCTCCAAGACTGTCAAGAATTCGGAGAGAGGCGCCAATTATCCGTCAGGGCAAAAACGACTCTGCTGGAAGCCGATTTCTTCTTTGATAGCAACTGTTTATATCTCGAAGAAATACCGTCAGTACCACTCTCAGCCTGACGGTGTTGCGATTTTGCAGATAGAACAAGATTGCCCGTACCGTCGGCTATACCGTCAAATCGAGGCTGTGCCCACCGATAGACGCTGATAGAACACGGGTTGTTTTATTTTATTTATCAAGGCATTAAGGCGTACTGGCGTACAAGGGATAGCGCCGGAGGGAGAAAAATCACTCCCATTCCACGGTGGCCGGCGGCTTCGAGGTGATGTCGTAGGCGACGCGATTGACGCCCGGCACCTCGTTGACGATCCGGGTGCCGATGCGCGCGAGGACGTCGTACGGGAGCCGCGCCCAATCCGCCGTCATGCCGTCCTCGCTCTCGATCGCGCGGACGGCGACGAGGTCCGCGTACGTCCGGCCGTCGCCCATGACGCCGACGCTCTGCAGCGGCGTGAGCACGGCGAAATACTGCCACGGCCGCCGCTCGAGCGCCGCGGCTTCGATCTCGCCCGTCACGATCGCGTCGGCGGCACGGACCGTCTCGACGCGCTCGGCCGTCACCTCGCCAAGGATGCGTACCGCGAGCCCAGGCCCCGGGAACGGCTGGCGCGCGACGATCGCCGCGGGCAGGCCGAGCACCCGGCCCGCCTCGCGGACCTCGTCCTTGAAGAGCGCGCGCAACGGCTCGATCAGCCGCAACTTCATCGTCTCGGGCAAGCCGCCGACGTTATGGTGGGACTTGATCTTGTGGCCGGCCTTCGAGCCGGGCGTCTTGCTCTCGATGACGTCGGGATAGAGCGTGCCCTGTACGAGATACGCCGCCCCGTCGACCTTGGCGGCTTCCTCGTCGAAGATCGCGATGAACTCGTGGCCGATGCGGATCCGCTTCTCCTCGGGATCGACGACGCCGGCGAGCCGCGCGAGGAACCGCTCGCGCGCATCGACGCGCACGACCTTGAGATGCAGCACGTCGCGAAACGCCGTCACGACGCCATCCCCCTCGTTCGCGCGCAGCAGTCCCGTATCGACGAAGATGCACGTGAGCTGCTGGCCGATCGCTCGCGCGACGAGCGTCGCCGCGACGGCGCTGTCGACGCCGCCGGAGAGCGCGCAGATCGCGCGGCCCTCGCCGACCTCCGCGCGGATCTTGGCGATCGCGCCGTCGACGAAGCTCGTCATCTTCCAGGTCGGCGCGATGCCCGCGACGTCGCGCAGAAAGTTCGCGATGAGGCGCGCGCCGCCGTCGGTGTGGCCGACCTCGGGATGGAACTGCACGCCGTAGATGCGTCGCGCCGCGTCGCCGATCGCGGCGACGGCGCAGCCCGGCGTGCGTGCGAGGACCGTGAAGCCGAGCGGCGGCTCGACGACCGCGTCGCCGTGCGACATCCACGCGCGCGACGCGCTCGGGACGCCCGCGAAGAGCGGCGATTCAGCGACGACCTCGAGCACCGCCGCGCCGAACTCTCGGTTCTTGGCTGCGGCGAGCCGCCCGCCGAGATCGCGCGCGATGAGCTGCATGCCGTAGCAGATGCCGAGCACGGGGAGGCCGGAGCTCCAGAGTTCGGGCGCGACGCCGAGGGCGCCCGCGGCGAGCGTGCTCTCCGGGCCGCCGGTGAGCACGACCGCCGCCGGCTCGCGTGCGACGATCGACGACCAGGGCGCGTCGTGCGGAAGGATCTCCGAGTAGACGTCGGCCTCGCGGATGCGGCGCGCGATGAGCTGACTGTACTGCGCGCCGAAATCGAGGATGACGACGGTCGCCGTCGCCGTCCGCGGGGGACTGATCATCGCGGGCGCGTTCGGCGGACCGTTCAGCGCTTCCCCGACCGGGCTACGCGACGACGGCGGTGCCGGACCGGCAACGCCGCGCGATCGGTCGGCTCGACCGGCGCCATCTTGCGGCGCGCCATCACGGCGTTCACCGGCACGACGACGACATAATAGCCGGCGTTAGAGCGGCCGCCCGTCGTCGGCCGCGCCGAGGAGATACATCCGCAGGATCGGCACGGACGGGTCGCCGTGAGCGAGCAGCGCGTCGTGGAAACGCTGCAGCGTATATGAGGGCCCCTCGAGTTTCCGATAGTCGCTGCGCAGCTTGAGGATCATCAGCTTCCCGAGCGTGTAGTAGCCGTACATCGGATCCTGCGTGCCGCGGAGCGTCTCTTCGATCGCCACGGCCTTCGGTTGGAAGCAACGGTCCTGAAACAATCGCTCGACCTGCGCCACGGAGCGGCCCTGCGCGTGCAGCTCGACGCCCGCGACGTAGCGGCATTCCCGCAATAACGCCTCGGAGAGCTGCGTGAGTCGCACGCGCGGATCGCGATTCCCCCAACCTTCGTCGACCATCATCTGCTCACCGTAATGCGCCCACCCTTCGCCGAACTCGACGTTCCAGAGCAGCTTGCGGGTGAGGCTGAGATCGAGCCCCTTGTCGACGATGTAGTTCAGGTAATGACCGGGATAGACTTCGTGTCCCGAGATCAGCGGGAATTGGTAGTCGTTGAACTGCGCGAGGAAGCCCTGCTTGCGCGCGTCGTCCCAGCGCGAATCGACGGGCGTCACGTTGTAATACGCGCGCGTCGCGCGGTGCTCGAGCGGGCCCGGCGAATCCATCGATGCGGTTGTCGTCGCGCGCTCGAAGGGCGGCGTATCGACGACGCGGATGTTCGAATCAGCCGGGACCGTGACGATGTGCCGCACGACGAGAAAGCGCCGGAGCTTCAGGAGATCGCCCTGCGCCACCGCGTCGAGCCGGCCGGGCGCCGGATGGATCTTCTGCAATGCGCCCAGATTCTCGAGCGGCGTCTTCTTCGGATCGATGAGCCGCGACGTCGCGATAAACTGCGCGCGCGACCGATCGATCGCGGCGTTGCCGACCGCGAGATACTGCGGGATGGTGTACGAGAGATCGTCTTCGAGGTGCAGCCGCCGCTGGTAGGCCGCCGCGCCGATCGCGTAGGTTCCGCTCGGCTTGATCGCCGCAATCGCGGCGGCGTACCGGCGCATCGCTGCGGCCGCGCCCGCGTTCGCGCGCCGAAACCGCGCGCGCTCCGCCGGCGTGCCGGCGCCGGCGAATGCCTGGGGAACCGAGCCCGTGAAGAACGCCACGGCACCGCGCGCGTCGTCGGCGGCGATACCCTGCGTCGTCGCGTCGACGCCGCGCAAGACCGACGCCGCGGTCTCGAGCATGTGCGGCACCTGCTCCTCGCGTGCCGTCGCGTCGTTCATCCGAACGCGGAGCGGCGCGAAGTCGCGCTCCATGAGCCCGAACACCGAGCCGCTCGCGAGCCCGACGTACAGGTCGGGATTGTGGCGCCAGAGCTTGAGGTCGCGCACGAGGAGCAGGTCGTCCTCGACGTGCGCGACGAGCATCTTCTTATCGACGGCAACGTCGCGCGAGAGCCGGAACGGATCGACGCCGCGCAGCGCCACGAGCGTCGACTCGTCCAGCGCAACGTCGCGCGCTTCCGCCGCGGCCGAGACGTCGTCGAGCCGCCGGTCGTAGCGGTGCACGCCCGTGAGCGTCGCCGCCGTCGGCGCGAACGCGAAGCCGGCATAGAAGTAGCGGTGCGCGATGGCCGTGAAACGCGTGTCGTCGCTCGATGACTGGGCAGGCGACGCGATCGGCGCGACGGCGGCGGCGAGCGCGGCGAGAACCGCGAGTGCACGGGGCGGGATGTTCATGCGGCGCCTTTTCGTGCGCCGGAGCGCTTCCCTACGGCCGAGCGGCGCGCCAAAAGCGGAGTCGATAGTAGGCGCTGAACGCCGCGATCCCACAGCCGCCGATCGCGACCGGGACGACCCAGCGCAGCGTCATCGGGACGCCGTGCGCATTGATGACCACGAACGCCGTGACCGCCGAGATGTATGCCGAGAGCATCGCCGAGAGATGGCTGAAGAGCCAGCCGTAGCGCTGGCGCGCACCGAACCTGAGGCCGAAGAGGTCGAGCAGCGCGAAGGTGAGGCCGATCGTCCCGAGCGAGCCGAGGACGATCCGGAGCTGCACGAGTAGCGGGTCCGTCGCCGCGAGCGCGAGCCACACGAGCGCGACGCTCGCCCCGAGCGCACCGGTCGCGCAGCACGCGTCCGCGATGTCCGCGCGACGATCGACGGCGCGGCGACGCCGCCGCGCGAGCACGCGATACCCGAGCACGAGCAGATAGACGGTCACGACGTCGAGGAGCATCAGGAAGCCGTGGCCGCGCTTCTGCCACATGAGCGACGCCGTCGCCGTGACGCCGACCATCGCTGCGAGGAAGCCGAGGCCCCAGCGGCGATGCCAGCGGCCGCCCTTGCGCACGATCATCGCGAGCGGCGCGATGCCGAGCACCACGGCCCCGGCGGCGACGTGCACGAACGTTACGGCGCCCATCGTTACTCGAGCGCCTCCGCGTCGATCGGCGCATCGCTGATGCCGACGCGGTAGCGATTGGAGAGCTCGCTCCCGAGATAGCCCGTGAGGAAGAGGACGACGCCGCCGACGAGCGTGATCGCGACGCCCGGCGTCGCCGGGTAGTTCGTCGCCCGCACGAAGTAGGCGAGCGGAAAGAGCACGACCGCGACGATGCTCGCCACGAGATGCTGGGTCGCGATCTTCTTCGCGCGCGGCCCCATCGGCACGGTGCGGTAATCGACGTAGCCGAACACCGAGGCGACGATTCCGCCGAGGCTGCCCATCGCGATGAGCGCGACGCTCATGCGAAACCAGAACGGGTCGTGCGTCGCGGCGCCCGCGACGTCCGTCGCGAGTGCGCCCGTCCAGAACGCCACGGGAAACGGCACGAGCATCAGGTGAAGGGGATGGCCGCGAAACGTCGCTTTGCCCTGCATGCCGTGACCTTCGACGGCGACCGGGATTACGCTCGCGCGGCCTGAGTTTCCAGAAGCGACCAGAGCCGCTCGGCATCGGCGTCGGAGCGCGCGGGCTCCGACGGCGTCTCGTCCTTCATGCGGTTGAAGTAGAGCCCCCGGGCGTGCGCGAGGGCGGGATCGGCCACGAGCCGGACGATCGGCTTCGCGCCTTCCGCGGGCGCGGGCAGAAGCCGGCCGAGCAGCGCGCGCACGGGCGCCGGCGTATTGCGGAAGATCCCCGTCCCGATGGCTCCCGGATGGACGCAGTTCGTCGCGAGCTCCGGGACGTGCGCCGCGAACGCGCGTGCCAGCAGCTGCAGCGCGAGCTTGGATTGCGAGTACGCGAGGCCGAGCCGCATGCTGCGCCGCTCGAACTCGAGATCGTCCCACTCGAGTCGCGCGGACCGATGGGCGACCGACCCGACCATCACGACGCGCGGGGCGAGCGTCGCGCGCAGCAGCGGCTCGAGCGCCCGGGTGAGCGCGAAGGGCCCGAGCACGTTCGTGGCCCAGGTCAGCTCGAGGCCGCTCGACGTCACGTGCCGTTCGCGCATGAGGACCCCGGCGTTGTTGACGAGCGCGTCGAGACGTCCCGAGTGCTCCGCGAGCGTCCGCGCGGCGCTCGCGATCGACGCGAGATCGGCGACGTCGAGGGCGAGCGCCTCCGCGCCATTGCCGAGCTCCGTCGCGAGCGCCTCGGCGCGCGGCAACTCGCGCGCCGTCACGATCGCGACGGCGCCGCGCGCCGCGAGCTGCCGCGCGACCTCGCGCCCAATCCCCGCCGCCGCGCCCGTCACGAGGATCCGTCGGCCCAGCAGATCCCGCGTGTCGCTCATACCGCTTGCTTCGAGCGCGCGACGGACATCCCGTTGCCTGACGGTCGCGCTCGATCCCGAATGTGCGGGCGACCGCCGCCGCCAATCCGTAATCGGACTCGGATGGCCGCTCCTCGCGTCGCGACGGCAACCGAACTCCAGATGCGACGTTTGCGAGGAAGTTCGCCGGTGCGATCAGGAAGGCTGCGCCATGATCGTCGTATCGCCGCCACCGCTTCCCGTGCCCGCCGACGCGACGAGCATCGTCCGCGTTCAGGGTGGCGGCGTGCAGATCTACCGGTGCACGGCACAGGCGGTCGGCGCGGCGTGGGTGCTGGCGCGCCCGGCGGCGACGCTGTACGACGGGGACGGCGCCACGTTCGGCGAGCACGGTGCGGGGCCGTCGTGGACCGCCCGCGACGGCTCGTCGATCGTCGCCGACGGCAAGGCACCGCTCGCGACGTTCTCGCCGTCGACCGCCGTCCCGTGGCTGGTCCTGCGCGTCGTGACGCACGCCGGAAGCGGCGTCTTCGGCGACGCACGGTACGTTGAGCGCTACGACACCGCAGGCGGTCTCGCGCCGTCGACCGGCTGTACGAGCGCCGACGTCGGCGCGCTGCACGCAGTGCATTATAGCGCCGTGTACGAGTTCTTTCGCTAACGGGAAATCGGCATTTGCGCTCGAGAATGCGCCAGTGACCCATCCCGCGTCCTTCGCACGCGCCCGTGCATCACGTTGCATGGCGCTCGCGGCCGAATGCGAATCCGGCAGCGACGGCCGATCTCGGCCCTTCGGAGACTTCGATGGCCGTCCGGATCCCGTTCATCGCAACGATCGTCATGGTGGCCTGCGCGGGGATCGCGTCGCTGCTGACGTCGGGGTGCGCTCCCAACATCGACGACACCGTTCAGCATACGAAAAGCGTCTCGATCGACGTCGTCTGCGGTCGAGCAAGCGACTGCAGCCGGGCCACGGTGCCGTTCGGCTACGACTCCTACGTCTTCAACGCTGATGGCGCCATCTCGGCGGAGCGGTCGGCCTTTGGAGAGCGGCCGCCCATCTTCGAGTCGCGAACCGAGTTTCGCGCGCTCGTCGGACGTCTCTTACGGACGACCCCATTCGTCTTTGCGCGCCGCGCTCGACCGCGGTCGTATGCGACCGCTCCGGCGTCTTGGATCGTGACGCTCGTCCTCGATGACGGCCGTTATCGGTCGATCGACGTCCCGCAGCCCGAGCGCGGTCGGCGCCCGGCCAGCGGCGATGCGCTGCTGCAATCGTGGATTATCGATACCGAAGCGGGCGCCGCGAAACGGCTCGCCGTTGCGCGAGCGCGGATGACTGCGCGACTCGGAGACGTCGGTAATCTTGCGTCGGTCGAGTTCGATGCGAATGGCTGCTTCGGGGACTGCCCGGCATACGTCGTCCGTTTTTATCCGAGCGGCGCTGCGACGCTCGATGGCGCGGACTTTCCAGGGTCGCCGGTGCACGTGCATCGTGCGACGGTACCGTTCAATCGCATCAACGATCTCCTCGTGAGCGTAAGTTTCGCGCACCTCGAACGCTCGTATCCGATCCACGGGGTCGACATGTTCGGCGCGGCATTCGCGCTACGTTACCGCGATGGCTTCCGATACGACGTCAAAGCGCCGGATGAAACATCATGGCCCCCGCAATTTAACGCACTCTTCGCACGCATCGATCAGCTGGTCCTCGACACACGATGGACGCCTCCGCTCGCGCCGCGGCGAAGCAGCCTCTACGCCGGACCCAGACTCACCTTTGGCACGCCGAGACCTCGTGTCCCGTCGGTCATGATCGGCACGTGGTCGCGAGGATCATGCGCGACGCTCGCGGATCGACTCGTCATCGCCCCCGACACGATGACGCTCGGCGCGCGGCGACCGATGCCCGTTCGTTATGAGCCACACGGCGGTTACGGTGGTCTCGGTCCGATGCCCGTCCTGCGCTGGACACAATACGACGAGTACGACCTCTTCAGCTACGACGCGGCGCGCCACACGATCGTACAACATCCGGATTCGAGTGAGGCGCTACCGGACGTCGACTTCAAGCGCTGCCGGACGTGAGCGAATCACTCCGACGGCGGCCGGCGCAGACGTTCGTCAAAGCCGTCGTAGGCGCCGAAGAACGCGCTGCACGCGAGCACGGCAGTGACGAACGTCGAGGCGAAGGCGACGACCGGCACGAGCGTGACGACGGTCGCGACGCCCCCGGTCACGATGAGGACGAGCGCCAGGATCGCGACGGTTCGCGCGGACCGGCGCCGTCGCGCGTGCGCGTCGTCCACGGCGTTACGTCAGGATCTCCGGCAGGCGGCCGGCGTCGCGCGCCCAGACGACCTCCATCGCGATGCGCTCGCCGACGGAGACGTCCCGGCCCCAGCGATACGCGCTGTACGGCGTATAGCGCGTGCCGGGCGAGCCCGGAATGCGCAGCGACACGTCGTAGCACACGAAGTCCTTCGGCGGCCCCGCCGTGACGATGCATTGCAGCGCGAAGGGCCCGACGACGCCCGGCGGATCCGCCGCGTGCGCCGCGGCGACGAAGCGCTCGCCGAGCTCGTAGGCGCCCTCGAGCATCGACTCGGTGAGCGTCGTCGCGATGTGGCCCGCTTCTTCCATACGCACTGGGATCGCCGCCGCCGCGGCGAGGGCACCGGGCGGTAGCGCGCGCAAGCCATCGAGATTGGTCTGACGCCGCGTATCGGTCCCGAGCAGCTCCAGCTCGCCGAGGATCGGCGACCAGAAGAAATTCAGGTTGACGGAGGGCCCGAGGGCGTACTCCTCGATGCGCGCCGCGGCGAGCCCGGCCGCGTCGACCATGCCCGCGTCGAGGAGCCGCTGCGCCTCGCGCTCGTAGGCGGCGGGCGAGTCGCAGAGGAAGAACGCGCGCTCGAAGCCGACGACGGCGTGCTGCGCCTTCACCATGACGAGCCGGTCGATCTGCGCGGGCGACGCGAACGGGCGCGGATGACGGATCCGCGCGCGCGCGAGCAGCGCGTACTGGTTCTCGGGTTCGTCGCGCTCCTCCGCGCGCAGCAATCGCCGGTTCCCGAAGAACGGCACGCGCATGCGTCGCTCGATCTCGGCATACGCGTATCGTTCGTGCAGATAGACTTCGAACGAGCGGTTGGCGACGAAGACGACGTTGTGCTCGAGCAAGCGCTCCTGCACGTCGTCGTCGAGCAGATCGGCGAAACGATCGAGCGCGAGCGTCGCATCGACGCAGCCGCGCGGCGGATCGTCGCGGCGTGCGTAGTGCTCGGCGTACGTCCGCGCGCGACCGCGGGCGGTGACGATGAGATTGCGCAGGCCCTGCGCGCGCGCGCCGGAGGCGACGTCGAGCGCCGAGTGGCTACCGACCGAGCACAGTGCGAGCGCGCGCTCGTCGTACCGCGCGAGCGCCGCGGCGACGAGCGCGTCGCTCGCGCTCACGACCCTGCCGGCACGGGGGAAGCGCCCGGCACGACCGGCGGCGCGCCATCGGCGAGGTCGCGCGCCTGCGACGTATCGGGATACTGCACGAGCAGCAGCGATTTAAGCTTGGTCGCGGCGTCGTTCGTACTCGCCGTGTCGACGCGACGAAGCAGCTTGTAGACCTCGAGGATCGAGGCCGGCAGCGTCGTGTCGCGCGGGTACTGGTGCTGCCAGTCCTCGACGGCCGAGTTGATCTGCAGCGCCGCGCCGGCCATGCGATAACCCCAGCCCGCGTCGAGATACTTGCCGACGCGCACGAGCTCGTTGTGCACGCCGAGCGGCGAGTATTTGAGGTGGCCGAAATACTCGTCAGCCGGTGCGGTCCGCGTCAGGCGCAGGTCGCGCGGAATCGCGCGTACGCGCGCGATCGTCCGCAGATCGGGATCGTTCGCACGACGCAGCGCGATTTGCCGGGCGAGCGTCTTGTCCTGCTCGGAATAGCCGTCGCCTGCGAGCGCCGCCTCGGCGAGCGTCAGCGCCTGGCCATACTCGGGATCGGGCACGCGCGCGAGGGGGATCGACGGGTTCGCCGCGTTCTCGAGGATGGCCGTACGGTACTGCGCGTCGTGCGTGAGCTCGTAGGCGCGGACGTTCGCGACGACGAGATTGGTGAGGGCATCGGGGTCATGTGGGAAGGCCTGCGCATCGGCGACGGCGTCCTCGTGCGCCTGCGCCGCGAGGACCGCCGGCGCGCTCTCGCCGAGCTCGATCTTCGCGAGGAGCGCCGTCGCGAGCGCGGCGTCGGCCGGTGGGCCGGACTTCTGCACGGCGAGCGCTGCCTCACGAACGTACCAGAGCGACGCGTCGTCGTTGACGAGCGGATCGTAGTGCAGCTGCGTGGCGACGTGCACCGCAAGCGTCGCGATGAGCGGATAGTTCGGATCGTCGGGATGGAAGAGCGAGTACGCGCGTCCCGCCGCGAACACCGCCGATTCGTAGATGAGCTCGCTCGAGAACGGCCAGCCCTTCGCGGCTCCCGTCTGGTACGCCGCATTCATCGTCGCGTAGAGCGCGGCGGGATCGGTTTCGAGCGCCGCACCGGCGCCCGACGGCAGGCTCGCGGCAAGCACGGCAGCGAGCCCGGCGGCGACGGTGCGGCTACGCAATCCCGGAGTCGTCGAGCACGGCGTGGAGGTTGTTCGAGAGCAGCGCGTTCTTGATCTCGCGCGCGATGCGGCGGCCCGTCGACATCGGCTCGTCGTAATTGAGATACGAGTACGGCGAGCCGTTGATGAACGGATTCGTGCCGGCCACGATGCGCGCGCTGATCTCCATCACGACGAACTTCGCCTCGGGCGTGATGATCGTCTCGATGCAGAACGCGCCGAAGAGCCCCTTCGCGCCGCAAAGTTCCTGACTCACGCGCACGACGTCCTCGCCCATCCGGTACGCCTCGGCGAGCATCGACTCGCGCAGCACGAGTTCGGAGTTGCCGACCACGACGTAGCTCGGCGCGATGTCCATGTTCTCTTGCGCGGTCGCGGGAATGCGGCCGAGCGAATCGACGTTGGTCTCGTAGCGCCGGTCCATGCTCATGATCTCGAGCTTGCCGGTGAGCGATGAATAGAAATAGTGAATGTAGGCCGGGACGCCGATCACGTATTCTTGCAGGACGTAATTCTGGCGCCCGAGCGATTCGACGCGCGTCTCGAAATCGGCCGCATCGCGCACGAAGAGATAGCCCTTGCCGCCCTGCGCGCCGTACATCTTGACGATGACCGGCCGGTCGATCTCGGCCCCCGTCTTGAACTGGCGCGGCACCGTGAGCCCGGCGCGCAGCAGCCATTCGCGCTGCAACTCGCGGCTCGCTTCCCAATCGAGGACCGCCTTATTACCGAAGTACGGGATCGACATCTTCTTGTGATCGTCGAGCGAGAGATACGCGACGAACGAGCCGTGCGGCACGATGACGATCTTGCGCTTCTCGAGCTCCGGCACGAGGCCCATGAACTGGCCGTAGTTATCGATCCCGATCACTTCGTCGATGAACGTGTAGGCGCGATAGAGCCGTTCGGTCTCGCGATTGGCAATCGCGAGCGTGCCGAAGCCCTCGTCGTGGGCGCCCTTGAGGATCTGCAGGGCCGAATGCGAGCCGAGCGTCGCGATCGTGTAAAAATCGCCGCTCTTTGCCGCAGCGGGGGTTCGCAAGAGCTCGGGGGCGATCATGCGGTCGTCGCTTTCTGGAAGGCGGGGTTGCAGAGCAGGGTCGCGAGCGCGCGCGCCACGACCTCCGCCGACGCGGGGTTTCCACGCTCATCGGTCATTCGCCAGGCGACCGCTCGCTCGAGTCCCCGGACGCCCGGCAGGATCCGGCCCGCGAGCCGGACATCGCCGCGCGCGGCGGGAGGCGCACCCGGCGCAGCGGTCGCCTCGGCGACCCACGCCTCGCCGGGCAGCGGCAGCGCCTCGTCGAGCACGCGCAGCACGTGCTTATTCGGGTTGAACACGGTTTCGAGCCCACGCAGCATCGCGACGAGCGAGTCCGCAGCGTCCTCGGCGACGTCGCAGCGGTAAAGATCGGCGCGCTCGAGCCCGGCGACCGGCACGCCGAGCCGTCGCAGCGTCGCGAGCGCGGTGCGCGCCTCGTTGTCGGGAATCGAGAGCGCGACCTCGATGCAGCGGATCATCGCGCCGCCTCGGCCGCGGCCCGCAGGCCGGCGAAGAGGGCGATGCCGCCGCTGGGCTCGAGGGGCGCCGAGCCGCGCGTGGCGTCACGCATGAAGTTCCAGGCGGCGCGCTCCGGATGCGGCATGAGCGCGAGCACGTTGCCGCGCGCGTTGACGAGTCCGGCCGCGCCGAGCGCCGAGCCGTTCGGGATCGCGGCGGCCGTCGCGTTCCCGCGCGCGTCGCAGTAGCGGAACGCCACGCGGCCCGCGCCAGCGAGCTCGTCGAGCACGGCGGAGCTCGCGGCGAGCCGGCCTTCGCCGTGCGAGGCCCATGCCGGCAACACCGTCTCCGCCGGCAGCGTGCGCGCGATGGCGCAGCGGTCGGGCGGGATCGCGAGCCGCACATGCACGGCAACCGACCGGTAGCGGCCGCTCGGCGCGTTGCGGGCGAAGGCCGCCTGCGGCCGGCCGTCGCCCGCGAGGTCCGGGACGAGCCCGCTCTCGAGGAGAATCTGCGCGCCGTTGCAGATGCCGAGCACCGGCTTGCCGAGCCCGGCCGCCTCGCGGATCGCGGCCATGGCGCCTTCGTGCGCGGCGATCGCGCCCGCACGCACGCGGTCCTCGTACGCGAAGCCGCCCGGCAGCACGTACGCGTCGTAGCCGCGCAGCGCGTCGCGCCCCGCGCGCGAGGCGACGAGCTCAGCCGCGCAGCCGACGGCGCGGCACGCGCGCAACGTCTCGTCTTCGGAGTTCGTGCCGGGAAAAACGACGATCGCCACGCGCGCGCTCATACGTGCGCCGTCTCGCGCACCGCGTCGGCGTAGAAATCGCGCAACGGCGCGGCCCAACGCTCGTGGAGTTCGTGCAGATCGAGCCGCGTGCCGCCGGGCATCAGGATCGCGGGCTCGGCGATCGTGCGGCCAACGTCGATGCAGAGTAGCGTCTTCGCCTCGAACGCGGAGACGATCCGCGCGCCGAGGGCGACGAACGGCTCCACGTCCGCGGCCGCGATCTCGAGCACGAAGCCGATGCCCTCGCCGAAGAGCGCCGCCGCGGCCCCGCTCGGATGCGCGGCGAGCGGATTCGCCGCGATCATCTCGTTGCCGAGCGGAGCGCCCGCGACGAGCAACGGATCGAGCGCCTCGAGCGGCGCGCCCGCGAGCGAGATCCCGAGCGGCGCGTCGCCGCCGAGCGTCGGGAACGCGAGCTCGGCGAGCGAGACGGCGAGCCCGCCGACGCCGGTATCCCGGACCGCTCGGACAAGCCCCGCGTCGATCGCGGCGAGCACCAGCGCGCACGCGGCGGGCAGATGCTCCGTCGTCACGGGCGGCGCGTCGCTTCGGAGCCCGAGCACCTCCGCGACGACCGTGCCGCCGATGCCCGGCTGCGCACCGCCGAGCCAGAAGAGATGCGAGCCGACGGCCGAGAGCCGGGCGGCGGGCGTGCGCCCGACGTCGTCCGTCACGCCCACGCAGGCGACGATCGGCGACGCCGGGATCGCGCGGCCGCTCGCTGACTGGTTGTAGAGGCTGACATTGCCCGAGACGAACGGGACGTCGAGCGCGCGCGCTTCCTCGGCGAGGCCGTCGATCGCCGCGACGAGCTCGCCCATCTGCTCGGGCACCTCGGGATTGCCGAAGTTGAGGCAGTCCGTGAGCCCAGCCGGGCGCGTGCCGACGGCGACGACGCTCGCGACCGCCTCGGCGACCGCGAGCCGCGCCGCCGACCGCGCGTCGAGGGCGCCGTAACGCGGATTGCCGCCCGTGCCGAGCGCGACGCCGAGCGGCGCGCCGTCGACCGGCACGATGAGTCCCGCGTCCGCCGCGCCGCACGGCAAGGCCGTCGCGCCGCGCACGACGCCGTCGTAGCGTTCGAAGATCGCCGCGCGCGAGCAGACGTCCGGGTGCGCGAGCACGTCGCCGAACGTCCGCGCGAGCGCCGCCTCGTCGAGCTCGGGCAGCAGCCGCAACGGCGCCGCGGCCGCGTGCGGCGCGCGCTGGGGCTCGGCGACCGCGCGATCGTAGCGCAGGTCCCCGACGAGCAGCTCGGTCGGCACGTCCATGACGATCTCGCCGCCGTGCCGCAGGACGTACCGGCGCTCGGCCGTCACCCGGCCGATGCGCGCCGCGCACGCGCCGCGCGCGACGTCGGGCAGCCCAAACTCGTCGTTATAGATGTGAAGCAATTCGGGGGTGAACTCCGGCGGGACGACCCACGTCAGCCGCTCCTGCGTCTCGCCGACAGCGAGCACGGCCCCCGGCAAATTGGGCTGCGCCGCCGGAGCGGCGTCGAGATCGATCTCGGCCCCGAAGCCGCCGCTCGCCGCGATCTCCGCCGTGCAGCCCATGATGCCGCCGGCGCCGAGATCCTTGAAGCCGACCGTCAACTTCTTCTCGCGCAGCACGTCGAAGACGCGATACGACGCGCGCATCACGACGGATTTGAGGAACGGATCGGGCACCTGCACCGCGCCGCGATTACCCTCGTCGTCGTTCGCGTCGAGCACGAGCGAAGAAAAGGCCGCGCCGCCGAAACCGCTGCGGTCCGTGGCTTTTCCGACGAGCACGACGTCCCAGCCCGCGGCGTTCGGCGGCGCGAACGAGTGCACGATCCCCGCATCCTCGACGAGGCCGAGCGCAATGACGTTGACGAGACAATTCTCGCGGAACCCCTCGTGAAACCAGACGTCGCCGCCCATGTTCGGCACGCCGATCGCGTTGCCATAGGCAGCGATGCCGTCGACCACACCCTGCGCGACGTAGCGGCAGTGCGGATCGTCGAGCGGCCCGAAGCGGAGCGGATCCGCGAGACCGATAACGCGCGCGCCCATGCAGAGCACATCGCGCACGATGCCGCCGATGCCGGTCGCGGCGCCCTCGAACGGCACGACCTGGCTCGGGTGGTTGTGCGACTCGTGCGCAAAGACGACGCCGTAATCGCGACCCTCCCACGAGCCGAGCCGCACGATGCCCGCGTCTTCCTGCGGCCCCTGCACGACCGTCGGGCCGGTCGTTGGCAGCCGTCGCAGGTAGTGGCGCGAGCTCTTGTACGAGCAATGCTCGCTCCACTGCGCGGCGAACGCGTGCGCCTCGACGACGCTCGGATCGCGCCCGAGCTCGGAGGCGATGCGGCGGATCTCGGATGCGCGGAGCGCGATGCCCCGCGCGCGCAGGTCCGCCTCGAGCGTCGCGTCGTCCGCGACGCCGAGGACGGTGACCGCATCAGCCAAGGGCGGCCTGCGGCCCCGGGGCGTTGATGCGCGCGTCGGCCGTGAGGATCGCCGTGCGGGCGTTGGCCTGCACGAGCATCACGCGGCCGAACATGACGGTGTCGTCGAGCCCGAGCGTCTTCGCGACGAGCGCGCCGAGCTCGTCGCCGTCGTACTCCGTCGCGTCGAAGACCGGCGTCGGCGTCGCAGATGAGAGCATCGCCGCGAGCTGCGGCCCCGACGCCACGTAGACGAGCCGCGAGAAGCTCGCATCGAGTTGCTGCGCGGCCTGCAGCACGAAGCCCGGCACGACGTCGGTCGAAACGACGCGCCGCAACGTTTGCAGCCCGTACGTCTGCAGCGCGCGAATCGGCTCGTCGAGGATGTCGAGGCTCGCCTCGCCGTCGGCGATGAGCGCGACCATGCCCGGCCGCATCGTCGGGAACGTCCCGACGAGGTCCGAGACGAGCTCGTAATTGCCGCGCAGCCGATCGAGATCTTCGGGCGTCACCGTCTGCAGATCACGATAGGCCTGCTTGTCGAGCATGAGGTCTTCGCGGCCCTGGGGCCACACACGCCACGAGTCGTTGTCGACGACGTCGGCGATCACGAGGTTGCCGCGGCCCTCGCCGCTCTGGATCCGGCCGAACTCGAACTTGCAGTCGACGAGGAGCGTCTCGCGCCGGCGCCAGGCGTGCGCGAGGATCTCGTAGGCGATCCGCGCGATCTCGGTCATTGCGCCGAGCTCCTGCGGGCTCGCGATGCCGCGGCCCACGATGTCGTCGGGCTCGATGATCGGATCGTGGTTCGCGTCGTCCTTGAGGAAGAACTCGACGAGCCGCGGCACGAGGATCGAGCCCTTCGCGACGCCGGGCTTGCGCGCGACGAGCGACCCCGCGGCGACGCCGCGCACGACGACCTCGAGCGGCAGCATCACGCAGCGGCGCACGAGCATCTCATTGTCGTCGTCGTCCTCGCCGCCGGAGAGGTAGTGCGTCGGGATGCCGCAGAGGTTGAGGAGCCGGAAGACGCGCGCCGTCGTTTTGGCGGCGATGCGGCCCTTTCCGGCGATCTCGTGTTTGCGCGTGCCGTCACCCGCGGTGATCGCGTCGAGGGCCTCGACGACCAGCACGTCGGGCTGATTCGGGTGCTCGTAGAGCGCCTTTGTCTTGCCGCGCGCGACTTCATGACCCTTGGTCATCGGAGCGCCTCGGCGAGGGGTCGCGGGGCGGGGAAAGGCGGGAGGGCGGCGATCCGCGCGACGAGCGCGCGGGCGCGCTCCGGCGCGTCGCCGATGTGGTCGGTCGGGTCGAGCAACGAACGGATCTCCGCAGGGTCGAGCAGGGCCGCGAGCGCTTCGTCGTCGACGAGGAGCTGGGCGAGCGGGTTGTCGCCGCCGCTCGCGAGCCGATCGTACGCGCGCATCGCGGCGCCGCGGATCGACTCGTGGAGCAACTGACGGTCGCCCCCGGCTTTCACCGCCTCCATCATGACGGCCTCGCTCCCGGCAAAGGGGCCGTACGTTCGCAGGTTCACCGCGATGCGGCGCTCGTCGATCCGCATGCCCTCGACGATCCTGCGCGCGAGCGTGAGGAGCTCGTCTGCGCACAGGAACGCCTCGGGCAGGATCGTCCGGCGATTCGCGCTGTCGTCGAGGGTCCGCTCGAGCAGGTTCGTCGCGGCGTTCTGCCAGGCGGTATCGGCGTAGCCGACGAGGAGCCGGGCGAGCGAGTCAATCCGCTCGGAGAGGATCGGATTGCGCTTGAAGGGCATCGCCGAGCTGCCGACCTGCTTGCTGCCGAAGGGCTCGAAGAGCTCCCCGAAGCCGGGTGACGACAGGATGCGGACGTCGGCCGCGAATTTCGAGAGCGACGCGCCGAGCCCGGCGAGCGACGAGAGCACGAGATAGTCGAGCTTGCGGGGATAGGTCTGAGTCGCGACGTCACGCGCCTCGAGCCCAAAGGCGCCGAGGATGTCCGCCTCCTGGTCGCGGGCGCGCCGGCCCGTGCCGCGCAGCAGCCGCTCGTACGACGCGGAGGTGCCGACGGCGCCGCGGATGCCCTTCGCGGTGAGCGCCTCGTAGGCGCCGCGCAGCTGCGTATCGTCGATGAGCAGGTCTTGGGCGTAGACGGCGAGCCGATGGCCGACGGTCGTCGGCTCTGCGAACTGCAGGTGCGTGTAGCCCATGCAGACGCGGTCCGCGTTCGCGTTGATCTTCGCGGCGAACGCCGCGAGCAGCGCGCCGAGCGATTCGCCGAGGATCCCGAGCGCACGGCGCATCCGGTACGTCTCGACGGTGTCCTCGACGTCCATCGAGGTCGCGCCGAGGTGCAGCTTCCCGCCGCCGACCTTCGCCTGGCTCGCGTAGACCCGGATCTCCGCCATGAGGTCGTGACCGATCTCGCGCTCGATCTCGAGCGCGGCCGCGAGGTCGATGTCGTCGCGGTGGGCGACCAAGTCATCGAGCTCGGCGCGCGACACGAGGCCGCTGCGCGCCTGCGACGCCGCGAGCGCGACCCAGACCGCGCGCCAAAGCCGTCGCCGCTCGCGCTCCGAGAAGAGAGCCCGCAGTTCCGGGCGGCCGTAGCGCCACGAGAACGGTGAGGCGTAGGTGGTCTCGTCCATATCCGACGGCCGGTTTTCGGTCCTAGCCGGTCAGGCGCCTCGTATCAACAGAAAGTAGTTCCACCCGTCATATTTAAGATTAGATCTTGCCCGCTCGTAATACCGAGAAACGCGAGAAGCCGTCAATGACTTTACCGTAGTTTAGACCCGCTACACGCAGTGCGTCGGCCACATCTGCGCGCTGCGTGAGAGGTGCAGATATCGCGTCAATGTGCTCGATTATCAATCGCAGCTTCTTCGCAAGTTCGTGAAATTGGTCTAAGCTAATGACGTTTGTATCTAAAGCAGGATTCGACTCTCGAGATGATAGCCGGTTCGGCCCAACGAAGATGACTTCAGCTTCTTCAATACCGTTACGAGTCGCCCATCGTCTATGATCATCTAATTGCGATAGGTCATCTTTCGTATATACTGACTCCGTAGTTTTGTATTTTTCCGATTTTAACTCGATCAGAAGCGCCGGTTCACCTGGAAGCCTCCATGACACGTCGGGCCCGGAGCCACTTGAATCCTTATCAGGACGAGTTGAATCGACGCCGAGCAACTCTCCAACCACTCTAAGTGCCTCTTCGACTCGATTCGAAGTATTATCATCAGAAGAAGAAATCATTTGCAAATCGAGCGTAAGGACGCACACATCTAACTTCGCAAGCGTTGTAGGACTCAGTTTCCCGAAAATACGATCCGCTTGTGCCGCACAACTATCATATACCTGATCGCTGGCCAGGTTAATTGGAGGATACAAGATATTTTTGGCATTCCCCCAAACCCGCTTGTAAATCTGATTTGCTGTCGATTGGTCATTTGCAATCTGATGCGCATATGCCGTCCAATAGAGTAGCCAAGAAGCGGCTCTTCTCGATGTTAGTCGAAGCTGGTCAAACACCTCGGAGGTAAGCAACCTAGAAACCTTATCCCAATCGCGAAGCCAATACGCAGACCCAACGGCCACTTCAACCTGCGCAAACTTTTGAAGCGCAGAGTAGTCGATCCAAGGCTCTTCATATTGCGGCTCTTTGAGTGCCATATCATACATAGATGTCCAGTTCTCTCGAAGACTCGGCTGCCTGGGATCCGCAAGGCATTCAGCAATTAGCCCTCCTGCCGACTCCACTTTTGTAACCTTACCAGAAATATCTCTGCCGAGCGAAATCTGATTCTGAAGGAACGACGGGAGGAGAGCTCCATGCTCGCTTAGCCATTCCCTCAAGTCTGTGCTGAGAACAAAAAAGACGCCAACGTCTCGCTTACCGCGGCAAATCCTACCGAACCATTGAAAAACTCGTGATGCAACTTGCGAAACAATGACCTTCTTTATGCCGAGCCGCTCAACCAAATAGCGCTCCAAGATCGAAACGCCACGCGGCACTCCGTCTAGTACCATGACGCGACATGTATCGCCGGGAAAATCAACGCCATCGAAGCGAGCCACCATGAGCAGTTTTGCGGGTGGCGCTGACTTCTTAAACTGCTCGACCGCATCTATCACATCTGGTGGAGGCGTAACAGTGTCTTTCCAGGCGACCGCCCGAGCATACGACGGAACTGCTATAATAGCTTTTTGATCGCTGATCAATTTCTTTGCACTCTGTCTCTCATCAACTTTTTCGTTAAGAGAAAACAAATTTGGAAATAAAATTAGACGTTCACAATCCCCGGCGTCTGTAGCAGGCCTTATTACTTGGTCAGGAAGTCTACCAAACGTTCGCAGAAAACTATCAGAAACATCGAGACTTGCGGAGAGATAAACTCTACGAAGTGGAGACTGCAACGTGTCGTTCGCTAATGACGGAAAGATCGGCGGGGTCATTGTGACTTGGTCGCCTGTAACGAATATTGCACATTGACTTGGTTGTTCGGAAAGATATTCCCAAGGATACTTGCACGACTCGCAACGCGAAAGCGATGCCTCAAGAAGAATCTCCTCGAGTTCCCTTTTGTGCGCGAGGACTGCAAAAGGTGGGACAAAGGCGATATCTTTGTATGAACCCTCCTTACACGACTCATCATACTTTGTTAATCGATCGCTTTTCCTGAAATATTCTCTAAAAAAATTCTGGATTTTAAGTAAACTAGCTTTATGCTCGGCCCTTGTGATAGTTAACGTATAAACATCTCGAAGTATCTGCTCTGCAAGATGCGCATCGTCAAAGATGATGGCAGCAAATTCAGTGCCTTTGAATCTTGAGAGACCGTTGAAAACCGCATGATACGTCGTTACAAGAGGCGCCTTTTTCGAAAGATACAGATCATTCGAATACTCGCCACTCAAGTACGATGTTACTTGCAAGCCGTAGTTCCGAGAATGCTCTACCGTTTGAGTTACTAACTGACGCGTACCACAAACATATGCGACAGGTGCTTTCAACTCGTTAACGAGCGATTGTGCACAAAGCAAGCCGACCAAGGTCTTTCCACCACCCGTGTTCATTGCCACAACAACATCTCGGCTAGCGCGATGTTCGTGCCAACTGCGAAGGGCATCTCCTTGAGAAAGCCATAGATTTTCAATGCGACTGTCAACAACATTTAACGCGCCGTAAAGTTCGATCGGGTCAGTGAAAAGAGGATTAGATCGGATGGTTCGCCGGAAATTCTTAAAGTCGTCCACTATTGTTGGAGTTCCCCCAAAAGGTGTGAATTGAGGTCTCCGCGTAACATACTAGAAGTTCCTTTCTTCAAAACAAGTAACGCAACAATCGAGTGATTTCTAAATCGCCAGTTTAGTCAAGATCTTCGCGTTCGATCTCGAGCGCCGCCGCGAGATCGGTATTGTCGAGGTGCGCCTAGCAGGTTGCGGAATTTCGCGACGAAACCGTCGTCAGATCAAGGTTTGCGAAGGCCTTAGCCCCGTCTTCGGCCGTTTTTGGTCTGTTCGCTTGATTCGCCGAGCTCTTTTTTCGACTTTTGCGCA
>JAABUJ010002549.1_pt1 | contig 22361 bp, 23 predicted proteins | sample 5559131 | NCBI WGS metagenome assembly JAABUJ01 (sample SAMN10711875, study PRJNA513366) | rock metagenome | isolation source: Antarctica rocks | place: Antarctica: Victoria Land, Mt New Zealand nord | collected 2016-01-07
ATAAGTGTTTAGTTGTGATTTTAACATCAAAATGCTGTTGTTTGAGCTTGATTTTGAAGAAGTTTCAAAAAAAAAGTTGCGTGAGTGCTGGAGCCAACTTTGTAGGATCCGCTGTATCGGTGTAGTGGGGTCTCTAGTAATGATGACGTCGATCCGAAACACGCTCTCTTGTGAATCACATCCGTTAGACTCAACTCACAGCCTAGCAAGATCTACATGGGAAACGACACCGTGGATTTGCTCCTTCTGGCCATGATATGTCCATCGGAGCCAGATCTCGATATTAACTGTGACATCCTCATACCTTACGGCCCTGCCGTAGTACACATCTGTACAGTTATGTCACCAGGACATTCGCCCTTCCAGATCAGTTTTCCCAGTGCGAAGTCAAGTGCCCGTGTGGACTGACTCCTGTGTCGCTCCCATGGATGACATTTTCGCTCCCCGCAAGTAGTCTATCAAAGCACTCGGTAACAGAGAACGTAACAGGTGCGCGGGAAGAAAACAAGAATTAATTCCCTCTCCCCGTGCAAGATAAAACTTTCCACGACCCATGTGCAATTCATGTCTAGGCATTTTAGCCGTCCCACTATCCCGAGCGTGTCCTACCCTCCGTATCCCGCTTGTTGATAAATCTGCCACTAGAACTGGGAGTCTGCTGTAGGTGACCCATCTCCAGTCTGGACACGATGCATTGGGCCGGGGAACACGGTCCTGAATCTAACCAGATAGGCGGCAGAGTTACAACCCTGAACCACGACCTTGAAGCTGGTCCTGTGCTTAGCATGGCGGAGTTGCTCATGAATTGACGTTCCGATTTTGCCCACAATATGACCCGGTGGTCGCCTTAGATGGTCACATCGTAGCTGCGCTGAGCCTGGGCACAAGTCCCGTTGAAGTATCCGTGTCCCTATCCAGGTCAGGGTATTGACAGTAGTGTCCTGCACGAAGGCTGTGTCACTGCTTCCCATTCTCGACCACGAAAAACCTGCCAACCCTCCTAGAAGCATGACCTAACACGTCCCAATCCTCAGCACCTTCCGTGTCCACAGGAAGATCCCTCCTCCTCCTCAACCGCCCGCTTCGTCCAACTCTTTCTTCCTTCGCGAACGCCTCCTTCAAGTCGTCCATCGTAACCTCGATCTCTTTCTCCGCTTCGCGCGTCTCATCCCTTATGCTGCGCAGTGGCTCTACTCCGCTCGTATCCACACTTTGCATCTCCCTCACAAAGTGCAGCTGAGAGCTGAGGGTTTTCAGCATCTTCTGCTCCTCCTCCTTGCTTTCCGGCGCCGGTAGGGCTGAGAGTCGGAGGAGGTGATGAAGTTGCTTCGGCGTGATCGTTGGTGTCTCGGAGTCTTCGGACACGGGTGGGAGGAGGGATCGGACAGACCAAGTAGGTTCCGACAGGATTGAAGCGATATCATCTGGTTGCCGGGCTGGTGGGGAGCTTGGTGAAGAAGCTCGTGCCGAACTGGTACTGTGTAATGCCCGAACGCGTTTCGGAAGACCTTCCTTTCGAGCGGCACATGTTGTTCGGAAGAGGAGGGAATTACGGCGCAGGCGGACCGCCCCAATCATTGTGTACCTCAGTGAGTCCACGGACAGCCACCGAACCACGAACGGTATGTTTTTGTAAGGTGCCCCAAGAGGTGGAGCGGACAGGCGACTCACTTTCTGCTGAGTCAGCAAATACAACCCACTTCATGTGGCAGTATGACGAGCAATGGAACAAATTCCCCACAACTTTTGTCAACATTGCTAAACCCATGCATCTCTAATAATCATTCTTGACCGCTACTAACACACATAATGGCCCAGGACCCGCGGGCCTTACTGCAAAAGGTGAGCTGACGCTCCATACCACAAGCCGAAAACTCCAGCTCGTGATATCCGCAGACAAGCTAACAACACCCCGGCAGGCAGACAAAGCAGCCCAAGGTGCCGGCGGCGGCTTCAGCCTCTTCGGCGGCCGCACCGAGAAGTACGAGAATGCAGCGGACCTCTACACACAAGCGGCGAACGCATTCCGAATGCAGAAACAAGGTTGCCTCCCCCCAAACCCCATCACACCCCCACCCCTGCCGCTCCTCCTCCTCCTAAAACCCCCAACTAACACCCACCCCCCTCGCAACAAAACAGGCAAAGAAGCCGGCCTAGCATTCGAGCGAGCCGCGACCATCCAAACCAAGCACCTCAACGAGCCCGACGACGCGGCCAACACGCTGACGGAAGCGTACAAGTCCTACCGCAAGACGGACCCGGAGGACGCGGCGCGCGTGCTGAGCGCCGCCATCGCCCACTACACGACCAAGGGCAACTTCCGGCGCGCGGCGACGCATCAGCAGAATCTGGCCGAGGTGTACGAGGTTGAGATTGGGGATGAGAAGCGCGCCATTGACGCGTACGAGACGGCGGCGGGTTGGTTCGAGAATGATAATGCCGAGGCGTAGGTGCTACTTTTCTCTTTCTCCTTTCGCGCGAGGTTCGGGAGATGGTTTGGGCGCTGAAGACGGGCGGGTTTGTGGTCTGGGGGAAAGTACCTAGGGAGGGAGGGGTGAGGGAGGGACGGGGGGGGGGTTTCGCTCTTCTTCGAGTCAATCGATGCTGACCGTGAGGACTCCACAGGCTCGCAAACAAACTCTACCTCAAAGTCGCCGACCTCGCCGCCACGGAAGCCGACTATTACAAAGCCATCGAGCACTACGAGAGAGTAGCCAAGTCGTCCGTCAGCAACAACTTGATGAAGTGGTCCGTCAAGGACTACTTCCTCAAGGCCGGCATGTGTCATCTCGCCACCAACGTAAAAGTCCCCCCCGTTGTCCTTCTCCTCTTGCCCTCCCCTCGCCTCCATCATTCTCTTGTACCCGATCACCCCAGCTAACAGAGCTCTGGTTACGCGCGCAGGACATGGTCGCGACGAATCGGGCCCTCGAAAGCTACCGCGACCTCGACCCGACGTTCGCGTCGACGAGGGAACATCAGCTGCTGGTCGATCTGGCCGAGGCGGTGGAGCAGGGCGACCAGGAGGCGTTTGCGGATAAGTTGTTCCAGTTCGATCAGATGAGTAAGCTGGATAAGTGGAAGACGACGATCCTGCTGCGGGTGAAGAATAGCATTGAGGAGAAGGGGGAGGACTTCTCATGATCTGTGTTTTGGGTTTGGGTTGGGGGCGTCGGTGTGCGTTGTGGGGATAGGGGGTTAGTGCGTTAGACTGTGTGTCGTCGAACGGTTCTCCCTCCTTACCGAGGAGTCTTTCGCAATGTAGACACGATGAGTCAGGAGACTAAGAAATCCCTGACATGATACGATCGCAAGGATCTTCTTCAACGTATATATGCAACTTTCTACACTACATCAACCACTTCTTCCGATCGCCAAGGACGCGCAGGCTTCGGAAACACCCGCTTGTACAAACTCACACCAATCGCATCCTGCGCGTTGATCTTGCTGTCAAACGTAGCTTTGAAGTAGCCATGCGTGCCCAGACCCTCCTTGATATACCCGCTGCGCCCTCGTCTCGTCCAGAGTTGCAGCGCTTTGAACCAGATGACGTCTTCGGCGTTGAAGAACATGTAGCGGACCGTGACGAGCTTCTTGTGGATCTTGTACGGATGGCCGGTCAGGATCACGCGCTTGGCGATGACGCGGCTGTGGTCGGGGGGTTGGGAGGTGCCGGTGCCGATGAGCTCCAGGCCGGGGGTAGACTCGGGCGTGTCGGACGGATCAGCATCTTCGCGATCTGCTGAAGGTGGGGTGCGCTTGAAAAAGAGAGTCGGCACGGAACCCAAGGTCAGTGGGGCGATGAAGGTCGCCATTGCAGTGCGGCCTGGATGCGCGTAGCGGTCGAATTTGTGGACGTTGTTGGGCGTGTTGCCGAGTTGGGAGAAGAGGGGATTGATGATGAACCGACGAGGGCCGCATTGCATGATGAGCTCTTCCTTGGACTTGATCGGCTGCGGGTAGTCGGAGCTCACGGTGATGCTATAGTTGACCACTGTGCGCTTGTGCTCGTGACGGAGGAGTGAATACATGGCAACGGGTCGAGACAGGTTGAGACTTGCTCGCAGAGACAAGGGGACGTCGCGGAGGTGGACGTTGACTCGTGTACCGGGCTGAACTCCGCCGACAAGAGCTTCTCGAACCACCTGACTCTTCGTTCCTTTGTAGTTTGTGATCTGGAGGAGCCTTCTCCATTCTTCCGGCTCGTGGGATCTATCCTCATCCGTTTCCCAACGACTAGTCTTCAAGCTTTTCAGGCCTCGATATTTTGCCAGACGCTCTCTGGCCAAAACGTTTGGATGCAGCTCTATCTCATCGGGGAATTCGAGGTCCTCCTCAGCCTCGTTCTTTCGTCTGGAGCGATACGCGGCTATTTGTTCCTCCTCTTCGTCCGGTGAAGGATCCAGAAACATCTCGGATTGAGGGTACTCAGACGGAGCTCCTTCCGTAGGCGCTCCTTGGGTTCTATGATCAAAGCCTTCCACGCCATCTTCCGGACCCAACGGCTGATCCATCGAAATATCCCCATCAGGCCCTTCAGCTTCGTCACCATCGGAGCCTGAGTCAGACATATCACCTAAAAACCATGCCGCTTGGTACGATGATGTGCCTCTGGGCAATCGCTTGGGTGCCTCGGGTAAATGTGTCTCATCGTCTGAGAAATAATGATGATCGTCAAGCAGTACGCCTTTCTTTTCGGTAGCTGCTTCAGATACAGCCATGTTGTCAATATCAGCCATCATAATTTCTTCGGGTGCAAGGTCGGCCATGTCGTCCTGGTCCGCTGTTGGCTGCTCTAGCAAGTCGTGGCCGTCAAGTCCAGCATCAACATTGATCTCATTTGCTTTTCCTTTCTTGTTCTTTGGTAACGGTGATGCCACGATTTTCTCAATCTGAAATTCGCCCGCATCTCCGAGGTGGACAAGTCTATCCGCTTTGAGCCCCTTCCCTCTTACAACACCAGTCACGATCACCTCACCCACTTGATCCGAGGAGTTTCCGATATCTGTAGGCCATTGCACGTCCTCCACTAGCATCCAGCTTCGGTCTTCTCTCCATCGGACGCCTTTTGGTGTCGTAGTGCAGAGTGACCGAATAACGTTTGAGCATTCCTGCGCTGAATCCAGAGAGAAAACTTTCTCCTGCGAGGGGAAGAAGTGGGTTATAAAGGATCTGAGTGAAGAAGCGACCTGTTGTCGTCGCTTTGGGGGTTCTATACCATCAAGGTGCTGTACGACTGTGATAATGTTGGACACTCCTTGCCCTTCAATGCACCGCAGGAATAGCTCTCCTTCTTGGTCTACCTCTTGCGCAGGGGAGAGTATGACAACCACGAAATCTGCAACCCGGCAAGCATCCAATACAGACATCAAGTCTCTTTCCACAGGCACATATACCAGATTTTGCTTGAACCTTTCGACTCTCACTCGACCCCATCCTTCTGGATTATCAGGACTGATGCTTGTATTAAGCTGATGCACAGCTGTACGTGCATCGCAGTCTGGGCAAAGAGGGACAACCGCGACAATCCTGGGTGCCCCGTGTTGCCCAGAGAAGACAGATGTAGCTTTTATGTTTTCCTGGTGTTTGACTTGCTGCTTCTGGCGTGCTTGATTGCGGCGATCAAGTTTCGACATTAACTGTTGATGTGGAGTTTTCCGATGGCGACCCTCCCCTTCCACTTTACCTGCATACAAGGTTAGATGGCCTTAGTACTCGGGCCAGACACACTATACCTTTGGAGCGTTCTTTGAGCAGACCCTTGGTGGAGTGTTTTGATTTGAAGGACTTGTGCGATACTTTCGTGGTACTGCGGTGGTGATGATCAGGTAGTGGAGTCATGCTGCCTCCGCTTCTGAATCGATACGGTAGGGAAGCCACTTTGAAGTCTCTGAATTGGGGTTCATGTAAAGGGAGAAACTGTCGTGGTTCGAGCAATGTATAAACACCGTTATCGAGCTTTATCGATTGTGCGAAATCACTATCGCGAAATCTTGGCATGGAAAAAAGACGGACCGAAATCTGCAAAACATACCTACCTTAACCTGACATTTGTAGTTAGTGCTTCACATCGTCACATATCTTCTTAGTCAGTCTCTCATTGATAAGAGGCTTCTGAGATCACGATTCTAGTGGTGATATTCTCTCATATCAAAGAATGACAATTCATTGCGTTGCAAAATGATCACTAAAGACTGCCTTTGTGGATTTATATTGGTGCCAGATGACGCTGCCTTACGGCTCCGTTAGGTGCGTTGTGTCTGCAATATTCATAATATTGTAATGAAAAGTGGTGAATTTGAGGTCTACTTGGTTGACAAATGCTCGTAGAAGAAGCAGCAATGTGAATCAATATCGGTGTTGTGATGAAGGAACAAGAGGGGAATATAGCGCCAACCGGATGTTATGGATTTGTTTCTAGCTCCGGAGTCTTTGCCAAAGTCCGCGGAGCTTTACAGGGCTCCGTCCCTGGGTACGTTGGCCCAAACTTGGGGTATGACAAGCTCAACATGCCTAGGGCTGAGAACACAAAACCTATGAAGCCGATGCTTCAAAAATGCCCTCCCCCATCCCTACTTATCCACAGTTGAACCGATTTTACCTGGCACAACAAAGTCTTTCCCCGCCACAAGCGTTCACTTTGCTCCACTCCACTTTGCAAAGACCATACCTCAATGTCTTCTACCGGCGGACCGACAATCCTCGACGACAGACCTCGCAGCAACGAGCCATCTGAGCCATCTGACAGCGCCGTTGCGGGACCTGGTGATGCTAGCGAGCCGGACGCAGCAGCTCCACCCTCCCATTTCTCGTCTCCATTCCAAGAGGCCATCTTCATCGTCGTCATTGGCATGTCTCAGCTCTTCTCGGTCGGAGGACTCGGAAACACGGCATTTTCGGTGCAACAGATCAGTCGTGCTCTCGATGCGGCCAGCAACGGACAGATGTCTTGGTTCCTAGCAGCATACTCGCTTTGCGGCGGTGTGTCTGTCTTGGTGACTGGACGGCTGGGAGACCACTTTGGCCACAAGTATGTCTTCCTCTTTGGATGGGTCTGGATGGCCGTTTGGTCTCTTGTCAGCGGCTTTGCACACGATCTTGTCCTCTTCGACTTTGCTCGAGCAATGACTGGCGTCGGCAATGGCGCGCTGGTACCCAACTCGTTTGCACTCCTAGCGCGAGCTTTCCCGCCGTTTTCGGTCAAGAAGAACGTTGCCTTTGCTTTCCTCGGCTTTTGCGCTCCGTCGGGTTACATCTTTGGTGGCCTCGTTGGTGCTGCCTTTGCCGAGAAAGTTTCCTGGCGATGGGGTTTCTGGTTTTGGGCCATCGGCTGCCTCATCCTCGGCGTTGCGACTTTTGTCGTCGTTCCACACAGCGTTGGCTCTCCTATTCCAGGACTCAGTCTCAAGCAGTTCGACTACATTGGCACCTTTCTCGGCCTTGCTGGTCTGATCCTCTTTGCCTTTGCATGGAATCAAGCATCTGTGGTTGGTTGGCAAGAGCCCTACACATACGCCCTTCTCATAGTCGGCATCGTCTTTGTCGTCGCCTTTGCCTTTTCTCAGTCACACGTCTCGGCACCAGTTTTGCCCAACTCGCTCTGGACCCGCAATGGCTTCACTCCTGTCGTGACAGCAATGTCTTTTGGCTGGATGTCCTTTGGCATTTTCCTCTACTACACGACCATCTTCATTCTCACGATCCATAAGGAACTTCCTCTCTCTGCCGTGGCAGAAATGGTACCTCTGGTCATCGGAGGTCTCTTTGCTACGGCATCCGTCGGCATTCTTATTCCAAAGGTTCCAGCTCAGTACATCTTTGGCGTTTCAATGGCCTCATTCGTCATCGGCAATCTTTTGATGAGCTTTGCCAACAACTCCAAAGTCTATTGGGCCTTTATCTTTCCAGCCTGCCTCCTCGTCGTCGGAGGGCCGGACCTCTCCTTTGCATCGTCGGGTATTCTCATCTCCAACGCGGTTTTGCCAGAGGAGCAAGGTGTAGCCGGGTCAATGATCTCAACGGTGGTGCAATACTCGATTGCCATTGGCCTCGGTATTGCTGCCACCGTGGAGGCGCACGTCAACAAGGGTGGTAGCGACATCGTCCTTGGGTATCGTGGTGCCTACTGGCTCGGCATTGGCTTTGCAGCTGTTGCCTTATTCGTGGTTGTTCTCTTTGTTCGTGATCACCGATCCGACGGGACAAAGAACGCTGGGAAGGAGGCCAAGAGCAACGATGGCACAGTTGAAGAAAATGCTTGAGAGATATCCTGGTAGCTTATCACTCGAGTACTTTTGGCACACCATTGATCTTGTTTACATCGTTCATGACTTGACGCTTTTTTCTAGAAATTGATTAGCACGCTTCCCAGCAACTTTACATTGTTCTGATTTAAGGAAAGATCGTAGCGCGACCATCTAGAGTCCTAGCTTTGCTAGGAGATACAGACATATTTGATACGAGAATTGTAAACCAAAACTGTGAATGTTCAGGTCTCATGGAAAGACAAAGGTACAAAAATGTTTTCACGGCTAGGAGAGAGGGTCTTGAACTGCAAGAGCCCATTCTTTTCGAAGAGCTGGGCATACCTTACCTGGCGAGGGAAGTTTTGCGTTGCACAGTGCAAGTGCCGCCTGATTCTCCGGAGTTCCTCTGATTCCGCCGCACGTGCATTAGAATGCGGAGAGATGAACCAAAGTATCCCCTGCCCTCAACATTTCTTCTTGGGCCTTGTCAACAGCGCTCTCCACGGATTTCCAGCAGAGTCCGATTGCTCCGCAATAACCCATTACACAAATCAGCCTGTGGAGACAACCTTGAAGGAGCCGACATGAGGCGAAACTTCCATTGTCAATCGCTCAAAGTCTTGCACAAGGTGTTGGTTGGTCAAACCTTGTGTGCCGAGGCTGCTCAACGGAGTGCGCCACGCCTGCAGACGGCTTAAGTTTGCAAGTCTGCTGTAGCCGAAAACGAACCATTCTCGGTAGAAAATTGAGGAGGAGGAGTAGGAGCAAAGTCCAAGAATTGCCAAAAGTCGCAGCTCGGGTCATTGGTGAGGACTGGTAGCACGTCAAGGTCTTGGAATCCATCAGTAGCAGTTGAGAAATGCATAGACATGTCTAGAGTGGAAAACGAGTTTGAACTTGCTCGTTCCATTGCTGCAGCTGCGTTTTTCGCGTCTCCTTGAAGAGCCTCCAAGATTTCCATGACCTTGTTTTTGATCAATTTCCTTGCACTATTGTCAGATTTTACTCCTTGTCCTCCCAGACGGTTTCCTGTCGAATTTGCTCCATTGCTTTCTTCGTTGGTGCCAGATCCCTCTTCCTCTAGCTTCATTAAGGCTTCAAGAGCAATAACACTTCGCTGAGCAGAGACTTTGACACATCCCGATTGAGGGTTCTGTGGGGACAGTGAACCTTCTGCATCACTTCGCGTCCGCAACAGCTCGATAGCTTCCCAGATCTTGTCTCTTGTCATTAACCGACGTAATTGGGCACTTGAACGATCTGCATCATTGTGCTTGGATGAGAACAGCAAGTCAATGAGCAGTACAATAGCAGCATTGAACAATTGGGTTTCGCTGGTGGATAGAGAACCGCAAACCGCGCACCGTGCTTGTATTTGCGCTTGGGTGATGATAATGTTCTGCGCTAGTAACTGACAGGATGTGCGGCCATCCTGAGACGAGAGACTGGCTCGATGCAGTCTCAAAAACAGGCTCCAAAGCTGCTGATGCAACATCCACCGCTGCACTGGTATCGCTGCCATGGGACCTGATGAAGTGAGTCCCACGGTGCTCCCCAGTCTAAAGTAGGACGGCAGTCCAGCAACAAAGTTCTCATACTTTTTGTTGAGATGGTTTCGCATCTTTGCATCTTCATTTGTCTCTTCTTGTTGTTGGGCTTGGCGTAGGGGACCACGCAAGTCGATGGACTCGCGCGCAAAAACTGCAATTTCTAGAGCGTGGACTGTATATGAGAGCATGGTGAACTCGGATCGAGGCCGCGCAGATATGTGACCATGGACGTTGACCTTCAACATCGTCGCGCAAATATCATCATCATTAATGTGCAATGGCATCCGGGTGTTGAATTGTGAGGGATGAATACTATAGTAGCCCAGGGCTTGTCCACGTGACCAATCTCGCATCACAAGTGCCCACCTATGTTTCAACTAGTTCAGAGGCCAAGCTCCAAAGAGAGATGTTTGTGTTCAAAAGACTCACCAGATGCGAACACATGTTTCAGTTCGTATGTGGGGCTGCTCCGTCGAAATTGATGAGCCATCTTCAGAGGAAGAGGTGAGCGATGCAGAGGCTTCCAACCTTGCCTCACCCAGTCGATGCAACCCTAATTTCTGGGCTCCAGAAATCGCAGTGACCAAGATTGCATCGAGCACTAACAATCCCTCTTGGCCATCGAGCAAAAGCATGATGGCAGCTTGAAAACTGGCAATGGAGCCACAAAAGAGCGACACCCCTCCTTGAAGGCAACGCAAGGCAAGTGACCTCCACGTCTTGGAATGTACATCTGACGCTCGAAGCTCTTCCACACGAAGAGTCAGAGGTGTCGAAGACCAGCCAAGTAGAAGTGGTGTGGGATGAAAGGCGAGAGCGAGCACGAGCTGCAAAAGAAAACTGAACGTGAGCATACGCTTGATGCGCACTATGGTGGCATACGCACCGCCAAGAGATGACAGGCAAGTGTATCCATGGAAATCGTACTGGACAGGGCCATGACTTGTGCTTCTGGCGAAGCAAGACCCAAACAGCCACAAAACTTTTCTGCTTGCTTCATAAATGTCGGCGTGTGTACAACATTGCCAAGAGGACCTTGGCAACGAGTGACAAAGACTTCGTAGAGGAGGAAAATCATGTCCAGCTCGGGCACCGCATCAACAATTTCTCGAATCAACGCAAGTTTTTCTCCTTGTCTTTGTGGATCATTGGTGGTTACCCAGTACATGTTGGGGTAGTCTGGTGCCACAAAGGATAATGTTGGTTCAAAGACAGCGGATGGATAGGCATTGGTGTGAGATGTTCTATTGACAAAATGCTCCAGTACTTGTGCAGTCTCTTCTGCTTCTGTTTCATGATTTTGTGACACATTACTGATAACATAAATGTAAGTCAGTAAGGGGTTTGATATGCAGAATCGTTGAGCAAAACTCACATCTTGGTACTGTTGTTGTGATTGTGGTCCGTCTTTGCCCTTTTTGCCCTTGGCTGACATTCATCTTTGGTACAAAGATGGCCGATGTTACGCTTGACACATTCCATCTACATGAAAAAGATTAGTTCCAAGGTAATATCGCATCAGAAGATAGCAACATACACATGGTTCCTGTCTGTCACATTTAAGCTTGGATGCCCTACATCGGGAACAGGACAGAGTAAACTTGCGCGCGCCAGGTTCCGAGCTCGAGGAGGCCTTGGTGCTGGTATCACCGTCCTTTGTACTATGAGCAAGCATTGTTGGTGACAAGATGGAAAAGAGGCATGGCTTACCTTCGTATGTCAAGGAGAATGGTTGCGCACGTGTCTCTGCTATTTGGTTGCAGATTACTAAGCCCGCAAAAAAGCCAAACCCTCTACATCCCTAGACCCTCCTGACATATAGCTATAGTCTCCCTGCGCCGGCGGCCGGCCTATCATTGATATCAATTTCAACGATGCTAGAGAATGATGACGATTCTCAATCTTCAAGTTTAAGTTTTAATAGTCAGGCCTCGAATGTAGTTGCAATAAGCTGTGACTGAACAGCTCTGTCTTCTGAAGATCTGATGGAAGACTAAAATTAAGGCACCGATAGAGGGCTTGATTTTAGGCAATTCACACAATGGTCGCCTGTGTTGTACAATGATCAATGATAGGAGTATTACTCACCTGCCTCCTGAGAGGAAGCCTGAAAGCGGGTGTCGACCTTTCTCACCGGTTTTCTACCCTAGGATTGTTCAGTGTCTGAACGGTGGTCATCATGTCAGCCCCTCTGACTAGAGTGTTGGCCGGAGCGTTGTCTGACTGCCTGTGGTGTCTTGAGTGACCGGCTGCTTGACAAGCACCTTGAATCCAAGGTACTCTACCTTGAAGCTCCAAGTCGAGCACTGATGGGCGCATGACCCCTTACCTGTTGCGTGACCTAGACGGGTTAACTTTTATAGAACGGGCTCTGGTCTCTTGGAAACTAATATAAAATGAGTCTCTTCTCCCTCGCAAACTCACTTCTTTCCGAGTCATTAGATGAACAAAGACATTCTGCTTGTGCCCTTGTCTTTACTCGGCCACGGATCATACTCGACTTGCCCACAGTCTCAAGAGCCGTGCAAAGGCTTCTGCAGTCAAGGACCCCTCATCGACCGAGAAGCCGCCGTCGGCAATGATGACACGCTGTGAAAAACCATTAGTGGTCACATGAAAGGCATGCATACCACTGTACCCAGTCCCGACATCCCCAGCAAACACTTATGGATGGGACATGCATGATATTTGGTACCAGTTCGTCCAGGCTGCCAGAAAATTGATGCCGACTACCTAGCGCAGAGCCGGTCAACCCGCTAGGTCGTTTGGACGCGTGAGCTTGGGCACTGACGTGGACAGGCAAGAGATCGCAGATGTGACAGCAGGAGAGAACAGAGGGGAAGCAAAGGAGGACGGGAAAGGAGACGCGAAAAGAGGAGAGAATGATGGTGTAAGAGGCCATGACCAAAGACGGACCGATCTGGAGAAATCCTCCTCTCTGATCCAGGACCTGCGTTCTGCTTGAAACAAAGCGACGTACCCACCCATTCCCATCGCTCATCGCCCCAACCTCGCTGCGGCCATTGCCCGCCTGGCTGGGCTTGGAGTCCGCGATGACGCCCTCCGTGAGTGCGGGCTTCGCGTCATGTGCGGCACGCTTGAGACGCCTAGAAACCGACTGCGGCAGCGTCGGGTCGTCGACCGAGCAGGTTTCGCCCACGGTGATTCGGCTGCTCCCATCGGCCAAGGCATGGCTGTCATATGCTGGGCACAAGCTCCTCCGCCACAGCAACCAATTTTATGACAGATCTGCATGGAGCTCGGAGACTCCAGCGCCCGGAGAGCTGACTCGTAGCGCTGGGGTTGATTCAGGAGGCTTCAGTTGCGCGAGGTACCTTTTCTCGAGGAAAGCTCGAGGAGCGTAGTCGATATGACGAGGAAGAGGTGAAGAAAGAGGTGCTTCACGGACTGATCATGATTGAACCGACCTTGAAAGGGTATTGAGAAACCTTAGCTGGGTCTAGCAATTTAGGAAGTTGAGTGTATACCACATCGAAATATTGAAGGAAGTTTGAGCGGTTGGAATGAGTTCTGACATGCTTGCATTTGCTTCTTTGTAAATGAGTTCCTGTTTCGGCTGATGCTTCAATTCGCATCACCAGCACCATTCGAAAAGAACATCTCGATTGCTTTCCCACCACTCTCCCAGCGACTGTTGAATACCTAGGGCCAAAATGTCCTTCTACAGATGCATCAAATCCCTCACTGCGGACAAGCAATTCCAGCTCCAAGCGGGTTTCAGATTATACCATTGAAGCAGCAATGGCCTGTAAAACGTCATACATGGATTATACACTCCTCACAGCAAGAGGGCTCGTAGATTAGATTCTTCGAATAGTTGGAAATGCCTTATTCACAAAGGAGGGCCAAACGTACCATTGGGGAGTGCGCGAGGGGCTGCGGTGACTGAAGTAAAGCGGCACTCAACGACTAGACCTAATTCAGTCAAGCGTGCAGTGTACCTAAGTTCCGTCAGAGACAAAATAATTCCGTCCTCCCAGCCCTAACCTTTTACGGCACCGAAAACAATACTCAAACCAGCACCGCAACTCCAAAATCACCCACCCCCACCCCAACCATGGCGAACGGCACGCCCCTCACTCGAGCTCGTCCACACACCGATCCCAACACCCAACAACCACCAAACGCACCCACCGACGCCTCCGCCGCAGAAACCAAGCGCCGCACCACAGCGGCACAAAAAGCGTACGGCCGCGGCAAGCCGATCACCACCCGAACCGTCAAGGACAAGAAATTGCGGCGCAACCTCAGCCAGCTGGAAAGCCAGTACCTTGACGCGACGCTGAAAGCGCACGATGCCGAGCTGCTGCTCGAGAACTCCGCCGGGGTGCTCGAGGCTGAAGGCCCGCTGGAGCGGACGTACAAAGTGCGACAAGCAGACGTACGGGGAAGCGTAGGGGTGTCGACGGCGGCGAAGGGGTTCGAGTTGCGGCTGGAGGGGGAGGGTCCCTACATGGGGGAGTACACGGCCAACGGGCGGGGACTGTTGCTGGCGGGGAGGAAGGGGCATGTCGCGGGGGTGGAGTGGCGCGGTGGGGGCCTGGGGTGTGAGATGCGGTTGGGGGAGAGGGTGCGGGATGTGAAGTGGTTGCATAACGAGCAGTATTTTGCGGTGGCGCAGTGGCGGTATGTGTATATCTACGATGGGGCCGGGGTGGAGTTGCATTGTTTGAAGAAGCATGTGGAGGTTACGGGGATGGAGTTTTTGAGGCATCATTTTTTGCTGGCTACCGTGGTGGGTTTTTTTTCGTCTTGTGGGTGGTGTGTGAGAGGGGATGATGAGGTGGCTGACTGGGATGATAGGGCAATGCGGGGTACTTGAAGTATACGGATACGTCGACAGGCCAGATGGTTATTGAGCTGCCGACGAGGCAAGGGGCGCCTACTGCGTTGGCGCAGAATCCGTATAATGCGGTTGTTCACGTTGGGCATCAGAACGGCACGGTCACGCTGTGGTCGCCTAACTCGAGCACGCCTCTGGTCAAGATGCTTCCGCATAGGGGTCCGGTGCGGTCGATGGCGATTGATCGGGAGGGCAGGTACATGGTTTCGACGGGGCAAGACCTCAAGATGGCGGTATGGGACCTGCGGACGTTCAAAGAAGTCAACAACTACTTCCTGCGACAGCCTGGTTCGAGTGTCGCCATCAGCGACCGCGGTCTGACGGCCGTGGGCTGGGGAACGCAAGTGTCCGTCTGGCAAGGGTTGTACGACAAGTCGACCCTCGACCAGGAGAAGATCCAGAGTCCATACATGGCCTGGGGCGGCGAAGGCAAACGGGTAGAACGGGTGCGGTGGTGTCCCTTCGAAGACATACTAGGAATCTCCCACGACCACGGCTTCTCCAGCATGATCGTCCCCGGCGCCGGCGAGCCGAACTTCGACGCGCTGGAAGTCAACCCGTACGAGAACACCAAGCAGCGGCAAGAAGCCGAGGTCAAGGCGCTGCTGGACAAGCTCCAGCCGGAGATGATCTCGCTAAACCCGGATTACATCGGCAACCTGGATCTCGCGTCTGCGGCCACGCGGCAGAAGGAGGCGGATCTGGATCGCAAGCCCGACGACCCGATCCTGGCGCTCAAGAACCGCGGCCGCGGGAAGAACAGCAGCCTCCGGAAGTATCTGCGGAAGAAGGGCAGCAGGAACATCGTCGACGACCGGAGGTTGAAGATCGAGGCGCTGAGGAAGGAACAGCATCAGAAGGGACGGGCCGGGTTGAAGAAAAAAGAGGAAGAGCTCGGGCCGGCGTTGGCGCGGTTTGCTAGGAAGGGAGCCTGATGGGCTTGCCAGAAGTCATCAGGGAACGAGCCAAGGCCGTCGACGACGATTACTTCCTGCTACACGGACTTCTCGAGGGTTCCTCTCCTCATCCTTACCTATATGGAGTAGGACGAGTGTTCCCCTGGGGTGGGAGTCTCAGGAAGCATTGGCTCGATGCCCATCGCAGATCAATCGGAGCTTTTCACTCGATCTGCGTGGTAGAGGAGCAATCATATGGGGGCGGAAAGGGGGTGGGAGGAGCAGACATCAACCCGCCATTGCGGGAGAGCCCCGCCAAGCAAACCTTAGTAATCGGCTTCAGCCAAGCAAAACCGGAACCCAAGGTAACCCAGACCCAAAGCCAAGGCGGGGGAAGAGGAGAAAACACAATTATCAGGGTCCTTGGCAGTTGAGGCTTAAAGTACAGTAAGTAAGGTAACCAAGTTAAACTTACCTACAGTACAGTAAAGTACGTACCTGAAAGAGCCTCGACCACTTCTCCAGAGAGATTAAAGTTACCCCTGGGGCAGTGATGTCTTACACGTGTTCTAGATCTGGCTCGAGCCAGCCAATCAGAGAATTGGACTGGGATTACATAAGGTACGTAATGGTCTGATGCAGGTTCCCGGAATCAGGTACAGTACCTTACACGAACAGATACGTCATGACTACCTACTGTAGGTCACTGAAACCTACCTGGTACTTACCTTACGTAAGTCACCCACACCAAGCGAGCGGCATCGAGGAAAGCCCTTATTGCGATCTCCAAGTACTTCGAGTGTACTTGTACTTCTGGGGTCCCTATACTCCTAAGGTACTGTATGCCCCTTACCCGCCAGCTCAGCCGAGATTGGAGATTTTCTTGGCTTGGCATGGTTGCTGCGCCCCGTTTTTGCCATGTCCGTAAGGTACCTTACGGAGAAGGGGAGTTACGAGTCCTCGCACAATAATAATACGTGGTAAGGTAATATGAATGAATGTTAATGAGCGCACTACCAATACCTTACAGTACAATTCCTTAGGAAGGGAGGGACTCTGATCTTGGTTGATTGTGGAGTCACGAGTGTGTAAATCCCTCGCCTGAACAGTAACGTTATCGAGTTGATTCACTCGTTTGATCCCCTTTTCTCTTCCTTTGCCATCACAACGGTAGACATCAATCACCCTCCTTTCAATACCATTGCCCCTTCACCCTTCTACATTCGCTCTTTGCCTCTGCTGGATCGTCAACCGGATCGTCCAATCGTCCAATCGTTAAGAAACCTCCCGTTCCTTCGCCATCCTTACAATGAGTCGTAATCGGATCTTCAGTCGACGGGAAATTGAGGCGAAGATTGCTGGAGGCGACACGGTCGTGATCTGTGAAGGCAGAGTCCTTCAACTGAACACTTGGCTGGACAAGCATCCAGGCGGACGACTGGCAGTGTTGCACATGGTCGGCAGAGACGCGACGGATGAGATCAACGTGTAACAATTCCCTTTTCCTTTCCTTTCCTTTTTTTGTTCCTGTTCTTTTTCTTCTTCACCATCATCCATGCATCCATGCATCCATCCAGATAATGGTAATATCCTGGTGTCAGTCATATGTGCTACTGTGTGGTTTGGCTCAGTGGTAGAGCTGGCTGGGGTTTTGTTGGATTGGGTCGATGTTCTCAGGAGGAAACACTGTCGCAATAATCCTAACAAAAATGCGGCGAGGTGTGCGATGAGAGATATATATATACCTGAGGGATGATTAACTAATCAAATCGGGGTCGTCCTGCAGTTATCACTCCACCAAGACCCTGAAGACGATGAATAAGTACCGGATAGGCCGGATAGCGATAGACGAGCCATGGGTCAACTTCGAACCCCCAATCCGGGGTGGCCTCTTTCGACCAATAACCAACCATGACTCCACTTCTGAAGATGAAGACTCTCGCTCCGAATTAAGTTCCAGTTCGTTGGATTACTCGTCGGCGACCAGCGTCGAAGATGCAACCCCTTCCCAGCCGACTTCGGCCCTCTACCGCCGTCGATCAATAGCCGCAAAGTCCGCTGCAAGTCACACCATCCTTTCCGGAACTTCCGACCATGAGGCTACAATCGACGATCAGATTGAAACACCCATCCCTCCCTCCAACCATACCCACCACACTCCAACTTCATACACAGCTTCAATCGAGCAGAAGGAAATCGACCGGGACCTTGAACATTACCCATCATTGGATCCATCTACTCAACAGAACATCACCCAGAAATACCAGCAACTCCACCAGCGAATCAAAGATGAAGGACTCTACGAGTGCCGTTATCGCGAGTACGGCAAGGAGTTCCTACGCTATTCGCTGTTCTTCACCCTGTTCATCGTCACCCTGAGGGGCGAATGGTACATGACCTCCGCCGTCTTCCTCGGCCTGTTCTGGCACCAGATCATGTTCACCGCGCACGATGCCGGCCACATGGGCATCACCCATAACTTCGTCCCCGACACCTTGATCGGCATGTTCATCGCCGACTTCTGCTGTGGCCTGTCGATCGGCTGGTGGAAGAGCAGTCATAACGTGCACCACCTCGTGCCCAACCACCCCGTAAGCTCCCATTCCTACCGACCGCTCCTCCCTGACCAAGCCATCAATCACGGCCCTCCATCCCACTGACACCTGACATCCTCCCCAGAAACACGACCCCGACATCCAAAACGTCCCCGTATTCGCCACCTCCCCCTCCTTCTTCCACTCCCTCCACTCCAGCTACTACGACTTCACCTACAACTGGGACCGCGCCGCCAACTGGGCCGTGCAATACCAGCACTACACCTACTACCCCGTCATGTGCATCGCCCGCTTCAACCTCTACCTCCTCTCCTGGCTGCACCTGCTCTCCCCGCGCAGCAGCAACCTCGGCGCCGCGTCCTGGACGCGCCCGACGGAAATCGCCTTCATGCTCGCCTACTGGGTCTGTTTCGGCTACCTCCTCCTCTGGCGCGCCATCCCCACCTGGCCCCTCCGCGTCGCTTTCGTGCTAGTCTCCCACATCGTCACCATGCCCCTGCACGTCCAGATCACCCTCTCCCACTTCTCCATGTCCACCGCCGACCTCGGCGCCGCCGAGTCCTTTCCCCAGAAACAGCTCCGCACCACCATGGACGTCGCCTGTCCCGCCTGGCTCGACTTTGTTCATGGTGGTTTGCAGTTTCAGGCTGTTCATCATCTCTTTCCGCGTGTGCCCAGGCATAATTTGCGGAGGGTGCAGGCGCTTGTCCGCGAGTTTTGCGAAGATACGGGCATCGAGTATAAGATCTTGGGATTTGTCGACGGGAACAAGAAGGTGCTTGGACGGCTGGGCGAGGTGGCGCGTCAGGTCGAGATGCTGGTCGATTGTCAGAAGTATATGGCTGAGACGGGCGAGAGCGGGTTGCATTGATTGCGTTGTATTAACAGGTCGAATCGTGCTTCGTGTGCGACGCATGTACCGTCCGTTCCGATCGAAGTCTGCGTGTTGCGCCGTCGAGCGGGGTGGTTCGCGTTGCTTGTTCGTTGCGTTGTATTCTACATAATGTCCTGGCGCGGAAGCGGAGTTCTGCTGCCAGGGTTCGGTCGGCTTTCTTTCTCGCTCGGAGCAGCGTTGTAGCTAGACTTGGGTTCCTTAGAGCCTTGTGTACTTTTACCATCATCGATTTACTTGTAGACGAACTTACGTGCTGTGCGAATTCAGTGGTCACAGAAATGTTCTGTCGAGGGTAGGTGGGAGAGGAAACGTGCATGCTCTGTCGTGAAGTGAAGAGGGATTGACTGACGGTCGGAGTCTGCGGATTAGAAGACGAGTGACGTGGGGGCGGGCTTTAGGGGGTTAGATAAGGGGAGGAGATGAGATGAGATGAGATGACAGGTAAGGTACGGTTACAGTATTTGGGTTTTCTGACACGACGCCGCGCCGGGCAGTAAGTAAGCGCAAAGCGACTACAAAAGCCAGCACACAACGCCCATCCCACCGCGTCCATCACTCGCGACACGAGAAACAAAGACCCATCACCCCTCCACTCTCACTCCCCCTCCCCCTTCCATAACCATCACAGCCCCTCCTCCCCCTCCTCCCCCACCAGCCATCCCACCCCCCTCAAAAACCCTCCCAACCCCACCCCCACCCCCAACCCACTCCCCCGGCACACCAACCCTACACCCCCCACGGTTACTAACCCAGCGCACATAGACCGGGTTCGGCTTCTCCGCCACCTCGCCTTCAGCCTCGAGCAGCAGCAGTGAGCGAGGCGTAGCGTTGGTGTTGTTCTCGGCGCCGCCGCCGACGACGATGGTCGAGGAACCGGTGCCGGTTCCGGGCGGGAGGCCGAAGGTGGGGTCTTTGCCGCGGCGTTTGGGGGCTTGTTTTTTGAGGAGCTTGTTGATTGTTTCCATCTATTTACAGGGGTTAGTGGGGGAAGAGGGAGAGAGCCAGGGGTTTGGAGAGGGGGGGGAGGAAGAATGGGGGAAAAGGGAGAGCGAGGGAGGACGGAAAGGAGAGTACAAACCTTCTCCTCCTCATTGCGCTTCTCGCTCAAGTTCTTCCTCCTCCGGGCCATTTCGGCACGGCGCATGGCGTGCTCTTCGGCCGTGAGGTGTTTTTTCGTCTGCGGCTCTGGATGGGCGGGCATGTCAGGACGGACGAAGTGGGGGGGAGAAGATCATTCGCGCGGGGATGGATGTGCGACATAGATAGGGCTTGTTTGGGAAGCGGGGGAGGCAGGGGAGACGTGACACACCCATTGGTAATTGAAGGAAGTCGCCGCCCATGACTTGGTCCAAGCGACTTCGCTGCCGCTTTGTCATCTTGCTGACGTCCGGCGTGCTGGCGCGGCTGCCGGTCGCGGGCGTTTCGTTGTCGTTTTCGTTTGAGCTCTCGGCGCCTTCTTCGTCGTCGTCTTCCTCTGCGGCCTCCTCTTCGCCTTCGCCTTCACCGTCCTGTTCGCCGGCGCCACCCGCCTCTTCGTCGCCTTCGTCTTCAGAGTCTAGTTCGGATAGCTCCTCGTCGTCGTCTTCTCCCATCGCCATCTCTTGCGCCTCTACGCTCTTCACTTTCCCTCCGTCCGCCAGCGTCACAGTCACGCTCGGTCTGGAGGAGCCTTTGGTGGCCTTGAATATCAGCGGCGGTGGCACAGGCACTAGCGCATCCTCCATCTCGACGTCGCCCTCCGCATCAACGTCTTCCTCTCCTCCGGCGTCCTCGTCTTCTTCCTCGTCTTCCTCTTCCTCCACCTCTGCCTCCTCCGCATCATCCTCTTCATCGTTCTCTTCGCTAGGAATAATGTCGTCCTCCTCCTCATCCTCGTCCTCCTCGCTCTCGCTCTCATCCGCATAGTATCGTTTCCGGCTGCCTCTGCGCGACCCAAGCACCCTCTCAGCCGGCTCGAACGCGTCGCGCGAGTTGACGCCAGCCGCTGCTTGGCGACCGGACGTCGCCTCGCGCAGTTTCGTTGGCGGCATCTTGACGGTCAGCCGGATGGATTTCTTGGTCGAGTCGTCGGGCGAATGAGAGTTGGGGCGCGAGACGGTCACGGTGGGTGTGGTCGGAGATGAAGTGGCTGCAGCTGCGGCTGTTGTTGGCGCTGCGGTACGGCGGGGTCGCGACATGATTGCGGTGGCCGGTGAGCTGCGAGCGGGTTCAGTTAGAGATGAGCGCGGGCGCAGAGAGCGGCGGGTTGCCATCGTGTGGTAGGCCTCGTTGGGAAACGCGATGCAGAGATGGAGTTGAGGAGAGCAAGAAATGCACGAGGGATGAACTTGGAACATGCACTACATATAATAGTTGAATGATGTAAAGTCAATGCAGGAAGCCGCATAGGGCTGGTCCACGGCTGTTTCACATATAAAGAAATAGTTAAAGCTTCGTGTAACATGGAGTGGAGGCGACAGCGATCCGGAGATCAGGCAATCTCATAGTAGGTAGTTAAACGCGCAATCAGCCAGCCACAAAGGTGGACGATTCTCTCTCTCTCGCTCTCAGTTACAGACGAGATACCGTACGGCGTTATTGACTGGCTGTCGGACTTACTCATCATCAGCTGTCCCCTGTTTCTGCGGTATCCAATCGTCGCTCCTTTCGCCGTCGTCGTCTTCTGTGCTGAGCCTCCGAAGTCGCTTAATCGGTCTCTGTACCATTCTGATTGCGCTGCTTGGTCAGGCTCGAATAAGATCCCGCTGCAAGGGAGTATCCGTAGTGTTGCCGTGCTCGGCGTCACAATAAGGGATATATCGCCGATCTGGTTTATATTTCTTGCTTATTACGACCCCAGCACTAATAGGAAAGAGCAAGCTTAAGCCACCTTCCAAGCTGCCATGCACGTATTTACTCCCGCCGTTCTGGTTGTAGAGTATCCAATCGTTGATACGTCCACGGGCTGCTTAAGGTAATAGCACAGCCAGCTTAGTCAGCAACCGAGGCACTCCTCCGGACATTCAAGTTTCAACGAATGCCCTGTGGAACATCAGCACCTCAAAAGCACGAGTACACTTCACTATGCCCGAATCCTCCGATCAAAAGAAGGCGTCAATCCCATCATGGCAGCGCCAAAGCCAGCCGCAAGAGCGCAACGAACCTGAACCCAAGCCCGACGAGCCACCGAAAGAAGCATCTCCACCATCAAGAGCAGCCCTCCTCGAGCAAGCCTCCCGATTCCTACAAGAAGACGAAATCCGCGACGCCTCAACAGACCGAAAGATCGCCTTCCTCGAATCCAAAGGACTGACAAACGAAGAGATCTCCAACCTCCTCGGCGTTTCGCGCAACACCGCCGCCTCATCCCCCTCCC
>JAABUJ010002551.1_pt1 | contig 22330 bp, 18 predicted proteins | sample 5559131 | NCBI WGS metagenome assembly JAABUJ01 (sample SAMN10711875, study PRJNA513366) | rock metagenome | isolation source: Antarctica rocks | place: Antarctica: Victoria Land, Mt New Zealand nord | collected 2016-01-07
GGACACGAAGGAGAAACGGTAGACAATGAGGTTCGACCGCACCAGAGCCTCGGGATGCGCACCCCGGTCGAGTTCCTCGCCGCACAGTTCGGCATCCATCCGTAGCGGACGTACTGAACCCATTCAGGGGATAGGCAAACCCCTTGCCCCGTGCTACACTCGCGGCCATAACGTACGTGCGGTACTGAACCAGCGGGCGTCGGTGTTCGTGGTCCCAGGAAGGAAATACGCGATGGCCTATATCATTGCTGAACCATGCATCAGTGTAAAGGATGCGTCCTGTGTCGAGGTCTGCCCAGTGGATTGTATCCACGCGACGGACGACGACGATATGTACTACATTGATCCGAACGAGTGTATTGACTGCGGCGTCTGCGCGCCGGAATGCCCCGTCGAGGCGATCTTCTTCGAGCCGGACTTGCCGGACGAGTGGAAGCGGTTCATCCAGATCAACGCGGATTACTTCAAGAAGTAGGAGCGATCCACGTGCCGCCCCTGATTCGGGGCGGCGTTTTTTCTTTAAAAGGCACAGCCACCGTCGTGAGCGTATGGTATATTGCGGACGGAGAGACGCTGCCGACACTCGTTACCGCGCACCCCGCGAAGGAACAGAGAATGACGCCATGATCGAAGAATTGGACGTCGTTGCCCTTATCAGGTCACTCCCGGAACATAGTCTCAGGGAAGGCGAAATGGGTACCGTTGTCATGATTTACGGTGACCACGCGGCGTACGAGGTCGAGTTCATGGATGGCGACAGCCCGTATAGGACGGCGCTCATCACCCTCATGCCAGACGAGGCGCGCCTGACCTGGAAAGCATCGCCGGTTCCGCACGCCATACCTGCGGATTGAGATAGCCTGACCCCCTTTCTCTCCACCACAGCACCCGCCCCGTTCATTGCCACCGCATATCTTGGAGGAATGCATGAGCGACACTGCCTGCGACGCTTACCTCAAGGAACACGATGCGCGCCAACTGGAGGAACTGAAGACGCTCCTGCGAATACCAAGCATCAGCAGCCTGCCGGAGCACCGGGAGGACATGCGCCGGGCGGCGGAGTGGGTGGCGGACCATCTGCGGGCACTCGGCGCACAGGATGTTGCGCTGCTCCCAACGAACGGCAATCCGGTCGTCTACGGTCTCTGGCCCACCCCGGATGGCGCGCCGACAGCGATCCTCTATGGCCATTACGACGTGCAGCCGCCCGATCCGCTCGACCTTTGGGAGACGCCGCCCTTCGAGCCGACCATCCGCGATGGTCGCCTCTACGCGCGTGGCGCGGCGGACGATAAGGGCAACATGTTCGCCGCCATCAAGGGGATCGAGACGTACCTCGCTGTCCACGGCAGCCTGCCCATCGGTTTGAAGTGCATGTTCGAGGGCGAAGAAGAGATCGGCTCGCCGAATCTGCACCAGTTCGTCCGCGACAATGCCGCCTTGCTCGCCGCCGATTTCACCCTCTCGGCGGACGGCGGCATGTGGGGGCCGGACAGCCCCTCATTGACGGTCAGCGCCAAGGGGATCGCCGCCTGCCAGATTGATCTGCGTACCGCGAACACCGATCTTCACTCCGGCCAACACGGCGCGGCGACGCCGAATGCCGTCGAGGCGCTCGCCCGGCTCGTCACAACGATGCACGACGATGCGGGCCGCGTGACGGTTGCGGGCTTTTACGATCCCGTGCGCGACCTGACCGCCGACGAGCGGGCACGGATCGCCGCCGTGCCATTCGACGAGGGAGACTATCAAAAAGAACTCGCTCTCCCCGCCCTCTGGGGCGAGCCGGGCTACACGGTCAACGAGCGACGCGGCGCACGCCCGACGCTCGATCTGAACGGCATCTGGGGCGGCTTCACGGGCGAGGGATTGAAGACGGTGACGCCCGCCGAGGCGCACGCGAAGATCACCTGCCGCCTTGTCCCGAATCAGGAACCCGGCGCGATACTGGATGCGATCGAGGCACACATTAAGTCACATTGCCCACCTGGCGCGACGACTACCCTACGCCGTTTCCCCGGCGCGGCGCGGCCCTTCAGCATCAGCATGGATCATCCGGCATTGCAGGCGGCGCGCGGTGTCCTCGCGGACCTCTACGGCAAGGAACCGCTCGTCGTCCGGCTCGGCGGCACGCTCCCCATCGCGGAAACACTGCAAACGACGCTCGGCGCGGACATGGTCTTCTTCTCCTGGGGCATGCCGGGCGATCAGGTCCACGCGCCGAACGAATCCTACCTGCTCGACGCCTTCATGATGTCCCGCCGCGCCTACTGCGCCCTCTTCCCCGCCCTCGCTGCCACATACCGAGAAACCAAATGAACCGCAGAGACGCAAAGAGCGCAAAGGGGAAAGAGAAATGAAATCCACGTATCTTTTTCTTTCCTTTCTTCTTTGCGTCCTTTGCGCCTTTGCGCCTTTGTGGTTCTCCCCGGTTTGTCCGTTGACAGGAGGAGAGGATGGTTGAGCGGCAGGTGGCGGTGCTGGGTGGGGGGAATACGGGATTTGCGCTGGCGGCGAATTTGCAGGCGCGCGGCTTTGCCGTGACGTTGTGGGAGATTCCAGAACCCGACTATGCTGAGACGCTTGCGCCGCTGAAAGACGGAACGATTCGCCTCACCGGAGTTGCCGAGCAGGGAATCGCCCGTCTCCACCATGTCACGACCGACATTGCCGAGACGATGGCCGCGAACGATCTCTTGCTCGTGCCGGTACCATCGTACGCGCACCGGGCGTTCGCGGCGTCGTGCGTGCCGCATCTGCGGCCGGGTCATGTGATCGTACTGACGCCGGGAAACATGGGCGCACTCGCCTTCGCGGAGGCGGCTCGTGCGGCAGGGAGACTGGATGGTGTCATCGTCGCGGAGGCCGATACCGCGCCGTATGTCTGCCGCAAACTCGCGCCGGATCACGTGCATATCTGGGGAGTCGTCTCCGGCCTCGGGGTCGCCGCCTTCCCCGCGCACGAGAACGACCGCTTGCTGAAACTGCTCGCGGATGTTTTCCCCGGCGTCCGCGCCTATCCCCATGTCGTCGCCTGCGGCCTCTCAGCGGGCAACCCGATCCTCCACCCGGCCGGCGTGCTCCTGAACGCAGGGCGCGTCGAGTACGCGCGGGGCGACTTCTACTTTTATGAAGAGGGCATGACGCCCGGCGTCGTGCGGGCAATCAAGGCGGTAGACGTCGAACGGATGGCGATCGGCGCGCGGCTCGGCCTGACGCTGGAGTCGGTCGAGGAAGCATACTGGCGGGCGGGGTTCGGCCCACGCGGTGACCTCTGGGCGACGATCAACGGCAGCCGGATGCTCACACAACTCCGCGCCCCCGGCTCGCTCGATACCCGCTGGCTCCTCGAAGACATTCCCTATGGGATCGCGACGTGGGCCGCTCTCGGCACGCAATTTGATGTCCCGACGCCAGTGATGTCGGCGCTCACCGATCTCGGCACGGCGGTCACGGGCCAGGACCTCCGCGCCGCCACCCGCACCCCCACTGACCTCGGCATCGCGCACCTCGACTGCGACGCCTTAGATCACTATCTGACCAGTGGTGAAAAGAATTGAACCGCGAAGGCGCGAAGGACACGAAGAAGAGAGGAGAATTGAGAGGGATGGAATGTGAGCGGCAAAATAGATCATATCCATGCCAATTTTTCCTTCTTCCCTCTTCGCGTTCTTTGCGCCTTTGCGGTTCATCGTTCCGTTTGTATTCCTGAAGGAGGGTGACTGTATGCAGTACCGGACACTGGGCAAGACGGGCGAGCGGGTGAGTGCAATTGGGCTGGGTGGGGCGCATATCGCGCGGCCGCAGGACCCGGCGGAGACGACCCGGCTGATTCACGCCGCGATTGATGGCGGCATGACCTTTATGGACAATTGCTGGGATTACCACAGCGGGCAGGCCGAGGTGAAGATGGGCCACGCCCTGCGTGGCGGCTATCGCGAGCGCGTTTTTCTCATGACCAAGATTGATGGCCAATCGCGCGAGGCCGCCGCCGCACAGATTGACCAGTGCCTCGAACGGTTGCAGACCGATCACATAGACCTGATGCAACTACACGAGATGATCCGCATGGACGACCCGGAACGCGTCTTCGCCCCGAACGGCGCGATCGAGGCGCTCGTCGCAGCGCGCGAGGCCGGCAAAATCCGCTACATCGGCTTCACCGGTCACAAGGACCCGCATATCCACCTGAAAATGCTCGATCAGGGGTTCGACTTCGACACCGTCCAGATGCCACTCAACGTCATTGACTATCATCACAACAGTTTCCAGGCATTGGTGCTGCCCGTACTCGTCGAGCGCAAGATTGGCGTGCTCGGCATGAAGCCACTTGCCTCGGGTCGCCTGCCGAAAGAGGGCACGATCACCGCCGAAGAATGCCTGCGCTATGCCCTCTCCCTGCCAACCTCCGTCGTCATCACCGGCTGTGAGAACGCGCGCGATCTGGAACAGGCCCTCCGCGTCGGCGATACCTTCAGCCCGATGAATCGCACGGAGATTGACGAACTCCAGCAGCGTGCCACGTCCGTGGACGGCGCGGACGGCGGCAAGATCGAAGGGTGGAAGACGACCGGCGATTTCGATGGCACCGTCAAGAACCCGCATTGGATGACGACCGCGAGCGTCACGGCGTAACGAAGGACTGAGGACTGAGGACTGAGTGAGGGTCGCGCGGGCATCCGTGGTAGAGATCGAGGGGCACGGCATGATTGGCGAACAATGTAGGGAGAATTGTCAGACGCGGACGCAAATCCCTCAGTCCCCAGTCCTCAGTCCTCAGTCCTTTCCCAGTCCTTCGGAGTATGGCGATGTATGACCGCTTTGCGCTTTCCCCCGAACCCGATGATGTCTCCATTCAGGACCGCGATCTGCTCATTCGGATGTCCGCATATCTCGACACGATTGAAACGCGCGTACGGCAGGGGCAGGGGTGGTGTATCTTCAACGCCGACCGGGCGCGCGCGGCGCGGATCGCGCAGTACGTCCTCGCCGGATTGCGATTGCACGCGCCGCTCATCTCGCACTTCCTAATGACGTGGCGCGATTTCGCCCTCAATGCCTATATCACCCAGGTCGCCTTGCCGCGTGAGGAGCAGGAGGAACCCACACCCGAGCCAGAGAGCCGCCGCGATCACGAGCAGCGTATCGCGCGCCGCGTTTCGCGCGAGGCGTACTGGCGCGCGCTCAATGTGGATGTCCTCGTCCTGCTCGATCTCGCGCCCGCGCATGCGCACGAAATTACCTTTTTAGAGGGCATCCTTGCCAGCCGCCATATGCTGCATCTGCCGACCGTGCTAACGACACCCCACATGCCCGACCACCTGAAAGCGGCGATAGATGCAGTGGACTCTGAGGGCGGCGCGTGGAAACAACTCTGGGAGCGGATGTACGACACCAGCCTGATCGCGGTCTGAACGCACCATCGTCATGTACGGCAATCTGCTGGCACTCCTATTGCGGCAATTCGATGCCCGCGTCGGCTTCGCGGCGTGGGCGAACCTGTCGAACCCGGATGTGTATCCCATCGGCGTCGAAGAACCCCATCAACCAATTGCGCGTCTTTGGACGTTAACGGAGTAGACGGTTCGGAGTCCGAAGTTCAATGTTTGAAGGGATTTCGAGAATTCTCTCCTTCAAACTCCGAATAACGAACTCCGAACTCCTTGCACTCTCCGGGCAATCGCGGTAGCGTACCGATGCAGCACGGGTGCGGCGCATCATGAATACAGGCGGACACGATTATGGTACAGTGTCCCATCACCCAACGGCATTGGCGATGTCTACCTTTGGCGGTAGCAGACGGCGTTTGGCGCCAGTCACGCATGCGCCCTCCCGCCTCTCGTTCGATACGGTATCGGTCATGAATAGCACTCGACCACTGGCGGCACACACCGCTCTTCTTTGGAACACCCTTCTCCGGCGGCAGCGCCGTGGCATGGCTGTGGCATATGCACTCCTGCTCGCATTGCTCGGATTGCTGCTAATCGTGCCGGGGGTCGAAGCGGAAGATGTGACCTTCCTGACCGCGCCGGGTGGCCCGTGGCAGCACGACGATACAACCTATTTCTCCATTAATTACATCTCGCGGGACGTGGTCGCGCCGCAGGTGGACATCTATAAGAAGATCGCCGACCCCGTCTACGAAATGGAAACAAACATCTTCGACGGGTCACAACTCGTGCCCCGGCCTGTACCGATCTACTTGTACACAGACGTATCGCAGTTCACCACCGCCGTTCCCGCCGCGCAGGCGGACCCACATCTCTACAGCGGCGTGGACAGTAACGGCGTCTACCTCTGCGTGCCGCGCATGGGCAACCTCAAAGCGCCGGAACTGACGCTCAATCTCCGTATGCTCCTCACACAGGAAATCGCCGCGACGATGGGTGGCGGCAACTTGCCTGTCGGCCTCCTCCATGGCACCGCGCTCTACGGTGAAGCGCCCCCGGCAGAATTGCCCGCGCTTGTCGCCACGCTCGGCCAGCAGGCGAATACCGACCGCCTCGCAGACTGGGCGGCGCTTTTTGGTAGCCCCGACAACGCACTCGCCGGGCAGCAATACAGCGTCGTTGCCTTTCTCATTGACACGTACGGCTTCCGCCAGTACCGCGACTTCCTGACGGCGTTCAGCAAGCCTCAGGCGACGAAAGATTGGCGGCAGGCGATACAGATCGCCTACAAGAACGAGGGAAACGCGGCTGCGACGACGCTCGAAGTGAAGTGGAAAGCATATCTTCCGCAGTTCCTCGGCGACCTCTGGCAGCATAATCAGTTTACGTATTACAACATTGACGAGGCGACGCAACTCGTCGGTGTCGGTCAGTATTCGCGGGCGGTCACGCTGCTGACCCCGGCAATTGGTTTCCTCCAGCAGACGGGCACGCCGAAGCGCGCCGCCGAGGCACAGGCGCTCCTCGCAAAGGCGCGCGCCGGATCGGACGCGGAAGCGCGTGTGCGCGATGCACAACAAGCGCTGGAGGAGAACGACTACCCGCGCACAAACGCCTTGATTAAACAGGCGTCCGATCTCTACACCGCAATACCGGACGCCAAGCCGCCGCTCCTCCTTATCCAATACCAGCAGCGCGCGGCGCGCGGCGCGCAGGCAACCGGCGACCTGACCAAAGCGGAATCGCAAATCAATGGCTGGGACGTTCTCCGCGCCCGCCAGAACGCCAATCGCGCCTATGGCGCCTTCACGGAGTTTGGCAATGCCCCGCTCGCCGATCGCGCGCAAGCGGTGATAGCGCGCGCGAACCAGCGCATCAGGATAGCGGGTATCACGGTGATTGGTGTAGGGCTGGCAATCCTGTTCGGCGGCTTCACCGTCATCGCCCTGCGGCGTGGGCGGCGACAGCAGTTGCCCGCGCTCCCCCCGTTGGAGTAACGAGTACTGAGTACTGAGTACTGAGTAATCAGAAGCGAGAATTGTGTGGCGACTGAACAGCGCAGACTCCATAGGCCGCTCATCGGTTCGAGACAGCGGAAGATGCACATCGCGCCGCAAACACTGCGAGATAATCGGCAATCCGCGCGCCGTACTCAGTACTCAGTACTCAGTACTCGTGCTCTTCCTATCCTGTGGCGCGTCCTGTGGTTCCCCTTCTGGTTCGGCACCGATCTGCGGTCCCCGGCGCTGCCGCGGCGTGGGATGGCCGACAATCGTCTGACCGTCCTACGACGCGGGTTGGAGGCGACGCGCTTCGTCCAGTGGATGCTGGAGATTCAGGATCGCATCTGGCGACAGCGATTGCTCTTGATTGCCCTCCGAGCCTTCTGGCTCAGCGCGCTCGTGGCGATCCTCGTCTGCCTCGGCGCGATCGCTAAGGGGACGCAGCCGATAACAGCGGCAATCGCCGTACCCGCCGGGATTATCGCCGCATTCGCCTTCGTCTATGCCTGGTTACAGCGCCCGACCCGCATGGGCATCGCGCGCTTCCTCGACCAGGGCTACGCGCTGGACGCGACACTCGCCACGAGCCTCGAACTCGCGCAGGGTGACATGGACAGCCACCTCGCGCCCCATCTTCTCAATCATGCCGCCCGCACCGCCTATCGCATCGGCCGGACGAAGCGCTTGCGCCTGCATCGTCTCGTGCAGGAACAGGTGATGTCGTTGGGGCTGGCAATCGTTACCCTCGGCGTTGTGCTACTCCTTCTCGTCTCCAACACGCTCAACCGGCACGCCTTCGTGCCCGTGCCGAAGTTGCCGGATGTCAAGCAGCAGCAACAGCAGAACGGCGCGAACGCGAACGGCAACCCGACGCCGCTTGCCGACCAGCAATTAACGCCGGAGCAGTTGCAGCAACTCGCCGTGCAATCCGCACAGTCCCAGCAAGATCTCCAGCGATTGGCGGACTCACTGAATGACAACTCCACGACCAAGCAGGCAGCACAGGACATCCAGAACGGCAACTACAGCGCCGCCGCGCAAGATTTGCAGCAGGTGGCGAGCAATCTCAATCAGACATCGCCGGACGCGCAGCAAAACATCGCCAGCGATCTCCAGCAGGCGGCGAATCAGAATACGCCCAGCAACCAACCCCTCACCGACGCGGAAAAGAACGCCGCCCACGCATTGCAGCAGGGCAACGGCAACGACGCGTCGCAATCCGTCCGCAACCTCGCCAATCAGGTGCAGCAGACGGGTGGACAGGTCAAGTCGCAGCAAGACCTCTCCGCCGCGATCCAGGACGCGCAGCAGCGCGCGAATGGCGATCAGCAGGGTCAACAAGGTCAACCGGGACCGCAGGGGCAGCAGGGGCAACAAGACGCCAACGGGAAGCCGCAAAACGCCTCCGGTCAGAGTCCGAGCAACCAGAATGGCCCCGGCGCGGGACTCGGCCAGCCCGTCCCCTATCAGCCGGGCGATCCGACCCAGGTACAGAACCTCGGCAACGCGGGGAATCCTCTGCCGCTTACCGGCCAACCGAACGGTCAGTCCCAGCCCCTTCCCGGCGGTACGGGCAATCCCCAGAGTCTGGGCAGTTCCCCCGGCGGCGGCAACAGCGCCCCGCAATCCGGCCAGCAAGGCAGCGTGGATCAGACCAGCCCAGACGCCAATCGCGTCCCGCGCGACCGCCGCGATGTCGTGCAGGGCTACTTCACACAGCCGGGACCGTAGGGGCAGGACTAAGGACTAAGTGGGGAATGGCGCTCGACTATCGGACGGTGTATAGGGGATACGGTAGAAGTATGGTGGCAGCGCGCGGCGACAAAAAACGTAGTCCTGAATCCTCAGTCCTTAATCCTCCACTCTTGGATGAGGCATTCCTTCGCCGCCTTGAGCGGCTGCAATTGCGATCGCGCCGGTCGTTCACGCATGGCATTGCGGGGGAACATCGCAGCATTCGCCGGGGCGCATCGCCCGAGTTCGCGGACTACAAACCCTATACGCCGGGCGATGATTTCCGCCGCGTGGACTGGAATATCTACGCCCGCATGGGTGAGATGTTCGTGCGATTGAGTGAGGTAAATATTGACCTCGCCGTCCATTTACTCGTGGATCGTTCCCGCTCGATGGATTGGGGCGAGCCGAACAAGTTCCTCTATGCCAAACGGGCAGCGGCGGCACTCGGCTACCTCGCCCTCGCCGGCTTCGACCGCGTGACCGTTGCGCCTTTCGTTGGGGAGCCAGGGCGGACGCTCGGCCCGCTGCAAGGCCGCTCGCGTGCGGCGGGTCTCTTCCAGTTTCTCGCCGCGCTCCCGCCGGATGACGGGGCGACCGACCTCGCTCGCACGCTGCGCGCCTACGTAAATACGAGCCGCCGCCCCGGCTATCTCGTCCTTTTCTCCGATCTGCTCTCCACGACGAGCATGGAGCAGGCGTTCGCGATCCTGATCGAGCGGGGGTGGCAGATCGTCATTCTCCACACTCTTTCGCCGTGGGAACTACATCCGACGCTCGACAGCGATGTCGAGTTGGAGGACGCGGAGAGCGGCGAGCGCATCCGCATCCGCCCGACAACCGAGACGTTCGCCACATACCAGCAACGCTTCGACGCGTGGCTGACGGAGGTCGAGGGGTACTGCAAGCGGTACAACATTACCTATGTCCGCGTCCCGACGGATATTCCCTTCGAGGAACTGGCAACCCGCACGCTGATCGCGCAGGGGGTGCTGGAATGACCCTACTCGCACCCCTTGCGCTGCTCGGTCTTGTCGCGCTACCGCTCATCTACGTCCTCTACATGCGCGAGGATGCGCCGGACACCTTCCCGGTGCCGACGCTCCGCTTCTGGACGGAGGCGACGAGCGAGCGGGGCCGCCACTTCCATCGCCGCCGCCCGCCGCTCACCTGGCTGATGCTCGCGCAGATGCTGATCGCGCTCATCCTCGTCGGTGCGCTCGCCCGGCCACTCCTCGATGTCGGCTTCCTGCGCCCCTCCGGCGGTGCGCGGCAACTCTTCATCGTCCTCAACGGCGGATCGAGCATGGGCGCGACAGACATCGCGCCGACCCGCTTCGCCAGGGCGAAGGAGCGCGCAGTGACCCTGATCGGTGGCCTCGCCCCCGACGAGACGGCGACCGTGATGGCGCTCGGCAGCGAAGTACGGATGCTTGGCGCAGGCGATGGCATAGAGCAACTGGCGCTCAAAGAGAAGGTGAACGCGCTTACTCTCCCCGGCGGGCACGCGAATTTCCAGGACGCGCTCGGTGTCCTCCACCCGCTCCTCAACCCGCAACAACGCAACGAAGTCGTCGTGATTACGGATGGCGACTTGCTCGGCACTGATGCCCTCAGCCCGGACGACAAAATTCCCGCCTCCATCCGCGTCGAGAATGTGACGCAGGGAGAGAACCCGGCGGCGACGGCGAATGTCGCGATTACCCAGGCTTCGACCCGCGTCTCACAGCGCAATGCGGACCAGGAGGAGTTCTTCACACGGATCGCCAATTATGCGGATACGCCCGCGACAGTGACACTCCGTCCCTCCTTCAATGACATCGCCTCCGCCGAAGAAAACGTGACGATTGACTCCAGCCAGACGATTGAGCGCACCTACACGATGCCGAAAGGAACGACCAAGGCGAAACTCGAAGCGCGCACGCCCCAGCCGGACGCCTTCCCGGCGGACAACGTCGCGGAAGTCGTTGCACGCGGTGGTCGCGGCTCCCGCGCGGTGCTCGTCACGACGAAGCCCGGCGCGGACACCCCGCTCGTCCGCGCACTGAAGGCATCGCCGAACATCAAACTAGAAGTCCACGATGCGGCGGAGAAGCCCGACCTCGCCGCGCTCGGCAGCAGTTTCCTTGTCCTCGATGGCGTCGCGCCTGATCTGGGGAACCTCCCCGCGCGGACGCCGGTGCTCGTCGTCAACCCACAAGCGGGCGGCCCGCTCCTCACCGTGACGGGCGTTTCCAGCGTCGTTTCGCCGCCCCGTCTGACGGACGCCGGCACGCGCGACGTGTTGCTGAAAAATGTGGACTTCACGGGCATCAAATTCAATCGCCTGCCGCTCGTCGCGCCGCCGCTGTGGGCGAGCGCGCTCGTCGAGACGGATCAGGGGCCGCTCCTCCTCAGCGGCGAGCAGAACGGGCGGCGCGTCGTCGTCCTCACCGCGCCCCTCGTGGCCGACGCGACGAACTTTATTGCACGCGTCTCGTTCCCGGTGCTGATCGCGAATATCACTGAATACCTCGTGCCGCCGTTGCTGCCGGGCAGCGTGACGCCGGGGAACACCGTTGCCATCCCGCCCATCGAGGGGGCAGATCGCGTGACAGTGACGCAGCCGGACGGCAAGAGCCGCACGTTTCCGGTCAGCACAGACCGGACGCCGATTCCCTTCGGCGCGACCGAAACTCCCGGCGTCTATCAGGTTGTTTATACCGGTGGGGGCAAAGACCTCCTGACTGACGCCTTCACCGTCAATGTCGGCGACGAACTAGAGTCCGATCTGCGGCCCGGCCGCGTCATTGACCTCTCATCCATCGCCGGTGGTGCGAACACGACGCGCGCCGCCGACGCACCGCAACGACGCGGGGTGGGCGTCGCGCCCTGGCTGCTCGCCGGGGTACTGATCTTGCTGGCCGCTGAATGGCTGCTCATCAGCCGCAAACGGGGCACAGGACGACGGGGTTTCCTTCAGCCTTCAGCCCTCCATCGTCAGTCCTCGAAGGGACGCGCGTCATGACACTTCGCCATCCAGAGTTCCTCTGGCTCATCATCCCTGTCGCGCTTCTCATTCTCGTGGCCGCGCTACGAGGCCGCCGTGTCGCGCTGCCTGCCGCCTTTGTCCGGTTACTTGCGGTCGGTTCCGTCGTCGTCGCCATCGCCGGGCCGGTCACGGCCTACGAAGTCACGGGCAAGAGCGTCATCTTCGTCGTCGATCGCTCCGGCTCGATTCCGCAATCCGCTACCGCCAGCCAGGCGCGCTTCATCAACGACACGATTGACCACCTTGCCAGCGGCACGCGCGCGGGCGTCGTCGCCTTCGGCGGTAAGGCAACCATCGTCTACCCACCCGGAAGCACGCCGCGCGATGTCTCACGGATCACCAGTGATCTCACCGAAGCGACGATAGATCGCGATCACACGAACATCGCTGCGGGCATCCGGCTCGCGCGGGCGCTCCTCGCGCGGGGTGGCGGCGGGCAAGTCTTCCTCCTGTCCGACGGACAGGAGAACACGAGCGATGCTCGTGCCGAGAGCGAGGCGGCGGCGAGTGACGGCGTCCGCATCTTTCCCGTGAAAACGGATGATCTCGCCTTCCCACCCGATGTCCGCGTAGCAACTATGGACGTGCCGGAGACGGTTTGGGGCGGCGACCAGTTGCCGATCCACATCAACCTGACGGGAAACAATCCCTGGCAGGGCAACCTGCATCTGTCGGTGGATGGAGCCCAAGTCCTTGATCCGCCCGTGGTCGCACCCGATGGCAACGCAGGCTTCGTGACGACGCTACCCACCCTTCCGCCAGGCACGCACGTCGTCACCGCGCGCGTCGAGGTCACGCAGGGGGAGAATCAGATCCCCGAGAATGATCGGCTCAGCGTGGTCACCACCGTGCGCGGCAAGCCAAATGTCCTTCTGCTCGAAGGAACGAGCGGCGAGGGTAGCGCCGTGCATGACGCACTGACCGCGCAGGGCGTAAATGTCACCGTCAAGACACCGAAAGACATCCCGCCGCGGCTCTCGCAACTCGGCGAGACGGACGCGATCGTGCTGGTTGATGTGAGCGCGAAGGACCTCTCACTCGACCAGATGGCGACCATCCAGCAGGCGGTTCGGGCGAATGGCAAGGGGTTGGTCGTGATCGGTGGCGCGAACGCGTATGGAGCGGGCAACTACCAGCAAACACCACTGGAAGAGGCGCTCCCCGTTTCGGTCAACTTCGTGCCGGGCAATCAAATCCAGCAGAAGGCGATCCTGGTAATTATTGATAAGTCGGGCAGCATGGACGAAGACCTCGGCAGTGGGGGGCCGAAGGTCGCTGCGGCGCGCACGGCGGCGGTGACGCTCGCGCACGGGTTGCCGCCGGGGACGATCTTCGGTCTCGATGTCTTCAGTGATGCGACAACGCCGCTCGTGCCGCTCCAACCGATCCCCACGGATCTCCGTGGGATTGACGACACAATCAGCCGGGTCAAGGCGGATGGCGGGACAGACATCTATGGCGCGATCAAGCAGGGTATCCAGCAGATGCGCGGGGTCGTGGCGAGTGAGAAGCACATTGTGCTCATGACTGATGGTGGCGACAACAAGTTCAATAACCTGTCCGATTACCAGGGGCTCCTCAATCAGTTGAATGCAGACGATGTCACCTTTTCTACCCTCGGGATCGGCGGCGATGCCGACGTCAAACTCCTGCAGGGGATGGCAGATGCGGGGAAGGGCACCTTCTACTACGTCAATGACGCGAAGGACCTGCCGCAGATCACGCTGCGCGCGGTGGATGAGGCGGGCCGACAGCAGACGGTGCGCGGCACCTTCCACCCGACGCAACAAGAGGCAAGCCCAATCCTGACCGATATTCGCCCGGAGGAGATGCCGAACCTCGACGGGTACGCCGCGACAAAGACGAAGAACGGTGCACAGATCATCCTCGACTCGGGCAAGCACGACCCCGTGCTCGCCGCGTGGCAGTATGGGCTGGGCCGGGTCGTCGCCTGGACCCCGGACACGGGGCCCCTATTCGCGAAGCAATGGCCGGGCTGGGGCAAGTTCGCCCAGTTCTGGCATCAAGCGCTGCTCTGGGCGCTGCCCGACCCGAACACCGCCGCCTTGACGGTAGACACCCACGCCGAGGGCGATCAAGTCATCATCGGTGTGGACGCGACGGACGTGGATGGGCGATTCGTCAACAGCATCCCTGTGACGGGCACGCTCGTCACACCGGATGGTAAGTCATTCTCAGTCCGTTTGCCGCAAGTCGGGCCGGGGCGGTACGAAGTCCATGTGCAGGCAGCCGCGCCCGGCGCGTACCGCCTCGGGCTTATGCAGCAGCGACCGGGCAGTACGGCCGTCCAGCGGGACGGTGGGTTTGCTGTGCCCTATTCGGCGGAGTATTCTCCTGCCCCCGGTGGCGCGGCCCTGCTCAGCGACATCGCCACATTGACGGGTGGCTCGGTCCTCGCCACCCCCGGTGAAGCGACGGACGCGGGCGGCAAAGCGGGGACGATCACGCGCTTCCACGAGTGGTGGGGCTGGTTCGCGATTGCCGCACTCGTCCTCTTCCTCGCGGACCTCGGCCTGCGCCTCTCCCTCGCGCCGAACCGCCGCCGTGGCGGACAACCGACCCGCGCCCGCCGCCTGCTGACGCGCGGCCGCCGCCCACCCCGCCGTGCACCTGCACGCAAGCCGCCACCAAGCCTGCGGTAGAGGCACGGGAAGCCTCACCCCCGGCCCCCTCTCCATTGTTGGCAGCAATGGAGAGGGGGAGAAATGCGGATACAAGGGGTGTTGACGAAACACCACGACACCGCAGACAAATCCTCTCCCCTCTCCTTCGCCGGACAGACCTTTTTCTTCCGTGATCTCTGGGCGAAGGAGAGGGGTCGGGGGTGAGGTTCCCCGTTCCCCATTCATTCGCCATTCATGTGCATCCCAGACAATAGCCCTGAGCATCGCAACATTTTCCGCTGCGAGGGCGTCTTTCCTGATGCGGAAAGTGGCAGCGGCGTGTGGGGTGCGGTATCCTATCTCCTGAAGGAGAGGTGTGTGACGTCAACGGTCGAGCAAGTGAAACGCGCGGATACCCCTGCACCGCAGCCGGTCAGCCCGCGCCACCCACTCCACAGCATCATTGGGGCAATCGGCTCATACTTCCTTATTCGCATTGCGGCGCGCGCCTCGTACGGCATCCTCTCCACCTACCTCGCCCAAAAAGTCACTGGCTCCGCGACGGTCGCCTCGATCATCGTGACGGTCTTCTTCATTAGCGAACTCGGCCTCGCGCCGATCTTCGGCAATCTCTCGGATCGCTATGGTCGCCGCCCCTTTCTCATCTTCAGTCCGGTCTGCGGCGCGGCGGCGTCCGGCATCTTCGCGCTCGTCACGCTGCTCCCTGTGGCAGGCACGCAAGTCACGGGCCTGGTGCGTGTTGTCCTCATCCTCGTCTTCGCCGGTGGACGGCTGCTAGAAGGGATTTCGGCGGCCTGCGCGGCGCCCGCCGGTCTCGGCTTTCTTGCCGATGTTTCCGGCGGCAACGAGGAGCGCCGCGTCCGCGTGATGACTGCCTTCGAGGTGACCACGGTTCTCGGCGTTGTGATCGGCATTCCGGTCGGCAATCTGCTGTACGGTCTCGCCGATGTGCATGGCTTTTTCGGCGTCCTCGCGATCTATATGATCACGGTCGTCATTCTCGGCGCGACCGTCGTCGAGAGCCGCGTTCATGCCGCCGCACCGCAAGCGCCGGAACGGCTCGGACGGGCCGCGCTCGGCGTCTATCGCATGCTGCTGCACCGCTCCCGGTTGCTGGCGTTCGTGCCGGCGTGGCTCGCGGTCAATGCGCTGCTCGCCGCGCTCCTGGGGTTGATCCAGTTCCTGCTCAGCCTGCCGACGGCCGCCGCTGGAACACTGGAACCGAAGCAACGAGACGCCGATCTCCGCTTCCCGCACCAACTACTCGTCGGCGGGTTCGACCAGGGCACAATCGCCCTCCTGCTCGGCACATTCGGCGCGATGCTGATTGTCGGCATGGTGCTCTGGACATTTATCCTTCCCAGAATACGCCGCCCGGTCGCGATGCGCATCGCCCTCGGCGGCTTCCTCGCCATTTCCGTCCTGCTCGCGATTACCAACCGCCTGGGCGAAAACCCGCAGACACTCTCTCCGCAGGCGCATCACGCGCTCTGGATTATTCTGCCCTTGATCGCGCTTTGTGTGATCGTCGCGAGTGGCTTCGCGCCCGCCGCACTGACGTATCTCGCCACACTCTCCGAGGAGATGCCGGGGGAGCGTGGCGCAGTCATGGGTCTCTACTCACTCCTACTCGGCGGCGGCCAATTGCTCGGCACCTGGATTGGCGGCGTCTTCGCGGACATCGCGGGCTTCAACGGTCTCATCGTCTTCAGCCTCCTGCTCACCGCGCTCGCCTTCTGGAGTGTCCACGTCTCCGCCGACCATCTTTCCGACCACGCTCGCCACGATTCCGGGTCATTTTAACCCCCACGCCCAACTCCTCCCCGCCGTGCGTGGAGGTCGTTTCTCACTTGCCATAACGTGCGCCCTCAGTGTACGGTGTCGCGGGTTCGGCGGCAGAGTACATGAGAGGATAGGGAATTGATACGACGCTGGTTCATGCTCATGTTGATCGGGATACTCGTTGGCTGCGGCGGGAGCGGCACACCAACCGCGACGTCCGCGCCGACACCGACGGTCACGCCCACCACCGCGCCGCAGGCATCCGCGATAACCACGCCGACGAGTGCGCCCACAGCCGCATCAACGCCCGCGCCGACGATGACTGTGGCTGCGACGAATATCGCAGCGACGAGCGCCCCCACGAGCGCGAGCGGCACTGCTACCACCACGACGGCTGCGGCAAATGGTGATCTCACGCAACTCCATGTCGGCGACAATGGTGCGGGCTACGGTTTCAATGTCTGGGGGCTGAACAGCGATCCCGCCTTCCGCGACAAGGTCTACGCCAACGTACAAGGTGCGGGCTTCGGCTGGATGCGCCAGCAAGTGCAGTGGGCTGCGATCGAGCCGCAGAAAGGCAACTATGGCACCGATACGACCGCGCAACTCGACCAGTTTGTCAGCGGCGCGCATGCGAAGGGGCTGAACGTCCTGCTCAGTGTCGTCAAGTCCCCCGACTGGGTCGGCGCGAAGGGCGGCCTGCCAACCAAGTCCCAGGACTTCGCGGACTTCATGGGGTTCCTCACGCAGCGGTACAAGGGCAAGGTGCAGGCATACGAGATCTGGAACGAAGAGAACTACGCCGTCGAGACGGGCGGTAAGGTCAATGTCGCGGCTTACCTGCCCATCTTGAAGGCGGGATTCCAGTCGGTCAAGAAGACCGATCCGCAGGCGGTCGTCGTCTTCGGCGGCCTGACGCCGACTGGCGTGAACGACCCGTCCATCGCGCTCAATGATGTCGAATATCTGCGCCAGATCTACGCCCTCAACGGTGGCGAGATCAAGCAGTATTACGACGTGCTTGGTGCGCATCCCGGCTCCAACTGCAACGACCCGGATCATTCCTACCCCGATAACCCACAGGGTTGCGACGTGAGCGGTACGGGCAAGGCGGATTTCTCGACCGACAACTCTTTCTACTTCAAGCGTATTCTCGACTTGCGCAAGGTAATGGAGGACGCGGGCGAGGGAAACACGAAGATGTGGCTGACTGAGTTCGGCTGGACGACGGCGAATCAGGCGAAGGGGTACGAATACGGCACGTTCGTCTCCGAGCAGCAGCAGGCGCAATACCTCGTGCGCGCCTTCGAGTTGGGCAAGTCGTATCCGTGGATGGGGGTGATGTTCGTGTGGAACCTGAACTTCGCGACGATCACGCAGCCGAGTGACGAGAAATACCCCTGGGCGGTGCTGAAGAGCGATTGGTCTCCCCGACCGGCATACACCGCGCTGAAGACGATGCCGAAATAAGGGCCCTAACCCCCCGCCCCCTCCCGTTCCTCAGCGTGGGAAGGGGGCGGAGGGTTAGGTCTCCATGACACGATTCTGCCATAATTTCGTCAAACTATAGTAAAACCCCTCAGAGATATTTTTCGTGGTACAAAGGGGCGAGTAATACTGCTCCGCGACGAAAAGGAGGACACTATGGTGCAACCGATCGCACCCGCGCAAACCGCCGCGCCAGTTATGACGCAGGGCACCGACCGCCACGACACCGCCCCGGTGGTGCTGCGGACGCACGGCCTGCGCAAGCAATACGGGCGCGTTACCGCCGTCCAGGATGTCTCGATTACCGTCCAGCAAGGAGATGTCTTCGGCTTCCTCGGCCCGAACGGCTCCGGCAAGACGACAACGGTCGCGATGATCCTCAGCCTGATCGAACCGACCGCAGGCAGTGTCGAACTGTTCGGGCAGACGACGCGGGAGGGCCGGTACAGCGCGCTCCGCCGCGTCGGCAGTATCATCGAGTCGCCCGCCTTTTATCCCTTCCTCTCCGGGCGGGACAATCTTCGCGTCGTCGCGCGGCTCAGGGGCGTACCGATGGCGCGCGTCGCCGATGTGCTCGATCAAGTCTTCCTCAGCGACCGGGCAGATCGGAAGTACAGCGCCTACTCGCTCGGCATGAAGCAGCGACTGGCGATCGGCGCGGCGCTCCTCAACGACCCGGAATTGCTGATGCTCGACGAGCCGACGAACGGCCTCGACCCGGAGGGGATGGTCGAGGTCCGCAATCTCACCCTCCATCTGGCGTCGCTGGGAAAGACGATTTTCCTCTGCTCCCACTTGCTCGCGGAAGTGCAGCAGGTCTGCACGCGCGTCGCCTTCATCAATCGCGGCGTGATCGTCAAGCAGGGCACGACGGAGGACCTCTTCCGCACGGACAACACCCACTACCTCGAAGTGGACGATATTCCGCGCGCGATGGCATTGCTGCGTCAGGCAGCGTACATCACCGAGGTTCGCCCGGAGGGGCGCGGCGTACAGATCACCTGCACGGGCGAGTGCGCCGCCGATGTCGCGAGCGCCTTGATCGGTGGAGGCGTGCGGCTCTCCCGCCTCCAACCAATCGAGACGAGCCTCGAATCCATCTACCTCGAACTGGTTGGCGCAGAGGCACAGCAGCCGGGCATGCCCGCTGGTCGCTCGTAAGGGGAGAACACTATGGGAAGCATGATTCGCGCGGAACTCTTCAAACTGCGGAAGCGGCCAATGACGTGGTGGATGCTCGGCATCATGGCCGCTGTCACGACGCTCGTCTTCACGATCAACTATCAGATTGGTCACCACAGCACGAACCCCCGGACGGCGCGAAACGCGCTCAACAATGCCCTGCTCCCGAACGGCACGCACACTGCCGTCTCTGCTGCCACCGCGCTCTGGGGCACCCTGACGGTTATCGCAATCGCGGTCGTCGTCGGTAATGAATTTCAGTACGGCACGCTGCGCACGCAACTGGCAATGGGTTTGCGGCGCATCCCGTACGTCCTGAGTAAAGCGATTGCGGTCTATTTCGCGGCGGTCATCGGCCTCATTCTCATTGTCGCCTTCGGCGTCGGCTTGAGCGTCATTCTGACGACCGTTGACGGCGCGCCGCTGACGTGGAGTGGCGCATTCGGGCAGGGGTTCTGGCAGACGCTCGGTGTGGACGTGCTTGGCACCGCGACGCGGTTCGCGCTCGCGCTCTTCATCACGCTGCTCGCGCGGCAGGTCGTCGCCGGGGTCGCGGTCGTACTCGGCTACACGATTCTGGAGGGCACGATTACGAGCATCCTGACGGGCTTCGGCGGCGGGTGGGCGAAGGCAGTGAACTTCTTCCTCACCCCGAACCAGCGCGCCATCGCCTATGGCCTCGACCGCGCGCAGAATTTCAACAAGGAACTCTTCTCACCGCCCATCGCGGTCGCGTTACTCGTGGCCTACGCGATCATCTTTTTTTTCGTCAGCGTCCTCATCTTCAACAGGCGCGACGTGAAGGGCGCGGCGTAACGAGGCAATGAGCAACGAGCGGTGTGGACTTAAGCTCACTGGCGATGGTCGGCCTGCTTGTCGATCCTGTGCGGCAGTTGTTCCTCGATTGGAAACAGGATCGTGCTCAGCAGATGGGCACTGCGGTCCACTGTGGGTTTGTTGTCCATTTTGGATACGATAGCGCTGTGGATCTCGCTGATCAGTGCGGCGAGTTCGTCCTGGTTGAGCCAAAGCGGGTACTGCCGGTAGGAGACCGAGTCGGCGGTTGGGTCGGCGTGTTCGCGGTCGAGGTAGGTATTGAATTCGGCGAGCAGGGCACCCATGGCGGCGGCGAACCCGTGGCGGTGCTCTTCCAGTGACATCGCCGCGGCCGCATCCGGATCGATCACCGCCCGCGTTCGGTGCAGGCGGTAGCGGCGTTCGACGGCACCGCGCACCCGCTGTTCGCCGGCGCCTTCCAGCAGCCCTGCCTCGACCAGCAGGCTGACGTGCCGGTACACGGTAGCCTTCGAGACGTCGGGCAGGCGGGCGCACAGGTCAGACGTCGTGCGTGTCCGCCCGCCAGACATGGCATGCACGATACGCAGCCGCACCGGGTGCAGGAGTAAGTCAAGCGTATTCACCACGCCACGATCTCACATCTTGATACGCTTTGCAAAGTCATCTCACATCTGATACCATTTGCAAAGTTGAGAAAGTAAGCATGGTGACGCCGCGCATCGCCAGGGAGGGAGTCAGCAATGCAACACCAATCATCAGAGGAGCGAGGAGTGACTGCGGAACCTTCGACGGCGCCGATCCGGCTGCGTGACGAGGCGGTGATCCCGCTGCGCACGCTGGATCCGACCGGGCCACTGGACGACCTCGCATGGCTGGACCGGGCGATCGGCGACGCGCGGGTGGTGGCGATCGGCGAGAGCGCGCATTATAACCGCGAGTCCTATCAGCTCCGACATCGCCTACTGCGCTATCTGGTCGAACGGCATGGATTCAGCGCCTACGCGATGGAGTCGGGATTCACCGAAGGATGGCTGTCCGACGACTGGGTCCGAGGGAGCGCGGACAACGCCGACGACCCGGAACAGTTGAGCCGCGTAATGGCAAACGGCATGACGTCGCTGATGGGATTGTGGACGCAGATGCGCGCCCATCTGGAGTGGATGCGGCAGCACAATCGCACGGCCTCGCACCCCATTGGCTTCTACGGGATTGATATGCCCGGCTCGATGGTCTCCCTGCTTCCCGGCCTGGATGCCGTGATTGCCTACCTCGCGGAGGCTGATCCCGCGTTTCGAACCGACCCGAGCGTCCGAGAGACGGCTTCCACCTTCGCGGCGACGTCCGCGTTCTCCGCGCCCGCGACCATTGCTGCCTACGGGAATCTTGCACCCGAGCGCAAGGACGCGCTGACGGCGAGCCTTGCCGATCTCACGGCGCGCATGACAGCCCGACGCCTCGACTACCGTCGGCGGACGACCAGCGACGCCTATGAGCGTGCGCTCCGTTCGCTGAACATCACGATCACCCTTGATGCGATGGCCCGAGAACTGTCACGCGGTAACCCGCACGGGATGATGCTCAACCGCGATGCCACGATGGCGGACACGGTCGAGTGGATCCTGCGCCGGGAAGGCCGGATCGTCGTCGTCGCCCACAACGGTCACATTCAACGCTATCCCGTCACCTTTCCCGGCATGCCCTCGACGACGATGATGGGCATGCATCTCGCCGATCGGCTGGGCGAGGACTACCTGGTGATCGGCACGACCACGGCGACCGGCCAGACCCTCAACACAAGCGCCGACTTCTATGCTGGCAAGCTCTTCGCAGAGATGGAGGCACCCCAACCGGGGAGCCTCGATGCGCTCATGGCCGCGAGTCACGACGGACCCTTCGCGACCGACCTACGGCGGCTGTCGCCGACCGACGCCGGGACCGTTCGAACCGTCTCCCGGCAACGCAGCGGCAATAGCTATTTCGACGTGAGCCCCCTGGACGCCTACGACATGATCGTCCACCTCCCCCACGTCACCCCGGCCGAACCCGACCGCGCCGCCCTCGCCGACGCGCCCCGCGACGTACAGGAGGCGTTCTCCCGGTGGAAGCCGGAGTGATGCCTTTGCCAGCGGGCGCGGCAGAGATACCGGGTGACTCATACGAGCCTCCCGTGTCAAGCGGCGGGTTGCAAGAATGGTCCGCGCGCGTTGCACGCTCCTGAATCCGGCGCGGTGGCACGCTTCTGTTCCCGCAACAGCCGGTACACCACATCGACCAGTC
>JAABUJ010002552.1_pt1 | contig 22325 bp, 26 predicted proteins | sample 5559131 | NCBI WGS metagenome assembly JAABUJ01 (sample SAMN10711875, study PRJNA513366) | rock metagenome | isolation source: Antarctica rocks | place: Antarctica: Victoria Land, Mt New Zealand nord | collected 2016-01-07
ATCTCAGCGTCGAGCGCACCGCCGAAGTCCTCGATCGAATGGGAATCTTCCGCGATGACCGGCGCCCGTCCGTCGAGGATTGGCTCGACCGCAAGCTCGACGGCATCACCCCGGGAATCGCCCACGACGCCGAGCGGTGGGTGCGTGCCCTGCGCGGCGGCCTGCCCCGCGCCCGACCGCGCAGCCCCGCGACCGCGTGGACCTACTTGAACACCGCGTGGCCGGTGTTGCTGGCCTGGTCAGCCCGCTACAGCCATCTGCGTGAGGTCACCCGCCAGGACGTGCTCACGGTCCTTGATGATCTGCACGGCGGTCACCGTCAGCACACCCTGATCGCGCTGCGGTCACTGTTCGGGTTCTGCAAGACGAACGGGGCAGTGTTTCGCAACCCAACCAACCGAATCCGGGTCGGCGAACAACCCTCGGCCCTGGTCCAGCCACTGAGCCCGGAGCAGATCGCGCAGACCGTCGCCGCCGCCACCCGCCCGGCGGACCGGCTCATCGTGGTGCTGGCCGCCGTCCACGCCGCTCGTACCGGCGCGATCCGTGTCCTGCAACTCGACGACATCGACCTCGGCAACCGACGCCTGATCGTCGCCGGGCACGCCCGCCCGCTCGACGATCTCACCCGGCAGATCCTGCTGGGCTGGCTCGACTACCGCCGAACACGCTGGCCGAACACCGCCAACTCGCATCTGCTCATCAACACCAAGACGGCGATGGAGACCGGTCCGGTCACCGCACACTGGATCGCCGCCGGATTCCGAGGCCAGCACGCGACGCTCGAACGATTACGCGTCGACCGCCAGCTCGAAGAGGCCCTCACCCATGGCGCAGATCCACTACACCTGGCGGTCGTATTCGGACTCGCCGAGAAAACAGCGATCCGCTACGCCACCGCCGCCAAGGCACTGCTGGCCACCCCGCTCGAGCGCGACACCAGCGGTTCACCATGAACCCAAGGACGCAAACCCGATAGTTGCGGCAATCGCCCCTTGGGTTCGCAGCGAAGAACCCTCAGTTTCGCTGAACCCACGGGGTTCGTGGGGTACCGGGTCCAGGTGCCGTAAAACCAACGGATATGACGGTGGCTGCTGCGTCCGGTCCCACCCCAAAGGCCGGGCCCACCAAGTAAACCCACCACAGGCGAGCAGGCCCCGGAGCAACGTCGGGCGACCCAGCAGTACGCCGGGCCTCGGCTTCCCGCGCACTACCCCTCAAACATGGGTAACGGGGGCCTTGTTTTGGCACTCCCCATCCCGGTTGCGTCCGGCCCCTCCCCAGTGACCGGACCCCACGGTCGCCGGCCGCCCATCCTCCCCCGGGTGGCCGGCGACCACTCCAAGAGAATCAGCGGTGGCGTGACCGGCCCCGGCCCGCAGGTACTGGTACACGGTCTCCCGGCTGATGCCGAACTCCCGGGCCAACGTGGCCTTCGCCTCCCCCGCCGCAGCGCGTTGCCGCAGCTCGGCGATGCGGTCCTCACCCAGGATGCGTTTGCGGCCGTGGTAGGCGCCACGGACCTTCGCCAGCGCGACACCTTCCCTTTGCCTTTCCCGGATCAGCGACCGTTCGAACTCGGCGAACGCCCCCATCACCGACAACAGCAACTGCGCCATCGCATTGTCCTCCCCGGTGAACGTCAGCTGCTCCTTGAGAAACTCCACCCGCACCCCCCGACCCGTGAGGTCGCTGACAATGCGCCGAAGGTCGACGAGGTTCCTTGCCAGGCGATCGAGCGAATGCACGGTGACCGTGTCACCGGCCCGCACGAAGCGCAGCATCTCGTTCAGCTGCGGCCGGTCGACGTCCTTGCCTGACAACCGGTCAATGAACGTCTGATCCAGCGGTATCCCCTCGAGCTGGCGCGCCGGGTTCTGCTCCAGCGAGCTGACCCGTTGATACCCCACGCGCTGCCCGCTCAACCCAACCCCCACCGTCTCGCGAATGTGTCCGGTGAAGTCTTAGACGTTGCCCGCTTGGTGTCAAACAAGGGCCAGGGCCACCTCAGTCGGTCGCGGTCTGCGCCGGCTGCCTGACGTCAGGTTGGGGTGTACCCCAAGCTGACATTCTTAGCGCCGGATCTGACACGACTGCTCTCCGACTCCCTGCCCGACAGCTATCGAGGGTTGAGGGGCGTTTCAGGTGCCCACGGCCACGTAACGAAGATGAGCAGCCCGTGCGGCTTGTTGATAACCGCGGCGTAGCCAGCGGCGGGAGGCTCGCCCGCGAAGATGTCCTCAAGTGCGAACGCGAGCCGATCATAACCCCGCACTGCCGCCCAGGCGCTGGCGCGCTCCAACGCCACTGCGCTCTTCTCGTCGACGTCGAGGAGGAGTTCACCGGGACGCCCTACGTTGGCAACGTCAATCTTCGTCACCGAGAGGCGGACCGTTACGTCAGTCACTGCTCCGCGCCCTTTCGTTTCTGGCACAGCCTAAAGGCGTCGTATGCCGTCCCCCCTTTGTGGGAATCTTCATCGGCGGGGTCTTCCGTGCTTACGAGCTGGCGGCGGCGTGGGTATTCAGGTACTCGGCGACCGCGTCCCGGAGGACATCGCTGGTGGTGCGGTGTTGCTGGTGCGCGAGGGTGGTCAGGCCCTCGTCCATCGAGCCGGGTAGGCGGACCTGGCGGACGCGGGAGTGCTGCCCGGGTGTTGCGTCGGGGTCGATCGAGGGCCGCCCACCCAGTGCGCGCTCCAGCACGGACCGCCCGTACGCGGCCGCTTCCTCCCCGCGTACCGCGGTGGCAGAGTTGTGAGGCAGGGCCATCTCGTGTTCGGCCCACTCGGCGGCCGCCGTGTAGTCCTTCTTCGTGCTCATTGCGAATCCTCCATTCGATCCAGGTGCTTCTGCCGGGCATGCATGACGTGGAACACGTGAAGATCGCGAGGCGGGATCATCTCGACCATCACCTCCAGCAAGGGTCCACCCCGCTGGCGCGGCGGCCCAAGGAACAGCGCCGGCCGCACACGCCCCGGCACCCGAGGTTCATCGAACTCCCGCTCAACGTAGTAAGCATTGGCGATCGCGTGCAGCGCGTCCTCGTGCGCGATCCCGTGCTTATCGGCACTGTCCGCCCACGTGACCGCCATGCCAGTAGTGTACTACACAACACCTCAGTTGTGCAATACATAACCCGTATGGCGTCAACCTTGACCCGGGCTGGCATGCTGCATGGTGGTCACCGGAATCTCCCCCCTGGATTCTCCGGTGGCCTGACGAGGCTGGGCGATGCCGCACCACACCCCCTCCAGTCAGACCCGCCCCACCCAGACATCCTGCCCAGGTCGACGAGACCGCCACGTCCCTCAAGGAGTCAGGCCACTTCGGTCCACGAGGATCCATAGTGAAGAGCCGGTAACGGGTGTTTGAACAGCCCCAAACAGACCTTGACAATTATTCGACGTTATTCGTACGGTCAACTCACCCGCCAGCGACCTGGCTCAGGCGTCGCCCGGCGGGTGCACGCAGATCTCTTCGCAAGGTCACCGACGCCACCATGGCATCCGCCGTCACCATCGATAGGGGGATTCGTGTTCACGACTCTGATGAAGCGCATCGATGAGACTGGCGGCGTCGCCGCCATCGTCGATGCGGGAGATACCACGACCTACGCCCAGCTGGCTGAGGGCGTGCACGCCTGGAAACTCCGGCTCACCGAAGCCGGGGTGGGCTCCGGCAGCGTCGCGTCCCTGGAGGCTTCGCACTCGGGCGTCTCAGCGTCGGCGATCCTGGCGCTGATCGGCCTCGACGCAATCTGCGTGCCGATGACAAATTTACCGTCCGCCAAGCGGCGGGAGTTCTCCGAGCTCGCGCAGGTCGAAGTGTCAGTACGGCCGACTTCCGGTGAGGCTGAGAGCGCAGACGTGATCCGCCACACGGGAGTGACCGCCGATCACGAGCTATACCGCCGTCTACGGGAGACGGGTCACCCCGGTCTCGTGCTGTTCAGCTCTGGAACAACGGGCCGCAGCAAGGCCTCGGTGCTCGACTTCGAGAAGATGCTGGAACGGTATGTGACGCGTCGAGCAGCCCTACGAACCATGTCGTTTCTCAACCTCGACCACATTGGCGGCATCAACACCCTTCTGCACACGATCAGCCAGGGCGGGACGGTGGTGACCGTCCGAGAGCGGACCCCCGACGACGTCTTCGGCGCCATCGCCGAGCACCGAGTGGAGGTGCTTCCTACGACGCCCACGTTCCTCACGATGACCCTCATCAGTGGGGCACACAGACGTCACGACCTCTCGACGCTCCGGGTCATCACCTACGGCACCGAGCCGATGCCACAACAAACCCTCGAGCGCTTGTCAGCCGACCTGCCCACCGTCACCCTGAAGCAAACCTACGGTCTCTCTGAGCTGGGCATACTCGCCACCAAGTCACGATCCAACGATTCACTGTGGGTCAAGCTGGGCGGCGCTGACTTCGAGTACAAGGTCGTCGACGGCGTGCTGTGGGTGCGGTCCCAGATGGCCATGCTCGGCTACCTCAATGCGCAGGCACCCTTCGACGACGAAGGCTACTTCAACACCCAAGATGCGGTCGAGGTCGACGGGGAGTACCTACGCATCCTCGGACGAACCTCTGAGCTAATCAACGTCGCGGGAGAGAAGGTGTACCCAAACGAGGTCGAATCGGTGCTGCTAGAGATGGACAACATTGCCGAGGTGACCGCGGCCGGTCTCGCCAACCAGATCACCGGTCAGGTCGTCTGCGCCACCATCCGGCTGATCGAGCCCGAGGACGTCCACGCTCTGCGCCGTCGCGTTGACCGATTTTGTCGGGATCGCCTCGAGGCCTACAAGATCCCAGCCAAGCTGGTTATCACCCAGGACACGCAGCACTCCGACCGTTTCAAGAAGCTCCGACGATGATGGGGGCCGAGACCCCCACCGCGCCGGTGGTCGCCGTGACCGGGGGCAGCCGAGGATTGGGGGCGGCACTGTGCCGAGCCCTTGTCGAGCAGGGGTATCGCGTGGGTACCGCCAGCAGGCGGCCCAGCGAAGAGACCGAACGGATGAGCGCAGAGCACCCGGAGTCCTTTCATTGGTGGTCAGCGGACTTCAGCGACGCCTCGGCGGTCCGACCCTGGATCTCTTCTGTTGTGGACCAGTTCGACGGCCTCGACGTCCTGATCAATAACGCCGGCGTGTTGCGTCAAGAGCTCTTCATCTCAGCCACCCAGGCCGACATTGCCGACACGATCGCGATCAACCTGACTGGCCCGCTGCTGCTGGCCCAGGCTGCGGCGCGGCAAATGGACCGCCGTGGCGGTGGCACAATCCTCAACATCTCGTCGATCAACGCCGTCCGTGGCCATCGAGGGGTGGCGTCCTACTCGGCCGCCAAGGCCGGCCTCGACGGGCTCACCCGCGCACTGGCGCGGGAGCTCGGGCCGACCGGGATACGCGTGAACTCCCTGGTACCCGGCTACTTCGAGTCCGACATGACCAATGCGGTCACCGACAAGAACCGAGACCGCATCGCAGGACGCACCCCCCTGGGACGGTTCGGCGCTATCGGCGACATCGTCTCGGCAGCACGCTTTCTCATCTCCCCCGACGCGGGGTTCATCACCGGACAAACACTCGTCATCGACGGAGGACTGACATGCTGACACGTTCAACAATCAACGAAGCCGTGCACTCGGAGATCAAACTCCTGCTCACCGACACCCTCGAACACGACGAGACTATCCGCGACAGCAGCACCTTCAGCGACCTCGGACTCAACTCACTCATGCTCGCCAGGCTCGTCATCGCCCTCGAGGAGGAGTTCACCGTCGACCCGTTCTCCATGGACCGATCGATCGTGGACGTGCACACCGTCGGCGACCTCGTGGAGGCCTACGAACTGGCGCTCGGTGCGTTCGCGGCCGCCGGGCAGGGCACACCAACATGACCCGCCTCCTGGCACTCCCGACCGTCTCCGACTACCTGGGAGCACCCGAGGGACGGTTCTTCGGAGCAGGCTACCGCCGCGCGAACTACCGCTTCGCACCGCTCACGGTGACCGCAGACGGAGTCGGGACAACCGTCAGCATCGACTACCCCAGCGACTGGTCCCGAAAGAAGGTGGGACACGACCTACGCCCACACCTGTCGACGGTCGACGTCATGGTGTTCGCTGCTCGCCTTGGCGAGGCGGTGCTCGCCGCGCACCTGGGCCTTACTGCAGAGCAACGCTCCCGCTCGTGGATCAAGCGGGTCGTCATCCAAGCCGGCGCCAAGCCAGAGGAGCACCTGGAGCAGCTTCCCGTCACAGCAGCCCTGCGGCGCGAGGAGTACGAGCTGCTCGGGTGGAAGACCGCGTCGGTCGACTGCAGAGCCGGTCAGATGCGCGTCCGTCTCACGATCGCCCACCCGAAACCAACCCCTGCCATCGACGCACCAGGCGCGGGCGACATCGATGCCATCCTCGGTGACGGCGAGATGCGTTACTGGGGTGACGGCTTCCGCAACGAGAGCCAGCGGGTGGAGACCGTCGTCGCCGACCTGGACAAGCTCACCTGCACCGCCCGAGTCGTGGTCGAGCCAACCCCCCGTGACGGCTGGCTCGGGTTGGAGGACGCGGAGGGTTTCCCGGTGTCCCTGGTCGACGCCTTCGTCAGCCACGTCCAGCTGGCGCAGGTCCTGCTCTACGAGTTGGACGACGTGGCCCGCTCGGACTCGAACACGCTCTGGATGCAGCAGACGAGCATCGAGCGTGACTATGCCGCCGAGCGGACCGCAGGACCCGCATCGATGGAGGTCGGGGTCACCAAGACCAACCTGTTGCAGGTCAACGGGGGCCAGTGGCGTGACCTCACCTTCACCGGGAGGGTCGGCGGCCTCATCCAGCGGTCAACCTTCGCGCATCGACTCCCCGACAAGATTGGGTCGCCGGGCGTCTTGTTTCCAGCTCCGCGACACCCCCAACCGCTGCGAAAGGTGCAGTCATGAGACTCTCCATCTCTGGAACATATTCGGTCGGCAAGACCTCCACCGTGATGGCTCTGGCACACCACACAGGCCTGCCACGCACGCTGGCCAAGACCATCCGCGAGATCATGCCGGCGGCACTGCCGGGCAAGAGTCTCGCCGAGGTGACCCCAACCGAGTACCTCCAGATCGCCATGCGACGGCACACCAGCCGAGCGGTGGCCGAGGCCGTCCTCGGCGACAACTTCGTCTCCGACGGCTCCTCACTTCAAGAGTGGATCTACGGCGCGGCCCGAGTCCGCTACGGGATGAACCCCAGCGCCACCGCGGACCTGACGGTGATCACTCGGGAGGACCTCAGTCAGGAGATGCTCTTCTTCGAGCAGGTCATCGCCCAGTACGGCCACGCCTTCCAGCAGCACGTGAAGGGCACATTCGACGCGGTTGTGCACCTCAGCAACGAACGGGCGATGACTGACGACGGGCACAGGCCGATGAACGAGGCCTTCCGCGACTACTGCGACCACATGCTGCTGTCGACCCTGACGGAGCTGGAGATTCCGCACTGGAACGTGTTCGGCACGATGGCCGAGCGACTCGAGAAAATCGTCGACTTGTTCTCGTTGCCTGTGGCGATGCCCGTCGAGGAGGCCATCGGCCTGATGCAGGACGACTATGCCGCTGTCGATCAGCGGCTGGAGACCGAGCGGATGGTAGCTACGCGGTGACCACGCCGACCACGCTGCTGTGCCTGTCCTACGCCGGGGGCACCGCCTCCGCGGTCTACCGCGACTGGGCGTTGTGGCTAAGCCCCGACATCACGGTGGTGCCGCTTGATCTTCCCGGCTGCGGCTCGCGCCGGCAGCACAGCCGGGCAGACAGCATCCCGGAGCTCCTGGACACGCTCGCACGGGATGCTCTCCCCCACGTCCGGGGAGCCCGGTGGGGCGTGTTCGGACACAGCTTCGGGGCACTGCTGGCCTACGAGCTGGCGCGGACTCTGACGGCGCACGACTCCGTCGGCAACCCAGAGGCCGTAATTGTCTCAGGGAGGCGACCACCCGCCGACCGGCCCCTGTCGCCCCTGCCGGCGGTGGACGATCCGATGTTCTTCGACGAGGTGGTGTCCTGGGGCGGTGTGCCCCCGGAGTTCCTGCATCGTCCCTCGCTGCGACCACTCATACTGGCCGGGTTGCGGCACGACATCGTCCTCGGGGCGGCGTACGAACACCGGAACGACCCGCTCCTGAGCTGCCCGGTACGCGTGCTGGCGGCCCGCGAGGACCCGTTGGTCGACGTCGACCGGCTCCGCCAGTGGTCCAGCGCCACGACCGGACCGTTCTCGATCCATCTATTCCGCGGAAATCACTTCTACTTCGGCGACGGTCGGGTGACGGCACCGCTGGTGCGTGAGCTCATCACCACGCTGCGCGGTCCTCTCGAGGCAGCACCCTCGGGCCTGGCGGTGAGCACACCGCGGGTCAGCGGTACTCCGTGCGCAGCTCAGACGCTCACGGGCTCGCGCCGGTAGGTGCTGATGATGCTGTCCAGCAGACCCGGAAAGCGGGCCTCGACCTCGTCGCGGCGGAGCGATGTGAGCTTGCGGCGACCCTCCTCGCGCTGGTGGATCAGGCCCGCCTCGCGCAGAACCTTGAAGTGGTAGGTGAGCGTGGACGGGCTCACCGTGACCGGGAAGGTGCCGCAGGGTCGCTCAACGGACTCGAGCAGGCTCGTCACGATCACCATCCGCGTCGCGTCCGATAACGCATGGAGGATGCCGACCAGCGACATCTGCTCCGGGGTCGGGTAGATGACTGCCTGGGCGCGGCGGACGGGCATCGCTGGCCTCCTCTCTATTTATTCGACAATTCTCGTAAAGTAGCCTACCTTCCAACTGTACGACATACCTCAAACTAAGGAGGCGCCATGCCCACCGCGAACACCACCGCAGCAGCGCCATCGACGCGCTCCACGAGGATGCTGCCGGTCATCCTCGTGGCCGTGTTCATGGCCCAGTTCGACCTCTACGTCGTCAACGTGGCGTTGCCCGTGCTGCAGCACGACCTGTCGGCCAGTGAGCCGCAGCTGCAGATGTTTGTGGGGGGCTACGCTTTCACCTACGCCGCCGGGCTCATCATCGGAGGCAAGCTCGGTGACCACTTCGGGCAGCGCCGCATGTTCATGCTGGGCATGATCGGCTTCGGGGTGGCATCGCTGCTGTGCGGGTTGTCCCTGAGCGCCTCGGGTCTCGTGGTTGCCCGCCTCCTGCAGGGGGCCACCGCTGCGGCCATGGTGCCGCAGGTCCTCGCCCTCATCACCGCCACCGTCGCCCCGGCCGACCGACCCCGGGCGCTGTCGTGGTTCGGGGTGACCATCGGTGTCGGCGCAGTGGCCGGTCAGGTGCTGGGCGGACTCCTCCTGCAGGCTGATGTCGCGGGTCTAGGTTGGCGGGTCATCTTCCTCATCAACGTGCCGATCGCAGTGGTGACGGTAGCGCTGGCCGCTCGAGCCATTCCCACCCTCGAGCGGCGGGTCACTGCGCGGCTGGACATCGTCGGTGCGGTCGGGATCACCGCCAGCCTCGGCTGTGTCCTTCTTCCGCTCGTAGTCGGCCGCAGCCAAGGCTGGCCCGTCTGGTCGTGGGTTGTGCTCATCGCCGCCCTACCGGTCATGACCGGCTTCGCACTGTGGGAGCGTCGGCTCGTGCGGTCCGGTAGGGCGCCGATCCTACCGCCCGTGCTCTTCGCTGAGCGCGCATTCAACCTCGGGCTGGGACTCTCGGTGATCCTGTTCTCGGTGTTCTTCAGCTTCGTGTTCACCACCTCCCTCGTCCTGCAGAGCGGCCTGGGTCTGGACCCGTTGGGTGCCGGGCTCACCTTCGGGCCCCTCGGGGTGGCGTTCGCCGTTGCCTCCGTGGGTGCGCGCCCGTACGTCGTGAAGTACGGAGCCAAGGTCATCGTGACCGGTGCCCTCGTCGTGTTCTTCGCCATGGTTGCCGTGATCGTGCTGACCAGCGTCAGAGGTGGATCACTCCGTCCGGTCGAGCTGGCGATCCCGATGACGGCGATCGGCTTCGGGAACGGCATCGCCGTGCCTGCCGTCATCGGTCAGGTGCTCGCCCGGATTCAGCCCTCCCACGCCGGGGCCGCCTCAGGTGTGTTGGCCACAGCCCAGCAGTTTTCCTCGGCGCTGGGGATTGCGGTGATCGGTGGCGTGTTCTTCGTGGTCCTGGGCAGGGGGGCGTCCGCCGGGGACTACACCGTCGCCCTTCGGGCTGCCGCGTGGGTCGACCTGCTCCTCGTGGTAATCGGCATCGCCCTGGCTCTGCGCCTCGCGAAGACCGGCCGGGCTACGCCCGCCGCGCCCACTGTCCAGGCGGCAGCTTCCGCCCAGCCAGCGTGACCTTCCGGGAGGAGCATCGTGCGACCCCCACCCTTGAACTACATCCGGCCCCACTCGGTTCGTGACGCCTTGGTCGCCGCTCACGAGTCCAGCGATGGCGCGGTATACCTGGCCGGCGGCCAGGACCTACTGCCCAGCCTCAACCGAGGCGACCGCTCGCCGAGCCTCGTGGTCGACCTCAAGGGCGCGCTCGACCTCGGCGTGTCGCCGGCCGGACCGCAGTGGCTCGGGATCGGGGCCCTCACGACGCACCACCAGCTCTCTCAAGCCCATGCAAGCCGCTCCTGGTCCGACGCTGTGAGCGAACTCGGCCCTCTACCTGTCCGCACCCGCGCCACCGTCGGCGGGCACCTCGTCGCCGGGACTCCCGGCGACTTCTGGCCCACGCTGCTCACCGCACTGGACGGGAGAGTGGAGCTGGTCGAGCTCGGGGGCCGGCGGCTCGTCGCCGTGGCGGAAGCGTTAAGTGCGGTGAGGCGAGGACACGGGTTGGTGTGCGGCGTTCTTCTGCCCCGCTCCAACGACCTTGTCGGCGTCTCGCGTACACGGGGATACACCCCTGCAGCGAACGCCGTGCCGCGACTGACCTGCGCGATCAGGATCGTGCCAGATTCGGCCTGCCGGGTCGCCGACGCCCGGGTCGTGATCGGCGGCGCTAACCCGCCCCGGCGGGTTAGCGCGGTCGAGGCCGCGCTGCTCGACCGCCGGGTGGACGCACTGACCGGGGACATTCCACCCACCCCGTTCGGCGCGCTCGTCGGCCGCGCGCTCCACGGACTGGGCCGCCACTCTCGCGACGAGGAGCACCTGTGAGTCACGAGGTTCAGGATCGCATCGAGACCCCCCTCGACACCGGGGAACAGTGCGCAGCATCCGGCGACGGCGCGGCCACCGAGGCCGAGGCCGTGACGGGAGCAGAAGACGTTGCCCTCACCGTCAACGGGTCCATCCGCCGTGCCGTCGCCGAACCGCGGCACCTCCTCGTCGACACCTTGCGCGCAGGGTGCGGGCTCACCGGCACCCGGGCGGGGTGCCACGAAGGTATCTGCGGAACCTGCACCGTTCTCCTCGGCGACCTGCCCACCCGCAGCTGCCTCGTCCTCGCCCACGAGGTGCGTGAGCCGGTAACGACCGTGGAGGCGCTGGAGGGTGATCCCGAGGGGGACCTCATCCGGTCGGCGTTCGCGCGGCACCATGCCTTGCAATGCGGCTACTGCACAGCAGGGTTCATGATGTTGGCGTTGGCGATGTTGCGTTCCGGGCAGCGTCGGACGGTAGAGGACGTTCGTGCCGTCGCCTCATCGAACTTGTGCCGGTGCACCGGGTACCGCCCCATTGTGGCCGCCCTGATCGACATCGTCGCCGCCCGAGACCTGCTCGACGGCGACGAGGTGACCCCATGATCGGCGGGTCGGTCCCACGCCTCGAGGACGACCGGTTGCTGTATGGCCGTGGCCGCTTTCACGAAGACGTGCAGCTGCCGGGGATGCTGCACCTGCGGGTAGTCCGCTCACCGCGGCCGCACGGGCGCCTACTCGACGTCGACGTATCGGCGGCACGAGCCATGGACGGTGTGCGGGCCGTGATGACGGCCGAGGACCTGCCGAGCACCATGACGATCCCGGTACGGCAACCAACCCCCGGAATCGACTTCACGCCCTATCTGCAGCGTCCACTCGCGACGGGATGGGTCAGGTATGTCGGTGAGCCAGTTGCCGTCGTCGTGGCCGTCGATCCGTACGTCGCCGAGGACGCGGCCCGCGCCGTACGCATCAAGGTCGACGACCGACCCGTCACGCTCAACGCACGGGCGGCCGTCGGCGACACCATCGAGTCACTCAGCGATGCGCCCGCTCTCGTCGGCACCGTGGAGTCCGGTTTCGGTGATGTGGCCGCCGCGCTGCAGGCGGCCCCGCACGTCGTCGAGCTTGACGTCGAGACCGGGCGACACACCGGGATGCCGCTGGAGACCCGCGGGCTCACCGCAGCGTGGGACTCCACTCGCGATCGTCTGACCGTGTGGGGAGCGACGAAGGTGCCGTTCTGGAACCGGACGGTGATCGCCCGGTTCGTCGGTCTTGCCGATCATCAGATCCATATGCGTGAGTCCGACGTCGGCGGCAGCTTCGGTATCCGCGGCGAGCTGTACCCGGAAGATCTCCTGACCACGTGGCTAGCGCACCAGTTGGCTGCCCCCGTCCAATGGGTCGAGGACCGCGCTGAGCACCTCGTATCCGCCAACCATGCGCGAGAACAGACCCACGTGGTGCGGGCGGGGTTCGACCACGACGGCACCCTGCTTGTTCTGGATGACGAGGCGTGGATGGACACCGGCGCCTACATCCGCACCCACGGCGCCGTGGTCGCCGCACTGACCGCCGGTCTGTTCGCCGGCCCGTACCGCGTGCCGGCATTCCGCTCACGGGTCCACGTCGTCGTTACCAACAAGACTGGTGTCGGCACATACCGAGCGCCGGGGAGGTTCCAGAGCAACTTCGCGCGAGAACAGCTCCTCGACGTCGCGGCGACTCGCCTCGGTATGAGCCCGGAGGACATCAGGCTTCTCAATCTGCTGGGTGCAACCGAGCTGCCCTGTGAGCGTCCCATGCGCATCTTCGGCGCGCCCATGGCCCTGGACGGAGCAGACCACGCCGGGCACTACGCGCAGGGTCTCGAACGCGTCGGGGTTAAACAATGGCGGGCGCAGGCACAGCAGGCTCGGGCAGAGGGACGGCTCGTCGGCGTGGCGACAGCCCCGATCCTCGAGAAGGCCGGACTGGGGCACGAGAACGCGGTCGTTTCTGTCGATGGGTCGGGGACGGTACGTACCGCGGTCGGCTCCACATCCGTCGGTCAGGGGGCGCAGACAGTGATGGCCCAGATCGCGGCGGACGCCCTCAGCGTGGACTACCGCTCGGTCAGCGTCGCGCTATCAGACACCGACACACTGCACGACGGCGGCGGCACCTTCGCCTCGCGCACCACCGTCATGGGCGGCACCGCAGTGCACCATGCGGCGGTGCAGGTCGCCGAGCGGGCGCGTCGAGTCGCTGCCGGGCTGTGGCAGGTCGACCCCGCAGCCGTACAGCTTCAGCACGGCAAGCTGTGCCACCCGACCGATGCCGACACCACGCTGAGCCTGGGTGCCGCGGCGACCCTGGCGAAAACTCCCCGCTTCGTCCAGGACGGTGAAGAGCCGGGGCTGATCGGCAGATCCACGTTCGCTGCGCCCACCATGACCTACCCCTACGGCGCTCATTTTGCCATGGTGGAGGTCGACCCGGAGACCTTCGACGTCCGAGTCCTTAAATACGCCGTCACCTACGAGATCGGCCGAGTCGTCCACCCCGCGATGGCCAGGGGACAAGTGGAGGGTGGTGTCGCCCAAGGTATCGGCGGTGCACTCTTCGAGGACCTTCCTTACAGCGCCGACGGAATGCCCCTGGCCACCTCGATGTCGACCTACAGGATGCCCACACTCCACGACGTTCCAGAGGTTGAGGTTCACCTCTTCGAGGACGCTCCAACGAATATCACTCCCTTGGGAGTGCGAGGTATCGGCGAAGCCGGTATCGCCGGTGTCGGCGCCGCGGTCGGAGGCGCCGTCCGCGACGCGCTCCAGCTATCGGGATCTGTGCACCGGCTACCGCTAACCCCCGACCACATCCGGAGTTTGATTGAGCAAGGAGGCTCGACGAGCGACCTACCCCTAGCGCCGCGCTGAGCAGACGATTGTACCCGATGTAGCAAGGAGAAGCCCATGACTCATGACGACCTCACCACCATCGACGTAAGCACGATGACCCGCAAGGAACGCGCCGCGCTGCTCTTCGAAGAAATCATCACCAACCACCGACTGGAACTCGCCGACGAAATCTTCGCTCCAGATTTCTACTGGCCACAGTTCGACCTGCGCGGCCCCGACGGCGTCCGCTCCTGGGTCCGAGCCTTCCTCACAGCCTTCCCGGACATGCAGGATCACGTTGTCCACCAAGTCGCCGAGGACGACGTCGTCGTCAGCCGCCTCCGCTGCATAGGAACGCAGAGCGGACCGTTCCGCGGCCTCCCACCGAGTGGTCGGCGCGCAGACTTCACGGCGATCGGCATCGACCGCTTCAGCGGTAACAAGATTGTCGAGCGCTCGGCCTGGTTCGACATGGCCGACCTGATGCGCCAGCTGGGACACGAGACCCTCGTGGTGCCCTCTGTAGACACCCCATAGCAGCCGCCGCCACCGCCTGTAACCCGTTCTCCAGCAACTGCTTCCACCTTTTGTCGTAGTAGTCGATACTCGGATCGACCTCGCCGGCGAGGCCACCGTTCGTCGGTGATGAGGATCTGATTGTCAACGCCGTTGACGCCAGGCGGAGAGAGTTCATGACCGCCCGCGGGTGCGCGCGCAGAGCCCTCGCCCAACTGGGCTATCAACCCGACGATAATCCGGTTCCTCGATACTCACGGGTCAGAGCGTTGTCTACATTCCTATTTGTCTACTTGCTGACATGTAGACAACTGAACATGCTTACATGTCCGTCTTGGCCAGATACTCCTCAACGGCAGACAACAAAATCTCTTGCACGCTCCGACGGCTCCGCACGGCATGGAGCTTGAGCCGGTCGCGCACGTCAGCCGGGACCCGAGCGCTGAGCATGACGGTTACGGACGGGAGCGTCGACGACGCCGAAGTATTAGCCGCCCTGGCCGGAGACAAGGGATGCTCAGCTACCGGAGCCTTCGAGAGAGCGGGTTTGCGTTCAGGCGTCCCCGTCATTGTTCAACCCTCCGAGCGCTAGTAGTCGATCAGTGAACCCGTCGTAGACGGACACCACGTCCCGAGCTCGGCTGGCGTAATCGTGGATCGGGGCCTGCGCCCCCCGGGCCTCGGAGATAACGGCTCGACGGGGGAGGGAAGGAGCCCACACCAACGAGCCGAAGGCCTCGGTCAACTCAGCGAGCCGGTAATTGGCCTCATTCTGGTTGGGGGGCAAATTGTTGACGACGATGCCCGCTGTCGTCAGAGCCGAGTTGTAGCCGTCCTTCACTACGTCGATCGTCCTCAAAACGTTGGCAACGCCCCGCAGTGAATCGGTTTCAGCCTCGGTCACAATCAAGACATGAGTAGCCGCGATGAGCCCGTTCTGCACCAGCTTGCCGACGTTCGGAGGGCAGTCGAGCAGGACGACGTCGAAACCGCTCACGCCCTTGAGTGCCTTACGCAGGCGCAGCTCCGAGCCGAGTTTCGTGTCGTACTCCCGCTCGGCCACGGCCAGACTGGACGGGAGACACATGACCTCCTCGCCCCATCGCGATTTGGTCATCGCCTCAGCAGCCACCCCTTCGGTGTCGGCGTAGAGCACGTCGCCCACATCAAACCCATCAGGATCAGGGTCGATACCAAGAGCAGTCGTGGCGTTGGCTTGCGGGTCCAGGTCCACAACAAGCACTCGCCGCCCATCCCGCCGAGCCAAGGTTGAGACAATGCCCAGAGTCGTAGCGGTCTTGCCCACTCCGCCCTTCTGATTCACAACGACAACAATCATGTAGACATGTTGGCAGGTAAGCATGCATACCCGGTGAACCTTCCCCATCCTCGGCGTGGCGCAAGGCCGTGTGGCCTACGCCTGAGCGACTGCGCGCGCCGCTTCCTGTCGAGCGTCCGGTTAGCGGCCACTGCGGTCCCCTCCAACTGACTTTCCGGAGCCGCTGTACCCACGTCGCCGCTGCGCGACGAGAGCAGTTATGGCCTGGCGTTCCTTCGATTGCCGGTCTGCGTGTCGCATTGCCGCACCCACAGACGCAGTGGCCGCAATTTGGTGGGCGAGTGCTCGTCCGGGGCCGTCCAGCGCGGCGATCGCGGCTTGGCGGTCGCGGTCACCCTCGGCCTGTTCTACGGCCCGCTCAGTGGCTTGCTGGGCGCGTTCGGCTTGGTGGGCGGCGTCGTGGAGGTCGCGGGTGAGGGTGGGGGGTTCGTGGAGGTCGACTTTGGTGAGCAGTGCGAGGAGGTAGCTGATGGGTCGGCGGGGTCGGGTGAGTATGTGGTGGCCGGTGTTGGTGAGGTCGGTGAGCATTTGGGTGAGATCCCGAGCGGTCCAGCCGGCAGTTGCTGCGGCGGTGAGGGCTCCTGCCCAGCGGTGGGCGGCGTAGGCCCGCGCCCAGCCGGGGCAGGCGGGGTCGGTCCGCCAGGCCAGCATCAGGGCGGTTCCTGGTGCCCTGGTGCCGTCTGGCCCCCCACCGGAGCCACCTGCTGTCGTCGATGCGCGGCGCGGAGCGCCGTCCTCGTCCCCCGCAGGGGGTTTTTGGTTTTTGTCTGGGGTAGAAACCCTTTTCTCAGCTGACGCTGAGTGGAGAAGAGAACCACTTCGTGGAGGGGTGCCATCTGATGTGTGACCTGGGGTGATGTGCACAGGGTTGTCCACAGGGTGGGTGCTGGTGTGGTGCAGGGCGTAGACCGCGGTCCAGCCGCGGGCTGTGTCACCGCGGTCGGCGGAGTCCAGCCGCTCTGGGAGGGTGCGTTGGCGGCCTTGCTGGATCTCGGTGGCGAGTCCGACCAAGCGGAGGAAGGTGCGGGCGCGGGTGATGGTGCGTTCGCCGAGGCCGGTGGCCGCGGTGATGCCGCGCTCGCCGCCGGTTTTCCCGAGCAGGGGCCAGCTGTTTCGGCCGGTGCTGTAGTCGGCGGCCGCGGCGTGGGCGGCGGCCACGCCCAGGACGGCACGCAGGGAGATACCACCACCGGTCGTGGCGACGAGGCGGTGGCGCATCAGCTGGTAGTGCCGGGTGTAGACCCGCTCGACGTGGGTGATCCAGCGCTCGGCGGACCACCAACACGGCACCCGGGCATACACCCCGGGCGGCACCGGGCGGCGCAACGGCGACCGGACCGGAAACGGGCCACAGCCATCACGGCGCCCTGGTGGCCGCGACCCGGCGCCAGCACCACGATGCAGGGGCTGTTGCCGCCGCTCAGTCCCAGACGGGGGGGGGAGCGGTGCGGTGCGGTGGCGCACCGGGGGGGTCACCGCAGGGTGCGGCGCCGGCCACGCGCAATCAGTGAGGTGCAATCACGAGGGCGCGTCGAAGACACGGCGGATCCCGCGTGACCACCCCAACAGGGGGGCGGTGTAATGTCTCCTCCAGAGTTACTCGACGAAGCCCTGCACCCAATAAGCGCGGCCAAACGACTTTCAGGGTGTGGGGCTTCGTGCTGTCCGGGTCCGCCGGTTGGCGGACCCGGTGGTGCGGTCTAGGCGGCGGTCGTCTCCATCCCGGGCAGGGGCTCGGTGCGCGGTGGGGGTTCGGCCCACACCGGGCGCCCGTCGGAGTCCAGCTCGTCGCGGTCAATCAAGGCGCTGAGGTAGCGCGACACGCTGAGGCCGGCGCTCTCGGCGCGGTCCATCACATCGCTCCACGTCTCGCTCGACACATAGGTCTTCAAGATCCGCAGATCAGTGCTGGCGTTGGTCGGCCTGGGAAGCTGGCGCTGCGACATGCCCATGATCTTGGCGCGAGTAGCGCTAGCGCCATCGCATTTCGGCCATGACGGCGTGTTGCGGCACACGCGCACACGCGCATGATCGGTGGCAAGTCAGCGCGTAGTGGTGGCGCGGCAGCATCGAGCGACGCCACCCGCCCCGTGGCGGTGCCGCCCGTTCTATGGCTTGCCTGCCCCCGCGGGTGGTCGGTTACGGCGCTGGCCGAAGAGTGGGTGGCGTCGGCGGGTTGGTTGGAGTGGGGACGGGTTGGTAGGTGGTGCGGGTGCAGGGTGGGAGGTGGTGGTCGCCGGCGAGGAACTCCTCGCGGGTGATCCGGCCGAGCATGCGGTTGATGAACGCGGCGACGAAGGCTCGGGAGGGTTCTTGGCCGTCGAGGCGGCCGCTGGCCAGGATGCTGCTGAGGATTTGCCGGTCGTTGTCGCTGCGCTGTTGGGCCCACAGCTCGGGCCAGCGGTGGGCGTAGCGACACGGTGGGTAGCTCATCGTCCGTATCCCCGGTCCCGGTCGCGGGTTGGCCCGGCTTCGCGGGCGCGGCGGGCGGCGGCCCCGCGATCCGGGGACTGGGTGTGCGGGTTGGCTTCCCGCTCCTGCTGCAGGCGCAGCATCTCCCGGATCGGGGTGGGGAAGCTGGCCCGCACCATCCGCATCATCGCGTCGTGCTTTTCCTGCTCCGCGGCCTGGCGGGCGGCGTCGCGGATGCGGGTGTCCTCCGCGGCGTTGGCGGCGGCCCGTTTCCCGTCGACCTCGGGCATGGCCTTCCACTGCTTTGTGTAGCGGGTCAGGGTGGTTTCCCGCTGCCACGAACGGTGATGGGGGAACGATTTCTCCCCCTCGGCCAGGCGCCGGCGGTCATAGCCGCGGGCGGTTTCGAACCGCCCGCGGGGGGCCAGGTCGGTTTCCTTCGCCCGCCGCTGCGGCACCGGGCCGTCCAGCTCGGTCGACAACTGCGCCCAGGACAGGGCGCGGTCGAGTTTGGACGCCGGGAACCACAACGGCGCCCCGGCCGCGTCGGTGCCCGAGGATTGGAAGCTGTAGCCATTCATCCGCCCCGTGGAGGCCACGTTCTTGCGCCACCCCACCCCGAGGCGGTCCAACTCCGCCTCGAACCGGTCGGTGCCTTTGCCGCGGGCCAGGTCCCGGGCTTCGTGCACGGTCACCGCCAGCGCGGTGCGCACCGGCACCGTGTGCTCCCGGGTGTACTTACGCACCTCATCGGGGCGCAGCCGGGTCTTGAGCCCGTGTTCTTGTTGCTGCGCCGGCACCGGGGTGAGCTGCCAGGTAGTCTCGACCTCCCGCATGGTGGCCACCGCGATGTGCCGATCATTCGACCCTTTCCACACCGCCCCGTCGAAGCCGACCCGGGACACCGCGATGTGCACGTGATCCTCATCGTGGCGGACCATCACCCACGGGTGCGCCCCGTACCCCATCCGGTCGGCCAGGTGCTGGCCGATGCCCGACCACTCCCGATCGGACAGGGTGCGGTCGGTGGGGGCGCAGCGCAGCGAGCAGTGCCACACGTTGCGCACCACCTTCGGCCGCGCCTTACCGGCGTGGGTGAACTGGCGCGCCCACCCCGCCCCGTCGCCCTGGTTGCGGACCGGGACGGTGCCGGCGATGACCTTCCCCCCGGCGATCAACGCCCCCCGATCGTTGCGGTATTCGTGCACGGTGTGCGTGCCCGGCCCGTGCAGATACCGCGCCAACCCACCCGCGTCAGCACCGCGGGTGATCTTCGCGATCACACCCCACCACCACCGTCCACCCGCCACCAACCACATCTCCACAACTGCACCGCGTGCACACGCCCGGCTGCACGGTGTGCACCTACTCGGCTGCACCGGTGCGCACCTCCGTCTCATCTTTTCCCGCGCTAGCCCGGTCCGCCTTACGCGCTAACGGGCCCGGGTTTCGGTGCGTTCGATCGCCCCGTACAACTCCGCCAGTGTCGTGGTGATCGCCGCCAGATGCGGCTCCGCCGCCTCCACCGCGGCGTCGGCGTGGGCGTGCCCGGGGTGTTCAACGCGTGCGCGATCTGGTTCACGTTGTTGCCCAACCGGGCCAGCTCGGCCCGCAACCCGGCCACCGCCGGGTCGGTCTCCCGGGGGTTGGTGGTGCGCGGGCCGGCCAGGTAGCCGGCCACCGCGACCTCCCGCACCCACGCCCCCAACTGGCGCCGGCCGGCGGCCAGCGCCGCGGCGATCCACGCCGACTCCTCACCCGGTGTGAGGCGCACCGCCACCGTGCGGGTGCGTTTCTCCACCGGTATGGCGGAAGCCATCAGGTGCCCTCCTCCTGTGAGCGAAGCGAACAGAACCCTCATCGGTGAGCGAAGCGAACCGGGACGAGCCCCCAGAGGTTACGCAGCAACGCAGTTGCGGAGTAACCCTGGGGCATAGCTCGCTCTGTGGTGGGGCGGTCCTCAAGGCCTAAGTGTAGGCGAGGAACGAGACAAACAGGGACCAAGCCCGACCCGGCACAGGTGACCGTGGGCGGGAACGGATCCGCGCCGACGAACGAGGGCCGCCAGGCCCGAGGTGAGACAGCGATCCGAGCCCGCCCACGGTCACAGGCGACGCGCCCAGCGCGGCGGCTCAGCGGGCGCCCCAGCGCCCGTGCCCGTGCCCGTGCCCGACGCTCCCGGTGTGGGCCCCGCACCATCTTCGCGATGGCGGGCCGCGCGCCGGCGCTGGGCGCCGGTGGTGCCCGACGCCCGACCGCACCGAGCCCGATATTGTGTGTACCATAACCGTGTGCCATAATTGGGGTGTGCGGATGCGGTTCACCCAGGCGGCGCTGTCCAGACACGGCATCCCGCCCAGCCGAGCCCGACACGTGATGGCCAGCACGATCGGCCACCCGATCACCACCACTCGAGGCAACCCGGCGTGCTGTGGGTCGGCGCCGACCAGGACGGCAACATCCTCGACGTGATCGCCGCGCTGAAACCGGACCAGCTGATCATCACCCACGTGATGCCGCACCGATGGAAGGAGCGCCCATGACCACCACGCGGAAGGGAACCACCCGCCTCCAGCTGCCCGGCGGCGCGGTGGAGACCCACTACGACGACACCGAGACATCGCTCGCCTACGACCCAACGCTCGCCGATGAACTACTGGAAGCAGCGAGCCGCTACCAGGACCAGCACCCCGAGCTGACCCCCGGTCGACCGTCACTGTCAGCGCCGGGCACCCACTCACCGCATGTCTCGTTCCGCGTACCGACCGAGCTAGCCGAACAACTCGACGAACAAAGCGCGGTCGAGGGTGTGTCCCGCTCAGCGTTGGCGCGGCGTGCGTTGGCCGCCTACCTCACAGCTACCCGCCGCACCGGATGAAGCAAAACCATGACTCTGCTCCACAAGAGGGAGATCCTGGTGACGTCACCCTCGCCGCCTATGCCGCGGGCGTGCAGCGCTACCTCGAGCACAGCGCCGCACCGGGGCCTGCGATGCAGACTTACCTCGACCGGCTGGCCGCGGTGGTCGGCGCCGGCCACGTCCTAGAGCTCGGCAGCGGTCCCGGCTGGGATGCCACCCATCTGGAAAGCCGTGGGGTACGCGTCACCCGCACCGACGCCACCCCAGCGTTCGTCGAGATGCTGCATGCCGCCGGGCACGACGCGAGGCTGCTCGACGTCCGTACCGACGATTTCGGCGGCCCTTACGAGGCGGTGCTGGCTGACGCCATGCTGCTGCATCTCACCCGCGAACAGTTCGAGGAGGTGTTGTCGCGGGCGCGGCGGGCCGTCGTCGACGGAGGCGTCCTGGCGTTCACGGTGAAGGAGGGCGACGGCGCCGCATGGAGCAACGTCAAGCTCGGTCTACCTCGCCATTTCACCTACTGGCGAGAGCCAGCAGTACGCAAGGTGCTCACGCGCACCGGCTGGACCGTGACTTCACTCAACCACGTCACCGGGCGCACCGAACCCTGGCTCTACGTCATCGCCCACACAGCGCAAACACCCAAGCCACCTCACCCAACGATGACGCTATCGCGATAACGGATCGTTCTGCGGCACCAGTGACGACTCGGTTCCGACTCGTGGTTGCCATGGGCATAGGGCCTGGTCGTCGCCGTGGTCGGTGAACCAGCGCGCGTGTCCAGGCCTACACCGGCCGGGCCGCGGCGGCCACCGACGAGTTCACGTGATCTTGATCGTCTCTAGGAGACACCATCGCCGGGGGGTGCCCGGATGGGATCGGCGATCGGTTCAGTCGCGGCCGCCGACGTCAGCTCGGGCGGCGAGCGCCGAGCAACACCTGCGCCCGTCCGGACGGGTCAGCCGATAGCCGCAGCTCGGCAACCGGCTCCAGGCCGGCTTCGGCGAACAGGGCAGCGAGCTGCTCGGGCTGCCACAGGTGGGTCGTCCAAGTGACCGGCACGCCGCCATAAGCCTCCGCGCGCACGACGTCGCCGTCGCCAACATGCGTGCCGACGAGGACCTGACCGCCGGGAACGAGCGCTCGGGCGAACGAGACCAGCACGCCGGGCAGCACGTCA
>JAABUJ010002553.1_pt1 | contig 22313 bp, 20 predicted proteins | sample 5559131 | NCBI WGS metagenome assembly JAABUJ01 (sample SAMN10711875, study PRJNA513366) | rock metagenome | isolation source: Antarctica rocks | place: Antarctica: Victoria Land, Mt New Zealand nord | collected 2016-01-07
ATCCCGAGCGGGTCGCGACGCATGTGCGGCGGATCTCCGATGCCGCCGGCCTCGGCGTCGTGCTCCAGGACTATCCGCTCACCACCGGCGTGTCCATCGCGCCGGGCACCCTGGCCCAGGTGGTGCGTCGGGCCGGCGTGGTCGTCGCGGTCAAGGCCGAGGCGCCGCCGACCGCGCCAACCATCGCCACGCTGGCCCCCGAGATCGATGCGCCCATCTTCGGCGGGCTCGGCGGGGTTGGGTTGCTCGATGAGTTGCTGGCGGGCTCGGCCGGCGCCATGACCGGCTTCGCCGTGCCGGAGGCACTCATCGCGACGGTGCGCGCCTGGGAGGAGAGTGGATACGTGGCGGCGCGGGAACAAATGCTGCCATGGCTGCCGCTGCTCCTGTGCGAGGCGCAGGACAAGGTCAGCTTGGCCGTACGGAAAGAGATCCTGCGGCGGCGCGGGGTCATCGCCGACGCAGCCGTGCGGCCGCCGGGGGTCGCCATGCCGACAAGCCTGAGAGTCGCACTCGACGCCCACCTTGACGCGGTCCGTCCGATGATGCAATGAGTCAACTGACGATGTCGGGCGTGAGTAGAGGAGCGAATCGTACACGCGTTGCGCTTATCGGCGCTGGCGCTTGGGCGGCCCAAGCCCATCTACCGGCCTTATTACGGCAGGAGGCTGTCGAAATTGTGGGTGTGGTCGATCCGGTGATCGATCGCGCCCGCACGCTAGCCGCGCGGCACAACATAGCGCTGGCGGTGGAATCTATCGATACGTTGCTTGCCGTCCGGCGGCCCGATGTCATCGTCATCGCCGCGCCGACAGAGGCTCACCCTACCCTGGCAACGACAGCCTTGAAGGAGGGCATCGCCGTGCTATGCGAGAAGCCGCTCGCGAACACGCCGACAATCGCTGCGGAGATGGCCACTCTGGCGGAGTCGAGCGGCACGCTCAGTTCAGTCGGCTATTCATTCCGCTATGCCCTGGCGATGCAGGCCTTGAAGCGCGATATCCAGAGCGGCATCCTCGGCCACCCCTGGCTGCTAGAGATGTACGAGTATAACGCGCAATTCCACCCAACGCGCGGTACGTCGACAGGATGGAAGGGGGATCCGGCGCGCGCGCGCGCCGGATCACTGCTGGAGTATGGCTCACATCTCATAGACCTGGCTAGGTGGCTTGTCGGCCCCATAGAAGCGGTGCATGCCTCGCTGACCCGTGTCCTGCCGCAGGCGCGTTTGGATGATATAGCGACGGTACAGGTGCGTTTTCGCCCGCCAGCTATCGGCATACTGGTCTCGGGATGGGTTTTGAGCGGCAGTAGCCCCGGCATAAAGATTCGCTTTCATGGTTCCGAAGGGCTCGCCGAAGTAGAGTTGAGTGAAATTGTTCCTGGCGGGCAAACCTATCGCCGTATCGCCCTGGACGGGGCGACAGAGCATATTCCGCTGGCGGAATCGGCGGTTTCATGCTGGACGTATGCGCAACGCCATATTGCGGATATGCTCGCGCTGCTCCATGGAGAGCCATCGCCTTACCCAGATACGCTGCCAACCTTTCGTGATGGGGTGCTCGTTCAACAGGTGCTCGAGGCCGCATTGAGAGCAACCGGCGGATGGGAGACCGTGAAGTAGTTGTGTGTGGTTTGTCAAGCGCGGAAAAGTGTGGGGGTATGCCACGATCGGTCGTTGTGTTGGCTCGCATCGCTGTGTCTTGGTGCGCTTTCGTAAGCGCACAGGCCATCCCGCGTGCCGTGGCGGATGAGATATGGCGGTGGTAGGTGGTAGAGGGCTCCCGTGTCCGTGTGGCTCTGGCGCGCTGTGGCGCGGCTCCTGGCGGCCGTGGACGCGTCGCGTGGCGTCGTGTAGTGGCACGGGGGCGGGCGGAGCAGGCACGGGCGTGGCCAGCGGTGTTGTGCTTTTCCGGCCTGGCTTGCCCGGCTCCGGTCGCCGGAGGGTGAGATAGTGCCACATGGTGCGCGCCGATCCTGTGGGCACACTTAAAATCTCGCGCCCGCATCTCCCACCAAAGTTGGTCGGCATTCTGATAGCCCGCGTTCCATGGGGGCGGTAATGACAGCATCGCCGTGGACGCGGCGGGGGGGTGTCTACGGCGTCGAGGACACGAATGCCACGGATATGCGGACAAAGAAACCCGTCCAGGCGACCAACAACAACGGGAACGGCCAGAACAACGCCTTCGTGGTCAAGGTCTGCACCGTTGCCGGTGCGGGCGGCCGGTGACCTTGGGGATGAATCAGGGCGAGGGGCCGCTCAGGTCTGGTCATGGCGCCAGCAGCGCACTTCGTGGCCGGGGCTGACTGACAAGAGCTCAGTGTTCCAGGTGCGACAGGCGTCGGTGACCAGCGGGCAGCGCGGGGCGAAGCGGCAGCCCGGCGGGATGTCCGTCAGCGCGGGCGGGGCGCCACCAATGGGCTGCAGGTAGCGCGAGGTGGTGTCGCTCTCGGGCAGCGAGTGCAGCAGGCCGATGGTGTAGGGGTGACGCGGGCGCGTCAGTAGGGTCACGGTATCCCCGATCTCCACGATCTGGCCGGCGTACATCACGGCCATGCGGTCGGAGGTCTCGGCGATGACGCCGAGGTCGTGGCTGACCAGGATCACGCTCATGCCCAGGTCGCGCTGCAGCGAGAGCAACAAGCTCAAGATCTGGTCCTGGATGGTCACGTCGAGCGCGGTGGTCGGCTCGTCGGCCAGCAACACCCGCGGGCTCGAGGCCAGGGCCATGGCGATCAGCACGCGCTGGCGCATGCCGCCGCTGAACTGATGGGGGTAGTCGCGCATGCGTCGTTCGGGCAGGGAGATGCCGACCAGCCGCAGCAGCTCGACCGCACGCTCACGCCGGGCCGACGAGCTCATGTCGCTGTGGGCGCCAACGGCCTCGATGACCTGGTCGCCCACCCGGACTACGGGATTGAGCGCGGTCATGGGGTCCTGGAACACCATGGACAGGTGGGCGCCACGCAGGCGCTGCCGCTCGATGCTGGAGAGCGTCAGGAGGTTGCGCGAGCCGTAGCCGGCGTAGTAGACGGCGCCGAGCGTGCGCGCCGGCGGGGAAGGCATCAGCCCAACCAGGGTGCGGCAGGTCACACTCTTGCCGGAGCCGCTCTCTCCCACCAGCCCCAGGACCTCGCCCTGGTATAGCGTGAACGAGACGTCGTCTACCGCGCGTACCACGCCGCGCTCGCTGGCAATATAGGTGTGCAGACCCTCCACGCGCAGAACCTCCTCGCGCGGCGTCATCTCCTCTATCGGTCGATCCTTGGGCATCTCGTCCACGGTCACATTCCGCTCCTGCATCCCTTTACGCTTCCGGACGCAGCACATCGGCCACACCGTCGCCGAACAGGCTAAACCCGACGCCCACGAGGACGATGGCCAGTCCGGGCATCGTGGGTAGCCACCAGGCCGAAAGCATGAAGTTCTGGCCGTCGGAGATCATGGTCCCCCACTCAGGTGTAGGCGGTTGCGCGCCCAGGCCCAGAAAGCCCAGCGCCGCGCCGAGCAGGACGTTGCCCACGGCGTCGACCATGGAGAAAATAACCGCGTAGGACACGATGTTGGGCAAAATATGGCGCAGCATGAGGCGTAGCGGATGGTAACCCAGCGCGCGCCCCGCCAGCACGTACTCCTGCTTCTTGGCTACTAGCGTCTCGGCACGTATTATGCGCGCATAGGTGATCCAGCCGGTGAGCCAGATGGCCAGGAACATGTTGAACGTGCTGGGCCCCAATACACCGACGATGGCGATGACCAGCACGAAGAACGGAAAGGCGAAGAACACGTCGACCACCCGCATAATGGCCGCGTCGACCCATCCGCCGAAGTAGCCGGAGATGAGCCCGATGACCGAGCCAACCACCACGGTGACGGCGGTGGCGCCGAAGCCAATGGCCAGGTCGATGCGCCCCCCGTAGAGGATGCGCGCCAAGATGTCGCGGCCGTACGAATCGGTGCCCAGGGGGTGCCCCGGCGTGAGCGGGGGTGCCAGCGGACTGAGCGGGGCGATACTGGCGGGATCGTAAGGCGTGAGCAAGGGCGCCGCGATTGCCGCGACGATGACGACGGCCAGGATGAAAAGGCCGATCAACAACGTCGGCCGACGTCGCCACAGGCGCTGCCGCCGCCGCACGGACCGCTCCATCGGCGCCAGCAGGCCCGTCGCCGGACTTACCCGCTGAGTTGCTTGCGTTGTCATGGAACGTGCCATCCTTCCCATTGCCCTACTGGCTACTAGTTAATCTTCGTCATACTGCGAGAGTCTATATGCGGCATTTTCGGGCCCCTTCGGGGTCATCGAAGCCTTGTCTGACGCCGATCACGGCGCTTGCGGCATCTCATTGCTCCACGCGGGTTAGTCGTGCGGCACGAACTCCATTATTGCAAAGATGAACTGCTGGTTACTGGTAACTAGCTGTACGTCACGCGCGGATCGAGCATCGCATAGGCCACATCGGTGAGCAGGTTGATGCCGATGATGAGGATGGCAAAGGTCAGGGTGATACCCTGCACCACGGGATAGTCGCGCGCGGAGATGGACGAGATGAGCAACTGCCCTAACCCCGGAATGGCGAACACGTTCTCGATGATGACGGTGCCGCTGACCAGAAATGCCAGGTTGATGCCGAACACCGTAACCACGGAGAGGATCGCGTTGCGCAGCACATGGCCGCGCAACACAGCCAGGCGGCTGATGCCCTTGATGCGCGCCGTATCGACATAGTCGGCGCGCAACACGTTGAGCACACTCGTCCTCAGGGTGCGGATCAGGATGGTCGAGAACCCCAGGGCGATGGTGACGGCGGGTAGGAACAGGTAGTACAGGTGGCCGACAAAGGTCGCCCCGTAGCCCGAGACGGGAAAGACGTGCAAGTGCAAGCTCAAGATCAGGACCAGGATGATGCCGATCCAGAAGCCAGGCATGGCGAACGTGACCAGGAAGGTGAGGCGGACGAGTTGGTCGAAGAGGCCGTCTTTGTTCAGCGCGGCCAGGACGGCGATTGGGATGGAGATAAAGGCGGCGAGCGTCGCGCCGTAGACCGCCAGGAACAGCGTGACCGGCAACCGCTGCAGGATGACGTCGCTCGTCGGGACGTTGTAGTAGATCGACGTGCCCAGGTTGCCGTGGACCAGATTGCCCATGAAGAACAGGTACTGCACGAAGATCGGCTTGTTCAGCCCCAGCGACGCGCGCAACACAGCGCCCGCCTGGGGTGTGTAGTGCGAGCCCAGCAGGGCCAGTGCCGGGTCGCCAGGGATCGCGCGGACCAGGAAAAAGGCCAGGATGGTGACGCCGACGGCGACCGGGATGAGCTGCGCAATGCGGTTGCCAAGGAACCCAAAGCGTCCCATGAGACGTTACCCCCTGTCATGTATCGCCGAACCGTTTGGCCTGTCCGATATCCTTGTATCCCTTGGGGCGCGGCCTGCTGACCCTCCCACGCGACGTGAGTCAGCAGGCATCATCCGCAGGCCATCGTCGATCTGCTCAGTGCGCTAGTGCGCGCTCATCCAGACCTTCTCCAGTTGATAAGCCCCGATAGGCGAGACGTGGAAGCCGTGCACATAGGTGCCCTCGACGTAGCGATAGGGGCTGTAGAACAGGTTGATCAGCGGCGCGTCGGCGTTGGTCATCTGCTGGATCTGGTAGTACAACTGGCGACGCTTGGCGGGGTTCAACTCCACCTGGGCCTGATGCACCAGCCTGGTCACAGCCGGGTTGTTGTAGTAGGTACTGAACGAGTTGGACCCCGCGCCGGGATCGGCGGCGAACGAGACGACCTCGTCCGGGTCGATGATGTCGTTGGTCCAGTAGCGCGCGCCCATCTCGGAGTGTCCGCCGTCCTCGTTATGGTAGGCGGTGATCAGCTCGTAGTTCTGGATGGAAACGTTGATGCCAAGCTGGGCCAACTCCGCCTTCATGATCACGGCTACGCCGTTGCCGACGAGGTCGTTGCTGACCTCGATCAGGAAGCACTTGAACCCGTGCGGGTACGACGACTTTGCCAGCAGAGCCTTGGCCTTGTTGAGATCGTAGGTATAGCCCTTGAGGTTGGGGTCCCAATCGAGCATCGGTGGCATGAACGATGTGGCTGGCTGACCATGGCCCAGCAGCACGATCTTGATCATGGCGTTGCGGTCAATCGCGTAGTTCATGGCCTGGCGCACGAGCTTATCCTTGAACGGCGCGAAGTGCTCGTCCAATTGGATGAAGTCCACGCGCGTGGAGGGGAACAGGTCGACGTGCAGGCTGGCATTGGCCTGCAACTCCGGCACCAGGTTGGCCGGCGGGTTCTCCGCGATGTTCGCTTGCTTGCCCTGCAGTTGCAGTGTGCGCGTACTGTCGTTGGGGACGACCGTGATAGTCACGCCGTCGAGGTAGGGCTTGGGTCCCCACCAGTAGGGATTGCGTTTGAGGATAATCGACGTGCCCTTGTTCCAGGTCGTGATCCGGTAGGGTCCGCTGCCGATGGGGTGATCGAAGAACTTGGCGCCCTCTTTTCGCAGCAGGGCAGCCGGCATGATCGAGTTGGCGTAGATGGCAAGGTCGGCCAGGATGGGTGCCCAGCGGTGCTTAAGTTGCAGCACCACCGTGTGTGCGTCCGGGGCCGTGATGCTCTTCATCGCCGAGAGTAGAAAGCCCCAGCCCTTGGGATTCGCGATGGCGCGCTTGATCGAGTAGACCACATCGGCGCCCGTCACGGGCAAGCCGTCCTGGAAGCGCGCGCTGCGCAGGTGGAACGTGTAGGTCAAGCCGTCATTGGACACGGTCCACGATTGGGCCAACTGCGGGATGATTTTCGTCCCGTCTGGGCTGGCCTGGACGAGCTTCTCGTAGACGTTCTGGTCGATCCAGATGACCTCGTTGACCGGGTTGCCCGAGGGGTCGAGCGAGTCGGCGTCGACCTGGTTGGCCAGGATGAGCGTACCGCCGTACTGCGGTCCGGACGCCGGACGCGCCGACGAGGCCGCCCGGCCAGTCACCGGCAGCAGCATAAGCAGGCCGATTAGTGCTGTCAGGAAATAGGCCGACGTGATACGCCGCCGAGTGGATTTGAGCATGGTCCAAAACCCTTTCACCCAATTCGCATGCGCCTGCTGGTGGGACAGGCGTCACGCAACTTACGCGATGACGCGCACGGTACGTCTGTGCGCGGTCCATGGGATATGAGCGTACAACATTACCTTCCCTCTGCGCCCTCTGCGAGACCTCCCCTCTGCGAGCTTCTTGCATCCGTAGCGGTGCTGCAACGGGTGAGTCGTAAAAACATAGACTCTTGTTGCAGGATCATACGACGTAACGGCATCGGTTGTCAAGAGGTAGGGTCATTTCGTCATTTCATTCTCGATCACGCGGGTAATTCGTGGGGTAGGGACGTCGTGCCTAACCCTCATGGCGACGTGATCCGAGCGTATGCACGACGCCCTTACGCCAATACTGGTCACCTCGTCGTGAGAATGAAAAATGGCTCTGGTCACGGACTGACGTTTTGATATAAGGGCCAAGTGCCCTTGGGCAACGAACAAATTGCGGTTTGTATGGCGGCGCAGGCTGGTCGATTGCGCTTTGTCGGGCGACATCACCCGGCCCATGGTGTTTTGTCGCGCAACATCGCCCGGCCTATTGTGTCCTGCATGGCAATACAGCCGAATTTGCTACGGCAGCAACTTGACCATAATCCTTATATCAAAATATCAGGGTCACGGAGGCAACCCTTGACAGCGCGTCGTTTGCCCGCTAAGATTGCAAACAATGAAACGTTGGTACATGATTTGATGACTCTCCACAGCCCATCGTCACCTCGACCAGGGATGAAGGATGGGCGGGTAGGAGTGCGGGGAGATCTTTATGGAGCAGCGCTTTGCGGGTAAAGTTGCGTTAGTGACTGGCGGATCGAACGGACTCGGCCGCGCCATCACCCAATCGTTCATCGCCGAGGGCGCTCGCGTTGTGGTGCTCGACCTGGCGGAGTCAACGGCGCTGGCTCACGACGACCGCATCATGACTATCATCGGCGATGTGGCGGACCCCGAGACGGGCCAGCACGCCGTCACCCGCGTGCTGGAGCGGTGGGGACGCCTGGACATCCTGGTCAATGATGCCGCCGCCTATCCCAATGGTACAGTGGTGGAGATGCCCTACGACGAGTGGCGGCGGGTATTCGACGTTAACGTGGGCGGGACCTTTCTGCTGTGTCAGGCTTTTGCGCGGCACTGCCTGTCCCAAAGCGATGGTGATGGCGCCGGGACGAGCGCGAGGGGCGCCAGGATCGTCAACATCTCTTCGGGCGCGGCGCGCCGTCCACGGCCCGCTGGCGGCGCCTATTGTGCCTCAAAGTCCGCCATCGAGACACTAACCAAGGTGCTGGCCATGGAGTTGGGGCCGCACGGCGTCACCGTCAACGCCGTGGCGCCTGGATACATCGACGTGCGCGGTCAGAGCGATTGCTTCCCGGATCGCGCCTCCGACGAGCGCCGCACCGCTTTGGTCCGTAGCATCCCATTGGGCGAGGCCGGGCAGCCCGACGATATCGCGCGGGCTGTCCTATTCCTGTGTTCTGACGCGGCGTGCCATGTCAGCGGAACGACGCTCGACGTCGATGGGGGGTCGTTGGCCGGACGCTTCGTCCCATCCCACTAAGGGGTAAGGCGCTTGGCGCCACTGATGATCATAGCTAATCGGGTGTAGCGAGCGGCAATGAAAGGGTTAAGGGTTGTAGATGGGTAACACGGGCGACAACGGTAACGTGCGGGTCGTGATCGCCAGCCCGCTCGAAGATGATCTGGTCGAGGCCATCGCCTCGACCGATCCCCGTCTTGAGGTGGTGTACGAGCGTGAACTCGTGCCCATGCCGCGCTATCCCGCCGATCATGCCCTGCCCCTGATCGCCTCACCACGGGACCGCGCCCGCTGGAAGACGCTGCTGGAGGAGGCTGAGGTTCTGTTCGATTTTGGCCCACAGGACCTGGCGGATCAACTGCCCTCCTGGCCGCGCTTGCGCTGGATTCAGGCCACTAGCGCGGGTGTCGGCCAGTTCGCGGCGCGCGTTGGGCTGACGGACAGCCCCATCATCGTTACCACAGCCAGCGGCGTGCACGCGCGCCCGCTGGCCGAGTTCGTGCTGATGGCGATGCTGATGTTCGAGAAGGGGGCTTTCCGCCTGGCCGCCGATCAGCGCGCGCGCCATTGGGAGCGGTACGCCGGCCAGGAAATCGCCGGCAAGCTGGTGGGCATCGTGGGCGGGGGCCGCATCGGCCGCGAGGTGGCGCGCGTGGTGCGGGCGCTGGACGCGCGCGCCGCCGGGGTGGTCCGGTCGCTCGATGGGCGGCGTCCGGGCGACCTCGACATGGACCTGCTCCTGCCGTCCGAGCGCATCGACGACCTGTTGCCGACCGTCGACTACCTCGTGTTGTGCCTGCCGCACACGGCCGAGACCTACCACCTGCTCTCCGCCGCGCGTTTGGCGCTGCTCAAGCCTGCGGCGGTGCTGATCAACGTGGCGCGGGGGGCTGTGGTGGACGAGGAGGCGTTGATCGCGATGCTCCAATCTGGCCGGCTGCGCGGCGCCGCACTCGATGTGTTCGCACGCGAACCATTGCCCCTGGAGAGCCCGTTGTGGGGCTTACCCAACGTGTTGATCAGCCCCCACTCGGCCAGTACGGCGGTCGGCGAGAATCAAAAAATCGTCGACTTGTTTCGCGAGAACCTGCGCCGCTATCTGGATGGTCAGCCTCTGTGCAACGTCCTCGACAAGACACTACTGTATTGAACCGTTAGTAGTTAGTACGTAGTCATGGGTAACTACCTACTCGTGAAAGAAGCATCAATGGCTGATGACGGCTCGGACACCAATTATCAGGTCCGCGCACTGGCGCGCGGACTGGCGGTGCTGACGTGTTTCACCCCCGAACGGACGAGTTACACCTTACCGGAGTTGAGCAAACGGGTCAATGTGCCCAAAGGAACGCTGTATCGCTTGCTGGAGGGCCTGTGCGTGGCCGAGTTCCTGGAGCATGATGTCGCCACCGGCGTCTACACCCTTGGCATCAAAGCCTTCGAGGTTGGTGCGTCTTACCTGGCCCACCTCGACTTTCCCCAGAATGCGCGCGCCGCACTGGAGATGCTGGCGACGACGTGCGGCGAGACGGCCAGCCTGGGCGTGTTGAGCAAGGGTGAGGTCGTCTACATCGCCATTGAGCACGCGCAGCGCGAGATTGGCATCCAGTCGCAGATCGGGACGCGCCACCCCACGCATTGCACCGCCCTCGGCAAAGTTTTGCTGTCCGAACTCCCCGACGACGGCGTGGTGTCCTTGCTGGAGCCGCTCGGTCTGCCGGCCCTGACCGAGCATACGATCACGTTGCCGGGTGCCCTGCTGGCCGAATTGCACCAGGTGCGGCAGCGCGGGTATGCCATCGACAACGAGGAGCGCGCCTATGGGATCAAGTGCATCGCGGCGCCTATCCACAATCATATGGGGCGGATCGTGGGAGCCATCAGCGTGTCGGGACCGGCCTTTAGGGTCAGCGCCGAGACGCTGCCCGAGATCATCGGGGCGGTGACGACGGCTGCGGCATCTGTCTCGCGCCGGCAAGGCTACCGGCAGCCCGTGCGGGAGGCGCCATTGAGCTATAGCCAATCAGATAATGTTTCAGACAAACAGCCCGCTCCTTGAGCGTCACTGGCCGCCGAAGGAGGCTGATTCTTTATCTGAAACACTATAGTGTTGTATTAGGCTGATTTATGTGCAAGGGCCGAGCCTGCCTGCGACTGCGGTCACATGGCAAACCACGGCCGACTGCGGTCGAGTAGAGAACGCACCGCACCGATCGTTGCCCTCCAATTTTGCGTGGGCGTTGAATCAGGAGGAACCTTAACCAAACACCGTGGTTGGGTGGAGTGCCGATAGGCTGATCTGGGGACAGGGATTAGGAGGCGGACGATGATAGAGACAATGACCACGGAGGCTTCCCAGGCGAGGCCGGGGGTCCCGCTGGTCGAGGCGCGCGGCGTCTCCAAGCATTTCGTCGTGGCCGACAACCTGGTACGGCGACTGCGCGGCCGGCCAGCCGAGTCGCTCAAAGCCGTCGACGACGTTTCCCTGGCCATCATGCGCGGAGAGACGATCGGCCTGGTGGGCGAAAGCGGGTGCGGAAAAAGCACCTTCGGGCGTGTCCTGCTGCGCCTCTACGAGCCGACAGCGGGGCACATCTACCACAACGGCGTTGACATCCTGGCGCACGACGCCCGCGCCACCCGCGAGCTACGCACCAAAATACAGATCATCTTCCAGGACCCCTACTCCTCGCTGGACCCAAGCATGACGGTGCGCCAAACCCTGGAGGAGGTGCTGTCCGTGCACCGGTTATGCCCGCCGTCAGGCCGCGGCGAGCGCGTCGCCGAGTTGTTGCGCACGGTCGGTCTGGATCCCGCGATGGCTGGCCGCAAGCCACACCAGTTCAGCGGTGGCCAGCGGCAGCGCATTGGCATCGCGCGGGCGCTGGCGGTTGGTCCCGACTTCATCGTGGCCGACGAGGCGGTCTCGGCGCTGGACGTCTCGGTGCAGGCGCAGGTGCTGAACCTGATGATGCGCCTGCAGGACGACCTCGGCCTGACCTACCTGTTTATCGCCCACAACCTGGGCGTGGTGCGGCACATCAGCCAGCGCGTGGCCGTGATGTACCTGGGCCGCATCGTGGAACTGGCGCCGACGCGCGAGTTGTTTGGTGAGCCGCTGCATCCCTACACGCAGGCCCTCATGCGCGCCGTACCCAGGCCCGTGCCGCAGCGCAAGACGATCACGCCCGCGCTACTGGGCGATCCGCCGAACCCCATCAACCGGCCCACGGGCTGCCACTTTCACCCGCGCTGTCCACACGCCATGCCAGTCTGCCGTGAGGTGGAGCCCGTCCCGCGCGCCGTCACGCCGGGCCGCACGGTCTCCTGCCATTTGTACGACGACGGGGGTAGTGGGTAGTGGGTAGTAGCCAGTTTACGATAAGCCGCGTCGTACAGAATCAGGCAGTGTACGTCCACAGCCGACCGCGGTTGGCCAGAGATGTGCCATGCGACCATAGTCGCAGGTTCCAAACAAGAGAGCAGATTGTAAGGAGGGATACGCGATGAACGAGAGCAAGCTCAGGGTAGGGGTCCTCGGCGCGGGGTCGTGGGCGCGCTTTGCCCATGTGCCGGGCTGGCAGCGCGATCCGCGCTGCGAGGTCGTGACAATCTGCGACGTCGACGCCGAGCTGGCGCGCGACTTCGCCGGCGAGTTCGGCGTGCCCGAGTCGACGAGTGACTGGCAGGCCACGGTGGCGCGGCCCGACCTCGACGTGATCGACATCGTGACTCCCTCGCACACCCACTTCGAGCTGGCCTGGGCGGCACTCGAGGCCGGCAAGCATGTCCTCTGCGAGAAGCCCGTGGCCTTCGACTTCCACGAGACGCAGCGCGCCGCCGACCTGGCCCGGAGCAAGGGCCTCAAGACAAAGCTTGGCTTCACCTTCCGCTACAGCCCTGGGGTGCGCTACGCTTGGGAGATGATCCAGGAGGGTTTTGTCGGGACACCGTTCATCTTCAACGGCTATGAGCAGAACTCGCAGTGGCTCGACCCTCAGACGCCCCTGCGCCAGGTCGACCCCAAGGTCGATCCCACTAAACTGCAGACCTCGTCGTTGGAAGGATATGGCGCGCCGATTATCGACATCGGCCATTGGTGGGTCGGCGCCGACTACGCCCGCGTTGTGGGGACGATGCGCAACTTCGTCCCTGAGCGCATGGTCCGCGCCACCGGCCAGATGACGCGCATCAACATCGACGATGGCGACATGTACATCGCCGAGTACACCAACGGCGTCCTAGGCACCATCCAGACAAGCTTCGTCACCGTCGGCAACTACCCCGGCGTCGAGGCGCGCTTCTACGGCAGCAAGGGCGCCATTATCTGCCGGCTCGTCGAGGAGTTCGGCGTGGCCGAGACCATCAAGGTGGCTACGGGCGACGCCGTGGAGTTTAAGCAACTTGAGATCCCCCAGCGATTCTACCCCAGCGGCGGTGGCCCCACTGAGTCGTGGCGCACGCTCTTCTACGCCAACCTGATCCGCGACTTTATCGACGAAATTGGGGAGGGTGGCGCGCGCAACCAGGGCAACTTCGACGACGGCGCCTGGGTGCAGGAGGCGATCAACGCGGTGGAGTTGTCCCACCACGAGCGGCGGTGGGTCGACCTGCCGCTGCCGCGATAGGCGCCGTCCATGCAACCGACGCAACCCACGGAATCCGCGCTATCGACGCAAGCCGAGCGGCGCGCGCCCGCCTTTAACGCATGGCTCGACGCGTTCTTCGACGCGTACTATCGCCGCCGGCCAGTCAACGCGACGTTTACCGGCGTACACCAGTTCGACGACCGCTGGCCCGACTACTCGCTGCGGGGGGCGGACGAGACAGTGGCCGAGATGGGCACGCTGCTGCGCCGCCTGCGCGCGCTGCCGTCCGAAACGCTGACAGTGGCGGAGGCGCTGGACCGGCGCCTCGCTGAGGGCTTTCTGGAGATCGGACTGTGGGAATATAGCTCGACCCACTTCCACTGCGGCAATCCCAGCCTCTACATCGGCGAGGCCGTGTTCGGCGTCATGGCCCTCTTCCTCCGCCCCTTCGCCCCCCTGGCGCAACGGGTCGAGAGCGCCGTTGCCCGCTTGACGGCGCTGCCGGCGTTGCTGGAGCAGGGACGCGACAACGTGCGCCAAGCGCCGCTCGCCTGGACCGAGCGCGCTATCCGCGAGTGCGCGGGGACGCTAGCCTTCTTGCGGGACGGCGTGGACATCCTGATCGCCGACGAGGGCATCGCCGACCGCCGCCTGCGCGCGGCCGCCGACACGGCGGCGACGGCCGTCGCCGCCTACCAGCGCTATCTGGAGACCGAGGTGCGCCGGCGCCCGACCGAAGGGTATGCCTGCGGTGAGGAGGCGTTCGCGCTGCTGCTGCGCCAGGGCCACGCGCTCGATCACGACGCCGGCTCTATCGCCGTCTACGCCGAGGAGCAGATGGCCGTCTGTGCGGCCCAACTGGAGTCACACGCGGTGGACCTGGAGGCGCGGTCGCCCCGCGAGGCTCTGGCGCGCCTGGACGACCTGCATCCCGCGGTCGGCGACTACTATGCCCGCTACAGCAAGGTGTGGGAGGATGCCCGCGCCTCCGCCGAGCAGCACCGTCTGCTCACCTGGCCTGACTTCCCCATCCGCTACGTCCCGCGCCCGCGCTGGACGCGTGCCGCAGCGCCGTCTTTATACTTCCTGTTCTACCGCTCGCCGGCTCCCTTCGACGACGTGCGGCCACTCGACTACTTGGTCGCGCCGATCGAACCGGAGATGCCGCCCGACCAGCAGGAGCGGCTGCTGCGCGCCACCAACGACAGCGTGATCAAGCTCAACCACGTCATCCACCACGGGGGGCTTGGGCACCATGTGCAGAACTACCACGCCGCGCGCGCCACCTCGCGCATCGGTCAGGTAGCGGCGGTCGATTGCGCTGCCCATATCGGCATGCTCTGCGGCGGGACCATGGCTGAGGGCTGGGCCTGCTACACCACCGATCTAATGGACGAAGTCGGGTTCCTGACCCCACTGGAGCACTACGAGGGCTACCAATCGCGCCTGCGCATGGCCGCGCGCGCGGTGGTCGACGTCGGTCTTCACTGCGGGCGCTACAGCGTCGACGAAGCGGTCGCTATCTACCGCGATCACGCGGGCATGTCGCCCGAAGCCGCCCACGCCGAGGTCGTCAAGAACAGCATGTTTCCCGGCATGGCCGTGATGTACCTGCTGGGGACCGACGGCATCCACGAGTTGCGGCGTGACCTGACCGCGCGCGCCACGAGCCGGAGTGAGCCGTTTGACCTGCGGGGGTTCCACGACCGTTTCCTGTCATATGGGTCGGTCCCCGTGTCGTTGATCGGCGCGGCGATGAGAGAGGAGAATGACGATGCTACCGCTCAGTGACACCACGCTCGCGTACGGGGAGGACATGGCGCGCGCGCTGCTCGGCGTCGACGCGCTCTACCGCGCGCTGGCGCCGGAGGGCGAGGGGGACGACGGGCTGGTCGTGGTCAACATGGCGCCCGATCACCAGCCCGAACGTTTCGCGACGTACGCCGACGCCAGCGCGCGTCTGGCCGAGTTGGCGCGGCGGGCCGAGGCGCTGCCGGAGCCGGACCGCCGCGTCTACTACGGCCAGCTATGTGACTCGACGCTGGCCCTCACCGAATGGCGCGAGCACGGCCTAGCGTTTACCGATCAGCTCAGCCGCTTCCTGCACGTCCCGGCGCGGCCGGTCTCGGACGAGGAACTGGACGCGTTGCGCGGCGAGATGCGCGCCCTCCTTACGAGCATGGGATACGACGGCGATCTGGCGGCGCAGTGCGCGGCCTGGGAAGAGCGCACGCGCGTCCCGCGCGACGAGGTCGCCGGCGTGCTGGACGAGTTACTTGTCGAAGCATGGGACCGGACCGCGGCGCGGATGGAATTGCCCGCGCCGCGCGCGGACGGCATGCGCGTGAGCACGGTCTCCGGCGTCGCCTTCAACGCGCGCTGCGACTACCTGAGGCGTACCGTCGAGTTGAACATCGACCCCGTGCTCACGCGCCCGGCCCTAAAGCACCTGGCCGTCCACGAGTGCTATCCCGGCCACTACGTACAATTCAAGCTGCGCGAGACCTGGTATAAGGACGGGACGGCGCCGGCCGACGGCCTGCTCTCGGTGGTCAACTCGGCCAGTTCCTGCACGTTCGAGGGCATCGCCGACAATGGCCTGCGCGTGCTGGACTGGCTGGACAGCGACGACGACCGCTTCGCCGCCCTGATGTCGCGCTACCGCTCTGGCATCGGGACGGGCGCGGCGTGGCGGCTGCATGCCCAGGGATGGCCCAACGAGCGCGTCACCGACTGGTTGAGCAGCCAGTCTCTGGTCGGCGGCGACGGGTGGGCCGCCAACCGCATGCGCTTCATTGCCGCGCCGCACCGCGCCGTGCTGATCTGGTCCTATTGGTGGGGCGAGGCCTGCGTCGCCCCCGCCTGGGAGCGCGTCCCATCCGAACGGCGCGGAGAGTTCCTGCGCTTCCTCTATAGCCGCATGCATTCGCCCCAAAGCGTTGGTATGTCCGAGGAGGTGATGGCGTGACGCCACGGTACGAGCCTTTGGTGCATGGCGTATGAGCATCCTGCCCACGCCGTTCCATGGCGACGACCTTGCCATGGATACGGAGTCGATCGGAAGGTTGGTCGCACTCTATTAGGAAAGCGGGGGCCGGCGGCGTGGTGGCCTTGGGTGTTGGGAGAGGCGGCGCGCCTGAGCAGCGCGGAGCGCAGCGCCGCCTGGTACTACGCACCGTAGCCGAGGCTGCGGAGGGACTGCCGGTCGTGGCCGGCATGTCGGCCACCTCCACCGCGCCGGCCATCGAAGAGGTCGGCTACGCCGAGGCGGGCGCGCGCCGTGATGGTCCTGGTCAACGGAGGCGACCCGCAGCGGTTGGCCGAGCACCTGACGCGCGTCTCCGCCCCCTGTGGTTTGGGCATCGTACCGCAGGACCACCCGACCAGCACCGGCATCACCATCACCCTGGGCGCGTTGGCGCAGGCTGTCCAGGTGTCGGGCGTGGTCGTCGCGGTCAAGGCCAAGGCTCCGCCGCCGGCCCCGACGGTCGCCGCGCTGACCAAAGAGGTTGACGTCCCCGTCTTCGGCGGCCTGGGCGGAGTCGGGCTGCTCGACGAGCTACTGGCCGGCTCGTCCGGTGCGATGACCGGCTTCACCGTGCCCGAGGCGCTCGTGGCCACGGTCGACGCCTGGCGACGCGGCATCATCACCGAGGCGCACGTTCACACGCCCGGCCTCGCCATGCCGGCCGCGCTCCATCCCGCCCTGGACGCCCGCCTCAGCGCCGTACCTTTGCCATGTGTCGAGTAGCTTCGTACCGTCCTGATTGCATCCAGCGCCATAGGGTTCGAATCCCTGTGGGGCCACCCGTCTTGCCATGTCATTAGAAACGTACGATTATGGTACATAATGAATGGCGACGCCTCCCCCTGACTACCCGCTAGACAGGCTCTGCTCGATGCGCGTCCATCGCCCCGTGCAGCAGGGCTAGGTCACGGGCGGTGACCAATGAATCGTGCGCCGCCAGGTGGCGCGGCTGCTCCTCTCCGCGCAGGACCGCGTGGATGTGTTCGATGGCACGCGTGAAGGACGGCGCGGAGCCGGTAGGATGGTCGATCGTCTCTCGGTTCGGCTGCCGAAGCTCCATGTGGTCGGCTTGGCTGGGGTGGTACGGATTGACGAGCCGAATCTCCCCTTCCGTGCCGATGAGTCGGGTGAATGTGTCGTAGGGGCGCATCAATCCGCACGAGAAGACCAGGCGGCGTCCATCGCCATAGCTGGTGATCCCCGATAGCTCCTCCTCCACGCCTTCCGGGGCCCAGACGGGCAGGGCAACCGCCGCGTCCGCCGCGTCCCCAAAAATGAGTTCGGCCAGACGCAAACAGTAGCAGCCGACATCGTTGAGGGCGCCTCCCGCCATCTCCCGTGATAGACGGATGTTTTGTCGATCGCGGAGTTGAAAGTAAAAGTTGGACTGGATCTCGCGCACCTCGCCGATTGCTCCATCGGCCAGCAACTCGCGCACCCGGTCCATCTGCCGGTGGAACGGGAAGACGAACGCCTCCCACAGCAGCCCGCCGGTGTCCCGTACGGTCTCCAGGACCTTTTGCGTCTCTTCCACCGACGTATAGAGTGGCTTCTCGCACAGCACCGTCTTGCCGGCGCGCAAGGCGGCGATGGTCCACTCAGCGTGCAGGTGGTTGGGTAGCGGGATGTACACGGCCTGAATGCTGTCATCGGCGAGTAGCGCGTCATAGCCCTGGATCGCCTGCTCGGCGCCGTATCGTGCGGCCCATTGCTCCGCCTTCGACGCGTCACGAGAAGCCACGGCGGCGCATAGCCCGCCGGCCGCGCGCATCCCCGGTAAGAAGGACGCCCGTGCGATGTTCGCCGTTCCGAGGACACCCCAGCGGATGCTGCTTGTCATGCCCGTTTCCTCTTCTTAATTCTTACGAAAATAGCCCGTACAGCCTACCACGGGCCAACTCCCCACGCCCTGTTCCACACCCATCGCCTCCTCTACCGTAGCGTATATCGGACGGCAGCGTCAACTGTTTCGACGCACTGCCGCGCATCTCACGCCACGGTGGACCGGGAGGTGGCCTTAGCCACTTCCTCACCGGATCCTTTGTAGACCGCCGTGGCCAGGAGATACGAGCGGGCCGCCGGTGTGCCTGCTACCGACTGCGCGGCTGCCGGCTGGCCCACCGATACAGCGTGAGCGGGGCGAGCCCGACGCGCCCGTTAGTGCGCCGGGGTGGTCAAGACGTTGACGCCCTTACAGCCTATCCGGAAAGTGCCTGAATACGCTCTCAGAGGCTGCGTAAGCCTCCCTGACGATTTTCCGGATAGGCTGTTAGCGGCGAGCAGGCGCACGATCTCGTCGGACGCGGGCAGGTCGGCCAGATTGACACCCTCACTGACGTTGAGCAGTTCGACGCCGATAGGTCGCTGATCAGCCCCGTCGTCGATGCGGCGCTCCGTGTCACACTAGTTTGCAAGGGCTGTCGGCCCACGTACGGCGTGGGCGCTCGCACTCGATCTCATCGGCGGGGGGCGGGGGTGATCTCGGGCGGTTCCGTTGGGTCCTGCTGAGGTACCTGAAAATGATTCACCTTGGTCGGCCGGCAGCATTAGTTTTACCGCTGCTTCGAGGCATGAAAGCACTGACAGGGGTCCAACGCGGCGTGACAAACACGCCGTGCCTGAAGATCTTTCAGCAATACCATGTCACCTCAGCACGACCCAACGGAACCTGAAGACCTGGCTGTCGAGCGATTCATCCTCGCCAGTGAGACGCGGGACACCAGCCCACAGCGTTATACCGAGATCCTCGATCTGTTGCCTGACGTCCCCCATGATATGGTCCCGCACGCCGACTTCAAGCTCCTGGCGCGTGACGTGCGTGCTGTGATTCGGACGGGCGATTTCGTGCCCTATTCCAACGTGATCCTGGTGGCCGGCGTGATCTATTAACACTTATAACGAGCTACTTGGCTTATCCGGCGAGACCTGGCGCAAAGATGCACGCATCGCTCACGGCGCATCCTGCCGTTGCCAGGACGACGCGCAGCCCATCCCAACGCCGCTGTGTGCAAGCCGCCCATGCATGTCTATACACTGAGGTGCATGATCATCCGTTAGCCTGAGTGGTCATCGGATCATCACGACGGCGGCGAGCCGGATCGGGCAAGTGCGACGATGTCGCTCACATGGCTGTCAATCTTCCCCTATGCCAGCGACTTGACGAACGCATGCCGATCCTTCATGGTGCGTCTTCACGACGGGTCATGAAAGAGTTGCGCCGAATGCCTGCAACAGCCTCAAAGAATCCAATGCGATGCACTCCTTTGCGATGCACTCCTTCGGGGCGGGTCTCGTACGAGGCGGCCCGGACGGCAGGGGAACGCGACATAACGTGAGGAGGGGAGGTCTGCCGACACACCCACTATCGCGCGAGCGGCGCTCTCCGCACCGGCGCACGCGCGGCGACCACGGGCACGGTGCGCGATACTGGGGGAGAGACGGTGAGACGGACAGAGAAGGGGAGGGTTAGCGCGATGGTCTACACCACGCCGCGTCCCGACGATGACGCACAACTGGCCGCGTGGCGCCGGCGGCAGGCCGAGGACGCCGTGCGCAGCATCAACATCCGCCTCCCGCTGGGCCTGGCACGCCGCCTGCGCGCCGAGGCGACCGCGCGGGGTGTCCCGGACGGCCGCTACGTCGGCGACCTCCTCCGCGCCGCCCTGGGCGACCTCCCCGGCGGCCCGCCACTCGCCCCCACGCCCCCGGCGGCGCCCGCACCCGTCGATCCGGGGTGGGTCGGCTTGCGAGACCTGCGCATCATCCAACTCCACACTGGCCGCGCCAGCGAGCCCCGCCCGCTCGACACCGCCGACAAGGCCACGGTGCTCCGCCTCCTGCGCGCCGACCTCGCCTGGGTAGAGCGCGCCGGCCGCGACGACGACGGCGGGGGTGCGTGACCATGTGGGACAACGACGTGCCACCCGACGATGCCCCGCTGACACGGGCAGCACCAGCAACTGACCATCGGGCGGAAACGTGCGCGTCGTGCACGCGGCCAGCCCCGTCCGGTAAGCTTAGGTGCGATCTATGCGTCAGTTTGGAATGGGACAAGCTCAGGATTGAGATGGGCGAAGAGTGGTACTTGCGACATCGCATGTATAGAAGGCAGACCGCCGGAGGTGACACATGACCGACACTCACGCCCGCGCCCACGTCTGGACGCTCTGCCTCTGCGCCCTCGTGCTCTGCGCCCTCACCGGCCCCCTCGCCGCCGTCCTCGCCCCGCTCGCCCATGACTCATCGCGCGCCCTCCACGTCGTGGCCGCCGTCCTCGCCGCCGCCCTCGTCGGTGCATATGTGGCCCGCGCCGTCCTGCTCGCCCGCGCCGTCCTGCGCGTCGTGCGGCCCCGTCTGGACGGCCACTGCTAAGTAGGTGCTGGTAAGTTTGTGCAAAGGGTCGTATCCTGTAGGAAGAAGGATAGGACTACGACAGATGATGAAGATTGAGATAACGGACGCGCAGCGTCAGGAGGTCGAGGCGCTGCTGCGTCGGCGGGATCTCGCGCCGCGGCAGCGGGAGCGACTGGAGATGGTGAAAGCGGCGGTGTTGGGGCAGGACGAGGCGGCCATCGTGCGGTGGAGCGGGCGGAGCATCCGCACGGTACGGCGCTGGCTGGCGCGCTTCGTGGAGGGCGGGGCGGCGGTCCTCACGGACGCGCCGCGTCCTGGTCGGCCACCCGAGGCGGATGCCGCCTATCTGGCGGCGCTCGATGCGGTGGTGGAGACAGCGCCCCCGACGTTGGGACTGCCCTTCGACGTGTGGACCTCACCGCGCTTGAGCGCCTACCTGGCACGAGAGCGGGGCGTGCGCATCGCGCCGAGTTGGCTGCGCACCCTGCTCAAGCGCCGTGACTATACCTACGGCCGCCCCAAGCACACGCTGACACACCTGCAAGACCCCGCCGCCACCGCCGCCTGCGCCCAGACGCTCGCGGCGGTGGAAAAAAAAGGTGGCCCAGCAGCCGGAGCGGTACGAGATGCACTATCAAGACGAGACGCATATGGAGACGAATCCCTCCTTATATAAGGTCTGGCACCGACGGGGCGTGCAACCGACCATCCCGGCGGCGGGGACGAACCGGCGGCTGACCGTGTTCGGGAGTGTCGAGGCGCGCGGGCGGGGACGGGTCGAAGTGATCTGCCCGGCGCAGGACTCGGCGTGCTTCGCCCGCTACCTTGTCGCGCTCGACGCGCGCCACGTCGCAACGGGCAAAGAGGTCTATCTGGTCCTTGACAATGGGCCATGCCACAAGAGCAAGGTGACCGAAGCGGCGCTGGCGGCGCGATCCGCCTGGCTGCATGTGCTCTGGCTGGCCCCCTACAGCCCACAACTCAACCCCAAGGAGCGCGAGTGGAAGCGGCTCAAGCGCGACGCCCGCAGCCACCTGGCCCCGACCCTACGGGCGTTCGTCGACGAAATCGCCGCCGGCCTACGCCACCTCGGCGGCGACCGCCTCGACATCGTCGATCAGGTGCCGGACTGGTTCATCGCCGGCCACCGCAAGGAGCCCACCGGGCGTTCGGCGGGACGGCCCAAGGGGGCCAAGGATTCCTACAAGCGGGCACCCTATCGCAAAAAGACGAACGATTCATTGAAGGATGCGCCGTTGCCCCTGGCTGCCTAGCACGAATTTACCAGCACCTACTTAGCCTGGATTATTCATGAAAACATTCATCGAATTGGATTGGCTGCTGATCGGTCCTCTGTGGACTCTTATAGGCCACTTTTGGTGCCAAAATCGGCTCTGAGGCCCCTTCAGACGCCCTATATCGCGCGACGTGCAACCGAATACTGTCGATCCGATTCGACAGAAACGCTCATGAATAATCCAGGCTAAGTACAAGTTGGTAAGTTCCTGCACGAGGCACACGCTGGATTGCGCGTCTACTGGAGCCTGTTTGGCTTGCACGAACATACCGACATCTACTTAGCTAGAGTTTGGCCATTTGGGCCGAAATAAGAGGCAGATTATGCTGTAGAGAACTCCTACCACAGAGAGGTCTACGATGCTCAATCTGCCTGACACCATTATGGCGTATCTGCTGCCGTTCGCGCCACTGTTCACCCGT
>JAABUJ010002555.1_pt1 | contig 22260 bp, 23 predicted proteins | sample 5559131 | NCBI WGS metagenome assembly JAABUJ01 (sample SAMN10711875, study PRJNA513366) | rock metagenome | isolation source: Antarctica rocks | place: Antarctica: Victoria Land, Mt New Zealand nord | collected 2016-01-07
ACCGCCAGACCGTGGTCGAGGGCCTCGAGCACGCACCAGCGGCGTTCATCGGGCTGCTGAAGGGGCAGAACACGGGCAAGATGCTCGTGCAGCTGAGCTGATCGGGGCCGAGTGACCGTCTAAACGCGCAGTGTCGCGGCAGCCGCTCATCGTGGGGATGGTTCGGGCCGAGACTGGGGCTCAGTGCCACCGGCTGCTGACACCTCCCAGCACGTCATGCGCGCTCGCCGTACCGCGGCCGCGGCGCGAGCTGTGCTGGCCGCTGGCGGCGTGGCTCTGGGCGCCACGGACCGCACCTTGACCGCCCATCCGTGGCTCTCGGTCACTGGGTTCGTGATCATCGTTGCCACCGCGGTAGTCCAGCTGCTGGTTGCGCGAACGGACCTGCTGCGGATCGAGGAGTCCCTGGCGCCGGCAGCCGGCATCCTGATCGTCGGTTTGGCAGAGCAGCGAGTGACGGTGCTGAGCGTTCTGTGGCTCGCCGCCGTGGCCAGCGGCGTCCTCGCTCGCGGCGGGCGCGTTCACTGATCGGCCCTGCCCTGTTGCTGGGTGCTCTGGCCTTGCCGATCGCGCGCGAGCAGCACTTTGGCCTCGACTACGGGGGATTTTGCGCGGCGGTCATCGCGTTGCTGAACGGACACGCCACCGGCGATGCGCTTCTGGCTTCGGTGGCGATCCGCATCCGCGAGACCGTCGGACCCCAAGGCGTGGTGGGGAGGCTCGGCGGTGATGAGTTCGCCGTGGTCGTGGCCGATCCCGATCCGGCGACACTGTCACGCAGGCTGCTCGCTGCCCTAGAGCATGCGGGCTCCGGCGGCCAGGCGGTCGCTGCCTCTCTGGGTATCGCCCTGATGCCGCGCGACATCCGCGACGAGCTGGAGCTCGCCGTGCTGAAGACGGCGCTCCAGCTGCTGCCCGCGCGGCCTGCTGGGAGCCTCCTCAGCGTCAATCCCTCCGGTCCAATGCTGCTGGATCGGCGTACCCAGGCGCTGCTGGACGCCCGACCCACCCTCTCGGGACTGATCGTGGAGGTGACCGAGAACAGCCTGCTCGAAGCCACCGCGGATCTCCATGCCGAGATCACCGTACTGCTCGCACGCGACGTGCGCTTTGCGGTCGACGACATCGGCGCCGGCTATTCGGGACTGCGCCAGATGACGACCTTACGTCCCAGCTACCTCAAGCTCGACCGCTCGCTGATCAGAGACATCGACTCCGACTCCCATCGCGCAGCGCCGATCACCGCCCTGCTGGCCTACGCACGCCAGACCGGTGGCCATCTGGTGGCCGAGGGCGTGGAAACCGCCGCCGAGCTCGCCACCCTCACCGAGCTCGGCGTCCCGCTGGTGCAGGGCTTCTACCTCGGTGGCCCAGACGTCCCCTGGCCCGACCGCTCACCCGCGCCGCAGGCGACCCGTCGCGGCACCGGTCGGCGGGGCGTCATGGCCCACCCTCAGGCGGCGCTCAGGGCTCGCGTCGGCCGCCGCCACGTGATCGGCGATCGCCTCGATGAGCTGGGGCCAGGCCGCGGGGGGTAGGTCGTGGCCCATCCCCTCGATCTCCAGCAGGCGCGCCCCGGCCACCGCCCGGGCGGTGGCCCGTCCCCCCGAGGGTGCCACCAGGGGATCGGCGCTGCCGTGGATGACCAGAGTGGGGGCCCGGATGCCGCGCACCTCGGCGGTGCGGTCACCCGCGGCGAGGATGGCTGCGAGCTGGCGCCCAGGTCCATGGGGGTCGTGGTCTCGGTCATAGCTGGCCAGGGCCATCTCGCGCACCGCCTCGTCGTCGCGGGGCAGACCGGTGGAGCCGATGGCGGCGAACACCCGGCTCGTGCGCTGGGCGTAGGCCTCGCGCCCGGCCGAGGGCCGGCGCAGCAGCATGGGATACATGCGTAGGGCGGGCTGGCCGGCCCTACGGCTGCCGGTGGTGGACATGATGGAGACCAGCGAGCGCACGCATTCGGGGTGGCGGGCGGCCATGGTCTGGGCGATCATCCCGCCCATCGAGGCGCCGATGACGTGGGCCGGGCCGAGCTCGAGCGCCCCCAGCAGCCCGACGGCGTCCTGAGCCATGTCGGCGAGTGAGTAGTGCGCCGCCCCTCGGCTGCGCCGGATGAGCTGGCCCACCGAGGGCGGTGCCCCGTCGACGTGGGTGGAGCGCCCGATGTCGCGGTTGTCAAAGCGCACCACGTACAGGCCCCGGGCGGCCAGGTCCTCACAGAACGCCTCCGGCCAGGCGATCATCTGGGTGGCCAGGCCCATCACCAGCAGCGCCGGGGGGTCAGCGGGATCGCCGAAGGGCTCACAGCACAGGGCGATTCCCCGCCCCACGTCTACCATCTGCTCGGTCATTTCGCCGGACCTCAGGCGCCGGGAGCGTTGCTCTGGGCCCAGGAGACGATGTTGGCTCCCCCGGTGATCATCTTGCCGTCGGGCAGCCCCAGGACCGGCAGCTTCTCCTGCCCGCTCATCTCCTTGAGCTCGGGGCGCTTGCCCTTGGTAAAGAGACCCATCGGGCGGTTCTTGTCAAACACCACCGTCTCGTACTGGTGGCCGGCGCCGTCGAGCGCCTCGTGGGTCTTGCGGCAAGGGTGGAACTTGGGTCCTCCCCGATCGAGTTCACAGACATACAGCGTCAGCTGGTCGGGCATGGGGTCTCCTGACGGACGACAAAGGATGCCCGAGCATACCCAGCCCTTCCCAGGCCGGCTTCGCTCTGCGCGGCGGGGGGCACGGGCCCCGGCCACCGCAACCTGGGCCGGTCGCTTGTGTTCGAGGCAGTGACAGAAGTTAATACCGGGAGGTCGCTGATGAGCACGCGTCGGGGTTGGGAGCTGGTGGCCATCACCGCCGCCATGGCCATGGGCACGCTCGGGGGCTCGGTGGCCGCCGCGTCGGCGGTGCCCAGCGCCGGCATTCACAACATCAGCCACGTGGTGGTGATCATGCAGGAGAACCGATCCTTTGATCACTATTTTGGGACCTACCCGGGCGCCAACGGCATCCCCGGCGGCGTCTGCGTGCCCGATCCCCTGCACGGGGGATGCGTGGCGCCCTTCCACGACGCCAACGATCTCAACTACGGAGGACCGCACGGCGCCTCCAACTCTGCCGCCGACATCCACGGCGGCCGCATGGATGGCTTCGTCGCCCAGGCCGAATCCGGCTCGAAGTGCTCGGGCACCAGCCCAGGCTGCAGTCCGTGCACGGGACAGAGCAGCGGCCCGTGCGTCGACGCCATGGGCTACCACGACGCCCGCGAGATTCCCAACTACTGGAACTACGCCCAGAACTTCGTGCTCCAGGACAACATGTACGAGCCCAACGCGTCCTGGAGCTGGCCCGAGCACCTCTATCAGCTCTCGGGCTGGTCGGCGTCGTGTACTGACTACACAGCCGCGTCGACGTGCTCGAGCAACGTCAACGGACCGCCGCCGCCAAGCGCCCAGAACCCCACGCCCCAGACGCTGCCCTGGACGGACATCACCTACCTGCTCGACCACGCCAAACCTGCGGTGAGCTGGGGCTACTACGTCTTCAAGGGCACCGAGCCCGACTGCGCGTCTGACAGCTCGATGGCCTGCGCCCCGGTCGCCCAGGGACCGACCACCCCCGGCATCTGGAACCCCCTCCCGCTGATGGCCGACGTTGCCCAGGATCATCAGGGCGCCAAGGTGCAATCGCTCACCAACTTCTACCAGGCCGTCCATCAACCGACCAGCTGCGCGCTGCCCAGCGTCTCGTGGATCGACCCCAACGGCCGGGTCTCAGAGCACCCCACGGCACTGGTCTCGAACGGGCAGGCCTACACGACCACGCTGATCAACTCGATCATGGGAAGCCCGTGCTGGAAGAGCACGGCGATCTTTCTCTCCTGGGATGACTGGGGCGGGTTCTACGACCACGTCGCGCCGACGGTCGTCGACGGCGAGGGCTACGGCATGCGGGTCCCGGGGATGGTCATCAGCCCGTACGCCAAGGCCGGCGTGGTCGACCACCAGCAGCTCAGCCATGACGCCTACCTGAAGTTCATCGAGGACGACTTCCTGAGCGGCCAGCGACTAGATCCGAGCACCGACGGGCGCCCCGATCCCCGCCCCAACGTGCGCGAGAGCTACCCGGGCCTCGGCAACCTGCTGAGCGACTTCGACTTCAACCAGAGCCCGCGGCCCCCGCTGCTGCTGGCGCCCCATCCCGCTCCCGGGCCGGCGTCTGACCCGCCCGGATACGTGCCCCCGTCGTCGCCATCGTCGTCGCCGTCGCCGTCGCCGCCGCCGCCGGGGCCCCAGGCGCCTGCACCGAGTCCCGGCATCCCTCAAGGACAGCCGCCGCCGGCGCAGTTTGCTCTCGTCGCTTCGGCGTTTCGCCGTGAGAGCCTGCGCCACTACCGCAACCGCGTGGAGATCGTCCTCGGCTGCAGCGAGGCCTGCTCGCTGTTCGTCCACGGCCATCTGAGCCTCACCCGCCACCATCATCATCTCCGGCTGCGCTCCCAGCGCCTGGACCTGACCGCTCACCACTCGGTGGGGATCTTCCTGTCCTTCACGCGCGCCAACCTGAGACGGCTGCGCCAAGCCCTGCGCCGCCACCGCCGCGTCACCGTCAGCATCGCCGTGCAGGCGACGCCCTCCGCAACCGGCGGTGTCGCGCCCGCCACGGTGCGCACCTACACCACGCGCATCGTCCTGCGCCGCTGATCCGTACCGGCAGGGGCGCGGCGGCTCTCCGAAGAGAGCTAGAGCGAAACGTGCTAGGCAGCCGTGCGGTCGGTAGCGACGGCGGCTGACGTGGCTCATGAACACCATGACGGTGGATGAGTCACAGTAGATCTCACCCCGGCCGAAGTGGGCGTGGACGACGTCGCGCCCGCCCCCGGTGTGGACGTAGTTGGTGCCGTGGCTCGTGTAGATGAAGTCGTTGCCGGGCCCGGCGAAGATGTGATCCACCTGGGTGGTGGGTTGACAGCAGGGCTTGTAGTCCCCCCCAGGGGTAGGCGTCACATGGGGGCAATTGTAGGGCGCTCGCCGCTTGCCGCTTCACTGGCTGGACCATCGGCCGAGGCGCTGGCCGACTTGGCTCGGCGCCTGGGTGGTTGGCACTCAAAGGACCTACGCCGCCTGGCCGTTGGCGGTCAGGGAGACCTCGATGTTGCCGCGGGTGGCCTGAGAGTACGGGCAAACTGCGTGGGCACTGCGCACGAGCGCAACGGCCTGCTCGGCGTCCAGGGCGGGCACGGTGACCTCGAGCTCGACGGCAAGCTTGAAGCCCCGCTCCTCGGTGGGCAGCAGCATCACCCGGGAGTCCACTGCCGCGTTGTCCACATCGAGCTTGTCGCGGCGCGCCACGACCGCCATGGCACCCTCGAAGCAGGCGGCATAGCCGACGGCGAAGAGCTGCTCGGGATTGGTCCCGCCGCCCTGTCCACCCATCTCGGTCGGCAGACGCAGGTCGACCTCCAGGGCCCCGTCGGTGGAGCTCCCGTGACCCTGGTCGCGGCCTCCGGTGACGTGGGCCTGGGCGGTGTAAAGGACGCGGGGCATCAGCTGGCCTCTCTCTCAACCGGTGGGGGGACCGCCAGCTTACGCCGGGCGGCCCACACGCCGCCCTCCGCCGCCGAGCGGGATGCTTGCACGATGGAGAGACGACGATGAGCGTCCTGGAGGCGTTGGCGATCCTGGCGGCGGGGGTGGCGGCGGGCGCGATCAACACGGTGGTGGGTAGCGGGACCCTGATCACCTTCCCGGTCCTGCTGGCGTTCGGCTACGCGCCGGTCATCGCCAACGTGTCCAACACCGTCGGGCTGGTTCCCGGCTCGGTGTCGGGGGCGGTGGGCTACCGCAGTGAGCTCGCCGGCCAGCGCGTGCGCATGGTGCGCCTGGGGGTGGCCTCGGTGGCGGGCGGGGCCACGGGAGCGGTGGCGCTGCTCGTCCTGCCTGCGTCGGCCTTCCGGGCCATCGTCCCCGTCTTCATCGTCATTGCCCTGGTGGCGATTCTTGCCCAGCCCCGCCTGTCCCGACGCCGGGGGCCGAGGTCGCACCGCTCGGCGATCGTCGGAGACGGCGGCCCGTTCGCCGTGGCCGCCGTCTACTCGAGCGGCGTCTACGGTGGATACTTTGGTGCCGCCCAGGGCATCCTTCTGCTCGCCATCCTCGGTCTCGCGCTGCCCGACGACCTTCAGCGCTCCAATGCCCTGAAGATCGTCCTGGCTCTGCTCGTCAACCTCGTCTCCGGGCTGATCTTCGTCGCCGTCGCCGACGTCGCCTGGCGCCCGGCGCTGCTAATCGCCGCTGGCTCGCTCGCCGGCGGCGTGATCGGGGCGCGCTACGGTCGGCGCCTACCGGCGGGGGCGCTGCGGGCGGTGATCGTCGTGGTCGGGCTGGCCGCCATCGTGCGCCTGGCGGCCTGAGCGTCAACGTCCGGCGGCGGCGAGCACGTCGGCCAAGGCCGCGTCCACCGCGGCCAGCGTGTCGGCGCTGAGGGTGACCCCCGAGGCCGCCGCGTTGTCTCGCACCTGCTCGGGACGCGACGCCCCGATGATCGCGCAGGCCACGGTGCCCTGGCGCAGGATCCACGCCAGGGCGAGCTGGGGCATGCTCAGGCCCGCCTCACGGGCGACCGGGATGAGCCGCTGGACGCCGTCCAGGACTGGATCGGTGAAGAAGCCCTTGATGAAGCCCCCCATCTCCTCGCTGGCGCCGCGCGAGTCCGGTGGCGGGGGCTGGCCGGGAAGGTACTTGCCGGTGAGCACGCCCTGGGCCAGCGGCGACCACACGATCTGGGAGATGGCGTGGGCCTCGCACTCGGCGATGACGCCGTCCTCGGGCGCACGCCACAGCATCGAGTACTGCGGCTGGCTGGACACCCACTTGCTGACGTTGGGCAGCGCCAGCGAGGCGCGGATCTGATCGACCGACCACTCGCTGAAGCCGATGTGTCGGGCCTTGCCCGCCGCGACCACTTCGGTGAGGGCCGCCATCGTCTCCTCAAGCGGCGTGGACTCGTCGTAGCGATGGCACTGATAGAGGTCGACGTAGTCGGTCTGGAGGCGCGCCAGGGACGCGTCTATCTGCTTGTGGATCTGCTCACTCGACAAACCGCGATCGGCGTCTGACATCGGGAAGTACACCTTGGTGGCCAGCACGTAGGAGTCGCGCGGGTAGGCGCCGAGGATCTCCCCCCACGCCAGTTCGGAGGCCCCGCCGCCGTAGACGTTAGCGGTGTCAAAGAAGTTGATGCCCGCGTCGATCGCCGCCCGTGTGCACGCCTCGGTCTGCTCCCGCCCCACCCCGCCCGAGTAGGTCAGCCAGGACCCCAGGGAGATCTCTGAGACCTCCAGTCCGCTGTCGCCCAGGGGTCGGTAGCGCATGGCCGGAGTTCTATCGCGTCGGGCGCGGGTACGGCACGGAGGCGGTCTCAGCCCACCTTGACCCGGCGGCGCAGAACGGTGTGTCCCGCGTGGCTCACGAGCAGGGTGTAGCGCCCCGCGGGCAGGTGGCGGCCGAGATCGTGGTCCAGGACCAGGCGGTGGCGGGCGGATGTCAAGAGGGCCACGTGGCCCCGGGCGATGACCTGATGGCCGCGGCGCAGCTGAATGGTGAGGTCGGTGAGGGAGCCTCGCGTGGTGTACATGACGCCGAGCAGGCCGTGCAGCCGGTGACGGCGCCCGTAGAAGCGCACCACCAGGTGGCGGGTGCCCCGCTGCGCTCCAGCTTCCGGGCCGCCGGTTCCCGGGGCGCCGGGCGGCGGGGCTTGGAGCACGGCCTGGGCGGGCGCCGCGGTCGAGCGGCCCGCCTCGCTCTGTCTGAGGTCCTTGGCCGCGGCCAGCGTGGGCGGCTCGGGAAACGAAAGACGGCGGTGTCGAGGAAGTCGGCGACGGTGGCGGCGTTGGCGTCGCGGTAGGTCAGGGCAGGCAGGTTCCACTTGGTCTCGATGGTGGCCAGGATCGAGGTGTGGCCGTGGACCACGTTGGTCACGGCGTTGGGTCGGGCGTAGGCGGAGACCACCACGGCGGGGACGCGGGGCCCGTAGACGTCATAGTCCCCGGGCGGGTCGTGGGGGCCCAGGCGCGGGGCGATGTTGTCGGGCGCGATCGCCGCCGGTGGGGGGACGTGGTCGTAGTAGCCGCCATGCTCGTCATAGAGGTAGACGAGCAGCGTGTGCCGCCACGCCGGGGAGGCGAGCACGGCGCCGACCACGCTCTTGACGAACGTCTCTCCGAGGGTGATGTTCCCCGGGCCCTCCTCGCTGCCGCTCTGGGTGCTGATCTGCTCCCTGGGCCCGGAGGCGACGGGGGCGCAACCGCGCCCAGGACGTTGCCTCCCACCACCCCGGGGGCCCCGATGTCTGAGTCGACGAAGCTCACCGCCGGCAGCGTGCCGGCGGCGCAGTCGGCGTGAAACTGGGCCACCGGCACATGGTTGGCCGGGTGACGGGTGACGATCGACTCGATCACCCCGGTGGCGGGAACGTCTGTGAAGTAGTCACGCCAGGAGATCGAGTGCGCATCCAGGCGGTCGAAGATGGTGCCGTTGGGCGGGTTCTGACCGATGCTCGAGGTATCGGTGCTGATCAGCCCGAAGGCCGTCCCCGCCAGAAGGAAGCGGCGGTTGGGATAGGTCTGACACGGCGCCGAGCAGAACCAGCGGTTGGCCAGCGTGAACGTCTTTGCCAGCGAGTAGTAGAAGGGCAGGTCCTCCTCGTCCCAGTAAGAGCATGGAGGTGGGCGCGACCGAGGCAAAGCCGTCCATGCGCCCGCCGTTTACCTCACGATGGGTGCCCGACCACGACTGCGAAGGTCCGCCCGACTGACACAGCGACGGCGCCCGCTGGGCGGCGATGTAGCCGCCCTCGACGGGATTTGCGTTCACCGGGTGCCCGGCGCCGTCAAAGGAGAAGCCGTCGGCCGCGGGCTGGCCTCGGTGCCCGAGCATGCCGAAGTAGTTGTCAAAGGAGTGGTTCTCCATCATCACCACCACCAGGTGGTCAAAGGCAGCGCCGCGGTGGGCTCTCCCGCCGGACGGGTGGGGTCGGGCAGGGAGTCGGGGCAGCGCACCCCCGCAGCGGCGGCTCGCGCCAGCAGCGGCGAGGAGGGCAGCGCGGCCCCCGCCAGCAATCCGCCCCCTGCGCGCAGGACGGTGCGGCGCGTGAGCCGTCCTGGCCCGGTGGGCGGGTCGGCCTGCGCTGGGCGTGCCGTGGTTGTGGCTCCCCCATGGCGGTGAGCAAAGGCACGTCCGCGGGGCCTGTGGTTAGGTATGTGTGTCCATGCGCCGCCTGCTCTGTGCCAACGCCCTGCTCGCCGCGCTGATCGCCGCCCACATCGCCGATCACGTCACCCGCCAGCACGGTGCCCCCACCTCCCCCGCCCAGACCATCCCCGGTCTGCTGGGGGCGGTGATCGTCCTGGGCTCCCTGGCTATGACCGCGCGCCGCGACCCGCGGGCGCCGATCGTCGCCGCCGTAGTGGGCGCCCTCAGCGCCGCGGGCTTCGTCGCCGTCCATGTCCTTCCTCACTGGAGCGTGTTCAGCGACCCCTACGCCAGCCGCCATCTCGACGCCGCGTCCTGGACGAGCATGCTCGTCACCTTGTTCGCCGGCCTGCTGCTCAGCGCGGTGGCGCTGAGCGTGCGCTACCGTCGCTCCGGCGATGGACGCACAGCCCTGCACGCGCGCACCGGCGCCAGCTCGGCCTGACTGGGGGTCTCGGTTGGGGTCCCGGCCCAAGCCCGGGCTGGGGCTGGGCGTCGCCGGCGCTGGGCGGCGGCCATGCGGCTGACCGGCCGGGTGGCCGTGGTGACGGGAGGAGCCTCGGGCATCGGGCGGGCTCTGGGGCGGCGCTTTGCCCGCGAGGGGGCGCGGGGGGTGGTGCTCGCCGACCTCGACGGAGCCGGCGCCCAGGCCGTCGCCGACGAGATCGGCACGGGCGCCGTCGGCATAGGGTGTGACGTATCCGCGGACGAGCAGGTGGGAGAGCTCATCGCGCGCGCCGAGTCCGAGTATGGCCCCGTCGACCTGTTCTGCGCCAACGCCGGGATCGGTCACGGCACGGGCCTGGACACCCCCGATGAGCTCTGGGAGCGCACCCTCGACGTCAACCTGCGCGCCCACGTCATCGCCGCCAGACGGTTGGTCCCGGGGTGGCTGGAGCGCGGTGAGGGCTACTTTTTGTCGACCGCGTCGGCGGCGGGGCTGGTCACCCAGATTGGCGACGCCCCCTACGCGGTGAGCAAGCACGCCGCCGTCGCCTTTGCCGAATGGCTGGCCGTCACCTACGGCGCGCGTGGGGTTCGGGTGAGCTGCCTGTGTCCCATGGGCGTCAACACCGCCCTGCTCCAGGGTGGCCTGGAGGCGGCGGGGATGGAGGGCTTGGGCCCGCGAGTGGTGGCCGCCGCCGGCACCGTGCTTGAGCCCGAGGACGTGGCCGACGTCGTCGTCGACGCCCTGGAGCACGAGCGCTTCCTGGTTCTGCCCCACCCCGAGGTGCTCGAGTTCCTGCGCCGCAAGGCCCAGGACTACGACCGCTGGATCGCCGGCATGCAGCGCCTGCAGGCGCGTCTGCTGGCCTGACCCTCGCTTCCCCCGGCGGGGCCTGCCGGTCAGCCCAGCACGAGCTCGGCAGCGGTGGCGATGGTGGCCCGGTCACCGGAGACGAGCAGGGTGGTGACGATCGACTCGCGCCAGCGCTCCAGGTCGTGGCGGATCTTGGCCGCCGGGCCGATCAGGGAGAGCTGCTCGATGAGCTCGGTGGGGATCTTGGCGGCGGCCTCCTGCTTGTGGCCGGCCAGGTAGAGGTCCTGAACCTCGCCCACCATGGCCTCATAGCCCATGCGGATGGGGACGTTGGCGTGGAAGTTCGCCCCCCGCGCGCCCATCCCGCCGAAGTACAGCGCGTAGAAGGGGCGCAGGGTGTCGGCCGCCGCCTCGACGTTGTCGGCGACGATCAGCGGCACGGTGGCGGCCACCTCGAAGTCCTCCCGGCTGCGCCGCGCGCCGGGGCGGGCGAAGCCCTCTTCGAGGGCATCGAGGAAGAGATCCTGATGGGTGGGGGAGAAGAGCATGGCCAGCCAACCGTCACACAGCTCGGCGCACAGCGCGATGTTCTTGGGCCCCTCGGCACCGAGGTATATGGGGATGTCCTCGCGCAGCGGGTGGATGGAGGACTTCAGCGGCTTGGCCAGCCCCGTCCCGTCGGGCACGGGCAAGGGGTAGTGCGGTCCGTCGTTGGAGACGGGTCCCCCCCGGGCCCAGATGTCGCGCAGGATGGCGATGTACTCGCGGGTGCGCGCCAGCGGCCGGGCGAAGGGCATCCCGTACCAGCCCTCGACCACCTGGGGCCCGGAGACCCCGAGGCCGAGGATGAAGCGCCCCCCGCACAGGTGGTCGAGGGTCATCGCCGCCATAGCGGTGGCGGCAGGCTGGCGGGCCGACATCTGCACGATGGCGGTGCCCAGCTTCAGCCGCGTGGTGGAGGCTCCCCACCACGCCAGCGGGGTCAGGCAGTCCGAGCCGTAGGCCTCTGCCGTCCAGATCGAGTCCAGGCCCAGGGCCTCGGCGTCGGCGATCGTCTCGGCGATGTCGGCAGGCGGGCCCCCGGCCCAGTAGCCGGTGTTCAGGCCGAGCTTGAGGGTTCGGGTCACGAGGCCGCGAGGAGGGCTGGAGTCAGTCGAGAGCCCATGAGGCCGAGGTGGTCATCGGCGGATGCTAAGGGGTGGCGCTCCGTCAGGGCGTCGGCGGCTCAGAGACGAGCATGGCCACGATCGTGCTGAGCTCGCGACGCAGGCGGGGGAGGTGCTCGGGGCCGTGGTCGTGGATGGTGGCGTGCATGAGCTCGACCAGGGCCCCGACTATTGCCAATGCGCGCCTGGGTGGCAGGACCGGGACGTCGACACCGAGCGCTCGGGTCTGGCGGTTGAGCTCGACGATGGCCTGGGCGATGCGGCGGTGCATCTCCAGTCGGCGGCTGATCGCGGTCGGACCGCCCGCGCCGACCTCGACAACGAGCATGCGGGCGAGGGCCGGCCTACGGGCGAGTGAGTCCAGCAGCGCGACCACGTAGGCATCGGCCCTCTGCATGACATCGTCGACGGGCTCAAAGGCGCCGAGCAGGGGGGTGATGATCTCCTCGGCGGTGTACTCAAAGGCGGCGAGGAAGCACGCGTCCTTGGTCTCGAAGTGCTCGTAGAAGGTCCTTCGCGCCACCCGGGCGCGCTCGACGACGTGGGTGATGGTGACGGCGCGATAGCCGTGGCGGGCGCTCACCTCCACCATCGCCTCGAGCAGCCTGGTGCGCTGCGATGCGCGTACCGTCTCGCGGCTGAGGCGGTGGCGGCCTCGGGGCAGCGTGTGGGGGACTTCGCTTGCCTCCGAGGCCATTCCCCCAAGCTACCCGCCACGCTGAGGAACTTGACTGTTCCTCACGTGTCTGATTGCATGCTTGCGTGGCCGATCACCGCCAGCCCGACGGCCTGAGCCGCCGGTCGCTTCTCACCCGAGCCATGGCCACCGGGGCGGCGCTGAGCGTGCCGGCCTGGGCGCTGCCGGGTCAAGCCAGCGCCGCAGCCGCCCCGGCGCAGGCGTTCAGGACGTCGCTGTCGGTGAGCCCCTTCACCGAGACCGTCCTCAAGAGCCTGACCCTCACCGACGGGGCGCCGGCGGCCCACACCGTGGCGGAGGTCCAGCAGCTGTTCAACCGCCACGGGGCCACCGAGGTCTATCAGCGCATCGCCACCCGCAGGCTCGCCCCTCAGGGCGACGCCGAGCACGGATGGGCCCGGGGCCTGGAGCGCGCCCGCCTGGCCCGGGACCTGGGGATGCCCTTCAACCCCGAGATCGGACTCTTTGCCTCTTACGGCGACGGCGCCACCTACCAGGAGCCCCCCGACTTCACCGACTATCCGAGCATCAGGCTGCCCGGTCCCTGGACGTCGTTGACCCTGGATCAGATGCTCGGCCCGTTGCGCGAGTACGCCGCGCTCGTCGCCCGCCAGATCTTGGCGACCGGAGTGACCGTCAACTACTGGGACCTCGGCAACGAGGTCGAGAACGGCATTTCCGGCGTCGCCGTCCGGCCCCTTTTCCCCGACAACTCCTACCAGGCGCCCAACGCGGTGGACCCGTTGATCGGAACCATGAGCGTGCCCAGCCTGGTGGCCATGCCCGAGGATCAGCGCATCGCCTTCTGTCAGGCCCACCTGTGGCCCTACGTGGGTCGTCTGCTCGGCGCCGCGGCCGAGGGCATCCGCTCGGTCGACCCGTTGGCGCGCTTCAGCACCCACATCTCTCATTTCGGGCACCGCACCCCCGCTGTCCAGATCGCCTTCTGGGAGGCGGCCAAGGCCGTCGGCTACCTACCCGACCAGCTCGGCACCTCCTACTACCCGACCGACGGCAAGACCACGTTTGGGGCCGTGGACATGTTCGCGTTCTTGAAGGACACCGCCACCGCACTGGGGACGAGGTTTGACCGCCAGATGTTCATCGCCGAGTACGGCTATCCGTCGAGCCTGATGCAGCCGCCCTATCCGTTCAATGACCCCGTTCCCGGTTACCAGCAGACCGAGGCCGGCCAGCGCGACTTCCTCCACGACCTCGTCGCCTGGGGCACGAGCTCCGGTCGCCTGGCGGGCATCAGGCCGTGGGCGGCTGACTACGCGTCGTCTTCGGGCTGGCAGCCCATGAGCTGGTTCGATCCGTCGGGCCAGGCGGCGACCACCAAGCCCGTGCTGGGCGTCATCGAGCGCATCGTGGCCGCCAGCTCCCCTGGCGCGCCGGCCTCGGCGGCGCACGGCCGGCTGATCGCCGGCCTGCACCGCGGCCATCGCCACGAGCTGCTCCTGCGCGTCCACACCACCACGGGAACCCTCACCAATTTGAATATCGAGCTGCGCCGCGGGCGCCACCTGGTGGGCAGGGCCCAGGTGGCCAGCGTCGGAACCGCTGCCCACGACGTTGTCCTCAGGCCCCACCGGGGCCACATCCGGCCTGGCTCCTACACGTTGACCGTGGCCCAGACTGGCCATGCCCTGCTACGCCGAGCGGTCAGGGTCAGGTAGGCCCGGCGGGCTTGCCCGTGGGGGCCACGACGAGCCCGCCGGTGAAGCTGAGTCGGCCATTGCGATCAGCCCGACGTACGGGTCGGCGCTGGATCCTCGCCCACACGGTCCAGGTAGGCGGCCAGGTAGCGGGCGGCGATCTTGTTGCCCTGATCCCAGGTTGGCTCATCTGACACCGTCGAGCGAAATCCCTCGTTGCCGATGAGCTCGGCCGTCAGGTAGCTCGGCTTTCCTCCCGTTAGCAGCTTGGCCCGGATGACGGGGCGCAACGGCCTGGAGGTGACATCAGCACCCGCGGCGCCGGCGATCTGCTCGGCAGCCACATCGGCCTGCTGGGCGGCGAGCCCTCCGTGCTTGATCGGAAAGGACGCGATATCTCCGGCGGAGTAGACGTCCTCGGTCCCGCGCACGCGGCAGTACTCGTCGATCGGCGCGAAGCCGTCCTCCTGGGGGAGTCCCGGAACCGAGCGACCTTCGAGGTGGGGAAGCGTGACGATGCGATCGACGTGGAGGACCTCGCCGTCGGGGCGTGCGTGATCGACGACGACCTCGCCCTTGTGCACGCTCGGGTTGGCCGACGTGTGCACATTGATGCGGGCCTGGGCCAGCAGGGAGCTGACGTGTTCGCTGGCGACATCGCCGAATACCGCGAGGGGGCGAGTCTCCGGCGTGACGAAGTGAATCTGGACCTCGCCGACATCCATGCTGTAGGCGCGTTCTGCGGCCATCAGCGCCAGCTCATAAAGGGGCAGGGGCCAGGTGGGTCCGGCTGGGAGGACGAAGGCCAAGTGGTGGATGTAGCCCTCCTCGAGGTCCTGCACCAGCCCGTGCAGCACCTCATCGGCTGCACCGGCATCAAAGACGGTCACAGTCGGCGAAGTCTGACCACGTCTTGGCCCCGAGGGCCAGCACCAGATAGTCGTAGAGGATCGAGGCTCCCTCTTTGGTGGCGACGCTCTGGGCGGCCACGTCGACGCTACGCAGGCCGTCATGGGCCCACTCGGCGCCGCTCTCCTTGACCGCCGGAGCGATTGGATACCGGCCGCCACCGTGCCCGGCGAAGGGAGCCTCCACCGCCAGCGGCCGGTAGAAGAACTCCTCGTCGGGACAGAGCAGGGTCAGCAACCCGGTCGCCTGCCAGATCCTTTAGGGCCAGTAGAGTCTCCAGTCCGGCGACGCCGCCGCCGGCGATGAGGACTCGAGCCGGCTGTTGCTGCTGGAGGTCTGCGTTCATCACGGCTTTCCCAGGGTCTCGCTGCGGGCTCACGGGTACTCGATCATACGGTGAACCCTCCCGACCACCGGCCAATGCGCGAAGATTTGACCATGACCCAGGCGCGTGCATTGACGGCAGGCTTCGGCGGGGGGCTGCTCGTGGGCCGAGTGCTGACTCGCGAGCGGATGCAGTTCGTGGGACTGGCGGGCTCCTCGATTGCCGGACCCTCAGCGGCCGGCTGGGTCACCGATTTCTTGAACGCCGCCTACTACCGCCGGGCGAGGGAAGAGCGCGAGCTCGATGACCTGCGAGTCGCATGGGCGATCATCGCCACCTTCTGGCTGGGCACGGGTGGCCGGCGGCGGCTGCGCGCCTCCGATGGTCTGGCCTTCCACCGCGCCTTCGGCCGCGAGCGATTCCTGAAGCGGGGATCACCGCGCGGGGTGCTCACCCGCGAGCAGCTTCTGAGGGGTGCGAACCGGCTCCTGGGTGACTGGTTCACGGCGGCCTACGCCGACGATGCCCGGCGCGCGTGGGGCATCGCGTTCCCGACGATTGGGGCGCGCGAGGGCTACGAGCCCGAGCAGCTATGAGGCTGGCGCGCCTGGGGGCGCTGACCCCGGAGATCGCTCCCGCGACTGAGCAGACCTGGCACACCTACCCTCCGGTCCAGGTCGGCCGCCCTGAAGCGGTGATCTCCGCCCTGACTCACACCGAGACCTGGCCGGATTACGCCACCGAGACCGGCCGCTTCACGGCGCTGCGGCGATCTCCCCTGGCCGGGCAGACCTTTGAGATCGACGTGGCAGCGGGGACAGCTGCGGGCCGGCCGGTCTTTCAGAGGGGCTACGTGACCATCACCCGCCTGGTCACTCCCGAGGACCCAGACGCGGTGAAGGCCTACTTCTCAGAGCTCGAGGATGGTTTGGCTCGCTTCGGTCGAGATGAGCCGCGCGCGGTTCCCGAGGGCGGGGAGCCGCTGGTCGGCTTTGACCTGACCACCCACGAGGGCCACTTCATGGGCCGCGGCCACAACCGGCTGGTTCTCTACCGCTACGACGACCGGACCTGGGTGCGAGCGGCGGGAACCTGGGACCCCATGCCCTGGCACCTGGAGCAGGCCTATCGCCGTGCCGGTCGCGACGCCCAGCACGCCTTCTGGGGCCAGGGCGCCATCCAGAGTCAGAGCATGCTTCATCAGATCGCCCTAGCGACGGCGACGTGAGCGACGCATCGATCGTCATCGGCTCGGGCCCTAACGGCCTGGCGGCGGCCATCACCCTCGCGCAAGCCGGGGAGCAGGTACGGGTGCTCGAAGCCGCTTCTCGGGCCGGTGGGGCGGTGGCCACCGAGGAGCTCACCATTCCGGGGTTTCGTCACGACACCTACTCCTCGGTCTACCCCGCCGGGGCGGCCTCGCCGGTGTTCGAGCGCATGCCCCTTCACCGCCACGGGCTGCGCTGGGTGCACCCGCACGCGTGCTATGCCCATCCGCTCCCCGACGGGCAAGGCGCGGCCCTGTATCGCGATCTCGATGCCACCGCGCACAGCCTGGACCGGGTGGCCCCGGGTCAGGGCGAGCACTGGCGCGCGTTTGCGGCTCCCTACGTCGAGCACTTCGACGCCTTTCGCCACACCATGCTCTCCGGCTTTCCACCGCTCCTGGGGGCGGCTCGGCTCGCCGCTGCGCTGCGACCGCACGGCATGCTCGAGCTCGCGCGCCTGGTGCTGATGCCCGCCCGGGCGCTAGGGGAGGAGCTGTTCAGCGATTCGGGGGCCCGGGCGTGGCTGTTGGGCTCGGCCATGCACAGCGACGTGCCGCCGTCGGGGTCGGGCAGCGCCATCGCCGCCGCCTACCTCAACATCATGGGCCACGGTACGGGCTGGCCGAGTCCGAAGGGAGGAGCGGGTCGGCTGGCCGAGGCGCTCGTCTCCTACCTGCACAGCCTGGGCGGCGTGGTGCAGACCGACGCCGAGGTCGTCGACGTCGTTGTCCGTCGGGGCCGCGTAGTCGGCGTGGTCCTGGCCGGTGGCGAGCGCCTGCCTGCGCGCACGGTGATCGCCGATGTCATGCCCGGAGCCCTGGTCCGGCTGGCTGGCGACCATCTGCCGGCCGATTACGCGCGGGCGCTGGGTCGTTACCGCCTGGGGCCGGCCACCCTCAAGGTCGACTGGGCGCTGGACGGCCCGATTCCCTGGGATATGCCCGAAGCACGAGGGGCGGGTACGGTGCACGTGGGGGGTACGGCGACAGAGGTGCTGCAGACGACGTCCATGACCGCCGGCCTGCCCGAGCGGCCCTTCATGCTCCTGGGCCAGCAGTCCATCGCCGATCCCACTCGGGCCCCGGCGGGCAAGCACACCGCCTGGGCCTATACCCACGGACCCCAGACGGTCGACTGGGGTGCCGAGAGCGAGCGCCACGTGCAGCGCATGGAGGCTCAGGTCGAGCGCTTCGCCCCCGGCTTCAGGGACCGCATCCTCGCGCGCCACGTCCTCGGCCCCGCCGACCTCCAGCGTCGCAACGTCAACCTGGTGGGTGGCGATACCGGTGGCGGGAGCTTCACCCTCGATCAGGTGATCTTCCGGCCCACCCCGTCCCTGGTTCCCTACCGCACCCCGGTGGGCGGGTTGTACCTGGGTAGCGCGGCGACGTTTCCCGGGGGTGCGGTCCACGGGGTCTCAGGGCGAGCGGCGGCGCGATTTGCCCTCATCGAAGGGCGGATGCGACGTCTGGGTCGGTTGGGGCGGGGGGGCTGAGGGTTGGCTCTGGACGACCTCGCGGGAATCAGGGATGCGTGACGACGGTCTTGGGCCTGCCCTTGCGACATCCCGCCACGTGTCGTGTGCTCGTGCGCCGCGTGCCGTGGTGCGAGACGGTCACGATGCGGATCGTCGCCATCGGCGCTCGGGCCGATGCCACCACCTTGGTAAGACGTCTGCCGGTTCGGTGCAGCACGCGGTGCCCGTCGACGAAGACCTCCACGCGCATGACACGGTCGCCGCGCTCGGCGTGCAGCACGAAGCGCAGCTTGCCCGGACCGACGCAGGCAGAGGTCACCGACGTCGCGGGAGCCATCGCTGCGAGCTGTCCGGAGCCGGGGGCGCAGGAGGCGGTCGTGTAGCAGGCCAGCGGGCCTTCGCCGTTGAGCTCCATTGCCTGTGAGCTCTCCAGCGCGGTCACGGTGCCTGCGGCGTCGGTGGGGAAGGTCGCCGGGTTGACTCCGGGCATGAACCGCTGGATGCACGGGTTCAGTCCGATCCGGGAGGGAACAGCCGGGCCCCCATGATCCAGAGCATCGACCAGCAGCGCCCAGGTGACAGGGTCATAGCTGCCGACGCCGAGGTGCTCGACGACGTCGTTCGGGCACACGTCCTGTACCGCCACGTTGGTGATCTGACCGCCGCCGCCGCGTAGCGACGAGGTGCCGTTGTCGTTCTGGTTGGGCTGGACCTCCTCGTCGAAGCGCGAGTAGACCTCGGTGTAAGAGATCCCGGGAAAGGTCTCCTGGTAGCTGTTGAGGGCGGCGATGAAGTGGGAGGTTGTGGCCGCCTGCCAGTCTGAGGGCTGACACGGCTTGCGGATCCCGCAGGCGGCGTTGGCCACGATCGACCCGTGATTGGGCCCCGCGGCCCCCACGACGTCGTCGACCATCGCCCGAGTGTCGGGCCAGAAGCGCAGCGCCCACCGCGGTACCTCCCCGCCCTGGCTGTGACCGTAAATGGCGATCCGGCGTCCCGCTCGCGCATGCATGGTGCGGATCGCGTTGACGACGTACTCGCCGTTTATCTGCATGTCGTCGTTGCCGGAGTCGGGAAATGACACTCCGCACCACGGGATACCGCGCTGGGTAAGCGCCGGTTCGTAGTTCCAGGAGAACTCCTGATAAGCGGTCACACCCGTCCCCGGCACAAGCAGCACGGGCGCCCGCACCGCGTGGTCGATCCCGGGCGAGCACTGAAGCGAGGCGGCGAGCTGCTTGGCCGGCACGTCGAGCGCGGGCCCGGGCCTGTCCACCGCGGCAAACGGGCGGGCCGCGGCAGTTGGGGCGAGGACCCCCAGGGCGAGGATCGATGCCAGAACGAAACGGCGCACGGGTGAGACGCTACCAGCGCTGGGCGGGGTTCTCGCCGGTTCGGAGCAGATGACTAAAGCCCGAAAGTAAGCTCCAGCGCCTCGTCGACGGCTCGTTGCTCTTGAGAGGCGAGCCGACCCATCTGCTCGCCGAAGCGGCGCAGGTCGATGGCACGAATTTGCTCGACAAGCACGCGAGTGGCGTCGCCGGCGATGTGCAGTTCGGGGCGAAACGTCACGGGCGCGGAGCCGCGCGATGTCGGGGCGATGAGCACCATATGAGTGGTTCGAGAAGGTGCTCGACGACCGCCGCGCGCTGCGCGCCAAGGTCTCGCACGCCAAGCCGAAGACCGTGAGCGCCGGGCGCTATCGCGCCATCGCGCGCCATGAGCTTGAAGTCTCTGTCCCGGAGTTCTGGGAATGCATCCGCTCGGGCACCCCGGTGAAACGGGCCGTCGAGGTCGAGGAAGTGACCTACAAGCACCCCGCCTGGGTCGTCAACGTCCTCGCCGGTCAAATGCGCATGAGCGGCGAGGACATCACCCTGCTCGGTCGCGAGCACGCCGAGCACCTTGTACGCCAGCACTGGCAGCAGCGCTTGGCGCGAGGTCATCCCTAGGCACTCTTTGCGCTCCGCGAGCCCAAGGGGCGTTGGACGCGTAGTCAGATGGGTCGACACGTTGCCCCACGGGGCGGGCGCTCGGAGGCTTGGCGGCGAGTAGTCTGCCCTGATGGTGATCCTCCCCAGCGAGGAAGACGACTCTGACGCCGACAAGCCGCACGGCACCGCGTCCCAGGTACCGCCAGTCAACGCGCTGCTCCGCGCGGTCCTGGAGGCATTAGCTGACGGAGAGGCCCGGGACATGTCCGAGGTCGTCGGCCTGGTCTCTGACTTGATGGGACTCGATGCCAACAGCCGAAGTGTCCGTAATCTATCGGGACCCACGGTGCTTGGGACCCGTGTCGGGTGGGCTCGCACGAGGCTCGTCAAGGCTGGGCTCGTCGAGCAGCCTCGGGTTTCGGTGGTCGCAATTACGGAGGCTGGTCGGAGCCTCCTCGCTACTGTCGATGAGCCTGTAGACCACGACTTCTTACGTCGCACGTATCCCGGATATGCGAACTGGGTCGGCGATATGGGCGGCGACCTTCCGGAAGAACATCGCGAACGAGGACAAGCAACCGTCTGGATGGTGCGTGCTGGGCGGGACGGGGTATATGCGCCGATCTTCCTGGAGCGCTCCGCGGTCATTGTGGGGTGGGGCATCACGGGCGATGTCAGCGGACTCTCCACGGAGACGCTCGTGGGTGTCGTCGCGAGGTGCTTCCCGGAGGCCAAGAAGAACCAGCGTGGGCAGGCGGTGAACACGCTGTATCGCTTCGCGAACACGATCGAGGACGGGGACCTCGTTGTCACGCCTGAGCCGGCGAGTCGGACCATGTTGCTCGGCTGGGCGGCTGGGCCCTATGAGTTTCTCGCGGAGCCGGTTGCTCGTGATTATCAGCACGTTCGTGGCGTAGCCTGGTTCGCGCGAGTGGGACGCGACGAGCTTTCCTATGGTGCGCAGAACAGCCTTGGGGCAGCGATGACGCTCACTCGCCCGAGCCATGACGCAGAGCTCCTTCGCCTCGCCGACGCGCACGAAAGCGACACGCCCCCCGCCCCACTGGTTCAGCTTGTCGGTCGCAGTGCTCCTCGCGACATCCCCGCTCAGAGAGTGGCGATTCCCGCGAATGCAACGGTAGCCCGGCGGGCGGCGCTGGCGGAGTTTCAGACAGTGCCTCGCCGCATGGTGCAGCTCTTAGACGAGCTCGACAACGGACAGCTCGCACTCCCGGACTTCCAGAGGAGCTTTGTGTGGGCGCCCGACGCGACGCGGGAGCTCTTGGTCTCCATGATTCGATCCTTCCCCGCCGGTGCTCTGCTCTTCCTTCAGGGAGGTGCAATGACGTTCAAAGCGCGAGCCGCGGAAGGGGCGCCCGCCCCCCAGATCCAACCTTCACACCTCGTACTCGACGGACAGCAGCGGTTGACCTCGCTCTACCAGGCAATTTTCGGGGTAGGACAGTCGCGGTTCTTTCTGGACATCGGCGCCCTGATCTCCGGCGGGGAAATAAATGACGCTGTCCGCGTTTTCAGCACCGAGCGCGCCACCCCCTTCGCGAGCCTCGAGGCCCAGGCGAGCTCGCTGATGATGCCCCTCGCAGCCGTCCGCGACTCCGGCGCGGGTCGCTGGCGCGACCAGGTCGTTGACGTTCGTGACGACGAGGACCCATCGCTGGTACGAGACCTTCTTCGAGGCATCGAGCAGGCGTACATCGATCCGCTCGTCCAGTACTCCTTTCCGGTCACGGTCCTTCCGCAGAGCACCGAGATCGAGGCGGTCTGCACGATCTTTGAGACTCTCAACCGCACTGGAAAGGCGCTGACGCCCTTCGAGCTGATCAGCGCTCGGGCCTTCGCCGGCGGCCACAGCCTCTACGACTACTGGTCTGTGGCACGTGAACGCTACCCCGTGCTGTCGGACTTCGGGCTCGAGCCCTACTACCTGCTCCAAGTCATCGCCCTGCGGCTGGGTAGCTCCTGCAAGCGCAGCTCGATATTGAGTTTGCCCCCGGACGAGATCGCCCGCTACTGGGACACGGCGGTCTCCGACATGGCCGCCGTTATCTCGCTGCTCCGGGATGAGTGTGGCGTCCTGGTCGGCAAGTGGCTTCCGTATAGACCCATGCTCATCCCGCTCGCGGCCGCCTGGCGGGAGGTCGCGGACACCGGGGGCCCAGCGCAAGGCGCGATGCGGGCTCATATGGATGAGGGTTTGTCAAGGGGGTAGCGGTGGTTCTTCCGGTGGTCGGGTCTGCGGGTCGGCATGTTGGCGTGGGCGGTTCCCGGGGCGGCACGAGCTGAAGGTCCGGCGTGTTCGA
>JAABUJ010002556.1_pt1 | contig 22253 bp, 18 predicted proteins | sample 5559131 | NCBI WGS metagenome assembly JAABUJ01 (sample SAMN10711875, study PRJNA513366) | rock metagenome | isolation source: Antarctica rocks | place: Antarctica: Victoria Land, Mt New Zealand nord | collected 2016-01-07
ATGCCGCCACCCGGTCCGGTCAGCGACGAGGAGCCGACCTTGACGACGAGACGCCGTGCGGTGGCGATGGCGGACCGGGGAGACACGCCGCGAGTCTAGGTCAGGGCCCGTCGTCGTCCTTCTCTGCCGCGGTGGCCCAGTGGCCGGCGCGGCGCTCGGCCTCGAGCTCGGCCTGGGTCGACTGGCGTGCGACGTAGCGGTCGTGGGCCGCCTCGCGCTTCTCGTCCCGGCTCAGCCGGTGCGGCTGCTGGAGGCGCAGGTCCGTGCCGCGCTGGCCCAGGAGCTCGGCGCCGCTCGACATCGTCGGCTCCCAGTCGAAGACGACAGCGTCGTCCGTGGCGCCGATCAGGACGGTGTCGCCGGAGACCGCGCCGGCTTTGAAGAGGGCCTCCTCGACACCGAGCCGGCCCAGCCGGTCGGCGAGGTAGCCGACCGCCTCGTCGTTGCTGAAGTCGGTCTGGCGGATCCAGCGGGTCGGACGCTCGCCGACGACGCGGTAGACGAACCCGTCGGCGGTGTTCTCCTTGCGGATCACGAAGCCGGAGTCGTCGACGGAGCGCGGACGCAGGACCACCCGGGGCGGGACGATCTCCTCGAGCAGGGTCCGCGCCTCGTTGACGTGGCGGGCGAGGGCGAAGCCCAGCTCCTTCAGGCCGGTCCGGGCGACCGCCGAGACGACGAAGACCTCGAGCCCACGGGCCTCCAGGTCGCCCCGGGCGAGCTCGGCCAGCTCGAGCGCCTCCGGGACGTCGGCCTTGTTGAGCACGACGATGCGGGTGCGCTCGGCCAGGGGGCGGCCACCGAGGTCGGCGTCGGGCACGTAGAGGCCCAGCTCCTCCTCGATGACGTCCAGGTCACTCATCGGATCACGGCCCGGCTCGAGCGTGGCGCAGTCGATGACGTGGACGAGCACGGAGCACCGCTCGACGTGGCGGAGGAACTCCAGACCGAGGCCCTTGCCCTCGTGGGCGCCCGGGATGAGCCCGGGGACGTCGGCGATCGTGTACCGGGTGTCACCGGCGCTGACCACACCGAGGTTGGGCACCAGGGTCGTGAACGGGTAGTCCGCGATCTTCGGTCGCGCAGCGGACAGGACCGAGACGAGCGAGGACTTGCCGGCCGACGGAAAGCCGATCAGCGCGACGTCGGCGAGCGACTTCAGCTCGAGGACGACGTCGAGGGACTGCCCCGGCTCGCCCAGCAGCGCGAAGCCGGGAGCCTTGCGCCGGGCCGACGCGAGGGCCTTGTTGCCGAGACCGCCCCGACCGCCCCGGGCAATGACGTGCTCGGTGCCGTGGCCGACGAGGTCGACGATGATCCGGCCGTCGGCGCCCTTGACGACCGTGCCCGCCGGCACCGGCAGGACGAGGTCGGCCCCGTCGGCGCCGTTGCGCTCGTCCCCGGCACCGGGCTTGCCGTTGGTCCCGCCGCGGTGGGGATGGTGGTGGTAGTCGAGCAGCGTCGTCGCCTGGGGGTCGACCCGCACGATGACCGACCCACCGCGCCCGCCGTTCCCGCCGTCCGGCCCCCCGAGCGGCTTGAACTTCTCCCGCTTGACCGACGCGACCCCGTGGCCACCGGCACCCCCGGACACGTGCAGGAGCACCCGGTCGACGAAGTTCGTCGCCATGGTCTCCTCCTGTCCTGCCCCGCACGGCCGGTATGCCGTCGGGCTGGGGTGGGCACCCGGCATACGGGCGCCGTCGTGGTCCTGAGGTCAAGCTCGGGTCAAGCACGAAGGGACGGGCCGAGCGGCCCGTCCCTTCCGGAAAAGCGTGGTTGGAGTCAGGCGTCGACGGTGTCGGACTGCTGAACCTGCTCGATGTTGACCGTCTTGCGTCCGCGCCTGGTGCCGAACGTGACCGCACCGGCGACGAGCGCGAAGAGCGTGTCGTCGCCGCCCCGGCCGACCCCCTCACCGGGGTGGAAGTGCGTGCCGCGCTGCCGGACGAGGATCTCGCCCGCGTTGACGACCTGCCCGCCGAAGCGCTTCACGCCGAGGAACTGGGCGTTCGAGTCGCGACCGTTGCGGGTCGAGGACGCCCCCTTCTTGTGTGCCATGTCCGTGCCTGCCTTTGTCCGTGGTTCGGGCGTTGGTTCGGTGTCCGTGGTTCGGGATGCGCCGAGGGCTCAGCCGGGAGCTCCGCTGATGTCGGTGACCTTGATCTGGGTCAGGTGCTGACGGTGCCCCTGGCGCTTGCGGTAGCCCGTCTTGTTCTTGAACTTCATGATCGTGATCTTGGGACCCTTGGCCGGCTTGACGACCTCGGCGGTGACGGTGACCTTGGCGAGCTCGACCGCGTCACTAGTCACGGTGGACCCGTCGACGACGAGCAGGGCCGCGAGGTCGATGCTGTCGCCGACTCCTGCCTTGACCTTGTCGATGATGAGGACGTCACCGACGGACACCTTCTCCTGGCGGCCGCCAGCGCGAACGATCGCGTACACGTCAAGCTCACTCTCTGCTGTCCTTCACGGCTGGTGCGCACTCTCAGTGACCGTCACGTAGCCTCCGGCCTTGATCCGACCGGCGGCATCACTGCTGCAGTCAGGTGCCGGGGCACAGATCGGTGGGCGCACCGCGGGTCAAGCGTACCGGTCCGAGGCCGACGGAACCAAACCGGAGCACTCACTCCGCGGCGTGGTCCTGACCCGATTCGCGCGGCGGTCCGGCCGGCGCGACGACCCGACCCCGACGGCCCCTGCCGGCAGCCGGCGCCGGTGGGGCGACCGGCTCGACGACGCGGCCCTGCTGGTCATCGGCGGGCTCGACCTCGACGGGCTGGACGAGGCCGTCCGGCTGGGCCACCTGGACCTCGACGACCTCGACCAGGTCGGCAGTGCCTGCGGTCAGCGTCTCCCCGCTCTTGAGCGCCGCGGCGTGGGCGGCTGCGGCGATCTGCGCTGGGGTCGGCCCCGAGGACCTCAGCGGCGTGGGCGGCTCGTTCGTCGCCGTGCCCCGACGTCCGCGGGTGCCGCCGCCGCCCGTGCTCGGGTCGCTCGCAGCACCGGAGCCGTGGGAGCCACCCGGGCGGCCCGAGCCGGTCGACGCGTTGGAGCCGTTCTGCTCGCCCTGACCGTTCCCGCCCTTGTCCACCGGGTCGGCATGGACGATGATGCCGCGACCGCTGCAGCGCTCGCAGGCCTCGCCGAAGACCTCGATGAGACCGGAACCGACCCGCTTACGCGTCATCTGAACGAGCCCGAGCGAGGTCACCTCCGCGACCTGGTGCTTCGTGCGGTCCCGACCGAGGCACTCGAGGAGACGTCGGACGACGAGATCACGGTTGACCTCGAGCACCATGTCGATGAAGTCGACGACGATGATGCCCCCGATGTCGCGCAGCCGGAGCTGGCGCACGATCTCCTCGGCCGCCTCGATGTTGTTCTTCGTCACCGTCTCCTCGAGGTTGCCCCCGGAGCCGATGAACTTGCCCGTGTTGACGTCGACGACGGTCATCGCCTCGGTGCGGTCGATGACGAGGGAGCCACCCGAGGGCAGCCACACCTTGCGGTCCATCGCCTTGGCGATCTGCTCGTCGACCCGGAAGTGGGTGAAGAGGTCCTCCTCGCTCGTCCACCGGGTGACCCGCTCGGCCAGGTCGGGTGCGACGGTGCCGACGTAGTCGGACACCTCGTCCCAGGCCTGCTGCCCGGCGACGACGAGCGAGGTGAAGTCCTCGTTGAACACGTCACGGATGACGCGCACGGTGAGGTCGGGCTCACCGTGGAGCAGGAGCGGCGCGCTGCCGCTCTTCGCCTTGCCCTTGCCCTTGCCGGACCCGGCCGCCTCGGCCTTGGTCCTGATCTCCTCCCAGGTGGCGGTCAGGCGCTCGACGTCCGCGCGCAGCTCCGCCTCGGAGGCACCCTCCGCGGCGGTCCGGACGATGACGCCGGCCGACTCCGGGACGACCTCCTTGAGGATCTTCTTGAGGCGGGCCCGCTCGGTGTCGGGCAGCTTGCGGGAGATGCCCGTCATGGAGCTGTCGGGCACGTAGACGAGGTAGCGACCGGGCAGGGAGATCTGGGACGTGAGGCGGGCACCCTTGTGCCCGATCGGGTCCTTCGTCACCTGGACGAGGACGCTCTCACCGGACGAGAGCGCGTGCTCGATCCGCTTCGGCTGGTTGCTCTCCAGACCCGCGGCGTCCCAGTTCACCTCACCGGCGTAGAGGACGGCGTTGCGGCCCTTGCCGATGTCGACGAAGGCGGCCTCCATGGAGGGAAGGACGTTCTGGACCCGGCCGAGGTAGATGTTGCCGGCCATCGAGACGTTGGTCTCTCGGGAGATGTAGTGCTCCACCAGGACGTCGTCCTCGAGGACGCCGATCTGGGTGCGGTCGCCCTTGGTGCGGACGACCATGACGCGCTCGACGCTCTCGCGCCGAGCGAGGAACTCCGCCTCGGTGATGACCGTCCGACGGCGGCCGGCCTCACGGCCCTCGCGGCGACGCTGCTTCTTCGCCTCGAGCCGGGTGGAGCCCTTGAGCCCGGTGACCTCGTCGCCCCGCTCACGCTCCCGCCGCGGCTCGCGCACCCGGATGACGACCCCGGGGGCGTCCTCGGCGTCGCCGGACGAACCGCTGCGCCGACGGCGCCGGGTGCGACGACGGGTGCCGCCCTCGCCGTCGCCCTCCTCCGCGGCCCGCTGGTCGTCCTCGTTGTCGGAGCCGCTGTCGGAGCCGGTCTGGGTCTCCTCGGCGGGGTCCGCGTCGCCCGCCCGGCCGCGGCGGCCCTTGCCGCCGCGACGGCGGCGCGAGCGGGCCGGGGTCCGCTCGTCGTGCTCGGCGTCGTCGCCGCCCGGGGCCGCGTGCTCGTCCGGCTCGTCCTCCGGTCCCGCGAGCTCCGGTCCGGTCGCCCCGGGTCCGGATGGCTCAGGTCCGGCCAGCTCGGGCTCGACCGGCTCGGGAATAGCGACCAGCGAGGAAGCAGCGGCCGGCGCGGGAGCAGCGGCCGGCGCGGACGCACGGCCGGAGGTGGTCGGTGCGGGAGCCTGGAACAGCACGCCAAAACTCGGGTCGACGCCGCCCCGACCAGCGTCGGTGGCGTCGGAGTGCGCGGAGTCCACGGGCTGCCCGGCCCCGTCAGGGGTGGCGGCGCGGCTGCGCCGGGGACGGCGGATGGTGGCGACCGGATCTGTCGCGACGTTCGACTCCGGGGCGGCGGTGTGCTCGCCACTGGGCTCGAGCCCGCCCGCGGGCTCGGCAGCCGGTGCGGGCTCGGCAGCCGGTGCGGGCTCGGCAGCCGGTGCAGGCTCGGACCACTGTGCGGGCTCGGGAGCCACGACGGGAGCGCTTGCCTTGCGGCTGGCCCGCTTGCGGACGGCCTTGGCGGCCGGGAGGGGGCCCGCGTTCTCGGCCGGGGGCCCGACGTCCGGGTCGCCGGCACTCGGCGCGGCTGCTGCCGTGGGCGCGGCTACCGCGGCTGGGTCGGGGTCCGGCTGCGGGAGGTCGGTGCGGGCGGTGTCCGCCGCCGGGTCCGCCGCAGCGGCCGACTTCCGGGGGGCGCGCTTGCGCGGCGTCCTGCGCGGGGCGCTGTCAACCGGTTCGCCGGTCGCTGTGGGGGTGGTGTCATCCGTGGAAGCCATCGGGCGTTCCTCTCCGTCTACGCGGAACGACCCACACCCGGCCCTTCGGCCCGTCATGCCCGCGCTGGCGGTCAGCAGTCGTCACTCCGCGGTCGCGGGGGGACGGAAGTCCTCTTGCTGCAGCGGAGTCGGCTCGCGGTGTGCGCGGCACCGGCTCAGCTGCCGTCGACTCTCTGGTCGGCGGCCAACGGATCAGCCACCCTCGCGGTTGCGTCCCGCAACGGACCTTGGGCCAGCCGGGTCACCAGGGGTGGTGTCGGCGGCTCCAGATCGGCGACTGCACGCAGCGCGGTCAGAATGTCATCGGGGCGCACGGCCGGTGTGGTATGCCGTACGACCGCTCGCAGTATCGCACACCCGGCTGTGCCCGCCGGGACGACCTGCGGCACGGAGCCCGTCACGGTGTCGGACCGGGCCGCCTCGAGCGAGACCACGGCCGCGCGCACGTCGAACGTCCGCGGGCCGGTCTTGAACGTCCTCGTCACCTCGATCCGCTCCGCCGCGAGGAACCGGGCGGTCACCTCCTCGAGCCGGCCGAGCTCCACGTCGCGGAAGGCCAGGACCCAGTCGCTGGCCCGGAGACGGTCCGCCAGGGCGCCCGGAGCGGCCTCGACGACCTGGAGGATGTCGAGCCCGTCGGGCAGGGCGTCGTCGAGGGCGGCGCGGACCGCGTCGGGGTCGACCCGCTCGGTCACCGAGATCTCGAAGTACTCGCTCTCGCTCGCCGTCCCGGTCGGCGCGGCGTTCGCGTAGGAGATCTTGGGGTGCGGGTGGAACCCGGCGCTGAAGGCCATGGGCACATCGGCCCGACGCAGGGCACGCTCGAGCGCCCGCTGGAAGTCGCGCGTCGAGGAGAACCGGAGCCGCCCGCGCTTTGCGTACCGCACGCGCAGCTCCTGCACCGCCGGGTCGGGGGTAGGTCCCTCGGGAACGCGTCGGGCCATGGCGCGCAGGCTACGCGTGCCGCGGCACGCACGGCATACGGGCAGAACCGGCCGGTATGCCGTCGGGCCGGGTCAGATGTTGGCGACCTCGTCCGGGGCGTCCCCGCGGACCGGGAGGGTCGCGAAGACCGGCGGGGGCTCGCGCCAGATGTCGGCCAGGGTGCCCGCGCCGGCCCGGGTCACCGCGTCGAGGACGCGATCCGGAGTCAACGGCATGTCGACGTGGCGGATACCGAGGTGGCTCAGCGCGTCGACGACGGCGTTCTGCACGGCCGGGGTCGATCCGACGGTCGCGGACTCCCCGATGCCCTTGGCCCCCAAGGGGTTCAACGGCGTCGGGGTCTCGGTGTTCGACACCGTGAACAACGGGAACTCGGCCGCCGACGGGATGGCGTAGTCGGCGAACGTGGCCGTGAGCGGGTTGCCGTCGACGTCGTAGGAGAAGTGCTCCCACAGGGCCTGGGACATCCCTTGCGCCACGCCACCGTGCTGCTGACCGGCGACGAGGAGCGGGTTGAGGACCCGACCGCAGTCGTCGACGGCGATGTGCTGCAGCGCGGTCACCAACCCCGTCTCGAGGTCGACCTCGACGAGGGACACGTGCGCCCCGAACGGGAAGGTGGCCTCCTTGGGCGTGAAGTCGTGCTCCGCCCGCAGGGGCGTGCCGTCGCGTCCCGCGCGGTCTGCCACCTCCTCCCACCCGACGGAGACGTCGGGGACACCGCCGACCCGGAACCGTCCTTCGGCGAGCTCGATGTCCGCCGACGCGGCCTCGAGCAACGCGGCCGCGACGTCCTTGGCCTGCGCCAGGACGGTCTCGGCGGCTCCGAGGACCGCGCTGCCGCCGAGCTGGAGCGAGCGTGAGCCGCCGGTCCCGCTTCCGCGGGGCACCAGGGCCGTGTCCGACTGCTCGTAGCGGATGCGCTCCATCGGCACGCCGAGCCGGTCGGCCACGAGCATCGAGAACGACGTCGCGTGGCCCTGCCCGTGCGCCGACGTCCCGGCCCGGACCGTGACCAGGCCGTCGTCCGCGACCTCGACGACCCCCAGCTCGCCCCCTCCGCCGCCGGTGATCTCGGCGTAGCAGGCGATGCCGATGCCGAGCTGGCGCACGTCACCGAGCTCGCGCCGCCTCGTCTGCTCGGTGCGCAGGCCGTCGTAGTCCGCGATCCGCAGCGCCTCGGTGAGCGCCAGGCCGTAGTCGCCGGTGTCGTAGGTCACGCCGGCGGCCGAGGCGTAGGGAAAGGCGGTCGGTGCGATGAAGTTGCGCCGACGGATCAGCGCCGGGTCCATCCCCAGCTCGTCAGCGGCAACGTCGACGACGCGCTCGAGCATCGCGGCCGCCTCCGGACGGCCGGCGCCGCGGAAGGCCCCGACGGGCGCCGTGTTCGTCAGGACGGCCACGCCTGCATAGTCCAGCTCCGTGATGTCGTAGACACCCGTCGCCATGATGTAGGTGGTGGTGTGGGCGAAGGTGCCCCCGAACCCGGCATACGCGCCGCAGTCGCCGATGACCCGACACCGCAGCCCGGTGAAGCGCCCCTCGGACGTCAGCCCGAGCTCGACGTACTGCACCTGACCGCGACCGTGCATCGACAGCATCGCCTCGGAGCGGGTCTCGACCCACTTGACCGGCCGGCCCAGCCGGCGTGCCGCGGCGATGACCACGCTGTGCTCGGGCGGCAGCCCCGCCTTGCCGCCGAAGGCGCCACCGACATGGGGGGCGACGACGCGGACCCGGCCCGGCTCCAGCTCGAAGATCCGCGCGATGGCCGCCCTGGCGCCATGGGGCATCTGCGTCGCGATGTATGCCGTGAGGTCGTGCTCCTCGTCCGGCGCACCGGGGATGGCGAGGATGGCATTGCCCTCCATCGGCGCCACGGCGAGCCGGGGGTTCTCGATCCGGACCCGCGCCACGTGGTCGCAACCGGCGAGGACGTCCCGGTCCGGGCTGCGCTCCCCGGCCGCGACGTTGCCGGCGACCGCGTCGAACTGCAGGGGAGCGTCCTCGAGGAGGGCGTCCTCCATGTCCACGACCGCCGGCAGGGCGCCGTAGTCGACGTCCACGAGCTCGGCGGCGTCGAGCGCCTCGGCCCGGGTGCGAGCGACCACGATGACGACGGCGTCGCCGACGAAGCGCACCCGGTCGCGCGCGAGGGGCGGCCGGGCACAGTGCTCGTTGACCGGGAAGAACACGAAGCCGGCCGGCAGCCCGAGGTCTGCCGCGGTGAAGACGCCGACGACTCCGGGGGCGACGCGGGCCGCCTCGACGTCGGCGACGTGGACCGTGGCATGAGCCATCGGGCTGCGGACGAAGACGGCGTGCAGCAGGTCGTCGACGACGATGTCGTCGACGTAGTCTCCGCGACCGCGGACGAGGTCCGGGTCCTCGACGCGGGGAACGGCGTTGCCGAGAAGCGATCCAGCCATCAGGCGACTCTATGACCTCCGGCCGGGAGTGCGGGTCCGGGTCAGGCCCTGGGGAGTCGAGCCGCCTTGCGTTCCGCACTCGCCCGGCGGATCATCTCGCGGCGCTCCTCGTCCTCGACCTTCGTGGCCTCCTCGAGAGTCGGCGCGGTGCCGCCGAGGCGGGCGGGCAGGTACTTCAGGTCCTCGCCGGTCAACGGTTCGTAACTGTCCTGCAGCCTGTGGAGCATGGTCTCCATCACCTCGTGTATCCGGGTCGTCGCCGCGTCGATGCCCTCGCCCGGGGCGAGGTGGACCGGCTCGCCGATGGCGACGTGGATGGGGACGTTCGTCCGCCCGAGGCGCTTGGGGTGGCCCTTGGTCCAGACCCGCTGCGAGCCCCAGATCACCGTGGGAAGCATGGGGACGCCGGCGTCCCGCGCCATCCGGGCTGCGCCGTTCTTGAACTCCTTGAGCTCGAACGAGCGCGAGATCGTCGCCTCGGGGAAGACGCCGACGATCTCAGCGGCCCGCAGGTCGCGCACCGCGTGCAGGTAGGACGAGGTCCCCGCCGACCGGTCGACGGAAATGTGCCTCATGCCGCGCATGAGCGGCCCGCTGACCCGGTGGGTGAAGACCGACTCCTTCGCCATGAAGCGCACGAGGCGCCTCGACGGCACCGCCGCCAACCCGGCATACGTGAAGTCGAGGTATCCCGTGTGGTTGATGACCATCACCGCACCGCCCGTGCGCGGGACGTTCTGCGCGCCGGTGATCGTGAACTTCAGGCCCTGGGCGGCGAAGACGGCGCGGGCCACGGCGACGACGGACGAGTACACCGGCTCCATGGACGACAACCTACGGGACCACCGACCCGGCCGCGACGTCCTGAGCCTGCGTGGACGACCTCGAACCGGGCACCATGCAAGGCATCAGCGTGGTCGACGGAAGGCGGGCGGCGGTGAATGAGGGCTGGGCGCTCGGTCTAGGGTGGCTGATCTTCGCCGGAATGCTGCTCGCCCTCGGCTTCCTGCTGCTGCGGGACCGCTCGTACAGCTGCGTGGGTGGCTGTCGCGGCCGCCACGGCTGTGCTCTTGTCCAGCTGTGTGACGCCGGCACTCGATCGCGGAGCCTTCGTCCAGAACCAGGTCACCGGGCTGGTCCACGGTCGCCGCCGGCTGGGAGCCGAGCTGGGCTACACCTCCGGGGCCGAGCGGGGACCACTGCTCATCGCCTCGTCGTTCCGGGCCTGGCACCGCAGTGACCGAAGCACACCGATCGCGGACGTCAACCACATCGACTGGGGCGAGCCGGCCGTGTTCCTGTCCCCAGTGCCCGGATGACCCACCCACAGGCGAGGTGAGCACCGGGCGAGCCACCCGGCATACCGATGCGGTTGAGGGCACCGCCGCCGGTCTGGGAGGATTTCCCATATGAGCACCGACTCCCCCGTCCGCGCCACACAGGTCCCGGAGCGGCCGTCCGTCGACGGCCTCGAGGAGAAGTGGTCGCAGGTATGGAAGGAGCAGGGCACCTACACGTTCGACCGTGCCGCCGCCCTGGCCCGCGGGCGGGAGGGGATCTGGGCCATCGACACTCCGCCGCCCACGGCCAGCGGCTCCCTGCACATCGGCCACGTCTTCGGCTACGCCCAGGCCGACTGCATCGCCCGCTACAAGCGGATGGCCGGGCTCGAGGTGTTCTACCCCATCGGCTGGGACGACAACGGCCTGCCGACCGAGAAGCGGGTGCAGAACTACTACGGCGTGCGCGGCGACGCGACGCTGCCCTACGTCGAGGGCTTCCGGCCCACCCAGCAGGGCGGTGACGGCACGTCCGCCCGGGCCGGCGACCAGCAGCCGGTCAGCCGCCGCAACTTCATCGAGCTCTGCGACGTCCTCACCGTCAGGGACGAGGTGACCTTCGAGGAGACCTTCCGCCGGCTCGGCCTCTCCGTCGACTGGGACATCACCTACCGCACCATCGACGACCGCTCGCGGGCCGTGTCCCAGGCGTTCTTCCTGCGCAACCTCGCGCGCGGCGAGGCCTACCAGGCGGAGGCCCCGGGGCTGTGGGACGTCACCTTCCAGACCGCCGTCGCCCAGGCCGAGCTCGAGGCGCGGGACTACCCGGGGGCCTACCACCGGGTGCGGTTCCGCCTCCCCGGGCAGGCCGAGGACGCAGACGCCGCAGGCGTTCTCATCGAGACCACCCGGCCGGAGCTCCTTCCCGCGTGCGTCGCGCTCATCGCCCACCCCGACGACGAGCGGTATGCCGGGTTGTTCGGCACCACGGTCAGCTCACCCTTGTTCGGGGTCGAGGTGCCGGTGCTCGCGCATCCGCTCGCGGCGATGGACAAGGGCGCGGGCATCGCGATGTGCTGCACCTTCGGCGACCTCACCGACGTGCAGTGGTGGCGCGAGCTGCAGCTGCCGACCCGGTCGGTGATCACCCGCGACGGCCGGATCCGGGCCGAGACCCCGGAGTGGATCGGGTCCGGGACCGGCCGCGCGCACTTCGCCGAGATGGCGGGACGGACGACGTTCGCGGCGCGGGCCGCGGTCGTCGAGGCACTTCGTGCGTCGGGCGACCTCGCCGGTGAGCCGGTGCCGACCCAGCGCAAGGCGAACTTCTACGAACGGGGCGAGAAGCCGCTCGAGATCGTGACCACGCGCCAGTGGTACATCCGCAACGGTGGCCGCGACGAGAGCATCCGGGCCGCGCTGATCGTGCGCGGTCGCGAGCTGAGCTTCCACCCCGCCTTCATGCGCTCGCGCTACGAGAACTGGGTCAGTGGCCTGAACGGCGACTGGCTCATCAGCCGGCAGCGGTTCTTCGGTGTGCCGATCCCGGTGTGGTACCCCGTCCGGGACGACGGCGAGGTGGACCACGAGCACCCCATCGTGCCAATGGAGTCCGCCCTGCCGGTCGATCCGGCGGCCGAGGCCCCCGAGGGCTTCGAGGAGTCCGGGCGCGGCCAACCGGGCGGTTTCACCGGGGATCCCGACGTCATGGACACGTGGGCGACCTCATCCGTCACGCCGCAGATCGCCGCCGGGTGGCTGGACGACCCGGAGCTCTTCGCGGCCGTCTTCCCGATGGACCAGCGGCCGCAGGGCCACGACATCATCCGCACCTGGCTCTTCGCGAGCGTGGTCCGCGCCCACTACGAGCACGGGTCGCTGCCGTGGCGCAACGTGACGCTCAACGGCTGGATCCTCGACCCCGACCGCAAGAAGATGAGCAAGTCGAAGGGCAACGCGACGACGCCGATCGGCCTGCTCGTCGAGCACGGCACCGACGCGGTGCGCTACTGGGCGGCCTCCGCCCGGCTCGGCCTCGACGCCGCGCTCGACACCGCGCAGATGAAGGTCGGACGGCGGCTGGCCATCAAGGTCCTCAACGCGAGCAGGTTCGCGCTGTCGTTCGGCGAGGTCGAGGCCGGAGCCGACCTGCCCTCGCAGGTCAGCGAACCACTCGACCGCGCCATGCTCGCGGCCCTCGCCGAGGTCGTCGACCAGGCGACGGCGGCGTACGAGTCGCTGGACTACGCCCGGGCGCTCGAGGTGACGGAGACCTTCTTCTGGACCTTCTGCGACGACTACCTCGAGCTCGTCAAGGACCGCGCCTACGGAGGCCGCGACCTGCCGGTCAGCGAGGAGGCGGCCGGCTCGGCCAGGGCGGCCCTGCGCCTGGCCCTGAGCGTCCTGCTGCGGCTGCTCGCCCCGGTCGTCGTCTTCGCCACCGAGGAGGTGTGGTCGTGGTTCAGCGCCGGGTCGATCCACCGGGCCCCCTGGCCGGAGCGGTCCGAGCTGAGCCGCGCCGGTGCGGCCGACCCGGCCCTGCTCACCGCGGTCAGCGAGGCGCTGGCGGGCGTGCACAGGGCCAAGTCGGAGGCGCGCGTCGGCATGCGTGCCGCCATCACGTCGATGACTTTGGCGGGCCGGCCGGCCCAGCTCGAGCACGTCCGCTCCGCCGAGGCCGACCTCAGGGCCGCGGGTCGCGTCAGCACGCTCACGTATGCCGTGGCAGACGGGCTCGAGGTCCGCGACGCACAGATTATCGCGCCGGAGCCGAGGCAGCGCGGCTGACCCCGGCTCGAGACTGACGGCGCTACGGTGGCCACCGATCCGCCGGCCGGCGCCCGCAGCCACCGATCCGCCGACCGCCCGGAGTAGCGTGCCGCCATGACCGCACGGGGACCTCGGACACTGCGGGTCACCCGTGCCCGAGCCGGGGCGCTCCTCGCCCTCGGTTCCCTGGGGTTCGTCCTCGTCCTCGTCGCCTCCGCGTCCGGACCGGTGGGGTTCGTCACCGCGCCGGCCCCGGGTGGGACGGCGTCCCTGCCGAGCTCCACGCCGTCCTCCGCGCCGACCGGTTCACCGTCGGTGGCGACGGCCGCCCTCCTCCCGCCGCAGTCCGACCCCCCGGCCCTCCCGGCCTTCGTCGTCCTGCTCATCCAGGTCCTCGTCTGGGTCGCGGTGCTCCTGCTGCTCGTCGCGTTCCTTCGGGCCGTGTGGCGTCACGCACCACGGTGGAGGTCCCGGGTCCAGACCGGCCGGACCGGGACGGTGCTGCCCGACGTCCCCGAGGAGCTGACCCGTTCGGCCGACGCGCGGATGGCCCTGCTCGCGGAAGGTATGCCCCGCAACGCCATCGTGGCCTGCTGGCTCGACCTGGAGGACGGCGCCGGATCCGTGGGCCTCCCCAGGGATCCCTCCGAGACCTCGACCGAGTACACCACCCGGGTGCTCTCCACGTGGGACGTCGCTCCCGACGCCCTCTCCGGCCTGGCGCAGCTCTACCGGGAGGCCCGGTTCTCCCGGCACAACCTCTCCGAGGAGCACCGGACCGCGGCCGTCGCCCGGCTAACGACCCTGCACGACGACCTGCGCCGGGTCGCCGACGAACGGGCGGCCGCCCGAGCGGCCGAGGTGGCGGACGTGGGCGCTGCGGCCGCAGCGGCGCCGAGGACTGCAGCGGCCAGCAGCGAAGGCCCCCGCGGCGCCGGAGCCGGACCCCGTGGCGGTGGGCGATGACCGAGCGTGGCTCCTGGCTCGCCCGCCAGCCGGTGTGGCGACGTCGCCTCCTCGGTGGGCTCACGGCATACGTCGTCCTCCTGCTCGTCCTCGGGGCGCTGGGTCTCGCCCCGTCGACGTCGCTGTTCGCCGCGTTCTTCGTGGCGGCGGTGTCGGTCCTCGCGTTCGTCGCCGACCGCTGGGGCGACACCCAGCCCGACCTGTGGCCGGCGCCGAGCCCCTCCACGGTGGGCCTCGGCCGTGGCGCCGACCACCAGGCGGCGGCCCTGGCCCGCCGGCTCGCCTCCGCCGCCGAGGCGCCCGAGGCCACCCGGGCCAACCTGGCCCGCGACCTGCATGCCCAGCTCTGCGTGGTCGTCGCCGACAAGGTGGCGCGCCGCCACGGACGGGACGTCCTGGCCGACCCACATGCGGCGCGGGAGCTGCTGCCACCCGACCTCGCCGAGCTCGTCCTCGGCCCGCCGGACGAGCGTCGGCTCACCGAGCCCGTCTCCCTGTCGCACCTCCTCGACCGAATCGAGTCCTTGTGAGCATGCAGCTGGCCCAGGTGTCCGAGCTGAGCGGACGGATCCTCGACGCGGTCGAGCAGGCCGTTCTCGGCAAGCGGGAGGCGCTGACCCTCGTCCTCAGCGCGGTCCTCGCCGGCGGCCACGTCCTCCTCGAGGACTTCCCGGGGCTCGGCAAGACGCTCGCGGCCCGATCCTTCGCCCAGACGCTCGGGCTGGACTTCAAACGGGCCCAGTTCACCCCCGACCTCCTGCCGGGCGACCTGACCGGCTCGTTCATCTACGACCAGCGGGTCAGCGAGTTCGCCTTCCGGCAGGGGCCGCTCTTCACCGGGCTCCTCCTCGCCGACGAGATCAACCGCACGCCGCCCAAGACCCAGTCGGCCCTCCTCGAGGCGATGCAGGAGAAGCAGGTGACTGTCGAGGGCGAGACCTTCCGGCTCGAGCGCCCCTTCCACGTCCTCGCCACGGCGAACCCCGTCGAGTACGAGGGGACCTACCCGCTGCCCGAGGCCCAGCTCGACCGGTTCCTCATGCGGGTCTCCTTCGGCTACCCGAGCGCGGAGGAAGAGCTGGGAGTGCTGCGCAACCGGATGGCGCGCCAGCGTGAGGAGGTCGACCTGGTTGCCGTAACCGACGCCAGGGGCCTGCTCGCGATGCAGGAGTCGATCGAGGCGACCACCGTCGACGACAGCATCAGCGGCTACTGCGTCGCGCTCGCCGCCGCGAGCCGGGCCCATCCCCACGTCCTCATGGGGGCGTCACCGCGCGGCTCCCTCGGCCTGCTTCTCTGCGGTCGGGCGTATGCCGTGGTGCATGGTCGCGACTACGTAACACCCGAGGACGTCAAGGCCGTCGCCGTCCCCGTCCTCGCCCATCGCATCACCGTCAAGCCCGAGCTGTGGATGAGCAACGTCACGGGGCGCTCCGTGGTGCAGAGCATCCTCGCCAGCGTGCCGACTCCTTCTGCGCGGAAACGGGCGGGGGGCGAGCGAGGATGAGCAACCCGCCGGGACGTGCCCCGTCAGGCTCCACCCCGCTGCCCCCGTGGCGCACTACCGCGCGGTCGTGCTCGCCGCGGCGGGCGCCCTGTTCGCCGTCGTCCTGCGCCGGCCCGACCTCCTCGTGCTCGCGGCCCCGTTCCTGCTCGTCGCCACGTGGGCGTGGTCGAGGCGGCCCACTCGGCCGGCGACGCTCCGGGCGACGATGTCGCACACCTCGCTCCGGGAGGGGGAGGCCAGCCGCTGGGTCTCGGCCGTGCAGCTGCCGCCTGGTGCGGAGGACGTCCTCGTCGCCCTTTCGCCCGGGTTGTTCCTCGAGTACGACCCACCGCTCGGCACGACGGCGGTCGCGGTCGAGGACGCCGTGGCCGGTGAGGTCCGCGCGGTCGTGGGGTTCCGGACGACCCGGTGGGGCGTGCGCCCCGTTGGTCCAGCCGTGTGCAGCGTGTCGTCGGCCTGGGGCGCCTACCGCAGCGGACCGAGCACGGTCGGCGGGCGGATGCTGACCACCCTGCCCTACCCCGCCGTCTTCGACCCCTCCGCCCCGACGCCGCACCCCGAGGGCCTCGTCGGACCGAGCCGGTCCTCCCGGCCCGGCACCGGCAGCGAGTTCAACAGCCTGCGGCAGTTCCAGCCGGGAGACCGGCTGCGCCGCATCCACTGGCCCGTGTCCCTGCGCACCGGCCACCTGCACGTCTCGTCGACCTACGGCGACGAGGACTCGCACGTCGCCCTGCTCGTCGACGCCTTCAGCGACCTCGGACCGCGTGACGGGATCGACGGTCGCCCGACGAGCCTGGACCTCACCGTGCGTGCCGCCGGAGCCATGGCCGAGCACTACCTCGCCGTCGGCGACCGCGTCAGCCTGCGAGTCGTTGGCGCCTCGTCCGTGCCCCGCCTCCATGTGGGTTCCGGACGCGCACACCTGCGCCGGGTGCTGGAGACGCTGGCCCTGATCCAGCCCGCGACGGAGCGCCAGGACGACGGGGAGCGGGCCACCGCCGGACTCGGGGCCGGGTCACTCGTCGTGGTCCTCTCACCCCTCGTCGACCCGTCCATGACCAGCATCGTCGCCCGGCTGGGGTCACGAGGGCTCAGCACGGTCGTCGTCGACACCATGCCCGACCACCTCTGGGCCGACGGCGCCGACGCCTGGAGCACGCTGGCCTGGCGGGTGCGCCGCCTGACGCGCGAGCGCGAGGTGAGCCAGCTCGCTGCCGCGGGGATCCCCGTCGTGCCCTGGCGCGGACCGGCGAGCATGGACCAGGTCCTGCGCGACGTCTCGCGACGCGCCCGGGCTCCCCGGCTGGTGCGTCGATGACGCTGCCGGGCCCACACCCTCCCGTCAGGCCCGGCCGTCTCTTCCGGCTGGGCTCCTCCGACGAGTACGGGCCCCAGCAGGTCCTGCTCGGCCTCGTTCTCGTCGTGGCGCCGGTTGCCTTCCTCACGTGTGCCGCGCTCGCCGGAGGTCGCATCGCCCCCTGGCTGCTCGTCGCGGCTCCCCTGCTCCTCCTCCTCGTCCCCCGGGTGGACTCCACCTCCCCGCTCGGCGTCTGGGCCGTGCTCGGGGCGGTCTGGGTCATCCAGGTGCCCGGGCCCTTCAGCTGGTGGTCGGTGCCGGCTGCCCTGAGCGCCCTGGTGTCCCACGTCGCCTTGTCGCTCCTCGGGGGTGCACCGACGACGGTCAGCTGGCCCCGGGCGACGTCGGTGCGCCAGCTGCGCCGGGTGGGCCTCGTCGCCGCGGCCACCCTGCTCGTCGCGGCTCTGGCCCGACTCGTCCTGTATGCCGGGCTGCCGGGTCAGGTCGTCGTGGCTGCTGGCGCCATGCTCGCGGTCGCGGCGTGGGTGGCGGCCGGCCGGTGGCGCGACGAGGGTCAGCCGGCTGCCACCGCCGACTCCTGACTCGCCTACCTGACTGGCCTACTTGCTTGGCTTATTTGACGGGCCTACCTGACTGGCCTATTGGACTGGCCTACCTGACTGGCCTATTGGACTGGCCTACCGGACTGGCCTACCTGACTGGCCTATTGGACTGGCCTGCCGGGAAACGACGACGTGGTCATGCCGGCCTGATCCGGTCGCGGCTGGACGACGCACCAGGGCACGTCCCACCCGGCCATCCCGAGCCGGCGGCCGGCGAACGCGTCGGCCGGCAGCTCCTGGACCCGGCCCACCGCGGGGTCGTACACGGCGAGCCCCTCACCGGACTCCGGTGCGATGACGAGCGTGACGTGCCGGGGCAGCCACCTGTTCCCGATGTAGAGGATCGCTGGTCTGCCCTCACGCACCCGTTGGCGGATCTCGCCGTGGTGGCGGCGGAGCCGCTCCTCGCCGCCGAGACGACACCAGGCGAGTTCGTCCGGGCCATGACGGCCCTCTCGATGGCCGCCAGCCGCCCGTCCCCGGTGTTGCCGCCGGCAGGTCAGACCCGTGCGGGCCACCCTCGACGACCTCTCGGGCGAAGAGGGGGTCGACGAGCATCCGGGCCACAGTGAGTGACGTGGAGCCGCAGGTGACCTGCGACTGCTGGACCGGCGCTCGGTCACCGAGGTGGATCCGGAAGGGCTCGACCATGCCCTCATCGTGCCCGCACACCTGCCAGTCCGCCAGCATGCCCTTCCGCCAGCGCGGCACGGCGGGCCGAGACGAGGACATGACTCGGAGTCATGTGTCATCACACCCCGTGCAGGGCGAGTCGAGTCCGTTGACCCTGATTCATGTCCCGGCCGCCGGGTCCCGACCGCGGTCGGCGACCGGTCAGGCGCTCTCCTTGCGCTGCGTGCGCTTGGAGCGGACGGGCGCCTCACGGCGCACGATCGTCGGGTTGACGTTGTCGAGCACGACTTCGCGGGTGATGACGACGCGGGCGATGTCGTCCTCGCTCGGCACGTCGAACATCACCGGCTGAAGCACCTCCTCCATGATCGCCCGCAGCCCCCGGGCGCCGATCCCCCGCAGCAGCGCCTGGTCGGCCACCGCCTCGACGGCGTCCTGGGTGAACTCGAGCTCGACGCCGTCGATGTCGAACATCTTCTGGTACTGCTTGATCAACGCGTTGCGCGGCTCGGTGAGGATCTGCACGAGTGCCGACTGGTCGAGGGTGCTGACCGTCGTGATGACCGGCAGCCGGCCGATGAACTCGGGGATGAGCCCGAACTTCATCAGGTCCTCGGGCATGACCTCGAGGATCGAGTCGGCCAGGTCCTTGGGCGTGTGCAGCTCCGAGCCGAAGCCGAGGCCCTTCTTGCCGTTGCGCGACTCGATCAGCTTCTCGAGCCCGGCAAAGGCCCCACCGACGATGAACAGGACGTTTGTCGTGTCGATCTGGATGAACTCCTGGTGGGGGTGCTTGCGACCACCCTGCGGCGGTACCGACGCCGTCGTGCCCTCGAGAATCTTCAGCAGGGCCTGCTGCACTCCCTCGCCGGAGACGTCCCGGGTGATCGAGGGGTTCTCACTCTTGCGGGCGATCTTGTCGACCTCGTCGATGTAGATGATGCCCGTCTCGGCCTTCTTGACGTCGAAGTCAGCGGCCTGGATCAGCTTGAGCAGGATGTTCTCGACGTCCTCACCGACGTAGCCGGCCTCGGTCAGCGCGGTGGCGTCGGCGATGGCGAAGGGGACGTTGAGCATCTTCGCGAGGGTCTGGGCGAGATACGTCTTGCCACACCCCGTCGGCCCGATGAGCAGGATGTTGGACTTCGAGATCTCGACGTGGTCCCCGTCCTTCTTCGACGGACCGCCCTCGCCAGCCTGGATCCGCTTGTAGTGGTTGTAGACGGCCACCGCGAGCGACCTCTTGGCGACGTCCTGGCCGACGACGTAGCCCTGGAGGAAGTCGAAGATCTCGCGCGGCTTGGGCAGCTCGTCGAGGCCCAGCTCCGAGGACTCCGCGAGCTCCTCCTCGATGATCTCGTTGCACAGGTCGATGCACTCGTCGCAGATGTAGACGCCCGGACCGGCGATGAGCTTCTTGACCTGCTTCTGCGACTTGCCGCAAAAGGAGCACTTCAACAGGTCGCCCCCGTCTCCGATGCGTGCCACGTGGTGCCTCCTGTTGCCCTGCTCGGGGTTCTCGGGACTGCCCTGACGAGGTGGTTTCCGGCCGACGCTACCTGCCGGGCGCGGCCTCTGCCCCCTATTACACGCGGACTGCCCCGCGCGCCGCACGTTCGAGGGGCCCGTTCCGCTGTCGGCTGACAAACGACAACCCCGTATGCCGGGTGGTGCCGCATGGTGGCGGGCTGCCCCCAGAGTTCGCCGAGAGCGGACCGAGGCTGGGCGGAAAGCACCCGGCATACGGGAGCGGGCCGGCGCCCCCTGAAGGACACCGGCCCGGTATGCCGGGTGGCTGGCTACTTCTCGAAGGAGGTCTTGCGGGAGGTGAGCACCTGGTCGATGAGTCCGTAGTCCTTGGCCTCGGCGGCGGAGAGGATCTTGTCCCGCTCGATGTCCTCGTTGACCTGCTCGGGGGTCCGGCCGGTGTGGCCGGCCAGCGTCTCCTCGAGCCAGGTTCGCATCCGCAGCACCTCGTTGGCCTGGATCTCGATGTCCGACGCCTGGCCGAAGTCGCCACCGGCGAGTGCCGGCTGGTGGATGAGGATCCGGGCGTTCGGCAGGGCGAAGCGCTTGCCCGGCGCGCCGGCCGCGGTCAGCACCGCGGCGGCCGAGGCAGCCTGACCGACCACGAAGGTCTGCACGTCGGGGCGGATGTACTGCATCGTGTCGTAGATCGCGGTCATCGCCGTGAACGAGCCCCCGGGGCTGTTGATGTAGAGGATGATGTCGCGGTCCGGGTCCTGCGACTCCAGGACGATGAGCTGGGCGATGATGTCGTCAGCCGACGCGTCGTCGACCTGGACCCCGAGGAAGATGATCCGGTCCTCGAACATCTTCGTGTAGGGGTCGAGGCGCTTCATGCCGTAGGAGGTGCGCTCCTCGAACTGGGGCAGGATGTAGCGGCTCGAGGGCTGGGGGACCTGCAGTCCGCCAGCGGAGCGGCCGAACGAGTTCACAGTCATGGTTTCTCCAATGGTCCGTTCGGGCGCCGTCACGTCTCGTCCGGCGCCGTGCCGGACGAGTCGGCGGGCTTGGTCCCCGTCAGCGGGTTGTCGTCGTTCCCACCGGGCGTGCCCCCCGCCTGCTCCGCCTTGGTGAAGACGTGGTCGACGAAGCCGTACTGCTTGGCCTCCTCGGCGGCGAACCAGCGGTCGCGGTCGGAGTCCCTCTCGATCTGCTCGAGGGACTGGCCCGTGTGCTCGGCGATGAGCTCGGCCATCTGCTTCTTGATGTGGAGCATCTGCTCGGCCTGGATCTTGATGTCGCTCGCCGTGCCGCCGATGCCACCGGACGGCTGGTGCATCATCACCCGGGCATGGGGCGTCGCGTAACGCTTGCCGGGGGTGCCCGCGCTGAGGAGGAACTGCCCCATCGAGGCAGCCATCCCCATCGCCACGGTGGCGACGTCCGGGGTGACCCACTGCATCGTGTCGAAGATCGCCATGCCCGCGGTCACCGAGCCGCCGGGGCTGTTGATGTAGAGCCAGATGTCCTTGTCCGGGTCCTCGGCGGCGAGCAGCAGCATCTGGGCGCAGATCGCGTTAGCGTTGTCGTCGCGCACCTCGGAGCCGAGGAAGATGATCCGCTCCTTGAGCAAGCGGTTGTAGATGTGGTCGTCGAGCCCGCCGGCCATGCCTTCACCGGCGGCGACGATCTCGTTCCTGTGAGCCACGTGGTCTCCATCGTCTTGGGGTTGAGCGTGATCCTGTCAATGACCCTAACGTCCGCCCCGGGTCGGGCAATCCCCAAACCGGCGGTGTTCGCCCTGAGCGCACCGGACTGCACGGGGGTCAGTGTGGGACCACCTGCCGAGACCGGGGGCGAGTCGACAGGGCCGCCGGGGGCCCGGCCGACCCTGCGGGTGAAACGGTGTCAGGCCCGGGCGTCCTGGGGCTGCGCCCCAGCCACGACGTCGTCGTCCGGCACGTCGCTGCCCTCCACGACCGCGTCGACCGCAGCGCCCGTGTCGACCGTGTCGACCGCAGCGCCAGCGTCGACCGCGTCGACCTCGTTCAGGTCGATCTCCACCCCGGCCGTGTCGACGACCTTGGCCTGCTCGAGCACGTGGGCCAGCGCCTTGCGCCGGGCGACATCGGCGACCATGGCCGGCACCTGCCCCTGCTGGTCGATGGTCTGGGCGAACAGGTTGGGGTCCATGCCGTACTGCTGCGCCGACATGACGATGTACTCGACGAGCTCGGGCTGCCCGACCTCGATCTGCTCCTTCTCGACGATGGCGTCGAGGAGGAGCTGGGACCTCAGGGACTTGCGGGTGTTCGCGTCGACCTCGGCGCGGTGCTCGTCGTCCTCGAGGCGGCTCTCGCCCTCGAGGTGGGAGTTCACCTCGGCTGCGATCACCCCGTCCGGGACCGGCACGTCGACGGAGTCCATGAGCTGGTCGAGGATCCGGTCGCGTGCCTGGATGCCCTGCGCAAACTTCTTCGCCGACCCGGCCTGCTTGAGGACGTCGGCACGCAGCTCCTCGAGGGTGTCGAACTCGGAGGCCAGCTGGGCGAACTCGTCATCCAGCTCGGGCAGCTCGCGCTCCTTGACGGACTGCACCGTGACGACGCACTCGGCGTCCTGGCCCTCGTCGTCGCCACCGGCGAGCGGGGCGGTGAAGGTCTTGGTCTCCTCGGCAGTCATGCCCAGCAGCACCTCGTCGAGGCCCTCGAGCATGTTCTGGCTGCCCACCTGGTAGGAGACCCCCG
>JAABUJ010002557.1_pt1 | contig 22241 bp, 22 predicted proteins | sample 5559131 | NCBI WGS metagenome assembly JAABUJ01 (sample SAMN10711875, study PRJNA513366) | rock metagenome | isolation source: Antarctica rocks | place: Antarctica: Victoria Land, Mt New Zealand nord | collected 2016-01-07
AAACCCGCCTGCGCGGGTTGGGAACTCATCATTCCTCACCTGCGCAGGCGGGTTTCCCTACGTCTGCACCGAGTTTCAACCTGGTGTAATATCAACGCCACGCAAACAGTGAGATTAATCCAGCGTTTTCATCTTCTCCCTGTAAAAAGATACGCTGGAAACGAACTGTGCATGCGACCAGGTGAGAGGAGCTACGGAAAGCGGCGCACCCGTGAAGGGATGCACCTGCTCCGCGAGGACACCCGTGGGCATTGCATTCAAAGCGGCCCACTCCAGCATATCCAAAGCGCGGCGAAGATCATCGCGATTGGCGGCAGTGGCGCAGTACCAATCGGCAAGCCACAAAGTGCAGATAATCCAGGGGTTGCCGGGCACAAGCGCAAAGTCCTCGGTGGTGCGAAAATAGTAATCTTTCTCGTAACGCGCCAAACCCCCGACAGGCGCTTTCACCCAAAGCGCGCGTCCGATAGATTCCATGGTGGCTGCGAGACGATTATCATCGGCAGGAAGAACGCCGAACAGGAATAAAGCGGACGCGCTGCTGTCCACAGTCATATCCTGGACCAGAGACCCGTCACTGGCGACACTTACCATGCGCGCATAGCGGCCCTCTTCGTTGTTCCAAAAATGCTCTTGAAAGGCGGCGAGAGTTTCTTCCCCCACCCGCGCAAAACGTTCGCTGCTTTTGGCGTCGCCTTGATTAAGCGCGTAAGAAGAGGCACCGCGCAGGGCGGCTATTACGCTGGCAACAGTCCAAACATGACAGCCGCGCCGCTCTTCCCACAAATCCCACGAAGGCAGGGGCAAGCGCGTCTGCGGATGGACATACTCGGCCAAAAAATCGGCGCAGGGGCGCGCAAGCTGTCTCCACAAACGCGCGGCAAACACGTCGTCCTTGTGCGATTGGACGTGCTTTGCCAGGGCATACACAACAAGAGCGGTGCCGTCTTCCTGAAAAGGCACTTCGGCAACACCATCCACGACCCAAGGATGCCACGAAGCGCCAATTGTTCCATCAGGGCCGTACTTGTGCATCAACGCGGCGCGGTCTTTGGGGAGAACGCGGGCGCAGAACTCAAAAAACGCGCGGCTGATTTGGGGCTGATCGGCGGTATCCAGGGCTAAACTGACCAAAGCGCCATCGCGCGGCCAGAGATAGGAGTAGTGGGCGCGAGCGGTTTCAAAAATATCGGTATCGTTGGCGGCGAGAATGGCCCCACGCTTGTCGCATTGCGTGCGGATGATCAACAAACTGCGCGTATACAGCTTCGCCACCGCATCAGGGAGGGAGTTTAGGTTGCGCGGGGTGTGAGAAAACCAATAAAGGGCAGTCTTGTCCAGGCAAGAGTCAAAGCCGTCGGCGAGAAGGGTATCTTGGTCGGCGCAAACTTCGTCCAATGTCTTGCCCGCAACAATCCACGCGCGGATTGTTTCATGCCCGTGCGCGGGAACAGTGACATGGTAGGCGGCAACACTGTCCACCGCTCCCTGCGCGATAGCATTCATGGACAAAACTCCGTCTTCGGCGTCGCGCCACGCGCCTTCCGCGCCGCGAAACCCTTTCTCGCCGCAGGCATATTGCAAAGGGCCGAGCGAAGCAGCGTTTGTGGGAGCAGTTTGGGTGTGTCTGGAAATGAGACGTATAGTCGCTGTCGCTGCATTATCGTATCTATAGACGTCAATGTTAAAGCGTGCGCGGTTTTGCAAGGCATAAACCACATCTAACTGTCCTTCGCGCTCAAAACTTATAATGTCGTCTTCGCTGAAAACAGAATAGATGATCTGCTGAATGTCAAGCGGCGTCAGTTGTTCATAGGGGAGGCGAATGATCTTGTCGTAAACGTGCGCTATAGGCGCAATGCGGTGGGCAAGAGTTAATTCTCTGCCGCCAACTTCCAGTAAAAGCTCTAGCAGTTCGTCAATGTGGACAGAAAACAGCCGCTTCTTGGGCCGGTTTTGTATCTTCTCGCGCAAAGACATGTCAATAGGCGGGGGAATAGTTTTGCCCGCGTGCCCGCCAAACAAAAAGTAGCGGTCGCGCTTGTAATGCACCAGAGCGTGCGCATACGGCGAGTAAAAAACTGTGTCCCCGATGTCGCTTTCATCCACGCGCAGGTCTTGGGCGAGGAACAAACGCACCTCGCGCGCGTTGTCCCGCGCGTTTTCTATGCGATAGCGCACGGCAAACACATTGCGGTCGTGCAGAACGGCGTGCGCCATCTTGAGAGTGATGCCAAACCCGTGATGAGTCGCGCGGCAATCGGTGACCAGGGTATCATTTTGGTAGGCAACTTTGCGCTCCCAGGTCTCGTCTACCCAGCAGAAGCCGCAATCTTCCAGCCAGACGCCAATTCGGCACTTGTGGCCGCCGACATGATTGGCCCAGCCGACATAAGGATAATACAAATCACGGATTTGGAAGCTGCTGTCCAGGTTGACAAGCATCTCCTCGTTGCCCAGAACAATCTCGCGCGGCATAATAGGTGAGTTTCTTTCGGCGGCAATAGCTTAAAGCGCAATACGTTCGTGGCGGGCGTTAATGGGTATGAGACGGGCGTCAAACACGGGGTTGAAACCCCGTGCTGTTATTAGAAAACCCGCCTTCGCGGGTTAAGAAACATCTATTCCTAACCCGCGAAGGCGGGTTTTCTATAAACAGGCCCGCATTTTGATGCGGGATGCGTCAACGCATCTGCCAAACACGGCGGCGCATCTGCCGAAAACAGAACATTCTTAGTGCCCCGCGTAAGGCGCACATAAAGGATCGCCCAGCACAACGTCTTTCCAGTGGGTTACTTGCGAAGCGGCGTAAAAAGACTCGGCTAAGTTCCAACCGCGCGTGTAACGGTCAAACAAAATATCAGGATGGGCCATGGCAAGCGTGTAAGGCTCGTCCACATAGCCTTTAACACCCGTGACTTTATCTTCAACCAGGTCAGCAATCAAGGACTGCCACCAACTTTGACGCAGCATCGTGTGGGCCGAGGTGGAAACCACGGTCTCCGCGATAGCACCAGGCCGAAAAGTATTGCCTTTATACAGCGCCGCATCGTAATGCGGGTCGTTGCTCCCCCAACTCCAGTAGCCCATGAGATTAGGAATGCGGCCCACAAACGTCTCCGACTGGTCTAACATAACACTCAGGTGACGCTCTTTCAAAATAGCGGCGGCCGGAACACAATCGTCGTTGAGATGGGTAGGGTCCTGGCCGCCGGAACGGGAAGGGCAGGCGTCCAGAAGGAACAAACCGGGGGCAGGTTTGGCAAGCAAGGCGCGATCTACCAAACCCTCGGCCTCGACGACAGTGTAGCCGTCCAAACGGGTGGTCAAATACAGGCCAAACTTCTTATGGCTGAAGCGCACTTCGGACTTAAAGAAAGGATTAGCGGAAGGCGACCCCATTCTAGCCATATCCTGAGTCATTAACCTGCCATCCACGCTGTCGCCGTTGGGAGAAAAGGTGGGGCTTGGACTGGGGGCGGTGGAATGAATACGCAGCGGCACGCCTTTGGTCAAAACAATATAGTCTACAGTGTTGGACACGGGCGCGCGGGCGAGACTATCGGCGACCGGCGTGAGAATGGCAAGATTAAAGGCGTCCTCCTCAATCTCTTCTTGCTCGGCGCAGCGAATATGGCAGATGTACGAGGCAGGAATATGCCGCTTTTTGGCATAATACGCGCCAAGCTCGCGACTCGCTGCACTGTTATCGTTGACGACCACGAGCACCCGTCGTTCGGGAACGCCTTTCGGCTCGGCAGCAGCCTCGTGCGGAACGGCTTTCCCATGGGCGTAGCCGGGAAGGAGGAGAAGCAGGCAAAATACTGTGGAGCGAAGTTTGTTCACGGTGTTGTTTTCGCCATTAATAGTGAAGTTCTTGCCAATAATGGTGAAGTGATTGCCAATAACGGTGAAGTTTTCGCAAGGACTTCACCATTATTGCAAGTTTCTTTGAAGTTATCGCCAAGAATAGTAAAGAAATTGCCAAAAACTTTGAGGTTATCGCCAATAGTTTTGAAGTTATCGCCAATAATTTTAAAGTTTTGGTGTTGGTCTACTTAAGAATGTTAGTGTTATACTCGTGGAGGAACAAGAGCAAGCAGCTTTCGTGCATCTGGTCAGACTTGGAGAAAGAAAGTGTCCTACGAACAAAGCGCGCCAACCGCTGACGCAGGACGCCATTGAACCGCTCCACATGGCACGTCTGTCCGTCGCCTTTACCTGTGGCCCGATGCTGGGCGGCAGGCAGAACACGGGCATAAGCCCGCCAGAAGTCGGGCATAAGCCCGCCAGAAGTCGGTGAACAGCACGCACTTTTTGTAGACAGGCGGAATGCGCCGCCACAACAGGCGGCACGTCCTCTGCCCGCGCCCGCCGATGGCATAAGCCACGACTTGGCGGGTTCTTCTGCATTGGGCCAGCCAGACCCACCCTTTGTGCTTGCGGCGCCGCACAAACAACCAGAGTTCATCGAGACAAACGACCAGAGTTCATCGAGACAAACGACCAGAGTTCATCGAGTTCCAGCACGTCTTCTGGCTCAGGCGGGACAAGTGTCCTCTCCAGAGGTGGAAGTGCTGCGACTTTTTTTGAGCCATGTAACGAGGGTCTGACGGCTGATGCCAAAGATGCGGCAGCCGCCGCGCAGAGAGCAGCGTTCGTGGTAGGCGGCGAGCACCTGTTGGCGGAAAGCGTCCGCGTAGGCATTGGAGCCTGGGTTCTGGCGACTGTTTTTACCGCAGTCATGGCAGAGGTACTTCTGCTTGCCGTTGGGGGCGCGTCCATTGCGGGTCAGGTTGAGGCTGGCGCAGTGGGAGCAAGAGACAGCATAAGTGACCATGCCGACAGTATACAACATCTAACATTCTAAATTAGACCATTGCCAAAACTTTCTCTTAATACTGATCATTGGCCCTTGACAATAGTACCTATATGTGCTATCCTATCCTTAACTTACAACAACATCTTGTGTTCTTGGGGTCGCGCTATCGTGGTGCGGCTGCAACACTGGGGGAAGTCTGGTGAAAATCCAGCACTGTCGCGCAACGGTGATGCGTGTGCTCAAAAGGCACAGCGTTAAGTCCGACTGCCCACCTAAGAACAGATCGCCAGCCACCCTACGCATGAGAGGGGCATGGTTCTTAGGGTTCCTTCCGAGTAGCACTCGCCAGCCTTGAGACACAGCCGCCTGTTCCCATCTTGGGTGCGGGCGATTTTGTTCTCTGCGCTGTAAGAGTGTTTCGCTGTCTGATTATTCCGATTGTGCGGAAGGAGTCCTATCCATGTCTACCTCTGTCATTCCTGATGTTTTGAGTGCCATCCCCAACCCCGATGGCCGTTTCAATCATCCCGAAACTCCTGATCTTGAACTGCCTGATCCCAAAACGCCTCAGTTGCGCCTTCAGAAGCGTGATAGCTCACTGGCATCTTTCGATAAAGAGCGTATCCGCATCGCCATCGAGAAAGCCTTTCGTGCTGAAATGAGCTTCGCGGCGGATTTTCCCCTGCCCACTGAAGTCGCTGCTAAGGTCGTCTCCTTTGCTGAAATGGTGGTGCGTTGGTGCGTGGAGGAAAGCTGGTGCGCTGCCGAGATGGGTTGGCGGGAGACACCTCTCCAAGTCGAGCAAATTCAGGATGAGGTAGAGCGTGTCTTGATGGCAGGCGGAGAGCATCGAGTTGCACGCCGCTACGTCCTCTACCGCGAACAGCACGCCGAAAAGCGGCGAGCCAGCGTTCTGCTTTATCGCCGCGTGGATGGCACGGAGGCCGAATTAGATCAAGCGGTGCTGAGAACGACATTGGAAGAGGCTTGCTCAGGCTTGGGGACCGATGTCCTTGCTGCCCCGCTGCTGACAGCCACTCTAAGCGCCCTTTACAGTGGTATTTCCGAGACTGAAATCATCCAGGCGGCGATCATGGCGGCGCGTGGGCTGGTAGAGGTCGAACCTGCCTATACTTTCGTGGCGGCCCGCCTGCTCTTGGCGCAGCTTTTTCAGGAGGCAATCGGCAAGACGGTTCCATACAGTCAAGTGGGCGTGGCCTACCAAAGTTACTTCCCGAACTACATTCAGCAAGCCGTGGACGCTGAACTACTTGATCCTGCTCTACTGTCCTACGATTTGGAGAGGCTCGGCGCGACTCTGCGGCCCGAGCGCGATCTGAAGTTTGCTTACTTGGGCCTCCAAACCCTCTACGACCGCTACTTCCTTCAGATCGCCGACAGGCGGGTGGAACTGCCCCAGGTCTTCTGGATGCGGGTTGCGATGGGACTGGCGCTGAACGAGGCGGATAAAGACGCGCGGGCCATCGAGTTCTACGAGGTGATCTCCGAGTTCCTCTTCACACCCGCTACTCCGACCCTCTTCAACGCGGGAACCCGCCATTCCCAGCTTTCCTCCTGCTATCTAACGACGGTGGGCGACGACCTGGAGAACATTTTCAAGTGTATCCAAGACAACGCCTTGCTGTCCAAATGGGCGGGTGGCTTGGGAAACGACTGGACGCAAGTGCGGGCGCTGGGCGCATCCATTAAAGGCACGGCGGGCAAGAGTCAGGGCATCATCCCGTTTCTGAAAGTTGCCAGCGACACTGCCGTGGCCGTCAATCAGGGCGGCAAGCGCAAGGGCGCGGTCTGCGCTTATCTTGAGACGTGGCACCTGGACATCGAGGAGTTCCTGGAACTGAGGAAAAACACGGGCGATGACAGGCGGCGGACGCACGATATGAACACCGCCAATTGGATTCCCGATTTGTTTATGAAGCGTGTTCAGGCGGGCGCACATTGGACGCTCTTTAGCCCCAGCGACGTGCCTGATCTCCATGATCTGTATGGATTGGCTTTTGAGAAAAGGTACGCAGAGTATGAGCAAAGGGCGGACGCAGGTCAAATCAAGCTCTTCAAGCGTTTGCCTGCTCTCGATCTGTGGCGTCGGATGCTGTCCATGCTCTTCGAGACGGGGCACCCCTGGATGACCTGGAAAGACCCGTCTAATCTACGCTCGCCTCAGGACCATGTCGGCGTCGTTCACAACTCCAACCTCTGCACCGAGATACTGCTCAACAATTCGTCGGAGGAGACGGCGGTCTGTAATCTCGGCTCGGTCAACCTGGCGGCGCACGTTGCGGCGCAGGAACTGGACATGCCCCTGCTGGAAGCTACCGTCCGCACGGCGGTACGGATGCTGGACAATGTGATTGAACTGAACTTTTACCCAACGCCTGAGGCACGCACGGCCAACCTGCGCCACCGACCTGTGGGTCTGGGGCTGATGGGTTTTCAGGACGCGCTGTATGCTCTGGGAATTAGTTACGCAAGTACCGAGGCGGTGGAGTTCGCCGACCAGAGTATGGAGGCGCTTTCCTACTTCGCGCTCCTGTCCTCGGCAAGATTAGCTGAGGAGCGCGGCCACTATCCGACCTTCTCTGGCTCGCAATGGGATCGCGGCCTGCTGCCCCTAGACACGCTGGCACTGTTGGACGGGGTGCGTGATCAGCCCCTCGCTGTAGACCGCTCGGCCCAACTGGATTGGACACCCGTGCGCGAAGCCATCCAAGATCATGGGATACGCAACAGCAACGTCCTTGCCATCGCCCCCACGGCGACAATCTCCAACATTATTGGTGTCTCTCAGTCCATTGAGCCGACCTACAAAAATCTCTACGTCAAGAGTAACCTTTCGGGAGAGTTTGTCCAGATCAATAACCATCTCGTGCGAGAATTGAAGGCGCATGGGCTGTGGGACGCGGAAATGCGCGAAGAAATCAAATATTGCGACGGCGTCCTCGCAGAGATCGAGCGTATTCCCGCCGAGTTGAAGATGCGCTACCGCACCGCCTTCGAGATCGGCCCGGAATGGCTAATCGAGTGCGCCGCGTGCCGCCAGAAATGGCTAGACATGGGGCAGTCGCTGAACCTCTATCTGGCCCAGCCTAGCGGCAAGAAGTTAAGCGAGATGTACTTCCTGGCGTGGAGCAAGGGCCTGAAGACCACTTATTACCTGCGGACGCTGGCGGCAACCCAGGTGGAGAAGTCCACGCTGGATGTCAACCGCTTCGGCGTGCAGCCACGCTGGATGAAAAACAAAAGTGCGTCTAGTGATATTACCGTAGATCGCTCGCCCGATGCGGCCCCAGTCATTGCTACCTGCAATCTCGGTGAAGACTGCGAAGCCTGCCAATAAAGCATCTTATCCCATCAAGAAGGTTTCACGATTCTTACTGTTCTTGTTATGCCTGCCATAAGGCGGGCGACACTTTATAAACGAAGGAAACTCAAATGATCACCTCGATCAAGTCGCACAATCTCGGCTTTCCGCGCATCGGTACGCGGCGTGAACTCAAGAAGGCCCTCGAAGCATACTGGAGCGGGAAAAGTACGCAAGGGGCACTGCTTGCGGCGGCTGCGGCACTGCGGGCCGCGCACTGGGCATGCCAGAAGGAAGCAGGTATTGACTGGATTCCCTGCAATGACTTCAGCCTGTATGATCAGGTACTTGATACAAGCATACTAGTTGGGTCCGTGCCGCCGCGTTTTGGCTGGAGCGGTGACGGCAAGATTGACATCGACACCTACTTCGTCATGGCGCGCGGCGTGGATACTGAACACGGCCAGACCACGGGGACGAGTGCGATGGAGATGACCAAATGGTTCGACACGAACTATCACTATCTGGTGCCCGAATTCGCCGCCGATCAGGAGTTTCGACTGGCTTCCTCCAAGCCGCTGGACGAGTTCAGGGAGGCGCTGGCGCTCGGTATTCGCACTGTGCCCGTCCTGCTCGGGCCAGTGTCGTTCCTGTTGCTGGGCAAGCTGCACGGAGAGCCAGAGGAGGAGGCTACCGCCAAGGGTACGCTCCTCGCCCGCCTGCTGCCCGTGTATGTGCAGGTGCTGAAGGAGTTGGCCGATGCGGGAGCCGAGTGGGTGCAGATCGACGAACCCTGCCTGGCAACCGACCTAACGCCTCCGCAGCAGGACTGGTACGAGGCGGCGTACACGGCTCTTTCCCAGTGTTCTAGCCCCTACATCATGCTTGCTGCTTACTTTGGCGCGCTCGGGGACAATCTGCACCTAGCCTGCCGCCTCCCCATTCAGGGGCTGCATGTCGACGCCTCACGCGCCCCGAGTGAGGTCGCGGCTGTCTGCGCTGCGCTTCCAGCGGGCAGCCTCCTGTCGGTGGGCGTTGTGGACGGGCGAAACGTCTGGCGGAATGATTTTGTGGCATCGCTGGCCGTGCTGCGCGACGCCAGACGCGCTCTCGGGGCCGAGCGCCTCCTCGTCTCGCCATCGTGTTCGCTGCTGCATGTGCCTTATTCGCTGAAGCCTGAAACACCCCTCGACCTAGAGCTACGCGGCTGGCTGGCGTTTGCCGAGGAGAAGCTGCACGAACTGACCATGCTGGCTCGGTTGGCCGCGACCGATGGCGAACCAGACAGCGACGCCATCCTGCGCTCTGCCTGGGAGGAGAACCAAGTGACCATGAAGGCGCGCCGAACCAGTCCCCGTGTCCATGATCAACAGGTCGCTTTGCGTCTGGCGACGATCAGTGAGGCCGACTTGCGTCGTTCCAGTCCCTTTGCCGTGCGGCAGGTCGAGCAGAAGGCAATCCTGGGCCTCCCGCTGTTCCCGACGACCACAATCGGCTCCTTCCCCCAGACGGCGGATGTGCGTGCCGCCCGCGCGCGGTTCAAGCGTGGCGAACTAAATGGAGCAGACTACGAATCCTTCTTGACCGATCACGTGCGTCAGGCCGTGCATTGGCAGGAAGAGGTGGGGCTTGATGTGCTGGTTCATGGGGAATTCGAGCGCAACGACATGGTGGAGTATTTTGGCGAGCAGATGGCGGGGTTCGCCTTCACACGGAACGGCTGGGTGCAAAGCTACGGCTCGCGTTGCGTGAAGCCGCCAATCATCTTCGGCGACGTGAGCCGCCCCGCGCCGATGACAGTGGGCTGGGCGAGGCTGGCTCAGTCCCTGACACCGAAGCCGATGAAGGGAATGCTGACTGGCCCTGTGACTATCCTACAATGGAGTTTCGTGCGCGACGACCAGCCGCGCCGCGTGACCACGCAGCAGATCGCACTGGCATTGCGCGACGAGGTGGGCGACCTAGAAGCAGCGGGCATCAAAATTATTCAAGTGGACGAGCCTGCCCTGCGGGAAGGTCTCCCGTTGCGCCGTGCCGACTGGGACGATTACCTGGGCTGGGCGGTTGCGGCATTCCGCCTGGCGTCGAGCGGAGTGCGTGACGAGACGCAGATACACACTCACATGTGCTACTGCGAGTTCAACGACATCATCCAGAGCATCGCAGCCCTCGACGCCGACGTGATCTCCATTGAGACAGCACGCTCGCAGTCGGAGCTACTGGATGCCTTTGTCCAATTCAGTTATCCGAATGCGGTCGGCCCTGGTGTGTGGGACATCCATTCGCCACGCATCCCTTCCGTGGGGGAGATGGTCTCCCTCCTGCGGGCCAGCGTGCAGGTTCTCCCCACCGAACTCTTGTGGGTGAATCCTGACTGCGGTCTAAAGACCCGATCCTGGGGCGAGGTAGGTCCCTCCATTCGGAATATGGTTGAGTGTGCCAAAACCGTACGTCAGAATTGGGGGAACTGACGACATCAGCCATTGGATTAAGGAACGTTATGCCCCCGAGCATAAAAACGTACCCCAACGTTGTTGAAAAAATGGAAATTGGAAGGAAAAATATCTTGGAACTGACATTTGAATCAAATCAGACGATGAAATTGGATTGGCCGCTTAACCAGGAGCAAATACCCGTACTGCGCGATAATGGCTCCCAGGCGCATGGCCCCGAGGACAAGCGGCTGATCAATTGCCGCCAGGTGGATGTGAACCAGCTCATGCCCCTGAAGTATCACTGGGCCTGGGAACATTACGTCAATGGCTGTGCCAATCACTGGATGCCGACAGAGGTTTCGATGGGCAAAGACATCGCGACCTGGCGCGGCAGCGAACTCACCGAAGGCGAGCGGCGGGTCATCCTGCGTAATCTAGGCTTCTTTTCCACAGCAGAGAGCCTGGTCGGTAATAACTTGGCCCTTGCCATCTTCAAGCACGTCACCAACGCCGAATGTCGGCAGTACCTACTGCGCCAGGCATTCGAGGAGGCAGTCCACACTCACACGTTCCTTTACATCGTGGACAGTCTAGGGCTGGACGAGCGTGAGGTTTTCAACATGTACCGCGAGGTGCCTGCCATCGCCCGCAAGGACGCCTTTGAAATGGAACTGACTGCCGTGCTGCTGGACCCTGATTTCACTACGGAGACGTTCGAGGGCGCGCAGCAGTTTCTGGAGAACCTAATCGGCTACTACCTGATTATGGAAGGCGTGTTCTTCTACACAGGGTTCGTGATGATCCTCTCGTTCCAGCGGCAGAACCGCATGACAGGGATCGGGGAACAGTTCCAGTACATCCTGCGCGACGAGAGCATCCATCTGAACTTCGGCATTGATCTGATCAACGGCATCAAGGCCGAGAACCCGCACCTATGGACACTTGCCTTTCAGCAGCGTGTGGTCACCCTGGTTCGGGAAGCGGTGGAACTGGAAGTCGCCTACGCCAGCGATTGCCTGCCTCATGGTATTCTGGGGCTGAATAGCGGCCTATTTCGCCAGTATGTGCAGCATATCGCCGACCGCCGTTTGGAGCGGGTGGGTCTTGCTTGCCAGTATGGTTCGCCTAACCCGTTTGCCTGGATGAGTGAAACAATAGATTTGGGTAAGGAAAAAAACTTCTTTGAGACGCGAGTGACGGAGTACCAATCCGCGTCCAGCTTGTCCTGGGAGTGAATCTCAGGCGAGAGTATCAGACCAGGAAGGGCCACAGGAGGGTAAAGATGATGGTCAGACTTGCTATATTGAACGGTTCAACAATATCTTGCGCCAAAGGTTAGGCCGTTTTGTCCGCAGGACGCTTTTGTTTTCCAAGACGGATGCGATGCACGAGAACTGTCTGCTTTTGTTTCTTCACGAGTACAACAAACAATGCACAGCAACTTGATTTACGACACTACCAATCGTTTTTGCACATCAGCACAGGAGGATATTTGTTGTGAGCAATGCCGAGAACAACCATCGCATTGACTACCTAGAGTTTGGTGCGATAGACATCGCACGCACCAAAGAGTTTTACGCGCAGGCATTTGGGTGGGAGTTTACCGACTACGGCCCCGGCTACACAAGCTTCCACGACGGGCGCATGGCGGGCGGGTTCTGGACAAACGTCGCGCCGGGGCGCAGTCCGCTGGTGGTGCTGTATGCCGTCAGCCTGGAAGACACTTATGCGCGAATAAAGGCGAGCGGCGGAACCATTCTGCGCGAAGTGTTCTCGTTCCCCGGCGGGCGGCGGTTCCACTTTGCCGACCCCAGCGGCAATGAACTGGCGGTCTGGTCGGAAGACGCGGAGGACGCATGAGCCAGGCCGCTTTGGAAGAAATGCAGGATCAACTCAGCGCCGCCGTGGAAACCCTAAACCTGGACGGCGGATTGTCGTTCAAGGCTATGTTTGGGGGCGTGTCGGGCTACATGGAAGGCCGCGTGTTTGCGTCGCTGTCCAACAGGGGGCTTGCCCTGAAGCTCTCCCCGAGCGACCAGACGGCCTTGCTGCAACAGGGCGCACAACGGCTCCGGTACGAGCCGGACGCGCCGGAAAGCAAGCAATATATTGTCGTGCCAGGTGCTATGCAGACGGATGCAGAAGCGCTGGCAGTTTGGGTCAAGCGCAGCGCAGAATATGTGGCAGCATTGCCTGCCCCCAAGCCAAAGCCGAAAAAGCGCCCATGACGCATGGCGCTGTGGACACGGCCCTGCTTCGCTATCAAACCAACGGGAGCTGCAAAAACTATGATCTCAGCGCGAGAAGCCCTGGAACGGCTGAAAGAGGGAAACCGCCGCTTTGTCGCAGGCGTGCGGAGCACGGACACGCTGGCAAGCCCAACCCGCCTGGCGGAACTGGCGGCGGGTCAGGAGCCGTTTGCCGTGATTTTAGGCTGCTCCGATTCGCGGGTGCCCGTAGAGATAGTTTTTGACCAGGGGCTGGGTGATTTGTTTGTCATTCGGGTAGCAGGCAATGTGGTGGCGTCGTCGCAGATCGGCAGCGTGGAGTTCGCTGCCGAGCGGTTCGGCACGCGGCTGGTCGTGGTGCTGGGGCACTCGCGCTGCGGGGCCGTGCAGGCGACATTGGAACAGCTTCAGCGCCCCACGGAAACCCAGTCGCGCAACCTGCGTTCCATCGTGGACCGCGTACGGCCATCAGTAGAGGGGCTGCTGGCGGCTGGACTCGCGCAGGACCCGGATGCCCTGATGGAGCAGGCCATTCGCGCCAATGTCCGGGCGTCAGTGGGCCATCTGCGCTACGGGTCGGAGGTGCTGGAACAACTGGCGCAAAGCGACGGTCTGTGGGTGGTGGGTGCGGAGTACTCGCTGGAAACCGGGGAGGTGGACTTCTTTGACGGCGTGCCGGATGCCGACTGACACGGCGCTGGGCCGTGCGGGGCAGTTTTGCGACAACGGGGGCAGAGAAAATGAAAAAGCATGCTGCGGGAGCGATGCTTCTGCTCGCTGCGGGTTTGCTGGCATCGGCAGGGTGCCGGAACAACCAAGCCGTTTATTTTGATGGCAACAGCCAGTTTGTTTTATCGGCCAACGGCACGTATACCCAAACGTTTTCGCCCCTGCCGGATCAGGGCCGCAAGCCGCGCCGGGGCAGCCGGGACTACCCGGCAGACCCGCTGGATACGCTGCCCAACAGCGGCTACTGGCGTCTCCTCGGCCCAAGCGATAAACCCGGCAGCGGCTTTCAGGTGGAGCTTAGCGGCGTGCGCAGCCGGTACGCTCTGCCGCTTGCGGGAACATACACGCTTGTCGTGCCTGCCGGCAGCATCAGCGGCATGAACAAGCTCCTGCGAGAACAAAAGGTGCCATCCACGCCGCCCGCTCCCTAAGCGAACCCAGCGTCCCTATGCCTGTTTCGGATAGCTAATTAGGACGCCTAGTGCTGACGCTCGGTGACATAGCGGGCGAGCGCGCGCAGAGGGTCGGCGTGGTAGTCAAACAAAGCGAGGGCCTGCACGGCATCATGCGAAGATTGCGCAGCGAGGCGGCGAGAGGCTTCCAGGCCGAGTATCTTGGGATAGGTAGCCTTGTCCTGAACAAGGTCGCTGCCCACCGGCTTGCCGATGACATGCGCTTCGCCTTCCAGGTCAAGGATGTCATCGGTAATCTGGAACGCCAGCCCCAGGCAGTCGCCATAGGTGCGCAGGGCGCGTTCCTGCGCGACTGTGGCCCCGCACAGGCGGGCGCTGCCCAGCAGTGAGGCGACCAAAAGTGCGCCGGTCTTACGCGTGTGGATGGATGCAATATCGGCTTCGGTCATGTCGTGCCTGCCTTCGCCCTCCATATCGGACACCTGCCCGCCCACCATGCCCGGCGTGCCTGACGCCCGCGCCAGCATCGCTAATGCGTCCAGCACGCGCGCGTCCGGCCAGAACAAGCGGCACTCCACCACCAGTTCAAACGCCAAAGCAAGCAGGGCATCGCCCGCGAGGATCGCCATCGCCTCGCCAAAGACGACATGGCTGGTCGGGCTGCCTCGCCGCAGGTCATCGTTGTCCAGGGCGGGCAGGTCGTCATGGATGAGAGAGAATGTGTGGATGCACTCCAGTGCGCAGGCCAACGGCAGGACGGTGTGCGCGGGCTGTCCCAAAGCTTCGGCGGCGGCGATGGCGAGGATCGGGCGCAGGCGCTTGCCGCCGCAAAAAAGCGAATAGCGCATCGCTTCATGCAGGCGCGGCGGGTGCTTGGCAACAGGGGGCACAAACGCATCTAAGGCATTGTCAATGCGCGCGCGGTGCGCGTGGAGGTAAGCGGGCAGGTCAAAAGCCATGAGGTCGGAGGTCATTGGCCCGTCGCGGGTTCTAGGACAAAGCCCGCCGCGCGGGCGGCTGCCGTGACCGTGTTCTGCATCAGCATAGCGATGGTCATCGGCCCGACCCCTCCGGGCACGGGCGTGATAGCGGAGGCGATAGGCAATGCGCCTTCGTAGTCCACGTCGCCCCGGTTGTTCTGGTAGCCCGCGTCCAGCACCACGACGCCGGGCTTGAGCATGTCGCCTGTGACCATGCCCTGCTTGCCGACACACGCGCACAGAATATCGGCCTGCCGGATCATGTCCGCCAGATTGGCCGTGCGCGAGTGGCAGACCGTCACGGTCGCGTTCTCCTGCAAGAGCAGCAGAGCCATCGGCTTGCCCAGAATGACGCTGCGCCCGATAACGACCGCGTGCTTTCCCGCTATTGGCAGATTGTACCGCTTCATTAATTCAATCATGCCCGCCGGGGTGCAGGAGCGGAAGCCGTCCATGCCCGCCACCAGTCGGCCCAGCGATAGGGGCGCGATGCCGTCCACGTCCTTTTCCACAGCGAGATGGGAGAGAATGGCAGGCTCATCCATGTGCGCGGGCAGGGGATGCTGGATCAGAATGCCATGCACATGGGGGTCAGCGTTCAGGCTGGCGAGGCAGTCTTCCACCTCAGTTTGGGACGCCATGTTGGAGAACGGGAACGTGCGTGACTGCATGCCCGCCCGCGCGCAGGCCCGCTCTTTCATCTGCACATACGTGGCGGAGGCGGGGTCATCGCCCGCCAGGATTGCGGCGAGAATAGGCACCACGCCCGTGCTTTGGGTCAAACGCCGTACCTGTGCAGCAAGTTCGGTGCGGATAGTCTTGGCAGTCGCCGTGCCGTCTAATAAGATTGCTGACATAGCTTAACCCTAGGAAAGAGCGATTGGGCCGAACGCAGGCACCGCACCGTCTTCCCGGTCGGTGATGTTGCAGTAGGGGTTCAATCCCCACCCGTACCATAAATCTGCGCCGCGCGGCAGCGTTTCGGCCAGGTGCAGCACGACGCTGTCACCTTGCAGCGTTGTTTTGTAGATGCGCACCATCTCCCGGCCTGACCCCAGGCGCAGGCTGAAGCCCGCCGGACGGCCTAGAGACACCAACCCGCCACGCACATGGTCAAAGCCAATGCGCACACTGAGGCCATCGTTTTCTACTGCCGCGCCGTGCAGGGCAGGCGCAGAAACGCCGTCAGTGGCATCGGCCATCCGCCGCCCCAGACGCTTCAAATCCGGCGTGCTGATATGGATAGCATCATCCAGGCCTAGGTCAATCGCGCTGACCATCAACACATGAGCCTGCGCTGCCGCCCACACGCGTTGCGCCTCGCGAATGCCGTTCCAGCCGTCGATCCCATCAGGGTCGGGGTCAGACACCACGCCGCCAATCTGCACAAAGCAGAAGGGCAGGTCGGGCTGCCCCAGGTCGTCGCGGAACGACTGCACCAATGCTGTCATGCGCTGCGAATACAGCACCAGGGCTTCCGCCTCGCAGTCGCTTTCGCCCTGATACCACAAAATGCCCGCCACTTTGCCGCCGTTGGCGCGCACCCGTTCCAAAGTCGCTCCGTACAAAGACGCCCCGCCTTGATCTTTAAGGGCCGGGTTCCACTGCGTCATGCTCGTGCCGCCGTGCGCGGCAGGGATCAGCCCAATGGGCATATGGGTGCGCGCTAGGCGCTCCTTGGCAAACGTCAGCCCCAGCCCCGCGCCCTTGGTACGGCCCCCATCGCGCGGGCTAATTTCATCCGGCACCGCGCTGCCGCCATTGATGATGTGATGCACCAGGCGCGGCGACTCGCCCAGCCAGTGCAGTGGCTCCTCGGCCACGGCCCACTGCTCGCGCGACTGATACGAGCGCACGCGCTCATGGGGCGTTTCCACATCCACCAGATCGCCCACGCCTTCCATGTTGCTTTGCCCGGCTAGCACCCACAACTCGCCCACCAGCACATCTTCGGCCCCGCCGACTTCATACGGCCCGCCGGTCGGCAGCGTCACTTGCTCCCCCGTGTCCAGAACAACAGGCGCACTGCCGTCCAGTCCGCATTGCAGAACCTGGTGATTGTTGATGGTCATATATTGCGTTTTGTTCCTTCGGGAAAGTTCAGGTGCATGCGGCTCGCCGTCGGCGCGGACTGTCCTTTGTACTTGCTGCCCAGAGCGGGGTGCCCGTAAGGCCGCTCCGCAGGCGTGGACATGGCAAAGAACGAAATCTGCCCAATCTTCATGCCGGGGTAGAGCAGAATGGGAAGATTGGCGACATTGGACAATTCCAGCGTGATGTTGCCGTCAAAGCCGGGGTCAATATAACCTGCCGTCGCATGCACAATCAGCCCCAGCCTCCCAAGTGAGCTTTTCCCCTCAAGACGGGCGACTAGGTCATCGGCCAGCGCGATACGCTCTATCGTGTTGCCCAGGATAAACTCGTTGGGGTGAACCACAAACGGTTCGCCTTCCGCCACTTCCACCATCTCGGTCAGCTCGTCCTGCGGGGCCTTAGGATCAATGCACGAGTAGCGGTAGTTGCGGAACACGCGAAACTGCGCCGCCAGCCGAATGTCTATGGAAGCAGGCTGCACCAATTCTTTGTCATACGGGGCAATCACAATCCGCCCCTGCGCCACGCCTTCCTTGATGCTCTTGTCGGACAAAATCATAGTGTTTGTGTTACCTGCCCAACCCCACGGTGCGCTTCAGCCACACATAGTGCGGCCCGGACATGGCTTCAGACGCTTCAAATCCCGCTCCTTGCGCGCACGCAACGGCGGCCAAATTGTCGCGGCCTGCCCGCACCCACGCTTCCGGATAAGGGCGCTGCTCGCCCAGAAACGCGCACAGTTGGCTGAGCATCTCGCGCCCCACGCCCCGCCCGCGCAGGTCGGGAGCGACCAGCAGGTGCTGGATTTCGGCGTCCCCTTCCACGTCATCTTCCACAATCTCAGCGTAGGCCGCGAGGTCGCCGTCCACGCGCAGCGTCCACGCAAAGTTTGCTTCCAATGTCCACCGGGTCACGGCTTTCGCCGTCAGCGGAAACTCCTTGGAAGAGGCTGCCTGCCACAAATCCTGCGGCGTCGCGGCCCAGTGGGCGATTTGCTCCGCTTCGGCCACGGCAAACGGGCGCAGCACAAACTCCATTAGCGCGCGTCCTCGCTCGCCTCTTCTGTTATTTCTTTTTCTGTTGTTTCTTCAGGCGCTTCCGGCCCGTGCGGCGCGCGGGACATCGCTCCCAGCACGCCGTTGACAAACCGCCCCGATTCTGCCGTGGAGTACTTCTTCGCCAGTTCCACCGCCTCGTTGACAATGGCGGCGGCGGGCGCTTCAGGCCGGTACAGCATTTCAAACGCCGACATGCGCAGGATGTTGCGGTCTACTGCCGCTTGCCGGTCCAGCGCCCAATCGGTAGACAACGCCGCCACTGTTTGGTCAATCTCGCCTTGGTGCGCCAGTGTCCCGCGCACCAGAAGCTCCGCCAGTTCCCGGTTTGTACCTTCCAGCGGCGACTGCGCGAGGGCCGATGCAATCACAGCGTTCGGCTCTTGACGCCCCAAATCCAGCTCAAACAGCATGCGCAGAGCGAGTTCCCGCGCTTCGCGCCGCGTATTTTTGTGCGCGAGATTGGGGTGAGCTTCTGCCGGCTTGGGAGGGAGTGCGGATTTCATTTGGCCTTATTGTACCCGCTCCCGCCGCCGCTTTGCCCTTTTCGCCTGCGCCAAATGTGTGTCTTGCCGGCCCTGCCCCTGCCGCGCCTTGCGCCACGTTTGCCCGCGCACAGGCCGCGTCAGCAGCAGCAGGGCAACCGCCGCCATCGCCAAAACCAGGCAGCCATCCGCTTCCCAGTCATACGGATGCTCTGCGCCAATCACCCCATGCGCCTGCCGGTACAGCGCAATTTGGGTCAGTTGCACAAACCCCCACGCGCACAGGCCGATTGCGAGCCACAGCGCGCCGGGCACTAATAATCGCCCCAGCGGTCTTGGGGGACGCGTGCGGTGTTTCGCTTTCATAGCCCTCTTTTTCATAGTCTTCTTTGTACCCGTTGTGGGCAGCCTTGGGAATGCAGGATACCCGGCAGGCTTTCAGGACATCGGGCAGGCTTTGGCGCTTTGCCAACTGATGTAGCACATACTTTGCAAATTAAAGTACTTTTGTGGTACGATGCGCTTATGGAACATACTTCTAACTCTAGGTTGGGTCTTGCCGCTGCCTCGCTTGTGCTGGGAACAGCCGGTGATTTTCTCTTTCAGGACACAGGCTGGGGAATCAACGTCGTGATCGGCCTCGCCGCTCTCCTCGCGGCAACTGCCGTGCTTGGGCGCAGGCACGGTCTGCGGCCCCCACGGCACGTTGTTTGGGTCGTCCTGCCCGCTTTGCTGGCGGGGGCCGGCTTTGCGCTGCGCGCTTCGCCCGCACTGGCCGCGCTTGATTTTGCGGCTCTTGCCGCGTGCTTCCTGCTGGGTGTTTATTTCTTCCAAACCAGCCGCTATGGCGAGCCGGGAATACTCCTGTCCTGCAAAGTGCTGCTGGAAACGGCGCGCGACATGCTTGCAAGTAGCGCGCAGTTTGTGCGACGTGACCTGCCCGGCACGTTGCGCCCTGCCGTCGCCCAAAACCCTCAGCCTGGACGAGCGGCAGGCCGAGGCATCCTGCTGGCCTTGCCCCTGCTGCTGGTCTTTGGCGGCTTGCTGTCTTCCGCCGATCCTGTGTTTGCTCATTACCTGGCCGCCCTGTTCCAGTGGGACTTAACTGCGGTCTGGGTGCGCTGCGCCTGGGTTGTCGTGGCAGCCTGCCTCGCGGGCGGCTGCCTGCGCGTCCTTTTGACCCCGGCAGCGCCGCGCCAAACGCCGGAAGAAACTCTGCCGCGATTTGCGATTGGCCGCATTGAAACCGCCATTGTTCTGGGCGCGCTGGACGCTTTGTTCTTTTTGTTTGTGCTGGTGCAGTTTCGCTACTTCTTTGGGGGCCGGGAGACAGTCCTTGCCACGGTCGGCATGACTTACGCGGCCTATGCCCGGCACGGGTTCTTTGAGCTGGTGACTGTCGCGGGTTTGACCCTGCCGCTGCTGCTGACGCTGCATGCCTGGCAGGATTGGCAGGATTGGCAGGGGTTGGACTCGCCGGGGCAGCACGCCGCACCGGAGCGGCTGTTTCGCGCCCTCGCCGCACTGCTGCTGGCCTTGCTGTTTGTGATCATGGCGTCGGCTCTGGCCCGCATGAACCTGTACCGCAGCGAGTATGGGCTGACTGAGCTGCGCGTTTACACCACCGCCTTTATGGGCTGGCTGGCGGTTGTCTTTGCCTGGTTCGGGGCGACCGTGCTGTATCAGCATGGCCTACTCAGATATGGCCCAGCCGCAAAAGGCTTTGGATTACCTCCAGCAGGCTCTGCCGATCCAGCAAACCACAGGCGACAAGGCGGGGCAGGCGACGACTTTGAACAACCTTGGCATGGTCTATCTCAATCTAGGCCAGCTCCCAAAGGCTCTGGACTACTACCATCAAGCCCTGTCTCTCTTGAAGCAGATGGGGGCTAGGGCAGACGAAGGCCGCACTCTCAACGGCCTTGGCAGGGTCTACTCCGCCTTCGGCCAGCCTCAGAAAGCACTGGGCTACTACCGGCAGGCTTTGCCCCTGCAGCAGGCGGCGGGAGACAAGGCAGGGCAGGCGACGACCCTTAACAACCTGGGCACCGCCTATTCCGACTACGGCCAGCTTCCGCAGGCTTTGGCTGCCTTCCGGCAAGCCCTGTCAATCAAGCGGTCAATCGGCGAAAAAGCAGGAGAAGCGACCTCTCTCACCAACATCGGCATGGTTTACCTGGGCACCGGCCAGCCAAAACAAGCCTTGAACTGCCTCCAACAAGCGCTGTCGATCCGGCAAGCCCTGGGCGACAAAGCCGGGCAGGCCACCGCGCTGAGCAATATCGCCCCGGTCTACTCCGCCCTGGGCCAGCCTCAGAAAGCCTTGGCCTGCTACCAGCAAGTCCTGACGATCCAGCAAGCCCTCGGCGGCAGGGCAGGGGAAGCCAAGCCTCGCTGACGGCTTTTGCGCGTTGTGTATGATTGTTCCGCTGCCCCTGGCTCGGCGTAAACCCGTTGTCCCCGCGTTTCCAGCTTATTCCGACGACGGAACAAAATCTTCCGTCGTTGCAATGCGCTTAACAGCCCGGCGCAGCGGGCAAAGAATGCCCACAATACGCCGCCTACAAAAAAGCACGACATCGTTTCCAGGAAACAATGCCGTGCGCTGGCTTCTGCTGCGAAGACCGGGTTAAGACGTGCAGGCTACTCCGCAATCCACTGCGACTCGGCTTCTGCCTTGGTCATGCTCAGCGTGACAAACTCGCCGACCGAGGCCACCGCAGAAAGAGGCAGAAAGTGATGCTTCCCGTCCGCCTGCGAGTCGTGATGGGTCAGCTTTAGCCGGTCGCCGTCCAAATGGTCTACAATGCCGACATGCTCTTTGTCGGAACCGACAATTTCCATGTGCTCTTTGATGTCAGAAGGGTTCAAGTGATTCGTTCCTCTCAGCGTGTGCTGGGGCTATGTTACCCGTGACACTTTTGGTTCAACCCAGAGGAAAACCCGTTGGACGCAAAAAGGCCGGACGCTCGCAGCGTCCGGCCTTAGCTTACCGCTCTTATTCGCCTAGATACGTTGCCAGAAAGCGCGTGTTGATGTCGCCTTTGCGGAAGTACGCATTGGCGAATATCTTTTTGTGGTATTCCAAATCGGTCTTGATGCCAACCACTTCCGTCTCGTGCAGCGCGCGCTGCATCCGCGAGATAGCCTCGTGGCGGTTCTCGGCCCAAACGATAATCTTGGCAATCATCGAGTCGTAATAAGGCGGCACATCGTAGCCGCAAAAGACGTGGGTATCCACGCGCACACCCAGGCCGCCGGGCAGGCGCAGCGAGGAGATATGGCCCGCGGAGGGCGCGAAGTCCCGGTCAGGGTCGCGCGCAGTCAGCCGGACTTCAATGGAATGGCCCTTCCACTCGATCTGGCGCTGGCTGAACGGCAGCTTTTCGCCCGCCGCAATGCGAATCTGCCACTTGACTAAATCCAGGCCGGTCACCATTTCGGTCACCGGGTGCTCGATTTGCAGGCGCGTGTTCATCTCCATAAAGTAGAACGTGCCATCCGGGGCCAAAATAAACTCCACGGTGCCCGCATTGGTGTACCCCGCCGCGCGGGCGGCTTTGACAGCGGCCTCGCAAATGCGTTTGCGCACACTATCGGGCAGGTGCGGAGCGGGCGCTTCTTCCACCATCTTCTGGTAGCGCTGGGTCTGCACGGAGCAGTCGCGCTCGCCCAGGT
>JAABUJ010002558.1_pt1 | contig 22211 bp, 18 predicted proteins | sample 5559131 | NCBI WGS metagenome assembly JAABUJ01 (sample SAMN10711875, study PRJNA513366) | rock metagenome | isolation source: Antarctica rocks | place: Antarctica: Victoria Land, Mt New Zealand nord | collected 2016-01-07
AGGTAAGGAAGCACAAACGCCCACTCCTCATCACTTACATCCGTCAAATAACCCGTCTTCGATGCCCTCGCCATCTCTCCATGCTGAACAGAAAACACAGCCCAGCAAAGAACCTAGCAGGTGCAAAGGCGTTAACAGCCTCTAGCATGATTTCGTTTGCGTCAGCCCAAAATGATTCATCTAAGAGCGATAGTTCACTTGCTTCGTCAACGTTGTGCTCTCCCTGATCGTTTGTGAATTGTGCTCGTCTCAACTGAAGACCGAGATGTGTTGTTTCCCGGAGAATCTCTCTGCCAGCCGCAGGGCCAAGCCGAAATGCTTGAGTAAATGGGATTGATTTCTTGTAATTAGTTACCGGCATCTACTTCTACTCCACGGTGACGGATTTGGCTAGGTTGCGGGGTTGGTCTACGTCGCAGCCTCTTCTTACGGCTATGTGGTAGGCGAGGAGTTGGAGGGGGACTACTTCGAGGATGGGGAGGAGGAGCTCGGGGGCCTGGGGGATGTGGATGACATGCTCGACTAACTGGGCTATGTGCTGGTCGCCTTCTATGGCGATGGCGATGACGCGGCCGGAGCGGGCGGTGACCTCCTGGATGTTTGAGAGGGTCTTCTCGTACTTGAGGACGGAGGAGGCGTCGGCGGGGTCCTGGGTGGCGATGCAGACTACGGGGAGCGTCTCGTCGATGAGGGCGTTGGGGCCGTGCTTCATCTCGCCGGCGGGGTAGCCTTCGGCGTGGATGTAGGAGATCTCCTTGAGCTTGAGCGCGCCTTCGAGCGCGATGGGGTAGTGGATGCCACGGCCGAGGAAGAGGAAGTCGCGGGCGGTGGAGAAGGATTTGGCGAGCTGGCAGCACTGGTCGTCCACCGAACGCAAAACCTCTTCGAGTTTGGCGGGGATTTTGGCGAGTTCGGTGACGAGGTGGAGGGACTCTTCTTTGGAGATGGTTCCGCGCTGCTGGGCGAGGTAGAGGGCGAAGAGGAAGAGCGCAGTGAGCTGGCCGGTGAAGGCCTTGGTGGAGGCGACACCGATCTCGGGGCCGGCGTTGGTGGAGATGGTTCCCTGGGCGGCGCGGGTGATGGCGGCTCCGACGACATTACAAACGGCCAGCGTCTTGGAACCTTTGCGGATGAGCTCCTGCTGGGCGGCGAGGGTGTCGGCGGTTTCGCCGGACTGGGTGATGAGCAGGCCGAGGTTGGAGGCGTCGGGGATGGGGTCGCGGTAGCGATACTCGCTGGCGTAGTCGACGTCGACGGGGAGGCGCGCGAGGCGCTCGATCATGAACTTGCCGGCGAGGCCGGAGTGCCAACTGGTGCCGCAGGCCGCGATGGTGATGCCTGAGGCGCGCTTGAACTCTTCGGCCGTGATCTGCATGTCGGGGAGGAAGACCTCGCCGGTATCGAGCGAGACGCGGCCGAGGGTGGTGTCGCGGACGGCGCGCGGCTGCTCATTGATCTCCTTGAGCATGAAGTGCTTGTAGCCGGCCTTTTCGGCCTGGATGGGATCCCAGGCGATACGCTGGATTTTGAGCGGTACGGGTGCGCCGGCGAAATCGGTGAGGGTGATTCCCTGCGGGGTGAGGGTGGCGACTTCGCCGTCCTGGAGGAAGTGGATGTTGCGGGTGTGGTGGAGGATGCCGGGGACGTCCGAGGCGAGGAAGTATTCTCCTTCGCCGATACCCAGAACAGCAGGTGGGCCCATGCGGGCGGCGACCAGGGTGTCGGGTGCGTGGGCGGAGAGGACGCCGATCGCGAAGGCTCCGGTGAGGCGCTTGACGGCGCGGCGGACAGCTTCGTCGAGCGGGATGGCGAGCTGGGTGGGGGCCAGGGCGGAGTCGGCGAGGACGGCTTGGCTCTCGTCGGCTTGGACGGTGCGATCGGCGGTGTGGGGTTGTTGGGCGGCGAGTTCGAGCTCGTCCTGGATGATGTGGGCGATGATTTCGGTGTCGGTTTCGGACTGGAACTTGTGACCCTTGGCGATGAGCGCCTGCTTGAGCTGCAGGTAGTTTTCGACGATGCCATTGTGGACGACTACGAGAGTGCCTGAGCCGTCGCGATGGGGATGCGCGTTCTCTTCGGTCGGGCGGCCGTGGGTGGCCCAGCGGGTGTGGCCGATGCCGAACGTACCGTGGATGGGGCGTTCGGCGATGACGGCTTCGAGGTTCTTGAGCTTGCCGGGGGCGCGGCGGAGTTCGAGGGTTGCGGGTGCGGCAGGGTTGCCGCCGACGGCGATTCCGGCTGAGTCGTAGCCGCGGTACTCGAGGCGGCGCAGGCCTTCAATGATGACGGGGACGACGGGTTTGGGTCCGATGTAGCCTACGATTCCGCACATGAGAGGAGTTTACGTGAGCGGACGTGAGTGGCGGGATGGACAAGAACCAAAGGCTTTTGGGTTTATGGGGCGGAGCGTAGGCAGAGGATGGCGTTCAGGCCGCCGAAGGCCAGGGCGTTCGAGAGGGCGAGGATTGGGCCGGTAGGCGGCATGGGACGGGACTGATTGAGAATGACGTCAAGGTTGAGCGTGGGGTCGACGGCGCTGGTGCCGCAGGTGAACGGCATTCGGCGATGATGAAGGGCGAGGGCGGTGATCAGGGTTTCGATGGCGGAGGATGCGCCTAGGGAGTGCCCGTAGAAGCCTTTGGTGGAGGAGACCGGGATGTGGGCGGCGCGTTGGCCCAAGACTGCGTGGATGGCGGCGGCTTCAGTTGCGTCGTTGGCCTGGGTTCCGGTGCCGTGGGCGTTGATGTAGGCGATCTCTTCCATCAGCGATTGCGCGGTGCCGGGCTGGTCTGTGGCGTGGAGGGTCTCGGCGGCGTCGCGCAGGCAGGCGCGGATGGCCTGCTCGGGCCCTTCGACCTTGGGCTGGGTGATGTGATGCGCGTCGGTGGACATGCCGAAGCCGAGGACTTCGGCGAAGATGGACGCGCCGCGTGCCTGGGCCTGGGCGAGGGTTTCGAGCGTGACCATGGCTGCGCCTTCGGCCAGAGACATGCCGTCGCGATCGGCGGAAAAAGGCCGGCACCGCGTGGGCGAGACGACCCGCATGGAATCCCACGCACGCAGGAAGGCGCGGGTGAGCGGAGCCTCGTGCGCACCGGCGATGGCGGCGGAGACCATGCCGCTGCGGACCATATGGAAGGCAAGACCGATGGCGTGCGCGCCGGAAGCGCAGGCGGTCGAAATAGTCAGGGCAGGCCCGGTGATGCCCTGGTCGATGGCGACCTGCGAGGTTCCATTTGAGGCCATGGAACGGGGGACGGTCAGCGGGTGAACGCGTGCGTCCTGGGTGTAGACACGAGCGATTTCGGGCTCTTCGGCCTGACGCCCGTTGGTCGAACAGCCGAGCAGGATTGCGATTTTTTCCGCCGGATACTCCCCTGCCCATCCGGCCTGAGCGATGGCCTGACGGGCCGCCAGCAGACCAATCTGCGCGCTGCGTTCGGTAGAGGCGGACTGCGCGTGATTGAGGCCGCTGAGGTCGAGCGCGGCAATCTGGCCGGCGTTGCGGAAGCGCAGGTTGGTGTGTTCGGGCCCGAGCGGTGAGATGGCGCTGGCGCCGCGCTCGAGCGACTGCCAGAGCGCCTGGGGTGAGTTCCCGCTGGGCGTTATGCAGCCGAGGCCGGTGATGACGACGCGGTTCATCGCGCACCCACGTGGTGGTGTAGAGCCGTGACGAGCAGCCAGAGAGCGGCCCCGGACAGGAGTGCGAACCAGACGCGGAAAATAGTCACGGCAAAGCGGGGCGGGGCTTTTAGGCCGCGTGTCTTGCCGACGAAGGCCAGCACAGATCCCGAGTAGATGGCCGCTGCACCGAAGAGCACGACCGCGCCCACTGTCATCAGGATCAGGTCATGATCGGGTTTCATGGCTGGGTCTGGATGTGGGTCTTCCCGGCCATCAGACGCTGAACTCCCGCGACCACGTCGCCTACGGTTCTGAGCTCGTTCAGCGAATCGTCCGGGATCTGGATGGCGTAGATCTCTTCGATTTCAAAGGTCAGATTAATCTTGTCCAGAGAATCGATTTCGAACTCGTCGAAGGTGGAGGAGAGGTGGACGACGGAGGGATCGAGGTTTTTGGAGCGTGCGATCAGGGCTGTGATTTGTTCGGGGAGGTCCAGGGTTGAGCGCGGGTTGGGGTCTGTCATGGTCGATCCGTCTATAGAGGCTCCCTGATTATGGCAGAAATGTCGGGGGGATGGGATGAAGTTGGTGGGGTGCGGCCTGGTGGAAGAGATTCGACTACTGCGATAAAGCACGAGTTCACAAGGATGAAGAGGGAGGCAAGCCGCTCCACTGGATGATGGGCTCGCATCTGTCTTGCTTGGTTAGCGCGGGTCTGCCCTTTAATCGAGTTGGGGACTACCATCTTCGCAACTCCCAGCCGAGGCTACACACAACTGTATTGGCCTATCGCTGCGATGCAGAACCATATCCGGCCCGCTGCGTCTGCGCGCTCGACACGGGATTGTCTACCGCAACGAACGAGGCCAGGAAACTGAATTGCTTTGCGGCCTCTGTTGGAGCTTTGCTGACCACGGGAACCTTCAGCGTTGTCCCAATCGCCTGTGCGATCTCCCGGAAGGGTATGCCCTCTTCTGCGACAGCATGGTATGCGGCTGGGCCATCATCAGCGGGCCATACATCACGGCCACGCGTTGAGAATGCTGGGGATCGACCGGCACCAAACGCGCATGCAGAGGAAACGCACTGTAACGACATCGCCTGTCTGCCATCTGCGCCGCAGGGTTCCCACGTGGTGGGTTCCATTTTTACTGTGAACTGTTCTCCATTCACCATCACGGAAGCATCTTTGCTCCACGAAGGCACGCGTATCCGCAACGCAAATTCCGCCGGGCTCTCCAGCGTCAAGTGCAAAGCAGTCTGGTCTGACTCAGGAAACGTGGTCTCCTGCCGCAGACGCACCGTTTGACCTGCATGCGTCCATTCCACCCCCAGAAGAACGTCTTTGCGCCCATGCCTACGCGGTAGTCGGCATAGTAATAAGAACGCCCGTCCGGCTGCACCGGCAGCGTGGCTCCGATGCCGTTGTAGAGCAGGTTTTCGACCCAGTCTCCATACCGCGCCTCGCCGGTAAAGCCCATCAGGTAGCGCGTCAGTTTGAATCCGGCCCAGGCAGCGTGTACCACTCGAGCGTTCCGTGGGGTCTGCGTCCGTCACGGTCCGCCTCGTCGCCGGAGAGCGGGATCGGTCGAAATTAGCCGAAGCCCACCGGGTAATGCGCTCCAGGATTTCAAGCGCGTGCGGATAATTCGCATACAGTGCAAGATCAACCAGGCCGCACGACATCTTCTCCCACGGATACGTTTGCATGTGCGGGTTCCCGTCAGCTCCCGGCGTCTTCTCCCACTCCGAAGTGAGGAGAATAGCCTTGTCTCGCAGACCTGCATCGTTGGTCGCGCAACTCAGCCGCGCCATGCCACTGATCCACTGGCCGAAGGTGGAAACCGAATCGCGAACGCACCAGCCTTTCATGTCGTTGTCTGGCGCCGGCAGCCCGGCCTGTCGCCGGAAGCCCTTCAACATGTCATCGTGGACATGTTGAAGCAGAGCTGACGCGGCATTGAGCAAATGTAAGCCATTACATACCCATTAGCAATCAGAACCGTCCGCCATTTATGACCTCACTGGTCGTGGGAGACCGGGCACCTCAACGTGCTTCCCTGGGCTGGTCTCCCTGAACGCCAGCCTCGTATGCAATCAAGTAATTTGGCGGCAAGATGTAATCGCTTGCATCTCGTTGTCGACATCAGGCATTCTAGAAAGCTCCAGGGAGTTGCCATTGCGTATTCGATCGGTTCTGCTCGTCCTTGTCTCGCTCTCCACCCTCACGTCCGCAGTGCAACCCATACACGCGCAGGTCCAGCACGCGCAGGTCCAGCACTCGCAGGTCCAGGATCCACCAGCACGCTGGAGCCAGAGCAAAGCCAATGCCTGGTATCAAGCGCAGCCCTGGCTGGTCGGCGCCAATTTCGTGCCCTCCGATGCGATCAATGAGCTCGAGATGTTCCAGCCTGCAACGTTCGATCCCGCGTTGATCGACAAGGAACTGGGAATGGCCGAGTCGATCGGAATGAACACCATGCGCGTCTTCCTTCAGGACCAGCTCTGGACCAGTGATCCCGCAGGCTTTAAACAGCGGCTCGACGCGTTCTTATCGATCGCGGCTAAACACCACATTCGTCCGCTGCTCGTCTTGTTCGATTCCTGCTGGGAGACGGACCCGCACCTGGGTCCACAGCACCCGCCGATTCCGGGCGTTCACAACTCCGGCTGGGTACAAAGCCCGGGCAAGGAGCGCCTCGAAGATCCCGCTGACGAGCCGCAACTGAAGGCCTACGTGCAGGGCGTCGTCGGAGCCTTCGCAAACGACTCGCGTGTGCTCGGCTGGGACATCTGGAACGAGCCCGACAACCAGGGCGGCGATGTTGCCACAGACGTGCCCGCCAAGGTGGCACGTGTGGACGAGTTGCTGCCCAAGGCCTTCACGTGGGCCCGGGAGATGCACCCGACTCAGCCCCTGACCAGCGGCGTCTGGATGGGAAGCTGGTCCAATCCAGCGCTCGAAAGCGCAACCACCAAGCTTCAGCTCGCCAACTCCGACGTCATTTCGTTCCACGATTACAACTGGCCGGAGGGCTTCGAGCAACGCATTCACGAGCTGCTGCCGCTGCACCGTCCGCTGCTCTGCACCGAGTACATGGCGCGCGGCAACGGCAGCACCTTCGACACCATCCTGCCGCTTGCGAAGCAATACCATGTAGCGGCCATCAATTGGGGTTTCGTCGCCGGCAAGACGCAGACCTATCTGCCGTGGGATTCCTGGAAGCGGCCCTATGTCAATCTGCAACCGACCATATGGTTCCACGATGTCTTCAAGAAAGACGACACTCCCTACCGGCAGCATGAGGTGGACCTGATTCGGCAGTTGACCGGACGGGGAACACCTGCGGTGCAGCAGGCCACACCCTCAGCATCGGCGCAGTGAGCCGGCATCTAATCTTTTTGCGGTCATAGCAATTCCACGGAGCTTCAATGAAATCTCTTCTAGCACTCTCATCCTTTATGGTTGTCTCCTCGCTGGGCCTTGTCCCGAACGCCCATGCCAACACGGAAGGGCCATCCGCGCACACCGACGTAAAAGCAGCGCCCTGGGGCACCAGTTCTAAAGGCCAAGGCGTGGAGCTTTACACCTTGACCAACCGCCAGTTGACGGTCGAGATCACCAACTTTGGAGCGCACATCGTCAGCATTGAAGCTCCAGATCGCGATGGCCACAGGGCTGACGTGGTGCTCGGCTTCAAGTCGCTGGCCGGTTACCAAGCGGACACCAAGACCTACATGGGTTCCGTCGTCGGGCGGTATGGAAATCGCATCGCGAAGAGCAAATTTTCAATCGGTGGAACCAGCTATACCATTCCGGCAAACGATCACGGCAACGCGCTGCACGGAGGCACAGAAGGCTTCGACCGGCGTGTCTGGAGTGGGCAGCAGATCGCCAATGGAGTCGAGCTTACGCTGGTCAGCCCAGACGGCGACATGGGCTTCCCAGGGCAGCTGACGGTGCACGTCCGTTACACGCTTGAAGGCTCTTCGCTCAAAATCGAATACAGCGCATCGACCACCAAACCCACCGTTCTCAATCTCACCAACCACAGCTACTTCAACCTTGGCGGCGAGAGCAGCGGCACCATTCTGGATGAGAAGATCATGCTGGCGGCGAATCGTTACACGCCCGTGGACAAGACTCTGATCCCAACCGGCCAACTTGCTCCCGTGGCCGGTACCCCGCTCGACTTCCGCCAACCCACCGCAATCGGCAAGCGCATCGACGCTGACAACGAGCAGCTTAAAATTGCCGGAGGCTACGACCACAATTTCGTATTGAATGGAAAAGGTACGGGACTTCATCTAGCAGCCAGGGTGGTCGATCCGGCCTCAGGCCGCACGCTGACCGAAACGACTACCGAGCCGGGTGTGCAGTTCTATTCAGGCAATTTTCTCGATGGTTCGATTACCGGTGCGGGCGGCGCGAAGTATGTCAAGCACGCGGGTTTCTGCCTGGAGACGCAACATTTTCCTGACTCTCCGAATCACCCTCTGTTTCCCTCCACCGAACTTCGTCCCGGCAAAACCATGCACTCAGAAACCGTATTCACGTTTGGGGTTGAGAAAACCTCCGCTGCCCACAGCAAGAAAGATTGATCTGCGTCACCTCGCGCGGTTAGCCTGATTGCGAGCAAGGCTCTTCCGTATTCTGGTTGTCATTCCCGAAGGGAATCTGCGTTTGTTCCTGCTGTTCCGTTCTTTGCGTGAATCTTGCGGGGCCCTGACCCGCTGATGCCAGGGAGACGGTCAGGATGTGGGTAAAATGCGTTGGATTGCCGGTATTGCTCGTCGCACTTGGGTTGCAGGCCAGTGCGCTCCAGACATTGCCTGGAGCGCAGACATTGTCCGGAGCACAGGCCGGCCCGGCAGCCGTTCCCGGGGCGCCGAACGCCGTTGCTTTGTTAGCTGCCGCTCGCAGTGCCCTCAACGCTAATCACCCAAACGCGGCCGAAGAGGACATCCGGAAAGCCATTCAGATTGATCCAAACTCAGCCGAAGCCATGTACTTTCTTGCCCGCCTGCTCGAGCGGCGCAACATGCCGCGCGACTCCCTCTCCTGGTTTACCCGCGCTGCTAAAATCGCGACGCCTTCAGGCGAGGACTTGCGTTTTGTGGCGCTCGATTACATTCTGCTGAAGGATACGAGTGACGCCCTGCACTGGCTGACCCGCAGCGTCGCCATGGACCCCACCAACAGTGAAGCCTGGTACGACCTCGCCCGTGCCTGGATGACCCAGGGCGACTATACCAAGGCGTTGCAGCCAATGCTGCGGGCTCTTTCACTCGAACCAAAATCGGTTAAGGCCGAGAACAACCTGGGCCTCATCTATGAAGCCCAGAACCGGACCAAGGAAGCCGCAACAGCTTACAAGAATGCCGTGCTCTGGCAGAGTTCTGACCCTCATCCGAGCGAGCAGCCTCTTCTAAACTATGGCACCCTGCTCACCGCCGAGCGGCACGCTGCGGAGGCGGTGCCGCTGCTCGAGCAGGCGGCCTCCATTGCTCCGAGCAACTTCAAGTGCCATGAGCAATTGGCGCGTGCACTCGATCAGCAGGGGCAATTTCTTCGAGCCAGCACAGAGATGGCTCATGCGGTCCAACTCGACTCCAAAAATCCGCGCCTCCACTACCAGCTTGGGCAGATGTATCGACACTCCGGCAACAACGCCAAAGCCGCTGAAGAGCTGGCCCTAAGTGCCAAACTTTACGGAAAAAGTTCCTCTGAGACTGGCCCATAGCCACGTAAAGAATCTGCCGTGTTCTGGTTGTCATTCCCGGAGGGAATCTGCGTTTGTTGTTGCGGTTCGCTTCCTTACACCATTTCCACATCCTCTCTACTTTGAACGTGGCCTGCAAAGCTGTTCGCACAAGCCAGCCAATCACTTCGCAAGTCCAATCTGCAGCACGGTAACGCTCTCCTTCGGGAAGCTGTGCCGGAACGGTTTGCCTGGTTCCACCGGCTCACTGCTGGTCACGGGAGCTACCCGCTTCGGATGGGCTGCATCATTTTCAACCAGCAGATTGTCGCCCGTAATCGTGCTAATCGACATCGGACCCGTGGTTCGCGGCAGCGCGCTCAGGTCGATTTCTGCCGTCTCAGCATTGACGAGCTGCCGATTGACACAGGTGAGAATCAACGAATCCTTCGCCTCAGTCTCACTGGCGACGCACCCGAGATATGGCACGTCCTTGATCTCCGGCAGGCGTGTAATGCCATGCGAGATGCTGTACGTTGGTCCATCGGATGCAAGCTCCATCAACCAATGCGGATGGCGGCTCGCATACTCGCGCAGAACCCAATATGCAGGCGCACCGTACACCTGGCCGCGCTTTTTCCAGATCCCGCCAAACTCCATGATCCCGGTCATATCGGAAACCGACACGGCGTTCGCGTTGCGCATCACCATATTCAGGAAACCACCCGCAAACAGCGCTCCTCCCAGGTTGGTGAAGTGCGGCCCCGTGTGCGAATCCGAAACCATCAGCCACTCCGTAAACGCGACCCGAACCTTGGGATGCCCCGCTTCGGTCGCCTGGTGAACAATGGCCTGCATCTGTGGACCCAGACCCCAGGGCAGCGCCAGGGCAGCTAGATCGCGGAAGTCGTTCGAAGCACCTTGCAGTTGAACTCGATCGTTCACCACGAAGTGCGTCGAGATCAGATTGAAGGTGCCAGGCGGATTGGACAGTTGCTGCGCATTCCAGCCCTTGAAGAAATCCTCATCGCCACCCGTCGCAATCAAACGGGCTGACGGATCGACCGCGCGCACTGCCCTGCTGGTCGCCAGCGTCACCGCTGCGACTCGATTTTGAGACGGATAGCCAATCTGGAAGTCGCCCCAGAGCTCATTACCCATCTCCCACAGCAGACCGCCCTTCCCATGGTTCCAATGCTGATCGATGTACCGTACCCAGTCCGCAGACTCCGACGGCGTACCGGTCCCGAGATTCAGCGCGACCTGTGGCTGCGCATGAATCAGCCTCAGGAATTCCAGAAATTCATCGGTCCCGAACGTGTTGTACTCGGGAATTCCCCAGGAAACATTGCGCACAGAGATGCGTCGATCCTGAGGTCCGATTCCGTCTTTCCAGTTGTAGGCGGAGGTAAAGTTTCCGCCGAAGCGCACCAGTGGCGAATCCAGATCACGCGCCATCTCCAGCTCATCCGGGTCCATCCCATGCACAGCATCGCCTGAAACCAGCGAGACGTTGTCGATCTGCGCGCGTGCATCGTCGGTCAGCGAAACAACCAGATCAACAGGAGTCAGCGGGAGAACCTCCCCCGGTTTGAGCGAGAGGTGAAATGGATACTTCGCCCACGCAGATCCAGCAGTGTCGATAGAGGCAGACGCAAGTACCGCGTGCTCCGCATCCCGCCGGCGCAAACTGATGAGCAGCTTCTGCGGTCCACGCACGTGCTTGACCATGATACTGCCGGTGTAATCAAGCTCCCGCTGCACAGGGAGATAGACCTGCTCCTGCACACCCACCTCAGTTCCGGGCAGCGCCATCACCAGCAAAGACTGTGCGGAGTTTCCCGCATCGCCGCGCACAGGCACATAGCGGCTGCCCTGCCGAGAATCGAGCGGCTCCCAGGGCATAGGCAATCCAAGCTCAGAGGCGCGCGTCAATTCCGGCCGCGCGTGGAGCATCTTCTCTCGCTGGGCCATCGACCAAAGCCCACTCTCGAAGGAGGGATTTTCAATTACGTCAGCCCACAATCCGCCGTAGGTCGAGTGACCGATCGGCTCGAGGAAGCTGCCAAAAAGCGATGCGGGCAGAACCTGCGGAGTAACCGGCGTAGATACTTTAATATGCACGACAGATCCAGCACGCAGGTTCGTTTCGGTCATCTGGGCGCGACCATCAGCAAATGTCAAAACGATCAGAGCAGCCGAGATCATTAACCTGGGGTGGAACCTGGACCGTGATACGTGCACGCGGGAACTCCTTTTCTGAATGCGAGAATTGTAATCGCTTTCATCGGTAATTTTGCATACACTTACTCGCATGTCGATTCGAATCACGTTCCGGCCTTCGTGGTGCCGAAATCTTGGATCGGTTCTGCTGGCGCTCGCCTCTGTCCTCCTTATTAACGTCACTGGCTACGCAGTGGCGCAAGACCCGATTCCAGATTCTGGCGCAGCGGTCTTCGGCAATCCTGTCATTCCGGGGGATCACCCGGACCCATCCATCATTCGCGTCGGGGGAAACTTACTGGATGAGCAGCACCTCGGGCGATTGGTCACCCCAATTCCCGCTGTTTCGCTCCTCTGATTTGCACCACTGGATTCCTGCGGGCGCTATCTTTCCTCATCAGCCATCCTGGGCGACCGGCAGTTTCTGGGCACCCGAACTGGTCTACGATCACGGCCACGTACTGGTGTACTACGTCGGCAGAAAACGCCAGGGTCCACTTTGCGTTGCGGTCGCAACAGCACCCAATCCCGGCGGTCCCTATACGGATCACGGCCCCATTGAATGCCAGCAGGACGGTTCAATTGATCCAGCGTTCGCACGCGATGAAAACGGGAAGCCATACCTCATCTGGAAGGAAGACGGGAACTCAATTCATAAGCCAACGCCGTTGTGGGCGCAGCCTCTGACTTTCGATCTCCTGCACCCTATGGGGAAGAAGGTTCAGCTGATCGTCAACGACCCCGGCAGTTGGGAAGGAGGTGTGGTCGAGGCTCCGTATATTCTCCATCATGACGGGCACTTCTACCTGTTTTACGCAGGCAATGCCTGCTGCGGAACTGAATGTAACTATGCCGAGGGAGTGGCACGAGCGGATCGTTTACTGGGTCCATACGAGAAAGATCCTGCCAACCCGGTCATTCACGCCGATGCAACCTGGAAGTGCCCCGGTCATGGGTCCGCCGTCACTACCCCGTCGGGTGAAAATTATTTCCTGTATCACGCGTACCCAAGGGAGGGTTCCATCTACCTGGGACGGGAGTCCGTGCTCGATCAGATCAAGTGGACTCCAACCGGATGGCCCACGATCAACAGTGGACAAGGACCCGGCGAAACGCCGACCGAGGCACCTGCGGCCCTAACGGATCAGTTTGCAAGCCAATCCCTAAACGCCGGCTGGCAGTGGCCGGTCAATCGCAATCCCAAGGTTCGCGTGGGAAATGGCAGTCTTACCCTGACCGTCGGAGCGCGGAAAGAAAATTTCATAGCCCATAGCCTGTGCTCCAGCGAATACGTGAGTTCCGTGCTGCTTCAGCCAGGCGGAACTGCACTCGGATCACTCACCGTCATCGGCAACGCCAAGCATTCGTTCGGCCTTGGACGACGTGGTCCAAAGCTCGAACTTTGGCGGCAGGACGGTCGATTGCCTCGCAGGGTGCTCTGGCACCAGCAGGTTTTAAAAGCTGCAACTTTACACCTGCGCGTAACCTCAAGCGACCTTGGAAAGCAGCTTACCTACGGCTATAGCCTCGATGGCGAGCATTGGCTGCCAGCCGGAAACGCCATCGACGTCTCCACGCTCCCTCAATGGGATCAAGGGCTGCGCGTCGGTCTGGATGTTCAGGGGTCCGCGGGTTCCTCGGCGACATTCCGCGCTTTCACGCTACAACGACAGTAGCTTCTGCTCTAAGGTCCAGCCGGACTCTTAGGGGCAGTGCCTTCGATAGGCTTTCCTTTGTCCTGCTGCTGTTTGGCGAGCTCGGCCGCCTCTGCCAGCTCCAGCTTCGAAGCCGCCTTGTCACCCAGCCGCGCCAGCGTGAGCCCCAAATAGTAGTGGGCAGGTTCATAGTCCGGAGAACTTGCAATCGCCTGCTCCAGGCTATTGCGCGCCGATTTAAAATCCCCTGCGCGAAACTCGAGAATGCCAAGACCCGTTCTCGCGCCGCCGTGCGATGGCAAGCGGCTAAGTGTTTTGTCAAACATCGCACGCGCGTCTTCATCGCGGTGTGCGTCAAGAGCCATCTGGCCAAGCTGGAAATAGGATTCTGTCTGGATCGGCTGCAATGCGATCGACCGACGAAACTCGACCGCAGCTTCATCCGTCCGCTGCTGTCTCTGGAACAGCCGCCCCAGACCATAATGAGCGGACGCATCGTTCGGACGCAGCGCAAGGTACGAGCGGAACAGCGCCTCTGCCTTTTGCGGGCGATCGCGATCCGACTCCGTCCGGGCCAGCCCGTACAGCGCAGTAGGATCGTTCGGCTTGTACTTCAGCGCGGCCTCCAGCGCATCTCCTGCGCGTTCGTAATCGTGCAGAGCGTCCGCCGCCACCCCAAGGTCGGTTAGTATAACCGGGTCGTCGTAGAGGAACGTGCGAGCGTGCTCCAGTGATTGCAGAGAGGCTTCGCCATTGCCAGCGCGGCGGTCTTGCAGCGCCAACCCTATGGCAGCTTTCCGCTCTCCAACGCGAGCCGCCTCGTCATGAAGATTCAGCATCAGCACAGCTTCAAAATGCTGTTTTGCTTCTTCAAATTGCTGCTGCTCAATCAGGAGATTTCCAAGCAGGATATTAGCTTCGTTGGAATTCGGAGAGCGCTCCAGTATTTCCCTCAGCAGATCCTCAGCCTCAGGCTTGCGATTGTCCCGCATGAGGCGCTGCGCCTGCTCTACGCGAGGATCAGCAGATGCTGATGGGTTGCGTCGAACCTGCGCTTGCTTGCTTTGCGTGGGCAATTGCTGGCACATCGCAGAAGTGAGATAAAAAGCCAGGAAGAAGAAGCCAAGAGCTACTTTCATAAAGGAAAACGGCAGGAACACCCGAAGGTGCTCCTGCCGTGATTATCCCACACAGCCCAGCTAGAACTGAAAGCGCCCAGTCAGCTGGATCTTACGTGAACCATCGATGGTGTAAGTCGGGACACCGAAATACAAATCATACGGATTTGTATCCGGTGTTCCGAAGATGTGACGGTTGAATGCATTCAGGAACTCAGCTTTCAGGAAGAACGTCACCCTGTCGCCGAGCGGTGTCTTCTTCAAGAAGCTGAAATCCTCATTGTTGTAGAGGTAATTGCGTATATCCCCTGACACGCGCGGAATGTTTCCAAATTGGTATCCTCCGTTGTCGCAGGTCGGGCAGGTTCCCACCTGACGTGCACGCAGAATGCGGTTGGGACCGGCGTTCTGATCGTAAAACGCCGGAGCGGTCTGGAACGCACTGTACCCTGCGTTGTCGCGACGGAACAGGCCGTTGAATTCTGAGTCCACGTTAGGATCGGGCCCAGCTGGAACATTCTTTCCAGCCCGAAGGATACGGAACGGGTCGATATGTCCTGCACGGGCCTTGCTCGTAAAGTCCGATCCTGGGATACGGGTAAAGTCAATGTGATTGTCGAATCCGGGAATTCCGGTAGCACCCGCAAAGGAGATCGGTTCGCCTGATTGATACCGAAGAACACCGCCTATTTCAAAACCACTGAACACAGCCCGGGCAATTGAATTGTTGAAGTTCAGAAAGCGCTTATCCTTGCCGAAAGGTAGCTCATAAATGAAGCTTGTCACCAGGGTATGAGGTATGTCCTGGATGGAAAGCGACTTCTGGCTCTTTCCGTTGAATGGATCCTGGACCTGGTTCGATCCTCCGTTGATTCCCGGCAGCGCGGAATCTGCGTTAGTCAAATCCTTGGACCATGTGTAGGAAACCTTTAAGCTTAAGCCTTGAGAAAACCTGCGATCGATCGACGCAATCAACGCGTTGTAGGTGGAGTGCCCGGTATTTTGCAGGCAGCAGTCAGTTGCAATAAATCCATACTGTGGGAAAGGCCGGAGGGCCTGCTGCACGTTTCCGTTGAATGTGGAATAGGGAGACGCTACGCCGTTGGCCTGAAGGTTATAGCTGGTCAGCGCATCGCCACGGCTGAAGTTGCTCTTGGCAATGTTGTTAATATTTTCGTTGCCGGAATGCAGGTGAGAGCCGGACGATCCCATGTACCCGAGCGTGAAGATCAGGTCCTTTACTACTTCCTGCTGTACTTGCAGATTCCATTGATTGATCTGACCCGGACGCCCGTACGAAGGCTTGATGAAGTTTCCAAACGTCCTCGGGCTATTGGCATTTCCATTGTCAAACAGGCCTGGATCGAGATTCGTTCCCGTGATAGTTGGAAGAACGCCGCCGTCAACTGAGTAGGCCGGATCAAAACCGTCCGAAGCCTGGATCGTCGGAACGTTATAGCCGGCAATAGTGTCTCCGCCGAAGTCGGAGTAGAGCAGTGGCGCATACAGTGTCGAGAAGCCGCCACGCAATACGACCTTGTTCTCCCACCAGGATGGGGTGTAGGCGAAGCCTATGCGAGGCGCAAAGTCCTTGTAGTAAGTATCGGCCCAACGCGGATTGCAATGAGTGCAGGTAGTGCCGAAAACCAGCGCGCCAGGAAGTCCACTCTTTGGATCGATCGCAGTCGTGCTGAAGTTAGAGGTCTTATTGTGCGATGCGCGACGTGGTTGATCGATGTCGTAGCGCAATCCGATATTCAGGACCAGCTGTTTGGTAACTTTCAAGTCATCCTGAATGAAGCCCGCATAGTAATTGGAATTCCAGCGCGGCTGCGTCGCCCGAATTGTGGATGAGGCAAAGTCACCCTGGCCCAGCAGAAGACTCGCAAATCCGTTGCCCGTTCCCACCTGATAAGCCCCAGTCTGTGTAGCTTTTGTCTGTGCCGCCTGGAAGCTCAAAAAGCCATTGATCTGATCTTTCGCAACGGTAGAGTACTGCTGGAGTCGAACGTCTATGCCGGCCTTGAAGCTGTTGCGGCCCTTCTCCCAGCTAACATCGTCATTGAAGCGCAAACCGTTGTCGATGTTATCGCCGAGTTGATTGCGGCTCAACGGAACGTAGCCGCCTACGTTGACACGGGGAAAGCCTGCGGTGAAGGGAGTTCCGAGCTGCGGATTGTAGTTGACACCAGTGCCAGCCTCGATCGAGCCATTGATTGAATTGGAACGGTTCCAACCCAGATTGACGTGGTTCAGCAGGGAACCCGTAAAGAAGTGGTCCCAACCGAAGCGCACAAAGTGGGTAAGGAAGTCCTGCGTCTGTACGCCAGGATCAACGGGAGAGGGAAGGGTGAGGAAGGTCGGGTTGTCACGCGTGTTTTCGCGGGTGCTATAAGAACCGAACAATTTGTCCTTGGTGCCAAGAGACTCGTCGATCCGGACGGTGTAAGTCGTGTTCGCCAGCGCAGAGGAAGAAGCCAGCGAGTAATTATTTAGAAGCGCGGAGTTGGTCGGCTTCGGAAAGAACGCTGTGATGTTTTGCCCGACTGTGCTGAAGCGAGACGTGGGGATGACATTATTCGGAAATGGATCGCGGCAGCGAATACCGTTGACGGTCCGCGTTGTTGCCGGATCGAAAATCTGCCCGTTCAGAATGGGTAACCCATTGCATGGATTTGTTTGTCCATTCGGTCCTCCAATCAGCCGATCGGAGAAATCACCTCCCCGTTCCGCCAGGGTAGGCACGTTGCTGGTCGCCAGACCCCCGGCAGTCAGCCGGTACTGCTCCCACGAGAAGAAGAAGAACGTGCGATCGCGGCCATTGTAGATATGGGGAATGCTGACCGGTCCGCCCAGGCTGATTCCAAAGTCGTACTGCTTATCGGCAGGCCTGCGGTTGTTGTTCGCATCGACCGTATCGCCGATGGACTTGTAATACGCCTTGCGCCCATTGCTGAACCAGTCGTTCGCGTCCAGGGCTTCGTTGCGGAAAATCCCGAAGACGCTGCCGTGATAACTGGTGGTACCGCTCTTGGTGACGAAGTTCTCGATGCCGCCGGAAGTATGGCCAAACTCCGCAGCAGGCGTTGACGTAGTCACCTTGAATTCAGAGATCGCCTCCACCGACAGCGCCTCTTCATCGAAGGAGGAGCCGTTTTCTGAACGCGTCTGGCTTGCGCCATCGAGCAAAATTTCATTGCCGAAATTCTGTCCGCCGCCGATCTTGGAGATGAAAATACCGTTGTTGTTATTGCCCGATCCGGGGCCAACCGTTCCCGGTATCAAAAACGCAAACGCTTCCGGGGAACGCATTGCACCCACACCACCCAGGGCCAGCGGAAGCTCAATGATCTGGCGATCCGTAACGATACCGCCGACGTCGGAAGACTGGGTCTCGACCGTCGGGGCGTCCGAGAGAACCGTCACAGTTTCCGTTGCTCCGCCCGGTGTCAGGCTAATCATTAGGCTGGTGACCGTTCCAACGCGAACGAGGACCCCTGTATCGACTGCCTGTTTGAAGTTGGGCGAAATCGCCTTTACCGTATACGACCCGATCTGGATCGAAGGAAAACGATAACTTCCGTCGCTCGTCGATTTTGCAGTGTAAACCGTTCCTGTTTCGGTTCGCGTTGCTGTAATGGCAACTCCAGGGATAGAAGCGCCGGTGTTGTCTGTCACGTTGCCGGCAATCTGGCCTTGATCCGTCTGTCCATACGAGAGTCCGACCGCCAGCACGAGCAGCAGAATACCTGCCAGTGTCCGGAACATTGCTTGAAATTTATTCATTTCCTGCCTCCAAAAGTGTTGCATTCCTGAAAATGTTGCCTGAGCGCCGCTGCCGTGCACATTCAGTTGGGCGACATCAAGCCAGTAACTTTGTAATCGATTACATGCAAGGATTACAGCAAGTTGCACTGCGCCGTTTGAGCTATATGTAGAACGAGCGAATGCTATTATGACGTGATTGTGATTGTCAACCTATCTTTTACTTAATCGGTTTCATCGGTCCTGCCGCTCGATATTTTGAGGTTCTGCGCGATTCATCAGCAGGATCGGCCACTCACATCCAGCGATCGCGGGAGAGCCGTTTCTGCTCCGAGGGCCCGAAGTGAAGATCAAACCGCACGTCTGGATCGCCCGCTCTATCCTGGCATTTGCCTGCGTTGTCACCGCGCCCGCGCCTTGCCATGGACAGGACAATCCAGTGAAACAAGCGTTTCGCGAAGGTGCCAGCGCCATGCACAACGGCAACGCCGTAGAGGCAGAAAGCGCATTTCGCCGAGCCGTAAAGCTCGCGCCCGCGATGGCGGAGGCCCACCTGGACCTTGGACTTGTGCTCGGCCGCGAAGGAAAAACAGGTGAAGCCATCGCATCACTCCGACAGGCCTTGACCCTCGACAACAACCTGGCTTCAGCCCATATGTTTCTGGGTATTTTCCTCTACCAGGACAATCATCCCGACGAGGCAAAACAGGAGCTGCAGGCAGAGCTGACCCAAAATCCCGACAGTGTGGAAACGCTTACGTGGCTGGGCACGGTCGACCTGTCGGAAAGCAACCCTGACCGCGCTGTCGTACCCTTGGACCACGCTGCCGAACTCGCTCCCAACGATCTCAACATCCTGGAGCTGCGCGCGCGCGCCCATGGTCTGGTCGCCAAGGATACCTATGCGCGTATGGCCAAGCTCGACCCGGGCAGCTGGCACGTTCATCACGTCCAGGCACAACTTGATGCCGATGAAGGCAAGCACGCAGAGGCCATCGCCGAATACCAGGCAGCCATCCACTTGCAGCCGGCGAATCCAGACCTCTACGAAGAGATGGGCGATCAATACCGCGCCACCAGTCAGCTCGAGGCGGCAGAGAACGCCTATCGAAAGGGCCTTGCACTTGGCCCGGCAAACCCGGTAGCCCTGTACAACCTGGGCTCCACCGAAGTTGAGCGCGGGGAAAGCACCCAAGGAGTGCCCTTGCTGCAGCGCGCACTTTCCTCGTACCCAGGCTCACCCGTCGCCGAGTACTATTTGGGCCGGGGTCTGGCAGACGTGGGAGACGATGAGCAGGCCGCCCTCTGGCTCAAAAAAGCAGCAGACGCAGGTGGTGCCAGAGACGTCACCCAGCGGGCTTATTACGAGCTCACGCGAGTCTACCGAAAGCTGCATCGCCCGTCCGATGCGCAGGCAGCCTTGGCCCAGTTCAACCAACTGCGAATCGCTCAGGAAAAGCAGGGCGACCAGCAAGTGGAAGATTGGAAGAAGCTGGGTCAAGCAGGTCCAGCCACAACGACACCACCTGAGACTCCCTGACTTCATTATTTCGGCGCAGCGTCGTTCGCGTGGGACCTTGCAGGCTCGCGCCTCCGGCCAGCCACTTTTCCACGCCAAAGAAGAGATCTGTAGCGCCGGATGTCCATCGTCTGCGCTGTAGGCGTGAAACACAATGACGTCCTAGCCGGGCAGATGCAGCAATGACTCGAAGTGTTCTTCCCGAAAACGGAAAATGAGTAGTACAGGTGGTACAAGCCCCCGAATAAGACACGTCGGGTGCCCAAAGATCTTTTGTGGCCGGGCTCAGGCGATGGATCCACTCAATGCGTGGCTTGTCGCTGTGCGCAATCACCTGCAAGCTGCGCGTAGCGTTTTGGTTTCTAAAAAACTGTCCAAAACTAATGGAGGAACCACGGAAGGAATAGGCGTAGCGCGCCGGCTACCTTAGCTTGGGCTGATGTATGCCAGTCATTTGACGGATGTGCAGTGGGCGCGGCTTGAACCTCTGCTTACGGAGACACGAGGCGAGCGTCACGCCGAAGGCCGGCCGCGCAAGTATGAACGGCGGCGGGTAGTGGACGCGATGCTGTATGTGGTGAAGACGGGCTGCCAGTGGCGGCAGATGCCCAGCAACTTTCCTCCTTGGAAGACGGTGCATGAGCAGTTCCGCTGCTGGCGCGACAGCGGAGTGTGGGAGCGCGTCTCGAAGGCGCTACGCGAGCAGGGGCGCACAGCAGGTGGGCGAAGCGCCACTCCCAGCGTGGCGATCGTCGATTCGCAGACGGCCCAGACGGCCCTAAAAGGGGGCAGCGCGGATACGACGCGGGCAAGAAGATCAGGGGCCGCAAGCGACACATCACGGTCGATACACAAGGCAATCTGCTGATGGTGGTGGTGCATTCGGCCGGCATCCAGGATCGGGTGGGTGCGCGTGCCGTGCTGACGCGGCTGTTCTGCCGCATCGATACGATCACCAAAGTGTTGGTCGATGGAGGCTACACCGGCAAGCTCATCGACTGGGCCAAGGACATGTTCGGCTACGATATGGAAGTGGTGAAATGCAGCCAACAGCACACGTTCAAGGTGCTGCCCAAGCGCTGGATCGTCGAACGCACCTTCGCCTGGCTCAACTGGTCCAGACGACTCTCCAAAGACTACGGACAATGCCACCAATGAGCCGAAACCATGATCTACATCGCCTTCGCACACCAAATGCTCAGACGGTTGAATTAGTTTTGGACAGGTTCTCAGGCCGAGCCGACGCGGATGTCATAGTCGCTGGACTCAACGGTGAACCGATGTGCCGCGGGATCGTACCAGGCGAGCTGCGAGGCAGGCAGGCCAAAGATGATGTGCTTTGTCTCACCCGGGGCGAGCGTGACGCGCTCGAAGGCCCGCAGACTCTCGATCGGCTGCACGGCCCGTGAGCGCTGCTGATGCGTGTAGAGTTGCGCGACATCAGATCCGGCGCGGGAGCCGGTGTTGCGGAGATCAAAGGCGATCTCCAGTGTTGCGTTGTGGCCCGAGCCTGCGTGCGTGAGCTTCAGGTGCTCGTAGCGGAACTGGGTGTAGCTCAGCCCATGCCCAGAGCCTCAGAGCCCGAGGTTATCGTTCACGGCGACGGCTATCTCCTGCTCTGAGCCAAGATAGCGTTCCGTGGTCTGGATCGAGGAGTGTCCCAGAAGGAACTTGATTTGTTCCAGATCACCACCGGACTTGCGGCAGAGCTTGGCACAGGTGCGGCGAAGATCGTGAGCGCCGAAGCGCTCGACACCGATCTGCCTGGCTGATTGCTGCACGACCGACCAGACGGCCCAATCGCTCAACTCGCCCCGGAGCACCTTCCCACTTTTGCCTACCGCGCGCAGCAGCCTTTCGTCTTCGAGTTCTGCGGCCGTAAGCCAGGTGTTGATGCCCTGCTTGATCCAGAGCGGCACCGCGACCGTGCGGACGCGGCCACCCTTGCCACGCATGTCGGCGATCACCCAACGCCCTTCCCGCATCTCTGATGCCCGCACTGTCGGCACCACACAGCCGAACTGCGGCGTTGACCAATTCCTGGAGGATTGTCCGGGGCTCTCTACGAACGCGACGGCGAGTCGGTGCAGGCCCTCCATTTGCATCGAGCCATTTCTAGAATGGAGGCGTCTGCTCGCATAAACGCTCTCATCCGCGAGATCCGTAACCTCGAGTCCTTCTTCCGCAAGCTCTGCAACGGTTTTTATCATCGGCCCATTTTGGATTGTACGAAAACCTTTCCGAGATCTTCGGTTAGAACAACGCGCGATTGTAAAAGAACCAATTCCAGTGTAACCTTATGTTGTTTATTATGAATGAGTTACATCTGATAATGAAGATTATGTATACTCGCTGTGTAGACGCCATTAGAAATAGTTCTGGCGCAGATTTGGTGAAGCATTGTTCTGCCCTCTCGTGGTGTTCTTTTGGCAAGGCTGACTAGGTCTGATTGAGAACGCGAAGGCGCAGGAGTTCGAAACGGCGCGGCCGTACATCTGTCGCTTGATGAGCTTCAGTCGGTGCACCTGGCCTTCGACATGACCCTGACTCCATGGCAGTATCAGGGCGGCTTCAGCAGCCTGCAGATCTCGTTCAAGCCGTGTAGC
>JAABUJ010002561.1_pt1 | contig 22203 bp, 22 predicted proteins | sample 5559131 | NCBI WGS metagenome assembly JAABUJ01 (sample SAMN10711875, study PRJNA513366) | rock metagenome | isolation source: Antarctica rocks | place: Antarctica: Victoria Land, Mt New Zealand nord | collected 2016-01-07
GCGAGGCCACCGACATCGCCTACCTCCGGCTCGGCTTCCGCCTGCACGAAGCCGGGGCGGCCTGGTCGATGGCCACCCACGACGGTCGATTGCGGGAAGCGCTGCTGCTCGTGCTCGGCCCAGTGCCAGTCGAGCAGCTGCTCGGAGTGCGACTAGAGACTCTCCAAGAGCTCAAGGCACGAGGAGTCCCGACCCGTGTCTACGTCCCCTACGGACCCGACTGGTTCCGCTACTGGCTCCGTCGGCTCGCCGAATCTCGCGGGGGCCTGACGCTCCAACCCGGCACCAAGCGTTGCAAACCGATCGCCGAGGCAGGCACATCGTGGCTTCGTCCTGAGTTTGTCGTGCACATCGGTCGGCGTGCACCGGAGCGCACCCGAACGGGCGTGGGTAGAGACTGCTTTCATGGCTGGCTACGGGAATCAGACGGCGTTGATCGTCGTGGACGTGCAGAACGACTTCGCCGACCCGGCCGGTTCCTTGTCCGTCTCCGGCGGCATGGAGGTGGTCGCGTTCGCCAACGACCAGATCGATGCCGCTGAGGCGGCCGGCGCGCTGGTGGTCTTCACCCAGGATTGGCATCCACCGAGCACCCCGCACTTTGTGAAGGACGGCGGGACGTGGCCGGTGCACTGCGTCGCAGACACCTGGGGCGCCGAGCTGGCGCCCGGGCTGCGCGCGCACGGTCCGGTGATTCGCAAGGGGACCGGCGGAGAAGATGGCTATTCGGGTTTCACCGTGCGTGACCCCACGAATGGAGTCGAGCAGGACACGGAGCTGCCCGGCCTGCTGGGTGACCGCGGGGTTGAGCGGGTCGTGGTCATCGGCCTGGCTACCGACTACTGCGTGAAGGAAACCGCTCTCGACGCTCTGCGCCGCGGTTTCACCACCGTGGTGCTGTCCGAGGGCGTGCGGGCCGTCGACCGCGAACCCGGCGACGGTGACCGTGCCCTTGGCGAGCTTGCTGACGCCGGAGCACAGCTGCCGGCACGCTGACCCGGCGGAAGAGCCGGGCCTCGGGCGCCACCTATCAGTTGAGGATCCGTGACCGGGACAAGGTATCGGCGCTGAAGACGTACGGATCGAGGCCGTTGGGCTGAGCGACCGGTCTTCGATGTCCGGTCACCCCATTGAGGAGCCACCTCGCCAGATCGGTAGCTCGCGGCCGTCAAGCGGGGTGGTCAGCGCCGCCCGGGCGAGCAGATCGGTGGAATCCAGGGTCGGTAGCGGCGAGGACTTCGGCGAGACGAGCAACGGAAACTCGGTGCACACGAGGGCCACGGCATCGCATCCACGGTCGCGGAGATCGGCGATGATGTCCCCGAAGCGCTCCCGCGCGGCGCTGCTGAACACGCCTTTGACCAGCTCATCGAACGTGATCTGTTGGATCACCTGCCGGTCCTCAGCCCGCGGCGTCTGGCTCCGGATCCCCTGCGCGGCCAGCGCACGGGGATACAACGCGGCCTCCATCGTCCACCGAGTGCCCAACACCGCAACCGTCTCGTAGCCAGTCGCCGCGGCCTGGCGCGCCACCACCTCGGCGATGTGCAGCCCCGGCACGCTAGGTCCGGGCCAGGGCAGTCCAGCGCGAGATGGGCGGTGTTGTCTGGGCAGACGAAGAAGTCACAGCCGACACGCGCGAGCCGCTCGATGCTCTCGGCGAGGATCGCCCGTACCGCTGCATGGTCCCCGGCGTCCCAAGCCGGCATGCTGCGGCCCATGGCGATGCAATCCAGGCTCACATCGGGATGCTGATGATCGCCGAGCTCCTGCTCCCCGTAGCGGGCGATCGCCTGGAAGCACTGCGCCGACCCAGGCACGCTGTGGGCCAGGATTCCGATGTGTCGCATCCCTCGATCCTCCTACACCGACCCGAAGACCGATCGATGAGCGGTACGTATTGACCTTGCTCGGGTTGCTGGGGCCAGCCGCAGCTCGTTGGCTCAGCCGAGGTTGGTAGGCAGGGCGACCTGGTAGTGGCTGCTGGTCATGCCGGCGTCGTTGAAGGTGGTGGCGAGGTGAATCAGATGCACGTCGGCGTCGAGGAGCCCGAACAGCGGGATACCGCTTCCCAGCAGGATCGGCGCGTGGGTAAGCACGATGTCGTCGATCAGGCCGCGGCGGAGCCAGCCCGCAATGACCTGCCCGCCATCGACGTAAACCGCGGTCGAGCCTCGCTCAGCGAGCAGCAACAGCGCCTGTTCGGTGGATGTCGCCACGGTGATCCGCGAGTCGTCGGTCCCCAGCGTGCGACTCAGGACGATGACGTGCTGCTGCGGGTAGGGCCAGAAGCCGAACGTCAGGACCTTCTCGTACGTGCCGCGGCCCATCACGAGGTGATCGGCGCTGGCGAGGTGTTCCTCGTAGCCCGGGATCACCGGCATTGCCGCCGGCGGCTTGGCGTGTCCGGTAATTGAAGGCGGATCGGTGAGCCAGGCGATATCACCGTCGGCTCGGGCGATGTACCCATCCAGGCTCGTTGCGATGAAGACCTTGCCCTGCCAGCTTCGTCGACCACTCACTCGCCCTGCCTACCAGCAGGCACCGACACGAGCCGAGCCGGCGGTGGGGTCGAAGCCGATCTCGCCGACGCAGCCCTCTCTACAGCCGGCCCGGTCGGGCTGCAAGATCACGTCGCCTTCCCTGCGCGCTCGGACCATCGATGACCAGATCACGCGACCCGTTGTTCCTCTGAGACCTTGTTACCGTTCGACGATCGAGTTGCGGGACGGACTGGTACCGTCCGGGGATGTCCTTCGACCTGGCGCAGGTGAACGTCTCACGTCTGCTCGCCCCGCTCGAGTCCCCGCAGCTGGCCCCGTTCATGGCGGCGCTGGATGAGGTCAACGCTGAGGGCGACGCGGCATCGGGCTTCCTGTGGCGGCTGCAGACCGAGGACGGGAACGCCACCGCGGTGAAGGCCTTCGGCTGGGATGTCGCCGGGAGCCACGGCGTGATCGTCAACCTGACCACATGGCAGTCGGTGGAGGCGCTGGCCGGCTTCGTCTTCTCCGGGCGGCACCTGGAGATCATGCGGCAACGCCGGCAGTGGTTCCACCAGGCCGCCGAGGCCACCACAGCCCTGTGGTGGGTGCCCAGCGGGCACCGTCCGTCGACCGAGGAGGCCGAGGACCGGGTCCGGCAACTGCGCGGACACGGGCCTTCCGCCGACAGCTTCACGTTGCGCAAGCCCTACCCGGCCCCAGGGCAGGCAGCCGCAGACGTGCACTCCAGCGACGACTGGCTCTGCCCAGCCTGACCGGCGGACCACGTCCCATTCATCGATCCGTACCTGGGACGGCGACGATGGCCGAGTGGTCGTGGCGGTCAGCGCATCACTTCGTTGGCGAACAGGGCGTAGACGGCGGCGACGCGGCGCAGGGCGGCTTCCTCGACGTACTCCTCCGGCCCGTGCGAGACGTCGAAGCGGCCGGGGCCGTACCCGAAGGCGGGGATGCCGAGCTGAGAGTACCAGCGGGTGTCCAAGCACCCGGCGCACAGCTCGTAGCGCGCGGGAGCCCCGGTGAGCGCGGTTACGCAGTCGCCGAGCAGCTGCGCGGCGGGGTCAGTCAGTGGCGTGTCGGCGGGCGGGGCGACCTGCGTGACCTGGATCGAGACCTCGGCGCCCGCATCGCGGGCCGCGTTTTTGACGGTGTCGGTGATGCGCTCGAGTTCGGTGTCGATGTTCTCTTCGGGGTTGAAGCGGCCGTCGACGGTGAAGGAGGTCCGGGCGGGCACGACGTTGAAGTTCGAGCCGCCGCCGGACTGTCCGCCGATCACGACCATCGTGCCGAGCGCTTCGCCCTGGCCGACCGGGTAGGCGGTGTGCCGCTGGCTCATCTGCTGCGCGTAGGACTCGAGCGGCGCGGCGACTTTGAGCATGTGCAGGAACGAGTTAACGCCCTTGAACGCCTGCCCGACGTGGATCGCGCGGCCATGCACGTCCACGCGCAGGGACAGGGCGCCCTTGGCGGCGTTCCAGATGACCTCGCCACTCTGCTCGGCGGTCATCATCGCCAGCGCGGCCGGGTCGATGAGGTCGTGGTCGCGCAGCTAGCCCGAGCCGACCGAGCTGCCAGTCTCCTCGTCACAGACCAGGTGGATGACGATGCGGCCGTCGCCGAGCAGGCCGAACTCGTTGGCTGCCGCCGCGCCGTAGAGCATGCTGACGATGCCGCCCTTCATGTCGGCGGTGCCGCGGCCGATGGGCGGTCGGCCGGTTCCAGGTGCCGGGGGCTCGCTGCTCGCTTCCGCCGCCAAGGTCACGGGCGGCCGGACCACTCCCTTCGCGGGCCGCGGCGGGACCGCCTTTGTGCTGGCGCCCGTAGCGACCCTAAAGCCGCCTCCTGCGGACTAAATGCGGACTAAGCGGCCCTAGGGACGCCTGGAGTTGCGATAGAGATGGCCAAAGCCGCATGTCAGGCTAGGTGGGGCAGGTGGGGCTTGAACCCACGACCGACGGATTATGAGTCCGCTGCTCTGACCGGCTGAGCTACTGCCCCGCGAGCTGCGGACCCGGCATACGGGCTCATGACCCTGCCGGTGACCGCGACGGTAAGCCTACCGCCGGGCCAGGACGGCCCAGCGGGGACATCTGGGGCGGCTGGTGCTCCAGTGAGAGATGGTGCACAATGAGCCCACGGCGACATGATGGTTCCGGTGCAGGTTCGTGGGGAAGACGTCCCTTGCACACAGGAGGTCCGGATGTCCGCCACGCAGCAGCGTGTCACCAGGGGTGTGGTCTTTGTCCACTCAGCCCCCACGGCGTTGTGCCCCCACATCGGCTGGGCGCTCGAGTCCGCTCTGGGCCAGCGGGTCAAGCTGGAGTGGAGCGGGCAGCCGGCCGGCCACCGGCTGGTGCGCTTCGAGCTGTCCTGGACGGGTGAGCCCGGGGTGGGCGCCCGCATCGCCAGCTCGCTGCGGGGATGGGACAACCTCCGGTACGAGGTCACCGAGGAGCCCTCGCCCGGCGTCGACGGCTCGCGCTGGTCACACACCCCGTCCCTCGGCATCCACCACACCTGGACCTCCGCCAGCGGCGACGCCATGGTCAACGAGGACCGTCTCCGCGACGCCGTCCGAGCCAGCCAGGGCGACCCGATGCGCCTGCAGGCCGAGCTCGACACGGTCCTCGGCGCTGCCTGGGACCGCGAGCTCGAGGCGTTCCGGTATGCCGGGGACGGGGCTCGCGTCCGCTGGCTCCACAAGGTGGGCTGACCCGGCTACTGCCCCGTCGCGGTGGGGAACATCGACCCCACCCCTGTGTGGTCAGCTTTCCCCAGCGCGGTGGGGTCATCGGCCGACCTGGCCCCTGCCGACCTGGCCCCGGCCGGCCTCGACCGCGAGGCGGTCGACGAGGTCGTTCATCACGTCGCCGGAATGCCCCTTGACCCATCGGAAGGTCACGTTGCCGCGGGCGTTGACCGCCGTGACGAGCGGTTCCCACAGGTCGCGGCTGGCGACCGGCTTCTTGGCGCTGGTCCTCCAGCCGTTCGTCGTCCAGCCCTTCCACCACGCGTTGCGGAAGCAGTTGACGACGTAGGTCGAGTCGCTGACGACGACGAGCGGACCGGCCAGGGTCGTCACCGCCTCCAGCGCGGCCTGGATCTCCATCCGCTGGTTCGTCGTGTGCGGTGCGCCCCCGGATCCCTGGCGCCCGTCCCTGGTCGCCCACGCCCAGCCCCCGGGGCCGGGATTTCCCGAGCATGCGCCATCGGTCCAGACCTCGAGCGCCCCTGGGACGGAAGCCGCACCGAGCTCGGTGCCGAGGTCGAAGACGCCCTGGGCGCACCCGAGGTGGGCCCAGCGCCGCGACGTCCCGGCGCCCGGGTCGGTGATCTCCTCGCCCACCTCGATCGGGCGTGAGCAGACACCGCAGGTCGTGGCGAACCTGGCGCGCAGGGGCATGGGCACACCCTAGGCAGGACGTCCGGCGGTGCGTCGTCCGACTCAGGCGTTGCGGATCAGCAGCGCGACGTTGTGGCCACCGAAGCCGAAGGAGTTGTTCAGCACCGCCACGTCGCCCTCCGGCAGCGCTCGGTGCTCGCCGCGGACGACGTCGAGCCGGATGTCGGGGTCGAGGTGGTCGACGTTGATCGTCGCCGGGGCGATCCGGTCCCGGATCGAGAGGACGGAGAACACGGCCTCGAGTGCGCCGGCGGCCCCGAGCAGGTGGCCGGTCATCGACTTGGTGCCGGTCACCGGGATGCCCTCCGCCGCATCGCCGAACGCTCGCACGATGGCCTTGGCCTCGGCGATGTCGCCGACCGGGGTCGAGGTCGCGTGGACGTTGATGTGCGCGACGTCGCTGACGTCGAGGTCTGCCCGGTCGAGCGCCTCGAGCATGGTCCGGGCGGCCCCTGCGCCGACGGGGTCGGGGGCGGTGATGTGGTGGGCGTCCGCCGACATCCCGACGGAGGCCAGCTCGGCGTAGATCCTCGCGCCGCGGGCCTTTGCGTGCTCCTCGGTCTCGAGGACGATGACGGCCGAACCCTCGCCGAGGACGAACCCGTCCCGGTCGAGGTCGTAGGGGCGCGACGCCGCCGTCGGGTCGTCGTTGCGGGTGGACAGGGCGTGCATGGCCGCGAACCCGGCGATCGGCAGCGCGTGGATGGCCGCCTCCGTGCCGCCGGCGACGACCATGTCGGCCCGGCCGCTGCGGATCATCTCCACCCCGAGGCCCATGGCCTCCGCACCGGACGAGCAGGCGCTGACCGGGGTGTGCGCGCCGGCCCGGGCTCCGAGGTCGAGGGAGACGGCGGCGGCCGGACCGTTGGGCATCAGCATCGGGACTGCGAGCGGGTAGACCCGACGCGGGCCCTTCTCGCGCAGGTTGTCCCACTGGCTGAGCAGGGTCCAGATCCCGCCGATGCCCGAGCCGACGGCCACGCCGAGCCGCTCCGGGTCGACCTCGGGCGCTCCGGCGTCGGCCCATGCCTCGCGGGCGGCGATGAGGGCGTACTGGGACGAGGGGTCGAGCCGGCGGATCTCCACCTTGGTGAGGACCGCGTCCGGCGGCGTGTGGATCGTCGCGGCGAAGGTCACCGGCAGCTCGTACTTGGCGACCCAGTCGGCCTCGATGGTGCGCGCGCCGGGGCGGCCGGCGAGGACCGCCTCCCAGGTCTCCGGGACCGTGCCGCCGAGGGGTGTGGTGGCACCCATGCCGGTGATGACGATGCGCTGCTCGCGGGTGGACGTCATGGTCTCGCGCTCCTTGCGTGTCGGCTGATGCTGCTACCTGGAGCGTATGCCGGGCGGCGGCCGCGCGGGCCGCCAGCCGGCATACGCCCGAGTGGGGAGAAACGCCCGTCGGGCGCTGGCCCCGACCGGGGAGACCGGTTGCTCAGTCCTGGGCGCTGTGGATGAAGCCCACCGCGTCACGGACGGTCTTGAGGTTCTTGACCTCGTCGTCGGGGATCCGCACGCCGAACTTCTCCTCGGCGTTGACGACGATGGTCATCATCGACAGCGAGTCGATGTCGAGGTCGTCGGTGAAGGACTTGTCGAGCTCGACCGAGTCGGTCTCGATGCCCGTCTCCTCGTTGACGATCTCCGCCAGGCCCTCGAGGATCTCCTGCTCGCTCTGCGCCATCTGGGTGCTCTCCTTGGGTTGGGTGCTGCGTTGGGTGCTGCGTTGGGTGTCGCGTTCGGTGCTGCCGTTCCGTTGTCGGTCGTGCCGGGGCGGTGAGGGTCCTGCGGTGTCCCGAGTGACCCGTCGGGACGCGGGAGCCGGCGACGGTCAGGGGATGACGATGACCTGGGCGGCATACACCAGTCCGGCACCGAAGCCGATCTGCAGTGCCAGGCCTCCGCTGGGGATGAGCTTCTCGCGGAGCATCCGCTCGGTCGCCAGCGGCACCGAGGCGGCCGAGGTGTTGGCCGTCTCGGCGATGTCGCGGGCCACGGGGATGCCGGCAGGCAGCTTGAGCTGCTTGATCATGGCGTCGATGATCCGCATGTTGGCCTGATGGGGGATGAAGGCGTCGAGGTCGTCGATGCTGATGCCGGCCTTGTCGATGGCCTGCTGCGCGACCGGGGCCATGCCCCACACGGCCCAGCGGAAGACGGTCTGACCGGCCATGCCGATGGCGGGCCACCTCTTTTCGGTGTCGCGGATGTCCGTCCACGGCTCGCGCTGGGAGATCGCCCGCCACTGCGCGCCGTCGGAGCCCCAGATCGTCGGCCCGATGCCGGGGGTGTCGGACGGGCCAACCACGGCGGCGCCCGCGCCGTCGCCGAAGATGAAGGCGCTGCCCCGGTCGTCGTAGTCGGTGAAGTCCGATAGCTTCTCGACGCCGACGACGAGGACGTACTCGGCGCTGCCGCCGCGGACCATGTCGTTGGCGAGCGTGATGCCGTAGCAGTAGCCGGCGCAGGCCGCCGAGACGTCGAAGGCAGCGCACTGGGTGCCCAGCCGGTCGGCGAGCATCGGGGCCGCCGCCGGGGTCTGGTAGGGGTGGGTGACGGTGGCGACGATGATCGCCCCGAGCTGGGACGCCGTGATGCCGGCCGCCCGCAGGGCGTCGCGGGCGGCGTGCTCGGACATGTCGACGACGGTCTCCTCGGGGGCGGCGACGCGACGGGAGATGATGCCGGACCGCTCCCGGATCCACTCGTCGGAGGAGTCGATGCGCTCGACGATCTCGGAGTTGGGCATGACCCGCTCCGGGCGGTAGCCCCCGACTCCCCAGATGCGGGCGTGTCGGGACCCGTCTCCGGCGGCCAGGGTGCCGGTGCCCTTGGGCGTGGGAGGGCTCTGGGTCAGGTCGCTCATGGGGGGTCCCGAGGGTCGGAGGGGGAGGAATGGCGCTGGATGAGGTCGCGGGCGGCGGCGAGGTCGTCGGGAGTCCGGAGGCCGACCAGCTCGACACCCTTCATCGCCCGCTTGGCCAGGCCGACGAGCGTCCCCGCCGGGGCCAGCTCGACGAGGCCGGTGACGCCGAGGCCGGTCATCGTCGCCATGCACAGGTCCCAGCGCACCGGGTGGCTCAGCTGGGCCACGAGCCGGGCGACGACCTCTGCCGCGCTGTCGACCGGCTGGCCGTCGGAGTTGGAGAGCACGGTCACCCGCGGGTCCCTCGCCTCGATCCCGGCCGTGGCCCGCTGCATGGCGTCGACGGCTGGGGCCATGTGCCCGGTGTGGAAGGCACCGGCGACCTGGAGCGGCATGACCCGGGCCCGGGCCGGCGGGTCCGCGGCGAGGGCCGCGAGCTGCTCGAGCGTCCCGGCGGCGACGACCTGGTCGGCGCCGTTGACGTTCGCCGGCGCGAGTCCGTGCCGGGCGAGGCTCTCCAGGACGTCGTCCGGCTCCCCGCCGAGGACGGCGCTCATGCCGGTCGGGGTGACGGCGCTCGCCTGCGCCATCGCGTTCCCGCGAACTTTGACCAGTCCCAACGCGTCCTCGAACGAGAGGACTCCGGCCGCTGCAGCCGCCGTGACCTCGCCCACCGAGTGACCTGCGGTGACGCCGGTGGCTGCCGAGAAGGTGGTCGACCCGTCAGCGAAGAGTGCTCCGAGAGCGAGCAGGCCGGCGCCGACGATGAGTGGCTGGGCGACCGCAGTGTCACGGATGGTGTCGGCGTCGGACCCGGTGCCGTGCGCGACGAGGTCGATGCCGGCCGCGGACGACAGCGCAGCCGCTTCCTCGCGCAGCCCCGGCAGCTCGAGCCAGGGGGAGAGGAAGCCCGGGGTCTGGGCGCCCTGTCCGGGGCAGACGATGGCCAGCACCTGTCCAGCCTCTCGTTTCGTCAGTCGGAACGGCGTCCCCGAACCCGACCAACAATAGCCGGGGCGTTTGGAGGTTTCCTCCAAGAGCGGTCGTCCAAGAACTCTGCCTACAAGGGCTCGCCGGGTATGCCGGAGGGTCGCCCCGGCGCACCGGCGCGCCACGGCATACGCGTGGGGGTGGCGAGCCGGCCCACAGCCAGGGCCACCAGCACCGTGTGGCCCTCGCGTGGGTGGGTGAGGTCGTAGCCGGTCACCTCGGCGATCCGACGCAGCCGGTAGCGCACGGTGTTGGGGTGGACGAAGAGCAGCCGCGCCGTGGCCTCGAGCGCGGACCCGCTCTCGAGGAACTCCGAGGCGGTGTGCAACAGGGCGGGCAGGCCCTCGAGCGGGTGGTAGATGCGGTCCACGAGGGCCCGTCGCGCCTGTCCGTCGCCGGTGAGGACCCGTTCGGGCAGCAGGTCGTCGGAGTGCACCGGTCGCGGGGCTGCCGGCCACGCGGGAGCGGACGTGAGGCCGCTCAGCGCAGCCCGCGCCGAGCGGCCGGCGGCGAAGAGGTGGGGCACGGTCGGCCCGACGACGATCGGACCCTCCCCGAAGTGCTCGGCGACCTCGGCGACCACGCGCATGGGGTCGGTCGTCCCGCCGAGGATGACGACGAACCGCCGACGCTGCACCGCTGCGAGCGACTCGACGCCGAGCCGTCTCGCGGCCCGGCGGAGCGCGTCCACCGCCGCGTCGGGGCTGCGCGACGGGGTGCCACCCGCCACCACGGTCACCGACGCGACCGATCCCCAGCCGAGGGCGGTCGCCCGTGACTGCATCGAGTCGTCGGCCTCCCCGCGCAGGACGGCGTCGACGACGAGGGCCTCGAGCCGCGCGTCCCAGGCGCCTCGGGCCTCAGCGGCCTCGGCGTAGACCTGCGCCGCGGCGAAGGCGATCTCGCGCGAGTAGCGCAGGACCGACTCCCGGAGGACCTGCTCGTCGCCGGCGCTCGCGAGCGCCCCCACCTCGTCCTCCACGACGTCGACGACGGAGCGCACGAGGTCGAGCGTCTGGGCCAGGCTGACCGAGCGGGTCAGCTCGCGCGGCGCCGTGCCGAAGACGTCTGCCGTGACCGGCCGGTCTGCGCCCTCCGAGCGCAGCCAGGCGAGGAAGGCGCCGATGCCGGCCTGCGCGACGAGGCCCACCCAGGAGCGGTCCTCGGCGGACAGCGCCCGGTACCAGTCGTGGTGGGTCTCCATCCGGCGCAGCGCCGACGTCGACAGCGCCCCGGCGTGGCCCTCGATGCGTCGTCGGGTTCCAGCCTGGATCCGTGGCCGCACGGGACCGCCTGCGCTCGCGGGATCTGCCTCGGCCACGTCCCGCACTCTATTTGTATGCCGGCCACAACGGGTGGCAGTGCCTGCACCACCTTCGCCCGGATGGTTGTGGAATGATCCGCCGGTGTCCTTGCTCGGTGGCCGGAGTCGACGTCGTGCGGTGGTGGCGCTCGGTCTCGCGCTGGCGGTGCCGGCCTTGGGGGGAGCGTGCTCGAGCCCCGGGTCGGACACCTCTGGTGCCACCACGGCGCGAAGTGTGACACCTCGCCTGCATCCCGACCTGACGCCCCTGATCTTCGGTCACCGGGGAGCCGCGGGCTATCGCCCCGAGAACACCCTGGAGTCCGAGGAGACCGGAGTGCGGATGGGCGCCGACTACATCGAGCTCGACCTCGTCCCGACGAAGGACCACGTGCTCGTGGTCCGTCACGAGAACGAGATCTCCGGCACGACCGACGTCGTGACGCACTCGGAGTTCGCTTCTCGCAGAACGACGAAGACGGTCGACGGAGTCCTCGAGTCGGGCTGGTTCACCGAGGACTTCACCCTGGCCGAGCTGAAGACGCTGCGCGCCAAGGAGCGAATCCCCGGCGTCCGACCGGCGAACACCGCCTACAACGGCCGCTTCCAGGTGCCGACGTTCGAGGAGGTGCTGGACCTCCGGGCGAAACTCAGCACCGAGCTCGGCCGGGTCGTGGGCATCGCCCCGGAGACCAAGCACCCCACCTACTTCGCCTCCATCGGCCTTCCCGTTGAGCCTCCGATGCTCGCGGCGCTACGCCAGGCCGGGCTCGACTCGGCCACCGCCCCGGTCCTCGTGCAGTCGTTCGAGCTCAGCAACCTTCTCGCCCTGCGGACCGCCTCAGGGATGAAGGCTCCCACCGTCTTCCTCCTCAACGGCAGGGGCGCGCCCGCCTCGACCGTCGAGGGGGGCCCGTCGGACTACAAGGGCTTCACGACGGCGGCCGGACTGGCTTTCCTCAAGGGCAAGGTCGACGCCATCGGGCCCGAGAAGTCCCTCGTCATCCCGGAGTCCGGCGACGATGCACCCGACCCGCCGTCCGACCTCGTCCGCAATGCGCACGCCGACGGGCTCCTCGTTGTCCCCTTCACGTTCCGCACGGAGAACCAGTTCCTTGCGTCCGACTACCGCGTCGGCACCGATCCCGACGCTCTCGGTCGCGCTGAGGAGGAGCAGAAGGCCTTTCTGGCAGCAGGGGTCGACGGGCTCTTCAGCGACGAGCCCGACGTCACGGCACGGGCCCGGAGCACCGCACCGGCCGGTAGTGCGTCCCCCTGGTGACGCACCACCGGCCGAGGACCGGTCAGCCGTGGTCGGCCTGCTGTTCAGCCGGCCTGACCCTGCTCAGCCGGCCTGACCCTGCTCAGCTGGGCCTGGCCTGCTGCGGCACGGACTCGTTGTAGGTCCGGTCCAGGCCGGTGATGACGTAGGTGAAGTCACCGGAGGCGCCGGTCGGGTCCGTCCACGTCTGCGAGCTGCCGGAGGCCCGCACCGTCGCGACGAGGTGGGTGGCGTCCGCGAGCACGCAGTCGCCCGCCTTGACCCGTCCGTGGGTCGTGGGGATGCGGTACACGGCATACGAGGTGGTGCTCGCGTCACCCGCCCGCCAGCTGAGGGTGACCCCCTGGCCGCTGTGGGAGGCCTTGAGGGTCTTCGAGGCCTTGGGCGCCACCGCGTCGATCCACGGCATCCGCGAGGGCGGGGTGCTGGTACCACGTGTTGGTCAGCAGCGTCGTGGCTCCGAGCCGGTCGGCCCGCACGTCCTTGGCGCTGAACCAGATGTCGCCGTCGACCTCGGGGCGGGTGGCGTTGTAGGCGAGGTGGTTGCTCAGCTCGCTCGGGAGGGTGTTCCACTCGGGCGACTGCGTGGACATTCCCACCTTGTAGGTGGCCTGGCCGATGTAGAGCTGCACGTCGTGGCCTCGGACGACGTCGGACCACCAGTCCACGAGGACGTTGTAGTCCGCGACGGGGAGGCTCTCGGCCCAGTAGACCTGGGGAGCGATGTAGTCGATCCACCCCTCCTGGGCCCATCGACGCGTGTCGGCGTAGAGGTCGGTGTAGGTCCGCGCCCGCCTGGGTGGCCGAGCCGCGGGGGTCGTTGGACTGGTTCATCCAGACGGCGAAGGGGGACACCCCGAACTTCACCCACGGCTTGGCCGCCTTGATCTGGCTGCCGAGCTCGGTGATGAGCTTGTTGATGTTGTCGCGGCGCCAGTCGGCCAGCGACATGCCGTTGCCGTATGCCGCGTACTGCGCCTGGTCGTTGAAGGTCTGGTTCGGAACGGGGTAGGGGTAGAAGTAGTCGTCGAAGTGGACCGCGTCGATGTCGTACTTCGTGACGGCGTCCATGATCGCGGTCTCGACGAGCTTGCGGGCTTCCGGGACGCCCGGGTTGTAGTACAGCTTGCCGCCATAGGCGATCGTCCACTCCGGGTGCAGCTTCGCCGGGTGGGTGGGGACGAGCGCCGCGACGTCAGTGGTGGTGTTCATCGTGATGCGGTAGGGGTTGAACCAGGCGTGGAACTCGAGGTTGCGCTGGTGCGCCTCCTGGACCGCGAAGGCGAGCGGGTCGTAGCCGGGGTCGTTGCCCTGGGTTCCGGTGAGGTACTTCGACCAGGGCTCGACCGAGCTGGGCCAGAAGGCGTCGGGTGTGGGCCGCACCTGGACCACGACGGCGTTGTGGTTCTGCGCCACGGCCATGTCGTACCAGCCGCGCAGCTCGGCCTTCTGCTGCTCGGGGGTCAGTCCGGGCCGGCTCGGCCAGTCGATGTTCGCGACCGAGGCGATCCATACTGCCCGAAACTGCTGCTTCTGGGCGTGGATGTCGGTGGGGCAGGCCGAGGCGCTCCGGCCGGTGGCGACGGCGGGCGCGGCGCCGGCCAGGGCGGGGGCCGAGCCGAGCGCCAGCAGGGCGCAGACGGTGGCCGCGATGCTGAGCAGCCAGGGACGAAGACGCATGATACCTCCACGGTGGGGAATCGAGGCGAAACAAAGTTCCACCCCTGAGTCTGCCGCTCCGGAGCCCGTTTGGGAACCCCTGGCGCCGGCGAGTCTGGGAAGGCGCTGAGTCGCGTTCCCTGCTGCGTTTCGTCCGGCAGGTCGGCGGTCACAGCGACCCCGTTGCCGGACGCAGGCCGCGGTGGTGCGGCTCAGTCGGTGCCGAAGTCGAACGACGAGCGCTCGAGGGCCTCGTCGACGCCGTCGACGTCACCGCGCTCACCGCTCTCGTTTCCTGCCGCGATCGCGTCCGCACCGCCCGACTCGAGCTCGCCCACGAGCGCCGCCGTCTGGCCACCGCGCAGCTGGCCCTGCACGGCATACATCTCGAGCTTGGCGCGGGTGTCGGCGATGTCGAGGTTGCGCATCGTCAGCTGGCCGATCCGGTCGACCGGCCCGAACGCCGCGTCCTCGGTGCGCTCCATGGAGAGCTTGTCGGGGTCGTAGCTGAGGTTGGTGCCGCGCGTGTCGACGAGGGAGTAGTCGTCGCCGCGACGCAGCCGCAACGTCACCTCGCCGGTGACGGCCGACGCCACCCACCGCTGCAGGGACTCGCGCAGCATGAGCGACTGCGGGTCGAGCCAACGCCCCTCGTAGAGCAGGCGACCGAGCCGGCGCCCCTGCGCGTGGTAGCTCGCGAGGGTGTCCTCGTTGTGCACCGCGTTGAGCAGTCGCTCATAGGCGGCGAAGATCAGTGCCATCGCCGGCGCCTCGTAGATGCCGCGGCTCTTGGCCTCGATGATCCGGTTCTCGATCTGGTCGGACATCCCGAGCCCGTGCCGCCCGCCGATCGCGTTCGCCTCGTGCACGAGGTCCACGGCGGAAGCAAACTCGTGTCCGTTGACCGAGACCGGACGCCCCTGGACGAAGCCGATGGTCACGTCCTCGGTCTCGATCGCCACGGCCGGGTCCCAGAACCGCACACCCATGATCGGCTCGACGCTCTCCAGCGAGGTGCCGAGCTGCTCCAGCGTCTTGGCCTCGTGCGTCGCCCCGAGGATGTTCGCGTCGGTGGAGTAGGCCTTCTCGGTGCTGTCGCGGTAGGGCAGGTCGTGCGCGAGCAGCCACTGCGACATCTCCGTGCGCCCGCCGAGCTCGGTGACGAAGTCGGCGTCGAGCCACGGCTTGTAGATCCGCAGCGAGGGGTTCGCGAGCAGCCCGTAGCGGTAGAACCGCTCGATGTCGTTGCCCTTGTAGGTCGAGCCGTCCCCCCAGATCGAGACCCCGTCGGCCTGCATGGCGCGCACGAGCAGGGTGCCGGTCACCGCGCGCCCGAGCGGCGTGGTGTTGAAGTACGTCCTACCCCCGGAGCGGATGTGGAATGCGCCGCAGGAGATCGCCGACAGGCCCTCCTCGACCAGCGCCGACCGACAGTCGACGAGGCGCGACAGCTCGGCGCCGTAGGCCAGGGCCCGCCCCGGGACGCCGTCGATGTCGGGCTCGTCCGGCTGACCGAGGTCGGCGGTGTAGGTGCACGGGACGGCGCCCCGGTCGCGCATCCACGCCACGGCCACGGAGGTGTCGAGCCCGCCGGAGAAGGCGATCCCGACGCGCTCGCCGACCGGCAGGGACGTCAGCACTTTCGACACGCGGCACAGCCTAGGGCTCAGGCCGTATGCCGGGTGCGCGGGCTCCCGGCGGAGCACCTTGGGTCCGGAGCCGCTCGCGTCCGGCAACTGGGCGGCTACAACCGCCGACGTGCCGGACGCAAGGGTCTGGAAGCCGCGGCCGACGCTACGACTCGCCGCCCGCGTTGCCGGAGGTGCCGGCCGTGACGTCGTCGAGCCGGTACTTCTCCGCGGCCTTGACGGCATACTCGGCCGGCACCTCACCACGCTTGGCCAGCTGCTGCAGGGTCCGCACCGCGAGGGACGGGCCGTCGATGTGGAAGTACCGGCGCGCCGCGGGCCGCGTGTCGGAGAAGCCGAATCCGTCGGCCCCGAGCGACATGAAGTCACGCGGGACGAACTGGGCGATCTGGTCCTGGACGGCCCGCATGTAGTCCGAGACGGCGAGGACCGGGCCCTCGGTGTCGGCCAGCCGCTGGGTCACGAACGGCACGCGCCTCTCCTTCCCGGGGTCGAGGAACTCCTGCTCGTCGCAGGCGAGCCCGTCGCGACGCAGCTCGCTCCACGAGGTCACCGACCACACGTCGGCGGCGACGCCGAAGTCCTGGGCGAGCAGCTCCTGGGCCTCCAGGGCCCACGGGACACCGACGCCGGAGGCGAGCAGCTGCGCCCGCGCCGGCTGGTGCGTCCAGCCCTCGGTCCTGGCCGGGGCGAGGAGATACATCCCCTTGACGATGCCCTCGACGTCGATGTTCTCCGGCTCCTTCGGCTGCACGAGCGGCTCGTTGTAGACCGTGACGTAGAAGATGACGTTCTCGGGGTCGTCCCCGTACATCCGCTGCAGGCCGCTCTGCATGATGTGGGCGATCTCATAGGCGTATGCCGGGTCGTAGGCCACCACGGCAGGGTTCGTCGCTGCGAGGAGCGGCGAGTGTCCGTCCGCGTGCTGCAGGCCCTCACCGGTCAGGGTCGTGCGACCGGCCGTGGCGCCGATGAGGAAGCCGCGCGTCATTTGGTCGGCGGCGGCCCAGATCGAGTCACCGGTGCGCTGGAACCCGAACATCGAGTAGAAGACGTAGATCGGGACCATCGGCTCGCCGTGCGTGGCGTAGGACGTGCCCGCCGCGGTGAAGGCGGCAACCGACCCGGCCTCGTTGATGCCGAGGTGCAGGATCTGGCCGTTGACCGCCTCGCGGTAGGCGAGCATCAGGTCGGCATCGACGGGCGTGTAGTTCTGCCCGTGCGGGTTGTAGATCTTGATCGTCGGGAAGAACGAGTCCATGCCGAAGGTGCGTGCCTCGTCGGGAATGATCGGCACGACCCGCTTGCCGAACTCCTTGTCACGCATGAGGTCTTTGAGAAGCCGGACGAACGCCATCGTCGTCGCGATCTCCTGCTTGCCCGAGCCCTTCTTCACCTGGGCGTAGGCGTCGTCGCCCGGCAGCTTGAGCGACTCGTGCTGGACCCGGCGTGACGGGACGCCGCCGCCGAGGACCGCACGGCGCTCGAGCATGTACTTGACCGCCGGGTCGTCCTTGCCCGGGTGGTAGTAGGGAGGACGGTAGGGGTCGGCCTCGAGCTGCTCGTCCGAGACGGGGATGCGCAGCTCGTCGCGGAAGTGCTTGAGGTCCTCGAGGGTCAGCTTCTTCATCTGGTGCGTCGCGTTGCGCCCGGCGAAGTGGGTCCCCAGCCCGTAGCCCTTGATCGTCTTGGCCAGGATGACCGTCGGCTGGCCGGTGTGCTCGGTCGCGGCCTGGTACGCGGCATACACCTTGCGGTAGTCGTGCCCGCCGCGCTTGAGGTTCCAGATGTCCGCGTCGCTGAGGTTCTCGACCATCTTCCTGGTGCGCGCGTCGCGTCCGAAGAAGTGCTCCCGGACGTAGGCCCCGTCGTTGGCCTTGAAGGTCTGGTAGTCGCCGTCGCTCGTCGTGTTCATGACGTGGATGAGCGCGCCGTCACGGTCGGCGGCAAGGAGGGGGTCCCAGCCGCGGCCCCAGACGACCTTGATGACGTTCCAGCCGGCGCCACGGAAGAACGCCTCGAGCTCCTGGATGATCTTGCCGTTGCCGCGCACGGGCCCGTCGAGCCGCTGCAGGTTGCAGTTGATGACGAAGGTGAGGTTGTCGAGCTCCTCGTTCGCCGCGATCTGCAGCATGCCGCGCGACTCCGGCTCGTCCATCTCGCCGTCCCCGAGGAAGGTCCACACGTGCTGGTCGGACGTGTCCTTGAGCCCGCGGTTGTGCAGGTACTTGTTGAACTGCGCCTGGTAGATGGCGTTCATCGGGCCGATCCCCATCGACACCGTCGGGAACTGCCAGAAGTCCGGGGCCAGCCGTGGGTGGGGATAGGAGGGCACGGACCGGATTCGGCCGTCGACGAGGTGGCTCTTCTCCTGCCGGAACCCGTCGAGGTCCTCCTCGCCGAGACGCCCCTCGAGGTAGGCGCGGGCGTACATGCCGGGGGAGGCGTGCCCCTGGAAGAAGACCTGGTCGCCGCCGCCCGGGTGGTCCGGACCACGGAAGAAGTGGTTGAGGCCGACCTCGTAGAGGGTCGCCGCCGACTGGTACGTCGAGAGGTGGCCGCCAACGCCGACGCCGGGACGCTGCGCCCGGTGCACGATGATCGCGGCGTTCCAGCGCAGGTAGCGGCGGTACTCGCGCTCGACGTCCTCGTCCCCGGGGAACCACGGCTCCTGCTCGGGGCCGATGGTGTTGATGTAGTCCGTCGCGGTCAGCGAGGGGACCCCCACCTGCAGCTCGCGAGCGCGCTCGAGCAGCTTGAGCATGATGTAGCGGGCCCGCGTGCGGCCCACCCCGTCGACGATGCCGTCCAGCGACTCGAGCCACTCCTTGGTCTCCTCGGGGTCGGTGTCCGGGAGCTGGCTCGGGATGCCGTTGAGGATGGGTCCGGCTTTGTGTCGTGACACGGTGTCTCGTCCTTTCTCGCACCCCCGTCCGTGGTGGGGACGAGGTCATCACCATCCTCTACCCCGAACGGCGTCCCCGTCACACTCGGGTGGCCTACCACCCGGTAGCGCAGGCTCCCGCCCGGAAGGCGCTCGCCCAGTGCGCCGGGCTCAGGTCGGTATGCCGGCCCGCCGGCTCCCGCTGTAGACGGTGAGTCGCGGGGCGCGCAGGAAGCCGACGAGCGTCATCCCGACGTCATGGGCCAGCTCGATCGCCAGCGACGACGGCGCGGACACTGCTGCCAGCACCGGGATCCCGGCCAGGTAGGCCTTCTGCGTCAGCTCGAAGCTGGCCCGGCTCGTCACGACGAGGACGTGGCCGGTGAGGGGGAGCCGGTCCTCCCGGACGGCCCACCCGACGACCTTGTCGACGGCGTTGTGCCGGCCGACGTCCTCGCGGGCGACGAGGAGCTGGCCGGCCGCGGTGAAGAGGCCCGCGGCGTGGATGCCGCCGGTGCGGTCGAAGACCTTCTGGTGCTCGCGCAGCCGGTCGGGCAGGGTGACGAGCAGGGCGGGGTCGACGACCGTGTCGTCCGCGTGCACGGCATACCGGCCGGAAGCCCGCAGGGCGTCGATGCTCGTCTTCCCGCAGACCCCGCACGCGCTCGTCGTGAGGAACGCCCGGGCGTCGCGCGCGGTCGGGGGCGCCACGCCGTCGGCGAGGAGGACGTCGACGACGTTGTAGGTGGGCGAACCGGACTCGTCCTCGTCGAGGCAGTGCATGAGCTGCCGGACGTCCGTGGCCCGGTGGATCAGGCCCTCGGCGTGCAGGAAGCCGAGGGTCAGGTCGAAGTCGTCTCCGGGAGTGCGCATCGTCACGGTGAGCGCGTGCCCGGCGACCCGGATCTCCATCGGCTCCTCGACCGCGATCGTGTCGGGCCGACGCGTCACCCGCGGCTCAGCCGGGTCGCCGACCTCGATCCGCACGGCGGGAGTCCGCTGTGTCACGCGTCCCATCCGGTCACTGTATGCCGTCGGAATGTGCAGCATGGGGACGCCTTCCACTAGCCTATGAGCAGCCGGAGCGTCCGCTCGACGGCATGCGAATGACGGAGGGATCGACAAGTGGCTGCGACCGCGGAAGCGGCGTCCCCCGGGTCGGCCTTGACGAAGCTCGGATTCACCAAGGGCCAGGTCGTCCAGGAGCTCGGGTATGACACGGATGCGGACGACGCCCTGAGGTTTGCCATCGAGGACATCACGACGACCGACCTCGAGGACGAGGACTACGGCGACGTGGCGGACGCGGTCCTGATCTGGTTCCGCGACGACGACGACGAGGACCTCGTCGACTCGTTGGTGGACGGGCTGACGACCCTCGCCGAGCGCGGCTTCCTCGTCCTCTGCACGCCCAAGGCCGGCCGGGTCGGACACGTCCAGGCCAGCGACATCGAGGAGTCCGCGGTGACCGCCGGCCTGCACACGGCCGGCTCCGCGAACGTCTCGACCGACTGGACCGCGACCCGGTTGGTGTCCCCCAAGTCACAGCGGCGCTGACCCGAGGCCGGCGGGCTGCAAGACTGGCTCTCATGACCAGCCCCACGCCACTCACCGTCGGTGAGGCCGCCGCCGCCTTCAGCCTGACCGACCAGCACGGCCGGGCGGTGTCGCTGGCCGACTACGCGGGCCGCAAGCACGTCGTCCTCGTGTTCTACCCGTTCGCCTTCTCGGGGATCTGCACCGGAGAGCTGCGCGAGATCCGCGACAGGCTCGAGGACTTCGAGGGCGAGGACATCCAGGTGCTGGCAGTCTCCTGCGACTCGATGTACTCGCTGCGCGCCTGGGCCGACCTCGAGGGGCACTTCTTCCCCCTGCTCAGCGACTTCTGGCCGCACGGCGACGTGGCCCGTGCCTACGGGGTGTTCTCCGAGGGCGACGGTGCCGCCGCTCGGGGCACCTTCCTCATCGACAAGGAGGGGGTCGTGCGCTGGACGCTCGTCAACGGCCGCGGGGAGGCTCGGGACTTCTCCGGCTACCGTGCTGCGCTGGCCCGCCTCCGGGAGCGGAGCCCGTCAGCGTCGGGTCGTTAGGACGCGTCCGTCTGGCACACTGCTGGACGCGCCGAGGGGGTTGGACCACCATCGGGGCTGGGGCCTGTAGCTCAGCTGGTAGAGCACCGCGCTTACACCGCGGCTGTCGTCGGTTCGAACCCGGCCGGGCCCACTAAAGTGTGCTCATTAGAACCCCCGACCAAGCAGGGTGAAGCGTTGGTGGGCGAGGCTGTCGGTCTTGGCGATCGAGATGATCCACTGCTGTCCGTTCCAGTGGCTCATGCCGAAGACGTCAAGGTCTTCGTAGACGACCCGGATCCGTGGCGTGGCGGCCCGGGAAACCCGGGATAACCGACCGTCTACAGAACCCGGGGCGGTTCAGTGCGCCGGCGCAGCGCCGTGCGAACCTCGGCAAGCACCTCGCGCATCTCTCGGGCGACGAACGACCAGCGAGCCAACGGCCCAGTGCCACACGACGGAACGCCTTTGCTGCGCATCTTGACCACCTTATCCGTATAGCCGTACGGACGTAACGTCAGCAGGTGGAGGTTCATTCCGGGTGGCACGGACGCTTTCGACCACCGGCCTCACGTGCACCGAAGATGCCATTGCGACAACCCACCGGCCAACCCAACCCCGCGGCACGCAGGAGGCCAGTCAGGCCGCGATGCCCCCCAGCTGAGCCGCGAGATCGACCAGGGACGTGGCCTCAATGTCGGGGGCCACGAAGTACCCGGGGTAGCGAGCATCCGTCCGGTTGATCCACGCCGTGGCAAGACCGGCCTGGTGGGCACCGTGGATATCCCACGGGTGCACGGCGACGAGCATCGCCTCTGACACCTCACACCCACAGGCCGCTAGGGCGAAGGAGTATGCCGCTTCGGCAGGCTTCCACAGCGGCGCTTGCTCCACGGACAGCAGGCGGTCGAAGTAGTCGGTGAGGCCGTTGCGGTCGAAGAGTCCTTGGGCAACGGTGGTGGAGCCGTTGCTGAGCGTCACGAGACTGATGTCCAGACCGTGCAGAGCCCGGATCCCCTCGACCACGTCCGGATGCACCGGGAGGCTGGTGAACCCAGACATGATGTGCTCCACGGCGGCGTCGACGTTCCCTACCTGGTCCCTGAGGCTGTTGCGCAGTGCCTCGGCGCCCAGTTCTGCGAACGAGGGGTTGGCACCGGTCGCAGTCAGGGCGAACCCGTCCCGCAGCAATGAGGCAAACCAGGTCTCCGCCAGATGCCCGGCCGCCCCGATGGCGGTGAAGCGCTGTGCCATCGGCGACATGTCCGAGAGGGTCTCGTTGACGTCAAATACCAGCACCCGCGGCTGCCGGGGCCCGTCCGGGCTGACGGCCTGGTCATGGTCGTGCCCACTGGATTCGGGATGTGCGGTCATGACGTGCTCCTGTCCGGTTCGACGTCGACTCTGAGCCGGTGCCCTTGGGGATCGAGCCGTATTAGCAGGTTAGCCCAAGGTTAGCCCAGCTGTGATCTAGCCCTCTAGCTAGCGGGACCTTCCTGGCTAGTGCGGCCTTGATTGGTGTTTGCGCAGGTCAGGGGTGGTTTTGGTGGTGGCTGAGTGTATTACCTAAGTCGGTCACCGGGTGGGTGCGTAC
>JAABUJ010002562.1_pt1 | contig 22198 bp, 25 predicted proteins | sample 5559131 | NCBI WGS metagenome assembly JAABUJ01 (sample SAMN10711875, study PRJNA513366) | rock metagenome | isolation source: Antarctica rocks | place: Antarctica: Victoria Land, Mt New Zealand nord | collected 2016-01-07
GGTGGACGGGTCCATGTCGCCTGCGCTCCTGGTCGTGTGAGCAAGACACGCCTAGCTTCAGCATGCCGCACGCGACCCGTCCGTGCCATAGGGCATCCTCTTCCACGGTTTAGTGGGGTGGTACCACGATGAACTCCTCGCGGTCTTACTCGAGGAAGCCGCGTCACGACCGCAGGATGAAGCACGCGCGGCCATTGTGGAGTGGATGCGTCCTCTGCTTGTAGACCAACACACCTAACCCTTCGTCTTTATCTTTGCGCGCCGCCGTCACCAACTCGTGGGCCAGGCGCGTCGGCTCGGGCATGACGCGGCCACGGCAACACGCCGTGACGATGCGCGCCGAGGTCTCGACGCCAACGCGGTGGCCTGGCGAGACGAACAGCAGCGCTTTGCGTCCGGTAGCAGGCCGGATGACCGCGCCAACGACGCGTCCGCCATACGTCAACGGGCTGCCGTCGCCCTGCTCTGGCCCCGGCTCCTCGTAGCGGCCCACCAACCTGCTCTTGGCGCAGCCGATCGACGGCTTGTCGAGCACAAGGCCGAGGTGGCTGGCCAGCCCTAGCCCGCGCATGTGCGCGATGCCCTGCCCGTCGAACACGAACAAGTCGGGTTCATGATCGAGGAGCGCGATCGCGGCCAGCACACCGGGCGCCTCGCGGAAGGAGAGCAGCCCCGGCACGTAGGGGAATGCGGTCGGCGTACGCGAAACCTTGCGCTCCACGACCTCCAAGTCGGGTCAGGTGAGCACGACGACGCCGGCGTAGGTCGTCGCGGTCGCCGCGACATAGCTGTTGTCCACACCGGCGATAAGGCGCAACGGCCCGAAGTCGTCCGCGACGACGACACGTTCGCGCAACTCACGCTGTATCCGTTGCGCTTCCTCTGGCGTCACATCCCAACGGTGGTTACTGGTTATGTGCATAAATGTACGGCGGACCACTCAGCCCCAGGTGAATAGTTCGGACACAGGCAGGGCGAATCCGGGGATCACAGGGTCGCCGACTAACGAATCACCTATATTGAAGCGTCGACTCGGCTCACCGGGCTGATACACGTCGATGGTCTTCAGATCGGGGTTGATCAACCACACCATGCGCACGCCCACGTCGAGGTATTGCTTGACTTTGAGATTCACCGTCCCGAACGTGTCCGTCCGCGAGACAACCTCCACGGCTACGTCCGGCGGCATATCGGGGTCGACATTCGGGTCTTTCGGGAGCCGTTCGCGCCGGATGAACGACGTGTCCGGCTCACGGTCAGGGATGCCGGAGAGGTGGTACGTGGTTTGAGGCGCGAAGACACGGCCTAACTTGTGGGCGAGGACATATGGCCGCAGGGCGGCGATGAGCGCCGCGATAACCTCGCCATGTTCTAGCGTGGGCAAATCAGGCTCGCTCTCGGGGATAGCGGCAATGTCGACCATGAATGATTGCCCCCTTCGCCGGCGCTTTCTCACGAGCGCGACATAATGTCTCTCCAACTATCATAGCACGATGCCCTGCCCTAGACTCCTAATACAGGCAAACATGGTGCGATTGAGTCACGTTTACGCGACGAGTTTAGCCCGGTCGATCCAGCGATCGATGGCATCCTCGACGTGAGCGAAGGAGGGGCGTAGCTCTGGATCCTGGGCGGCAGCGACGGGCACGATGCGCGCCATCCCAGGCCGCAAGATGCGCTCCTAGACGCGCGTGAAGAAGAGGGCGGTGCGCAGTCCCCCCCGTGTGACGTGGTAGCGCTGGGTGTGGGGGATACGCTCAATCAACCCGTGTAGACGCAGGCGGCGCAGGTCGTAGGTCATCCGGCCTGGGGTGAGGTGGCTGGGGTCGAGGCCCAGGAGCGGCGCAAGATACGTCCGCAGATCGCGATTGGCAAACCCGTTAGGCAGGAGACAATAGAGGACCAGGACGCTCAGGAGCGCCTGCACGCGTGAGTCGGCGAAGGGCAGCGCGGCGACGCGCTGGGCGCCGACCGCCTGGGGGCGGGTCACCTGCCGGAAGGCGTCCTCACCGAGGAGGCAATCGTGGCTGAGCTGTTGGACGTCGAGCAGACGTCGATTGGCCTGAAAGCCGACCGCCGCAACGCAGGCAGATTATGTAGCCGCTTGCCGATGGCAAAGTCCCGCGTGTCGTTAATGGTCGTTTCCGTGCGCAGAGCCCGTCCCTCCTTTGTGATACTGCTTGATCCGACTGTGCTTGTAATCCGCGTAGAGCGAGGGCACGACGCCCTGGGTAATCACGCGCGTGCGGAAACGGTAGCGCGCTGTGGTTTGCTTGGTCACGCGCCGCCCGAAGATCAGTTGGACCTGATCCGGGCGGCCCAGGTCCAGGTCCAGGTTCTCGCGGATGATCTCTTCGCACAGGATGCGCCCCGTGACGGGCCGGTCAAGGACCTGCGTGAGGGCGTCCTCCGCCGGCAGGATGGAGACATCGTAGCGGAAGCCGGCGTCGCGCTCCTCCGGCGTGAACGGATGGGGGACGCGGGCCAGCCACTTCCGTAGCAAGCCGTCGATCGTTGGAGCATCCAGCCCAGCGCAGATCGCTTGTATCCGCGCGGGATCGGCGCAGGAGAGAAGGCCGTTGTCCAATGCCTCGTAGGCGATCCCTTCCTTGACCAGTTGCCGCTTGAGATACTCATGCCCATTGAGGCAGAGCTTGGCGTTGTAGGGGAAGTACGAGCAGAACTTGAGGAAGAAGGGGCCAAAGTCCGCGTCCACAGCGTAGATGTAGTACTGGTTCACCAGCGCGGTGGACTTGACGAGCCAGGCATAGGGCTGGCCGGTCTGGGCGTTGTAGCCAGGGCTGGATGCACATCACGAACCTTGGCTTTAGCGGAGCCAGGCATAGGGCTGGCCGGTCTGGGCGTTGTAGCGGCGCTCGGTGCGCCACACGGTAGCCTTCTCTTGGGCTTTGCCGATGAAGAGCACGCCTTCCTGCTTAGAAAAGGTCGCGTGATACTCCTGCGCGACCTCATCCTTGCGTTGCCCATGGGCGAAGGTGAGCAGCGGCACGCCCTGCGCCTGGGCGAAGCGTTCCAGCGCTTTCACGAAGGCGGTCGTGATCGGCTCCATGAGCGCCGAGGAGGCGAATGTCGCCCCGTGCAGTTCCCGGAAGAAGCCAACCACGCCCCCCACGCGTTGCAGCTTGGGCACGTACACATTGAGATACAGCCGGTCAATGCTGTCCACGACCTTTGGACAGCAGGCCCAAAAGAGGTAAGGACGTGGCAGGCATCATCTTTATTGCTATCGAAGTGGTTCTAATCGCTATGGTCGCGCTGGTCCTTGTGGCAACCGGCGTCGGACAACTCGAAGGTTCGACTGGGATAAGGCGGGATGGCGTTCTGGCGGGGCAGACAGCTCCGCATTGGAGCCTCCCTGATATAACGGGACACGACAGAGGGACCCCCCATGGCAGTGTATGGCAAATCCTCCTCTTCACCGATCACTCCCTCGCCTCCTATCCGGGTATCGTTGTCGGCGTGAATCATTTAATGCGCAGTGTTTCGTCATTAGAAATTATTGTTCTATCGCAGGACGGCATAGAGTACTGTGCGATGACGGCACGAGTGTTAGGGTTGCAGGCGCCAATCGTGCCTGTCAAGCCCACTTTCTACGATCCTGACGTTATGTGTTAGACACGTACGCTGTCAAGTAGCCTGCCGACGATGGCATCCGCAGTGAGCCCGTCGGCCTGCCCTTCGAAGTTGAGCAACACACGATGGCGCAGGACGGGATGGGCGAGGGCCTGGACGTCCTCGATGGAGGCGTTGTAGCGCCCATCGAGCAACGTGCGGACCCAAACGACGACCAATCCCATCGCCCCTCGCTGCCGGACGGCCACACGGCATTGTTCTCGGAATATGTGGACCATTTGCGGCCCGTACGCCCGCTGGAACGCCGGCGGGTAGGCCCAAAGGAGCCGTCGATAGATGACGACAGAAACGGCGACGAGCGGCGGGACGGGTGGCGTCGCCATCACGCGCCTCCCGCTTGCGGTAGCGGAAGCGGCCCGCGCAATGCGGGCTTGGCCTGGCCAACGGCGACGAGGCGCGTCAAGCGCTCAAGTTCGGCCCGTGCCACGCGCTGGCCGAACTCCGTCAAGCGATAATAGCGGCGGCGCTCGTCGTCGAGCGACGGATCGGGGCGCTCGTCGGACTCCGCGATCAGGCCCTCGGCGAGCAGGCCTTTGATCGAGCGGTAGAGCGTCCCCGGCCCCAGGCGCAGCTTACCCCCCGTGTAAGTCTCGACCTCCTTCATGATGCCGTAGCCATGGCGCTCCCCGTCGGCAAGCGCAAGCAAAATGTGAAAGACGGCGGGCGTAAGGGGGAGTAGTGTATCGACATCGTGCTCGACATCCGGCATATGGTCTCCTCTCGATTCGATATCCGGCTGTATCTATATCATCTATAACCAATGTGGATAGTATAAAGTACTCCATAGCGCCTGTCAAGCCTGTCTATCCGTAGCAGCCGCTCTCCCACCTGATGTCTGGTGTACTATAGTAGGTAACACCATAAACTCCTGGGAGGGCACACCATGCGTCTAGAGTTCGAGGTCCCCGAAGACATTCTGCATCATCTGCTCGACCCCGTCGCCATCCCGCACATGGCCCGCGTGCGTTACGAGATGACGACACCAGCGCCCATCGACGACATCGCGGCGGCTGTCAACGCGGCGGTCCAGGCGGCCGATGGCGCGACGGCGATACAGCGCGGGCAGCGCATCGCCATTGGCGTCGGCAGCCGCGGCATCGGGCGGCTGCCCGAGATCGTCGCCGCCCTCGTGGCCGCGCTGCGCGCCCGTGGCGCCGAGCCGTTCATCGTGCCCGCGATGGGCAGCCACGGCGGCGCCACGGCGTCCGGCCAACGAGAGGTTCTGGAGCACCTCGGCGTGACCGAGCAGAGCGCCGGCGCGCCGATCGTGTCCGGCATGGAGACGGTCGAGCTCGGGCGCGCCGACGACGGGACGCCGGTGCGCATCGACCGCAACGCGCTGGACGCCAGCGGCATCGTCTTCGTCGCGCGCATCAAGCCGCACACTGCTTTCCGCGGCCGGTACGAGAGCGGCTTAACCAAAATGATCGCCATCGGGCTCGGCAAGCAGGCCGGCGCCGCGCTCACCCACGCGCGCGGCTTCAGCCACATGGCCACAATGGTCCCTGCCATGGCCGCTGTCGCCCTCGCCCAAGCGCCAATCCGCTTCGCCATCGGCGTGATCGAGAACGCGCACGACCAGCCCTACAAGATCGTCGGCGTCCCCGCCGGCCGCATCCTCGCCGATGAGCCGGCCCTGCTCGACGAAGCGCGGCGCGCCATGCCGCGCATCCCCTTCGACCAGTTCGACGTGCTCGTGATCGACGAGATCGGTAAGAACATCAGCGGCGACGGAGCCGACCCCAACATCACCGGACGCTACCCCACGCCCGACGCCAGCGGTGGCCCCACCGTCAACAAACAGGTCGTGCTCGACCTGACGAAGGCCACGGGCGGGAACGCCAACGGACTCGGCACGGCCGACGTCACCACCGTACGCGCGGCGCGCAAAATGAACCTTGGCGCCACCTATCCCAACGCGCTAACCTCGACCGTCGCGCGGACGGTGGCGCTGCCCATGATCCTACCGTCGGACCGCCTGGCCTTCGCCGCCGCGCTGCTGACCTGCAACGCTGTCGGGCGTGAGCCACGTCTGCTGCGCATCAAAAACACGTTGAATCTGGGCGAATTAAGCGTGTCAACGGCGCTGCTCGACGACGTCAAGGCGAACCCAGCGCTACAGGTTATGGCGGAGCCCGCCCCGGTCGAATTCGACGCGGATGGCAACCTCACCGACCTGGCCGCTGTCGCCCCATCCCCCGCGCTGGCCGGAGCGCAGCGCGGACGCTAACCGAGGTTCCGCTATCAGTGAAACCGGTTTGTACGGTACGCTCCGTTTGCCAAAGAATCCCAGCAATTGGCGCGGCGGACACGCCACTCAGCGCTGGGTTCGGCCTTCGCGCAGCATACTGACCGTTTCGGCGATGCGCCGCTGCCGCGTTTCGGCTGTCTTGGCGTCCTCCATCGAGAGCACGAACTGCCGCTTCGGAAGCCTACGCAAAAAGGCGCGCACGTAGTACACTTTGATAGGGTTTAGTGTTCCGGTTGATAGGGTTTAGTGTTCCGGTTGATAGGGTTTAGTGTTCCGGTTGATAGGGTTTAGTGTTCCGGTTGATAGGGTTTAGTGTTCCGGTTGATAGGGTTTAGTGTTCCGGTTGATAGGGTTTAGTGTTCCGGGGGTGTAGCTCAGTGGTAGAGCAGTGGACTTTTAATCCTCTGGTCGTGGGTTCGAATCCCACCGCCCTCACCTGTACCGGCAGCTTGCTGACCGGGCCTTCGGCTGGATGAGGAGGTCGTGTTCATGACACGGTGGGGCTCGTCGTCGCCGGCCTGAGGCGCGCCGCTAGCGTCGATAGCGCGCGCGGCGCGCGGTGTCGGGCGTCTTGCGCCAGGAGAAAGCTTTTGTAGGCCAGGGGGCGGTAGACGTCGTCCCAGGCCCCCGGCAGGTCTTCGTGGCGCGTCCCGAAACGCGTTTTGAAGAACGTTAGTCCTCCCCATGCGCCGAACATATCGTCGCCGGCCGCGCCGACGCCGCGGAAGTCGTAGAGGGCGCACCCGCGCTCCCGCGCCCGCAGAATCGCCTCCCAATGCAGCAGGTGCTGCGCCCTCTCGGTACGCCCCACGTCGTTGCTGGCCGTGTACAGCGAAGCCGCGCGTTGACCGAAGGTGGCGGCGACGGTGGCGCCGATCATGGCGTCGTCCAACATGGCGACCAGGAACACGCCACAATCCTGCTCTCGTAGCATGCGCGTGAGGCGCCGCACGTACGACGAGCCGCGCACCGCGAAGCCCTTGCGCAGACCGGTCTCCGCGAGCATACCCGCGAAAAGATCGACGTCGTCGTCCGTGCCCGGCCGCAACGTCACCCCTTTTTTGCGGGCACGGCCGACGCGGTAGCGCGCGTCGCGGGCGAGCCCTCCCCACAACTCGCTCTCCGGCCGGTCGAGGTCGACCACCGCCGTGGCCGCAGGTTGCACGTTGGTGGGACTGCGCCGTAGACCAACCGCGGCCAGCGTCGCGGGGGCGTCCGGTTCACTCGTCAACGGGTCCAGCCGCAGCGTCAGCGCGGCGCGCCGCGCGCCGCGACGCCGCGACGCCGCGACGCCGCGCTTCACCCAGTAACACCTGGAGCGGCGCGTCGTCGCCGCTCCAGGCGCCCGGCCGCAGCACAGGTCCCTCCGCCGCGTAGGAAGAAAGCGCCCGCGAGGGGCGCGACGCGCATCAACACTTGCATCGCGCCATGCGGCTCGCGTCCCTTGCAGGCCATCAAACGCAACACCCGCCAACCCTGATGACGCTTGAACTCACCCCACTGCCAACTCTGTAGGAAGCTGCCGCCCGCCTCGGCCACGAAACTATTCCAGGTGTCACGGTTCGTGCCGGTGACAATCTCCACGCGCGCCTCCCAGTGGGCAATACAACTCTCTTGGTCAGGGTAAAAGTGTATCAAAAAACGGCCAGCACACCGCGCGGAAGAAGGACGTTTCCCACACCATTATACCATATTTTATACTACGAGTACGACCGCCATCACGACGTGGAGGAGGTTTTTGAAGATTGTGCTATGGAGAAACGGCTTATGACGGTTGTTAAGACAGCAATTAGTATTGACCGTGAGCTATTCGACGCGGCCGAACACATGGCGCATGAGCTACACATCTCGCGCAGTGAGCTTTATGGTCGTGCGCTACAAGACTTACTGCGACGGCAGCGTCGTCAAACCATTATGGATCAGATCAACGAGGTCCAGGCATCGCTAACCGACGAAGAACGCGTCGAGGAGCGGGCCATAACGGAGGGACTGCGCCATGCGTTCGGGGACACGCTGCGTCTTGCTGCGGAGCGCGGTGAATCGTGGTAGCGCGGCCACTACGACAAGGTGATGTCTACTTTTAGCCGAGGGCGCGCGCGTTGACCTCTCCGTTTTCGCTCTCTAGCGGTATGTGGGCGTCGGCGATGGCGCGCACGGTGTCGGTGACGCGCCGCACGCGCTCCATGCGCTCGCGGATCTGCGCTGTGTCGCCCGTCGGCAAGGCCAGCTTGAGCGCCGAGATGACCGCGTCGAGCTTCTCGCGCTGCTCCTGTGGCACGCCCTCGACGACGTCGCGCGCGACGCGCAGGGCCTGGTAGAGCAGCGCGTCGGCCTCGTTGCGCAACGCGATGAACTCTTGCCGTGCGCGGTCCTGCTCCATGTAGAGGGCCGCCTCCCGCACCATGCGGTCGACGTCGTCCCCCGACAGGCCGCTCGACGGCGCGACAGTGATGTGCTGCGCGCGGTCCGTGGAAAGATCGTGCGCCGCCACGCTCAGGATGCCGTTGGCGTCGAGCATGAACGTGACGTCGATCCGCGGCGCGCCGCGCGGCGCCGGCGGGATGCCGTCCAGGTGAAAACGGGCCAGGCTGCGGTTGTCCGCGGCGAGCGGCCGCTCGCCCTGCGTGACGTGGATCTCCACGCTGTCCTGGTTGTCAGCGCCCGTCGTGAACACCTCGCTGCACGTCGTTGGAATCGTCGTGTTGGCGCGGATCAGCGTCGCCACGGCGCCGCCGTGTGTCTCAACGCCCAGCGCCAGCGGCGTGACGTCGAGCAGCAGGACATCGTCGACCTGGCCGGCCAGCGCGCCTGCCTGGATGGCCGCGCCGAGCGCGACGACCTCGTCCGGGTTGACCTCGCGACAGGGTTCCTTGCCGAAAAGATCGCGCACGAGCGCCTGCACGACCGGCATGCGCGACTGGCCGCCGACGAGGATCACGGCGTCGATCTCGTCCGGCGTCACCTCGGCGTCGGCCAGGGCGCGGCGGCACGGCGCGGCCGTGGCCTCGACCAAGTCGGCCACGAGTCCCTCCAGCATAGAGCGCGTCAGCGTCGTCGCCAGGTGCAGGGGACCGGCGGCGCCCGCGGCGATGAAGGGCAGGTTGATGGTCGTCTGCAAGGCCGAAGAGAGTTCGATCTTGGCGCGCTCGGCCGCCTCCTTGAGCCGCTGCAAGGCCACACGGTCGCCGCGCAGGTCGATGCCGCCATGCTGTTCCGCGAAGACATCGGCCAGCCACGCGATGACGCGCTGGTCGAAGTCGTCGCCGCCGAGGCGCGTGTCGCCGTTGGTGCTCTTCACCTCGAAGACACCATCGCCAAGCTGTAGGATCGAGATGTCGAAGGTGCCGCCGCCAAGGTCGTAGACCGCGACGACCTCATCCTTCTCGCGTCCGAAACCATAAGCGAGCGCCGCGGCGGTCGGCTCGTTGACAATGCGTGAGACGCGTAGACCGGCGATGCGGCCGGCGTCTTTGGTAGCCTGGCGCTGCGCGTCGTCGAAATAGGCTGGGACGGTGATGACAGCCTGGGTCACCTCTTCGCCCAGGCGCGCCTCGACGTCACTCTTGAGCCGAGATAGGATCATGGCCGACACATGCGGCGGCGCATAGTCGCCCCCCGCGATGCGCACATAGGCGTCTCCCCGCGGCCCGGGGACGATCGTATACGGCGTCAGCGGCAGCGCGCGTTGGACCGCGGGATCATCGAACGTGCGCCCAATAAAGCGCTTGATGGAGTAGATGGTGTTCTCGGGGTTGGTGATGGCCTGACGGCGCGCCACCTGCCCAATCAACTGCTCGCCATCGAGAGCAATGGCGACGACCGAGGGTGTGGTGCGCGCGCCCTCGCCGTTCTCGACCACAACCGGCTCGCCCGCCTCCCATACCGCCGCGCACGAGTTTGTCGTCCCCAGATCGATGCCCAATACGTACGTCATTCTAGCCCTCAGTTGTCAGTTAGTAGCGATCAGCCGTCAGCAATCAGCAAGCAGCGATGGGTGGCCGGCGACGAGCCGGTGACATCTATCGATCTCGAAGGTGTCGCCGTCATCCTGGCAGCCGGCCGCTGATGGCTGACCGCTGACTGCTGACCGCTGGCGGCTGATGGTTACCTGTACCAGGGCCGGCCGCAAGACCCGCCCATTGAGAGCATAGCCCGGCTGGTAGACCTGCGTCACGCGTTGCTCGACCGTGTCGCCCACGCCGGTCGCGCCATCGGCGCCGTCCTCGTCGTCAACGCCGGCTACACCGTCCTCGACGCGCGCGATCGCCTCGTGCATGCGCGGGTCGAAAGGCTCACTGTGCGGCTCGATGCGCTCGACCCCCTCACGACGCAGCATAGCGCTCACACTCTCGCCGACCATCGCGACGCCCGCGACCCAGGGATCGTCACGCAGGCGCGCGGGGACGTGCGCTAGGGCCCGCTCCAGATCGTCCAACACAGGAATAAAACTCTTGACCGTTTCGCCTTTGGCGAAGCGGGTATACTCCTCTTTCTCGTGCTCTCCGCGCCGTCGCACGGCGGCCAACTCGTCACGCGCCCGTCGCGCCTGCTCCCGCAACTCCGCGATGCCGGCGCTCGTTACCACGTTATCGGCGCCCTCGGCGCCTGCGCTTCGCGGCTCGGTCTTGTACGCCGGATGGCCCAAAGGCTCCGGCGCCACGGTCTCACCCCGATACGCCGCCAGCCCGGACGCTACATCGGTGAGCTCTTGCCCCATGAGGTCCATGGCTAGCGCGACAGCGTCGTAATCGTCTATTCCGGCGGTGGCCGTCTCGACGGCCGGCGCCAGCGCGCGCTCGACGATATCGTAGCTAGGCGCCGCTACCGCCTCCGCGCCGGTACCTCGCCGTTTCCGCTGGCGCGGCGCGCTAACAAGCGCGCTGGGCGAATGATCGGCGTCCTCATGGTCCGCGTCATCGCCCGCGGCGCCGCCCGCTGGCGCGCGGTGGCGCTCCTGTTCGCCGCGCGCCTTCGCCAGACGCGCGGCCAACGAGCCCGCGGGGGGCCGCCGCGCGTGCTGTGTCGGAAGATCGTTATGTTGGAGGTTGGGCATCTCACGTCCTCCGTCAAGCTCTCTCGGGTCCACGCATACTCCTCATCTATAATGGTGGTATAGGCCCTGGTCAGAGCGATGCGCAATGAGAAAAGAGTACTCGGGCATATTTTCATCTCCCGTTCATATTCGCCATCTACATTGAATGGGGAACCGACCGGACAGTAACAGGGACCATGCCTATTTTGGGCACATGATTATTTTGCCCCACAGCTATCGAGGAGAAAATCTATGACCAAGCGTATCCTGGCGGCGGCGGCCGCCGGCGTGGTGCTGACGAGCGGTCTGGCCTTTGGCACATTGGGGACAGCCCACGCGGCGCGGCCGGCCCTGCGCACCACCGAAATCGTCATGATCCACGCGGAGAATGGCGGCAAGGCGTCGGGCGTGGCCGAACTCACTTACAGTCCACAAACAGGTATTACGACAGTCTCGCTGCGCATGAGTGGGCTCACCCCGATGACGATGCACCCGGCGCACCTCCACATCGGCAGCAGTTGTACCGCCAATGGCGCGGTCAAGTACCCCTTCCGTGCTTTGATCGACTCCAGCATGATGATGTCGACCGAGGCCAATGCCAACGGCGTCATGATGGCCAGCAGCTCCTTCGCGGGCAGTTTCGCCACCCAGAAGCTCTACATTAACGTGCACCAGGGGCCGACGCTCAAGACAGCGTCCCAGGCCAAGCCCATCGCGTGCGGCGTTGTGATGTAGGACGGTGTGCTCGCCTCAACCAGGCGAGCACTCGTACGCCGCGAACACTGCGCGCCGGTTCCCCATAACACGGACTCGCACTAAAGACGAGGGGCAGGCTGCCACATAGACCGTGGTAGCCTGCCCCTCGTCGTATCTGCTGGGAGCGCCGGCTTCCAGCCGGCAAGCCGTCGCGGGCGAGTGGCTTGGTTAACGCGTACAGGATGAGCACGACCGTATGCCGGCTGGAAGCCGGCGCTCCCAGTAGACGCGAACCGACGCTGCTCTTGGCGCGATCAACCCTTGTGCCGTCCGTTGTCGATGGTAACGGACGGCGAACCGCCGCGCGTCACGCGCAGTACATCCCACATGCCGGTCTGCTCATGGCCCGCCACGGCGCAGATAATCGCGTAGATACCGACCTTATTGGGGACAAAAGAGAAGCGCTGCGTCGAACCAGGCGCGGCGCCGTCGCTCGCGTCGGTCGAGGCTGCCCCGCGGAACGCCACCGGCCACCCTGCCTCGAGGTCCTTCTTGGCGTAAGGTGTCACCAGCACGCTGTGCGGGTATTCACCTTTGTTGTGATACACGATAATCACGCGGTATCCGGAGGGTATGCTCACAACCATCGCGCCCCTGCCGTAGCCGTCGAAGTTGAAACCGCCTAGCGCGCCGTTGTAGCCGGCCTCCAGTGTCAGTGTGGCCGTATGCGTCTTGGTGTTAGCGGACAACCAATGTGATGGCGGCGGAGCGGTACTCGCACTAGCGTGTCCACTGATGCTAGTCAGGGAAAGCCCCACAACAAGAGCGGCTCCCGATAATACAAGTCGATGTGACGACGCGCGTACGATACATTACTCCTTCCAAGTAGCTATGAGCGGTCAACGCTCGTGCGCGCATCATGTCTACCCTCATCGCGCAACTCATCATTATGTCAATTATATTCTAGCATGATAAACGCGATAGTGTTTAGAATGTAGCCGCGCGTACACGCCTATAAACGCGTTTATAGGCGTGTACGCGCGGCTACATTCTTTCGTAACGGCTCTACGCGTTCGCGCTCCCGACCGTCACGCCGCTGTTAGGGGCGCCGCCGTTCCAGCCCCGTGTCGAAGAGTGATCCCCGAAGCCGCTATCCGGCGAACCGGCCGGATTGCTCCCTGAGCCGCTAAACCCGCCGGAGCCGAAGCCGCGCGAGAAACCGCCGCGTGGCCCATGCGGCCCGCCGGCGCCGCCGGCCCCGCGGCCAAAGAAACCGTGTCGGCCGTGGTGCTGATAGGCGCCGTCGTTCGCCTGTAGTACGATGACACGCAACGCGTCGAGCGTCTTGCCATCGCTACGTAACGTGCCCTGCGCGATGATGGACACGCCCGTCTTGACGGCGTCGGCCGTCCCCGTCGTCGTCGTGGGCGTCATCCCCGCCGTGGCGCTGATGACGCTATACGTGGTCTGCGCCGAGGTCACCACCGTCGTCGTCCCAGTCGCTCCAATCGCTCTACGAGGATTCGATAGGGTGATGGTTGAGCCGTTCACCCCCGTGACCTGACCGGCCACACGCGGCGTCTGGATCTCGACGCGCAGCGCGTTCAGCGTGGCATCGCTGCCCATGGATCCCTGCGCCGCGATAGCCGTCCCGTTCGCGATGTCGCCAAGCGACGCATTGTGCCCCGCCTTGTCGTACGTGGTCGCGCTACTCACCGTGACGGTACGCGTGGTCCCATCGAGGCTCGTCAGCGTCAGCGTCGAGCCATTGACGTTGGTCACGACGCCGTCGACGCGCGGCGCCACAATGTAGATTTTCGTGGCCTGCACATTGGTCGAGCTGCCCGTGCCGCACGCCATGATGCGCGAGCCCGTATGAACATCGGCGAGCGAGACCGTTTGTTGCGCCTCGGTATAGACGGTCGTCGCGCTGACCGTGACGGTCGCGGCGCCGGCGCGCCACCCCGTGAGGTTGATGGTGTTGCCGCTCACGCTCGTCACCTGCCCCGCCACGCCGGCGCCGCAACTCGATCGCACGAATCCACTGCCACGCCCGTAGCCCGCGCCGAAGCCCGTCAAAAGGCCGGCGCCCTCTGTCTGAGCGCTCGACGCTCCACGCGTCGCGGGGCGCGCGCCTGCGGCCGCGTTCTGGGCTCCATTGGCAAGGGCGACGCCGCTCGCGACGGCGCCTAGGCTCCCCGCCGCGCAGACGGCCAGCGCTACACGTCCTACTTTCATTGTTCTCCCCTACTCCTTTTATCCGTTTATCCATTTGGCGTTACGTTCCCAGGGAACACTTTCATCGTAGGCAACGGGTATGAAACCTTCGTGAGAATCGTATGTGAGTTTTCTCACTGTCGCCGCGCCCTAAGAGCAACGCGCCTATGCTCCAATCTATTTCCAATGATAACGGAGTATAGTGGGGGAAGTACGATGGCGAATTTAAGGAATAGGACGCCCATGCATATATTGGTAGTCGAGGACGAGCGACGCCTGGCGCACTTGCTGCGCCGCGTGCTCCTGGAAGAACGCCACACCGTCGACGTCGCGGCCGACGGCGAGCAGGGCTTGGACATGGGCGCCAGCGACACGTATGACCTGGTCATCCTCGACCTGATGCTGCCGGGCCGCGACGGCCTCGACGTCTGCCGCGCGCTGCGCGCCGAGGGCGTCAAGGCGCCCGTGCTGATGCTGACCGCGCGCGGGGCGGTGGAGGATCGCGTGTCGGGACTCAACGCCGGGGCCGACGATTACCTCGTCAAACCGTTCGCCATGGAAGAGTTGTTGGCGCGCGTCAACGCGCTGCTGCGCCGCCGTGGCCGCGACCTCGACGTCGCGCCCGAGTTGCGCGCCGGCGACCTCACCCTCGACCTCGTGCGCCACGAGGCGCGCCGTGGCGCGCGCACCATCGAGTTGACGGCCAAGGAGTTCGCACTGCTGGAATACCTGATGCGCCACCCCGGTCAGGCGCTCTCGCGCACGCAGATCACGGACCATGTCTGGCGCTACGATCTGGAAGCGCTCTCCAACGTCGTCGACATCTACATCCACTACCTGCGCGACAAGATCGACCGCGGCTTCCCGCACTCGCTCATCAAGACCGTGCGCGGCGTCGGCTACAAGATCGAAGCATGAGAGGCTATCCCCTGGCCGCCTCCCTCGACTCCGCGCGAAGTCGCGCGCGCGCCCTGCTGCCCCGGCTACGGCGTGGGCCGCGTTCGATCGGGGAGGACATGTTTGGCCGCATCCGGCGGCGCCTCACCGCCTGGTATAGCCTTATCTTACTAAGCGCGCTCCTCCTATGTGGAACCCTCCTGTATCTGTTGATTAGCCAGGTGGTCCTTGGCCCAATTAACAATACTTTAGAAGTGACAGGTAAAAACTTCGGAACATTATGGCTAAACGATCCTAGTGGTCAATGCCCCTTGCTGACACCTACAGATGTTGAGGCGCAGTTTTTTGATCCCTATTACCGTCGCTACAGAGGACTGTTCTATTTCGCGTGCTTTGACGCACATGGGACGCTCTTGCAAGATAGCGCTCAGGCCCAATATATCCGGAATTCGATAGCGATACCCCACTCCGTCACGCAAGCAGCCGCGAAGGAAGCTATCCGTTCTAGTCCGAGCATCGATACAGTCGATGCGGGTGGTAACATTGGCCCGATTCAGATATATGCCCAAACGATCACCGACCCAAGTGGAAAGGTCTCCGGAGTCGTTGAGGTTGGTTATCCTGTGCCGACTCAAGTCGATGTGCTGCATCAGTTTCTCCTGCTTTTACTAACGGTTGGAGCGATAGCTCTCCTCGCCGCGACGGTCGGCGGCCTGTTCCTCGCACGGCGCGCCCTGGCCCCGGCGCGGCTGGCCTTCGCGCGCCAGCAGTCGTTCATCGCCGACGCCTCGCACGAACTGCGCACGCCCTTGACCTTGCTACGCGCCGACGCCGAGGTGCTGTTGCGCGGCGGCGATCACCTCACGCCCGACGATCGCCTCCTGCTGGAGGATATCGTGGCCGAGGCGGCGCACATGACCGCGCTCGCGGGCACGATGCTCACGCTGGCGCGCCTCGACGCCGGACGCCTGCATCTCGAGCGCGATGTCGTCGACCTTGCCGCCGTCGCCACGCGGGTGGCGCATCGCGCCGCCGCCCTGGCCCGTGAGAACGGCGTGGCGATCCATGTGGAAGGCGTAGAACCCCTGCTGGTGATCGGTGACCACCTACTACTCGAACAGGTGGCGCTTATCCTGGTCGACAACGCCATCAAGTACAATTATCGCGACGGCCAGGTGATCCTACGCACGAGCAGCGGCGGAAGCGAGGCCGTGCTAGAGGTGTGCGACACGGGCATTGGCATCGCGCAAGAGCACCTGCCACACCTGGGTGAGCGCTTCTACCGTGTCGACAAGGCGCGCTCACGCGAGGGCGGCGGCGCGGGGTTGGGTCTTTCCATCGCCCGCAGCGTCGCCTCCGCCCACGGCGGCGCGCTCACCCTGTCCAGCACATCTGGCGCGGGAACCATTGCGCGCCTGTCCGTGCCCGCGACAGGCGACAGGCGACAGGCGACAGGCGACAGATAAAACGTTCTTGCAACGCCGTAGCCTGCGCGTTACCACCGCGAACACCGGCGCCAACACGTTGGCCTCTCGCCTCAGTGGCACACCGTACGCCAATGCCTGTAGGGATAGCCGCCTACGTTGGTGGTCCAATGGATCGTGTGACATCCCTTTTGAACCGGCTGACTATGGTTTGAAGGGATAACGGTCGGGGTGCTCGTCGCATCAAGCGCGGTCAGGGTCGCGCCCGCGCCGGCCGTCGCGGTGGGGGCAGGTGTGGCAGACGTATGGATGCGCGGCGACCGAGCGCGGCGCCTATGGGTGAAGCGACGGACAGCGGGCGTCGCGGCCTGGGTAGCCTGGTCCGTCGGGACCGGAGTGAGCGAGGCGCCGGCTGGTTGCGCCGTCGTCGAGGAAAGCGGGGTCGGGGACCCTGCCGCCGGGGTTGTCGCCGGTGGGCTTGGCGTGACGCTCACCGTGATCGTGGGAAGGCTGGTGGGTGTCGCGGTCGAGGCAGCGGCGTGATAGCCCAAGACTTGCTGTGACGGATCGCCGTTCCAGGTGGCAGTACGCCAGCCTGTGAGGGCGTACGCTTGCGCCAGGGTCGGAACCCAGACGTCGACGTGGTAGCCGATGACGGCGCTCCCGGTGTCTTCAGCGTGGCAGGTACCGATGCCGTCGATGGTGATATACGTGCCGAGAGGGATGACGCGGGGGTCGACGGCGCAGGTGCCGGGGTGCGTGTAGACTCCTGACGCCGTGTACCCGCGGTCGACGTAGCCGGTCACATAGACCTGCGCGGTCGTCGCCGCGACGATTGATGGTCTCTCCACCAAGGTTGAGGTGACCACGGCGGCCACCGCGACGAGTCCGATCATGCGAGCCCGCATCATGTTCCTTTCACTATACCGTGCTGGTCGGACGTCGACCGTGATAGTCGAAAGTAGATGTAATAACTGTCGACTGTCACGTTCGACGTCCGCCTGATCGCCAGTGCGACGCTGGGGGCAGTATACCTAGACGCTTTAGGGGGAAGCAAGTTTTTGGGGGGTGTCCAAGCCACATAAGCAGCCCGACATGGCTAATAAGCCTGATGAAATCGGCAAATCGGCAGCCGACTTTGACAGTGGAGAGAGTGCAATGTTACCATAACAAGCGTCAAGTAGTAGCGAAACGTCGGCCCATCCACTACCTGGCGCCGCGCCGCTCCATTGACGCTCCCAGCCCCGTTATCCATACGTGCTTTACAGGCGTTTTACGTCCGCGCCTGGATGTTTGAAGCGCGCCGCGGCGAAACGTGGACCGCATCGAGGCGTAGATGACGTGACGCCGATACAATAAGGCTGGCCCTCTCCCCATGCGCGGCTTGTGCCGATGCGTGGAACGATCTACGCTACTTGTACATGTACTGTGTCCCGACGCGCCATTTCTACCAAAGGGGAAAATTCTTTCTATGAATGCTAGGCTCGCGGCGAGCGTGCTGGGAGCTGCTGTGTTGGGCGCGCTCGGTTGGGCGGCCGGCAGAGCTGTGCCCGCGCTAAGCGCGTCTGTCGTCTGGCTCTCGCTGGCGGGTATCCTAGTCGGGCTACTGCTGACACCAGTCGTCTTATCGGGACCGTTGCGTCGTCTCGACACCTACCTGCGCGACGCCCCGGTGGCCGACCTCTCCGTCGCCCTCGTCGGTCTCGGCGCCGGACTCATCATCGCCGGCCTGCTCGCGTTCCCACTGGCCCTGCTAGGGCCGCCCATCGGCAATCTACTGCCCATCGTTGTCGCGCTCGTCATCGCGCTCGTCTGCATGCGCGTAGCCCTCTTACGCCGTACTGATATCCGCGCCCTACCGATGTTCGCCGAACGCGCGGCGCACGCCGCCACTGTCGCCGAGCCGGGCGGCGATGTGTCGGCAAGCAACGGACACCAGCCCCAGATCCTCCTCGACACCAGCGTCATCATCGACGGGCGTATCGCCGACATCAATGCCAGTGGCTTCATCATCGGGGACATCGTTGTTCCGCAATTTATCCTTGACGAGTTACGTCACATCGCAGGTTCGTCCGATGTGTTGCGCCGTACACGCGGCCGGCGCGGGCTGGACATGCTCAACCGCATGCGCGAGGAGGAAGGCGCACCCGTCACCATCGTCGATCTGGACCCGCGCGAGGTGCAGGAGGTCGACGCTAAATTGGTGTACGTCGCCCGCAAGCTGCACGCGTCGATCGTCACCACCGACTTCAGCCTCAACAAGGTCGCCCAACTACAGGGTGTCCGCGTGCTCAACGTCAACGAACTGGCCAACGCGGTCAAGCCGATCGTCCTCCCCAACGAGGAGATGTCCGTCAAGATCATCCAGGCCGGTAAAGAGCTGGGGCAGGGCGTAGGTTACCTCGACGATGGCACCATGATCGTGGTCGAAGACGGCACGCGGCACATCGACCAGGACGTCGACATTGTCGTCACGCGCGTCCTGCAGACGGTGGCCGGGCGCATGATCTTCGCCACCCTCAAAGGGCAGAACACGCGCGGGCCATTCAACGGGAATAGGCGTTAGTCGACCTTTGCGCTATGTCTGAGACCATTGGCGTTGTCGTCGTCGCGGCCGGCAGCAGTCGGCGTATGGCCGGGGTAGACAAGCTGTGGCTCCCGCTCGCGGGCCGGCCGTTGCTCGAACATACCCTGCGCGCCCTGACCACCATCTCCGAGTTGACGCGCATCGCGCTCGTCGTCTCGCCCGAAGGCCGACGCCGCGTCGATGAGCGGAGGGCGCTGCCGCCCTGGGATGCCCTCCACGCGGTGGTCGAGGGCGGCGCCGAGCGCGCCGACTCGGTCCTGGCGGGCCTGGCGGCGCTTGGCCTGTGCGACTTCGTAGTGATCCACGACGGAGCGCGTCCCCTGCTGACGGCCACCCTCGTCCGGGCGGGCATCGCCGCGGCCCGCGCGCACGGCGCCGCCATCCCCGCTCTACCCGTGACCGATACAATCAAGCAGGTCGACGCCGCCGGCCGCATTGTAGCCACGCCCGACCGCGCCACGCTCCGCACGGTGCAGACACCACAGGTGTTTCGCCACGACCTGCTCGCCACGGCCTACGCGGCGGCGGGCGTCGCCCGTTCCGCCAGCACCGACGACGCCACTCTGCTCGAGCGCATCGGCCACCCCGTCGCCACCTACCCCGGCGACCCGCGCAACATCAAGGTCAGCACGCCGGCCGATGTCCCAATCGCTGAGCTCTACCTGAACGAAGTAGTCAGTAATCAGTAATCAGTAGTCAGTAATCAGTAATCGGTGGGCCGGGAACGTTTGTCGGTCTCGTATGACTGTGCGATGTTTCGACGTACCTACTGACTACCGACTACTTCGTACACACTCATCGTGGCCTCCTGCACGATCAAGGGATCGCGCACGGTGACGCTGTAGACGCGCCGTACACCGGGTTGCGTAGTCAGGCTCTGATAGGCGCGCGGAAAGGCGATGAGGTAGCGTGCGCCGAGACGTTTGATCTCGGCGTCGATGTCGGCGGCGCGGCGTCCCTCTGGCTGCTTACGCTTCAGGACCAGGAAGCGCGGTGTGACGAGCCCTTCGATGTCGACGATGGGGTGGTTGGAGATGTAGCCAATTGCGCCAATATCGTGCGCGGCAACCGGCGCGCTGGCCGGGACGTGGGCGCGCACCCACCGTCCCAGCGCGACCTGCATGCCGTCGATATCCCGCACTGACCTGGCGTATCGCTGCGCCCACCCGCCTAACGAGAACACTGTCACCACCGCCAGCGCCGACGACACGAGTATCATAGACCACGCACGCCTATCGGTTGGGACAAAAGCGTGCGTCAGACGCGCGAGGCCGGCAACAACCCACAGCAGCAGAAACGGCTGTAGCGGCATCACGTAACGCCCGAAGTGGTAGAGCACCGGCGAGAGAGCGGCCTGCTCGGCGATGAGCAGGAGCGGCCATGCGACGAGGGCGCGCGCCTCTGCGTCATGAGCCACGGTCCTGGCCCTAAAGGACCAAGGCAGGGCACGCGTGCGGGGCCTGGCCCTGAAGGACCATGGCAGGGACCGGACCTTAAAAGGTCTATGTGAACGTAATGGTTGTCGACGCAAGCCAACTGTTCGGGTAGAGACCGCCACATTTGTAGCCTCAACAGGCCGCCACAGCGCAAGCGCGCCAAGCGGCGCCAGGATCAGTATGACGTTGCCGGCCACCAACAGGTAGGCGAGCGCGGCGACATAGACGAGAGCGTGCGGCAGCGTCAGGGGCCCCAATGGGACGGATTTGGCGTAGAACGTCGTCGGCAGCGGACGCCCCGTCGTCAACAACGCGAAGACGTTGTAGGGCGCTACCAACGCCACGTAGAGCGCGAGAGCGAACAAGACGGCGACGATAGGCCGCCGGACGCGCGCAAGCAGGTCGACGCACAGCACGGCCGTGAGGAGATAGCCCTCGGGACGCGCCAGCGTGGCCAGCCCACACAGGGCCGCGACGAGCAGCACACGCCGCCTCAGCGCCGCTCTGTCGCTGGTGGGAGTAGGACGCGCCAGGAACGCCGCCAGCGACAACGCGGTGAACAGCGTGACCTCCATGCCGGAGGGCGCGGCCCATAATAGACGCCCGTCGAGCGCCGTGAGCGCTCCCACCGTCCACGCCGCTATGGGGACGGCGATGTAGCGTGCGGCCAGGCGCCACGCCAGGACCGCCGACGCGATGAGGAAGAGCACGCCACACACCTTCGCGGAGATCCAGACGGGCGCGCCGCAGGCCGTGGGAACGGCGAGCAGCAGCACCCACAACGGCGAGGTCGAGCCCGGTACCGGCTGATCGGGGTTGAACGCAAAGCCATGCCCCGTCGCCAGATTCTGGACGAAGCGGAAATGGATGTAGGCGTCGTCGAGCGGTACGCCCCATAGGTTGCCTGTTAGCGCCAGTTGCGCGCGCAGGAAAACGGCGACACCGGCCAGCGCCAGCGCGGCAAGGCCGGCCGCCGCGATCGCCGTTTTTGCCCGTGGCCCCACCACAGCGATGTGGCCGTGCGCCGTGTCAGGACCGGCAGGCGCTATGCGTGGAGGTGTTTGCTGTATCACGCTCCCACTATAGTCACACCGAGGCGCCGCCCCCCAACCTAACGTATCGGCTCACGGCCTGTGGCTTGCTCATTCCTTTCCTAACATGGAGCAGGTGGGCGATTGGGAGATCGGGCAGGCTCCGCAGCCAGGGGCGCAAGGGAGCGGTCAGACCCGGATGCTGGCGAGGGATAGGCCGTTAGGGGAAAAGGCGGGCGATCGGATAGGTAAAACCGGGTATCACATCCTCGCCATCGAGCGTGTCGTCGACGCCGCGCGATGTGGGCGTCTCGTCGCCAGGACGCCAGATATCCACGCGCTTGTAGCGGGGCCAGATGACCCACACGAGGTGTGTCCCGAAGGTGAGGTAGGTTCTGGCCTTCGCCTCCATGCCCGGCGCGAACTGGTTCTCTGAGGCCACTTCAACAGCAAGATCAGGGGCAAGCTGTGGCGCTCGTTTGTAGTAGTCAGGCGACGTCGGAGACGGAAGACGGTCGGTACGCACAAAAGCGACGTCGGGGGCAAGCTCTGTCGTGAGCGGATGGGCAGGGTCAAGGCGATACCCGCCGTGTTCGCCGGTAACAGCACCCAAGCCGTTATCTTCCACGTAGACGATCAGACGCCCAAGTAAGCGAGACCCGATATTAGTACTACAACGTGACATTGACCTGCGACTGAAGTCGCATGGCAAACCACGGACACTGAAGTGTCTCAACACACGTCGTCCCAACGACTTTAGTCGTCGTTCTTTGCCATGCGACTTCAGTCGCAGGCGGATCAGGCGGATCCTAACGTTGTAGTATTAGAAGCCCCAAAACTGCTTAGTGGGTACCACCACACGGAAGTGTGCTCATGCGACCCTCCCCGTTGGTGGGGGCGCGGGGCGGGCGGGGAAGGGGAGGGGACGACTATGATCACGCCTCCGACCGCGCGGCGGTTTGTGGGTGAGGGT
>JAABUJ010002564.1_pt1 | contig 22172 bp, 15 predicted proteins | sample 5559131 | NCBI WGS metagenome assembly JAABUJ01 (sample SAMN10711875, study PRJNA513366) | rock metagenome | isolation source: Antarctica rocks | place: Antarctica: Victoria Land, Mt New Zealand nord | collected 2016-01-07
CTTCGCCCGAAGACTCAAAACCCTCAAAGGACTCACACCGTACGAATACATCTGCTCGATCTGGACAAAAGAGCCGCAACGGTTCACACTCAATCCAACCCATCTAACCCCGGGACCAAACAGCTAGTGCTGGGCCTCAGCGCCGCTCTGATGCCGGTGGTCATGCTGGTGCCGCACGTCGCAGTGGGCTGGGCTCTGGTGCTGTTCAGCATTGCGTTCTTCGCGCAGCAGTCGTGGTCGGGCCTGGTCATGACGCTTCCGGCCGATCTCTTTCCTCTTTCGGCCGTTGGTACCGTCTCCGGGTTTGTCGGTTTTGGCGGAGCGATTGGAGGTGCGATCTTCGGCATCATCGCCGGATACCTGCTCAGCCATGGCTTCACCTACGGATCGTTGTTTGTGATTGCCGGCACCTTTCACCTGATTGGCTTTGCGGCCATTCTGTTATTCAGCGGCCACATCCAACCGCTCACATTGCTAGACTTACTTCAACCGGAGAGCAACGCATGAAGATTACCGAGGTCCGTACGCGCGTTGTGCAGTGGGAGGGCGAGACTACGCCGCTGCCGCCACATTTCTGTACCAATCCCATGGATCTGGTGATGTTTCGCGAAGCCTCCATGGACAACTTCGCGTTTCACGGCTGGTTGCTGGTGGAGATCTTTACCGATGCCGGCCATTTCGGGCTGGGCAATGCGGCGCTCTCTCCGTTGTTGACCAAAGCCTGCATCGACAGCTATCTCAAACCCATCCTGCTCGGGGCCGATCCCTGGGATACCGAGTTTTTGTGGCAGCAGATGTACCGCCGAACGATGGCGTTTGGGCGCAAAGGCGTCGCCATGACGGCCATCAGCGCGGTCGACATCGCACTTTGGGATCTGCTGGGCAAATCCGCCGGGCAGCCGGTTTTTCGCCTGCTCGGCGGCCGCACCAAGCAGCGCATTCCGGTCTACGCCAGCCGCCTGTACAGCATGCCGCTCGACGAGCTGCGCGGCGAGGCACAGCGCTATAAGGACGAGGGCTACACGGCGATGAAGCTGCGCTTCGGCTGGGGGCCGGTCGATGGCCCGGCGGGTATGCAGCGTAACCTGGAGCTCGTACGCACCGTGCGCGAGGTCGTGGGTGATGACGTGGACATTATGGCCGACGCCTACATGGGCTGGTCGCTCGACTACGCAAAGCGCATGCTGCCGCTGCTGGAGCCGTTTCGCCTGCGCTGGTTGGAGGAGCCGGTCATCCCCGACGACACGCGCGGCTACCGCGAGCTGAAGGCATACGGACGTGTGCCCATCGCCGGTGGCGAGCACGAGTTCACCATTTTCGGATTTCGCGACCTGCTGGAGCGCAACGCGCTTGACTACATTCAGTTCGACACGAATAGGGTCGGGGGCATCAGCCAGGCGCGCAAGATCACCGCGCTGGCCGAGAGCTTCCAGATTCCCGTCGTTCCGCATGCCGGCCAAATGCACAACTACCACGTCGTGATGGCGAGCCTGAACTCGCCAATTGCGGAGTTCTTCCCAAAAGTCGATGTCGAGGTCGGCAACGAGCTCTTCTGGTACATCTTCGACGGCGAGCCAGTTCCGGAGCACGGCTCCATCGATCTGGACGACTCACTTCCTGGGCTCGGCCTGACGGTCAACGAAGAATCGCTAAAACGCTTCAAGATCATTGAGTAAATCTGAGGAGAGGCAAACCCGATGATGCACCTGGTTCAGATTGCAAACGGAGACATGCGCCGCGTCGCCGTAGTTGCCGAGCCGTACCTGCGCTGCCTGGAAGGTGTCGAGTCGGTTTACGCGCTGGCGCAGGTTTCGTTCTCGCGTGGTGCGCCACTGAGCGACTGCGCCCACACGCTGCTGACGGGAGAAGAGCTCCTGTACGAGGAGGTGTACTCTGGCCGCTCGCCATGGCGTCTGCTCGCGCCCATCGATGTGCCGGGAGCGCCGTCTCGGCTGCTAGTCGCTGGCACGGGCTTGACGCACCTTGGCAGCGCCAAGGACCGCCAGGCAATGCACCTGGCCACAGCGCCAGAGGCCGAGAAAGACCTCACCGACAGTATGCGCATGTTTCGCTGGGGAGTCGAAGGCGGCCGGCCGGTGGAAGGCAGCGTCGGCGTCGCGCCGGAGTGGTTCTACAAGGGCGATGGTTCGATTCTGCGCGGGCCATCAGAGGCCCTCGACATCCCGCCGTTTGCCGAAGACGGCGGCGAAGAAGCGGAGCTCGCTGGCGTTTACATAATCGATGAGCATGGCGCGCCTTATCGCATCGGCATCGCGACAGGCAACGAGTTCTCTGACCATACGTTCGAGAAGCGCAACTACTTGAACCTTGCCGGATCGAAGCTGCGCGCCTGTTCGCTCGGCCCCGAACTGATTGTGGGCGCGGAGTTCGGCACGGTCGCTGGACACGTGCGCATCGAGCGCGGCAGCGAAGTGATCTGGCAAAAAGATATCGAAACGGGCGAGCAGAATATGTGTCACAGCCTCGCGAATCTGGAACACCATCACTTCAAGTTCGCCGGCCATCGGCAGCCCGGCTCAGCGCACGTTCACTTCTTTGGCGCGCACTCGCTTAGCTTCGGCGACGGCGTGGAGCTCCGAGACAGCGATTGGGTCGAGATCCGCTTTGACGGCTTCGGCCGGCCGCTCCGCAACGTGATTCGCCGCGGCCGCTCCGTCAACGAGAAGCTGATTCGCGTGCACGCGATGGCTTAGATCAATTTGCAAACCTAGGAGAACACCGTGGCAACGCAAAAGGTAGCTCTACTCGGTCTGGGAACGATGGGCTCCGGCATGGCGGCGAACCTGCTCAAGGCAGGGTTCCCGCTTTCGGTCTACAACCGCACAGCGGCCAAGGCTGAGCCGCTGCGCCAGCAGGGCGCGACCGTCGCTGGCACACCTGCCGAAGCGGCCAGCGGAGCCGATGTGGTCATCGCCATGCTCTCGGATGACGATGCATCGCGCGAGGCGTGGAGCTGTTCCGAAGGCGCGCTTGGTGCAGTCAAGCCCGGCATGATTCTTGTCGAGGCGAGCACGGTGACGCCCGAATGGATCGCGGAGCTCGACGGTCTCGCGCGCGAGCACGGTGCCGATCTACTGGATGCGCCCGTCACCGGCAGCCGCGTGCAGGCCGCTGCCGGGCAGCTCACGTTTCTGGTGGGCGGGGGAGAGGCCACGCTCGCCCACGCCACGCCCGTGCTCGAAGCCATGAGCAAGGAGATTGTTTATCTCGGTCCTGTGGGTAGCGGTGCGAAGATGAAGCTCGTTAACAACTTTCTATGCGGCGTGCAGGCCGCTTCGCTCGCCGAGGGCCTCGCCTGGATCGAGCGTAGCGGGCTCAACCTCGACAAGGCGCTCTCCGTTCTGAAGAACGGCGCGCCTGGAAGTCCGCTGTTCGCCGGGCTCGCTGATCGCATGGTCGCGCGCAACTACGAAGTGAACTTTGTGCTGCGGCTGATGAGCAAGGACCTGCTCTACGCCCTGCGCGCGGCATCGGCCTGCGGCGTCGACCTCACCACGGGAACGACGGCGCGCGATCTATTTGAATCGGCGGCCGGCGCGGGCTATGGGAAGAAAGACATGGCCGCCGTCATCGAGCCGCTGCGCTCGGCTGGCCGCGACTAAGCAGACGCATCACTCGCGGGGGCAGAACGCATCCGCAGAAAGCATCAGGAACCAACTTATGTCAGCAGAAATCAGCTCCGTTCTGATCGCCGGCCAGTGGCGTCCGGCCCAGGCCACCTCAACCTTTTCGGCAACGAACCCCGCCACGGGCGAGCCGCTCGAAGGCACATACCCCACCAGCAGCTGGGAGGATTGCGATGCTGCCCTGACCGCCGCCGCCGCTGCCACGCGCGATCTGCGGTCTGTGCCGCCGGACGCCATCGCCGGGTTTCTGGAGGGATACGCCACGTGCATCGAGCAGCGATCGGATGAGCTGGTCGCCATGGCAAACGCCGAGACGGGCCTGCCAGCTTCGCCACGCCTCCGCGAGGTCGAGCTGCCGCGCACGACCACCCAGTTGCGCCAGGGAGCCGCTGCCGCACGCGAAGGTTCGTGGGCCAACGCCACGCTCGACACCAAGGCCAACATCCGCTCGCATCTGGTGCCTATCGGTCCAGTCGTCATCTTCGGCCCTAACAACTTCCCCTTTGCCTTCAACGGCGTCTCCGGAGGGGACTTCACCGCGGCTATTGCCGCAGGCAACCCGGTCATCGCCAAGGCCCATCCGCTGCATCCAGGCACAAGCCGACTGTTGGCGGAGTGTGCGTTTGCCGCGCTGACGAACTCCGGCCTGCCGCTCACGACTGTGCAGATGCTCTACAACATCCGCAACGAGGATGGCTTGCGCCTGGTCGCGGACCCTCGCGTGGGCGCGAGCAGCTTCACCGGAAGCCGGGCCGCTGGCCTGCGGCTAAAGGCGGCCGCCGATGCCGCGGGCAAGCCGATGTACCTCGAGCTCTCGAGCCTCAACCCCATCGTTCTGCTTCCGGGCGCGCTCGCTGAACGCGGCGAGGCGATCGCGACCGAACTCGCCGACAGCGCTCTGGCCGCCGCCGGACAGTTCTGCACCAGTCCCAATCTCATCTTTGCGATCGAGGGCGACGAGGCAGAACTCCTGAGCCGCCGCCTGGCTGAGCTGCTCGACAGCCGCCCCTCATCTCCCTTGCTCTCCAAAGGCGGACTCGATGTCCTGGAGCAAGGCGTGCAGTCGCTGGTCGACGCTGGGGCGACGGTCGTCACCGGTGGCGAGCGTGCGGGCGGCGAAGGCTATCGCTTCCGCAATACGTTGCTGCGCACGGATGCCCGCACCTTCTTTGTGCACCCGCAGGAGCTACAGCGCGAGGCCTTCGGCAACAGCACCATGCTGGTTACCGCGCGTGACCTCTCCGAGATGCAATCGCTGATCGACGCGCTCGAAGGCAACCTCACCGGCAGCATCTACACGAGCTTGACCGGAGGCGACGACACAATTTACTCGGAGATTGCTGCTGAACTCCGCCCGCGCGTCGGCCGCCTGCTCAACAACAAAATGCCGACCGGGGTTGCGCTCAGCCCAGCGATGAACCACGGCGGCCCCTATCCCGCGACCTCTCATCCCGGCTTCACGTCGGTAGGTATTCCAGCGTCCATGCTGCGCTTCACCGCGCTGCACTCGTATGACAACGTTGGTGAAGACCGTCTGCCTCCGGCGCTGCGCGAACAGGCACCCAACCCTGCCATGTGGCGCAGGATCGATGGTGTTTGGCAGCAGGGCTAAGTTTGTAACCGAGTCAGGAGCAAAGTATGCGAATTTGCCAAAGCGTGCTGTCTTTTGCCCTTCTGGGCTCCACCATGTGGGCGCAGACCACGCCAACTCCGGTCTACCTCGATCCCGCGAAGCCGCAAGAGCAGCGCATCGCCGACCTCATCTCACGGCTCACGCTGGAAGAGAAGGCCACGCAGCTCAACCATCTCAACAACGGCATTCCGCGCCTTCAAATTCCCATGTGGGGCGGCTGGAATCAGACGCTGCATGGCGTATGGTCCAAGCAGCCTACGACGCTCTTTCCCGCCCCGATCGCCATGGGCGCCACATGGGACCCCGCGCTCATCCACAGCGTCGCGGACGCGATGTCCGACGAGGCTCGCGCACTCTACAACGCGCACGCGCAGGGTCCACGTTCGCAGCACGGCTTGGTCTACCGTTCGCCTGTCATCAACATCAGCCGCAATCCGTTGTGGGGCCGCATTCAGGAGGTCTTCAGCGAAGACCCGTACCTCACTGGCCGCATGGCGGTCGCGTATGTGGAAGGGCTGCAAGGGCCTGACATTCAGCATCTCAAGATCGCGGCGACCTTAAAGCATTTTGTAGTCAACAACGTCGAAACCAACCGTCAGCGGCTCTCCGCCGAGGTCGACGAGCGCAACCTGATGGAGTACTGGCTGCCACACTGGAAGGCTGCCTTTACCGAAGCGCACGCGCAGTCGGTGATGTCCTCCTACAACTCGCTCAACGGCGTTCCCAACGCGGTCAACAAATACCTGCTCACGGATATTCTGCGCGGCCAATGGGGCTTTGACGGCTTTGTCACGGATGACCTCGGCGCCGTCCAGCACCTCGTTACCGAGCACCACCTGACCGAAGATCCGGTGGAGGCGACCGCCCGCGCCATCCAGGCAGGCTGCGACTCCGACGACACGGAGTACCAGACCAACATCCCGCTCGCGGTGAAGAGCGGCCGACTCTCCATGGCCGATGTTGATCGTGCCTTGACGCGCGTGCTGCGCGTCGGCTTTCGCCTGGGCGCCTTTGACCCACCCGCCAGCGACCCCTACGCGAAGCTCGGTCCGGAGGTGATCCGCTCTCCCGAACACCTAAAGCTTTCTGAACGGGTCGCGCTCGAATCGATGACGCTGCTCAAGAATAATCGCAATATGCTTCCGCTCGATCGCTCCGCTCTGAAGCGCATCGCTGTGATCGGCCCCGCAGGCGACTCCTCTTACGAGACCGGCAATTACTACGGCAAGCCCACGAGCAAGGTCAGCCCGTTCGAAGGCATCCGCAATCTGCTGGGCTCTAACGCGAAGGTCGAGTATGAGAAGGGCACTGGCTTCGATGAGGTGGCCGACACCGCGGCCATCGCCCGTGCCGCGGATCTCGCGCGCCGATCTGAAGTTGCCCTGGTATTTCTTGGCACCAACCTTTCGATCGAGGCCGAAGGCCGTGACCGCCGCAATCTCAATCTGCCTGGCGCACAGGAGGCGCTACTCGAAGCCGTTTATGCTGCTAATCCCAAAACCGTACTGGTGCTGATGAACGCCGGTCCGCTTGCGGTCACCTGGGCCAACGATCACCTGCCTGCCATTCTCAGCGCGTGGTATCCCGGTGAGGCCGCCGGAACTGCCATCGCCAGCACGCTCTTCGGCGATAACGACCCCGGCGGTCACCTGCCCTATACCGTCTATGCGGACATGAATGGAGTTCCGCCCGCGAATGAGTACGACGTCTCCAAGGGTTTCACCTACATGTACTTCAAGGGAGTGCCACTTTACAGCTTTGGGCATGGGCTGAGCTACACCCAGTTCCGCTACGAGCACCTGAAGCTCACGCACACGGGCTCGGGCCACAACGCAACACTGGAGATTGCCCTTGATCTCCGCAACACCGGCTCCCGCGCCGGATCTGATGTCGCGCAACTCTACACGCATCAGCAGCGCTCGCGGGCCGTGCAGCCGATCGAGAGTCTGAGGGCCTTCGAGCGCGTCACGCTCGCCCCGGGTGAGACAAAGCACATCATCTTTCGCCTGCCTGCCTCGCAGCTTGCCTGGTACGATCCCGCGGCACATCGGTTCACCGTTGAGTCCAGCGACTATGACATCCGCGTCGGTTCGGCCTCAGACGACATCCGTCTTAACGGAGTCTGGAAGGTGGACGGTGAGCTGGCTGGCACTTAGCTTTGGCGGCCCAACTCCGATAGTTCATGAGCGCTTTCTCCCTTTGGCTTCAACCAGCGCCATCGGAGCCAGAACGAATTGAAGCCCGACCCTCGACCCTGCGTTGCTCAAATACCTCTCTCCACTCGGGTGGGAGCACATCAGTCTGACCGGCAACTTTCAACTCCAAGCCGAGCGCAGCCTTGGACACGGTGCCCGTGGCTTGGGTAGAGCGCTAGCCTAAGACGCTACTTCTCTTCTTCCTTGTCCTCTTCTTCCTCTTCGTCTTCCTCCTCATCATCTTCCTCTAGCTCGTCCTCATCCTCATCTTCGTCGTCCTCGTCTTCTGCATCACCGTCGAAGTCGTCTTCCTCCTCGTCGTCTTCGTCCTCATCCAGATCGTCTTCTTCGTCGAGGTCGTCCTCGTCTTCATCAGCAGCGGCGGCGAGGTTGTCGCTGCTGGCGTGCTCGGTAGGGTTATCGTGCATGCCCGGTCGCTCGAACTGGGCGGTGCTGTCGGGGCCAATTTCGCGGAAGTCGTCGATTGCGGCGTCGTTGTTGAGGAAGGCCATGCTTATCTCCTGTGCTGCGTTTTCGGTTGGATGCGCGGGACGCTAGAGGGTTAGCTTGGCAGCGCACGATTCTGCAAGCGCGCTGCGCAGGCGGGAAAACGATGTGATTTGAAGAGGGAAGTGGTGCGCCCGAGAAGATTCGAACTTCTGACCTACAGCTTCGGAGGCTGCCGCTCTATCCAGCTGAGCTACGGGCGCGCAGGGTCTATGGTAGCACCGGGCGCGGAGAACGTCATGAGGCGGGCCAACCTCTCCGAGGAGAGCGCGTCCTACTTTGCAGCACCCTGAATTGAATAGAACGAGAGAGGCACTTATGAAGCGTGGTACATTGTCTGGCGCGGGAATCATTGGTTTGCTGGCTGGAACGCTAGCTGGTACAGGTGCAATTGCACAGATGCGGGGAGCTATTCCTGCGAACGTGCATGCGCAGGAGAGGGCTGTGGCGGAGCCACCTGTCCAGAAGCCTTTGGAGAGCCCGGCGCAGGTGGCGAGCGTGACGCTCGAAGGCCAGACCGTGCAGGTGATGTATAACTCGCCGTCGATGCGTGGACGTGACATCTACGGGGGCCTAGTTCCCTATGGCAAGGTCTGGCGAACGGGAGCGAATCCGGCGACGACGCTGGTCACCCCGGTGTCGCTGCACATCGGCAACCTGCTGGTCCCGGCGGGAACCTACACGATGTATACGCTTCCCGAGAAAGACCACTGGATGCTGATCATCAACAAGCACACCAAGCAGTGGGGAACCGAGTATTACCCTGCAGAGGACCTTGGCAGGGTGAAGATGGATCAGGACGGGATCGACACCCCGCAGGAGATGATGTCTATCTCGTTCGATCACGTGGAGAAGGATTCGGCGAAGATGCACATTCGGTGGGCGAAGACGGATGAGTCGGTGAAGATTTCCACGCCGTAAACCAAACCAAAAGCCTGCGCGATGTTCGCAAAGTAAATGCACGCAATGTTCGCAATAAATAGATTTGCCTTACTTTGCGAGCTTTGCATCTTCTACTTAGCGAACTTTGCGCACGCCTTTGGTTTAGAGCCGGTTGACCTGCCGCACAATTCCGTCCCGAAGTGACGTGACATTGAAGTTGAGCAGCAGTCCGAGCCGCTTGCCCGAGTGCCGCAGATATCCGAGCAACTGGGCGCGGTGGACGGGGGCAATTGCTTCGATTGCCTTGATCTCGACAATAAGTTCGACCTCTACGAGCATGTCGATGCGGTAGCCGACGTCCAGCAGCTTGCAACCGTCGTAAACCACAGGGACGCTCACCTCTGTCTGGACTGACATGCCACGTTTGCGCAGCTCATAGAGAAGACAGGCGAAGTAGCTTGCCTCCAGCAGACCGGGACCCAGTTGCGTGTGGACGGCAGGCTGCGTCGATGATGTTTCGGGAGAGCGCATTCAGGTCCGCTTCGTTCATTTACCACTCCTTGGCGGCTGAATCGACCTCCACGGAGTCGCTGGCGGCAGGAGCCTTCCAGCGCAGAATCGGCTTGCGGGCGGCGGTGGTTTCGTCGAGGCGCTGGAGACGGGTGGTGTGCGGGGCTGTTTTGACCAGGTCCGGATTTTCAGCCGCTTCGCGCGCGATCTGCTTGAGCGCATCGATCAACAGGTCGAGCTCTTCGCGGCTCTCGCTCTCGGTAGGCTCAATCATCATGGCACCCGAGACCACAAGCGGGAAGCTGACCGTGTACGCGTGGAAGCCGTAGTCGATCAGGCGCTTGCCCATGTCACCGGTCTTGACGCCGTTTTTCGCCTGCAATTTGTCCGAGAAGACGACCTCGTGCATGGACGGAGCTTTGAACGGCAGTTCGAACGTATCCAGCAGCTTGGCGCGGATATAGTTAGCATTCAGGACCGCGTCTTCTGTCGTCTGGCGCAGACCGTCGGGGCCGTTGGCAAGAATGTAGGCGAGCGCGCGGACGAACATGCCGAAGTTGCCGTAGAACATGCGCACGCGGCCGACCGATTGCAGACGGTCATAGTTGAGCGCAAGCGTGCCGTCGGGCTGCTGCACAACTACGGGTTTGGGAAGGAACGGCTCCAGAATCTTTTTGCAGGCCACCGGGCCGGAGCCTGGGCCGCCGCCGCCGTGCGGGGTCGAGAAGGTCTTGTGCAGGTTCAGGTGCATGACATCCACGCCGAAGTCGCCTGGACGGGTCTTGCCGACGAGCGCGTTCATGTTCGCGCCGTCCATGTAGAGCAGCGCGCCCTTGGCGTGGAGGATGTCCGCGATCTTATGAATGTCGGACTCGAAGACGCCAATGGTGCTCGGGTTGGTGAGCATCAGGGCGGCAGTGTCTTCATCGACCATGCGTTCGAGTTCAGCGAGATCGACCATGCCCTGGGCATTCGACTTCAGGTTGGCAACCTCATAGCCGACGACGGCTGCGGTCGCGGGATTCGTCCCGTGGGCAGAGTCGGGAACGATGATCTTCCTGCGTGCATTGCCCTTGCTCTCGTGGTAAGCGCGAACCATGAGGATGCCGGTGAACTCGCCGTGCGCACCAGCGGCGGGCTGCAGTGTGATCGCGTCCATGCCGGTGATTTCGATCAGCGCATGCTCGAGCGTCTGCATGATCTGGAGGCAGCCCTGTGACAGCGAAATGGGCTGGTACGGATGCGCTTCGGCGATGCCTTCCAGACGGGCGACCGCCTCGTTCACGCGTCCGTTGTACTTCATCGTGCAGGAGCCGAGCGGGTACATGCCGAGGTCGATCGCGTAGTTCCAGGTAGAAAGGCGCGTGAAGTGGCGGATGATCTCGATCTCGGAGAGCTCGGGCATGACGCCGAGGTCGGTGCGCAGGGCGGGGCCAAGCAGCTTTTTAGCGTCGACTGCGGGTACGTCAAGCTCGGCCAGGCGGTAGGCTTTTTTGCCCGGGGACGACTTCTCGAAGATGAGGCCTTCGTTCTGGTTGACGTGCGTGCTGACTTTTTTCGGCGTGCCTACGAATTTGGTGTCGGACATATGTTTCCTCGATAGGATGAAGACGGATGCGGTCGTGCTGATGCGTGCTGCGGAGTTGCGAAAAGCAGGGTGGATTCAAGCTCCAAGTGCAACGGGGATGATTGTATCTGGCTGGGAGTAGAACTCTACGAAGTTGAATTCTACTTTGGGGAGGAAGAGTTCTGCCGGGGCCTTCCAGCCGAGGGTTTTTCTTGGTCTGGAGTTCATTTCCATGGCGATCTGATCGAGTTGCTGCTGGGAGAAGACGCTGAGGTCCTTGCCTTTGGGCAGGTACTGGCGCAGCAGGCCGTTGGTGTTTTCGTTGATGCCTCGCTCCCACGGGCTGTGGGGATGGGCGAAGTAGACCTTGACTCCGGTCTGCTCGGTGAGGGATTGGTGGCGGGCCATTTCTCTTCCCTGGTCGTAGGTGAGGGAGAGGCGCATGGGGCTTTGAAAGCGGTTGAGGATGGCTGCGAAGCCGTTGGCGACGGTTTCGGCGCGTCCGTCTTCGAGCTTGACCAGGGCGACGAAGAGGGTGGTGCGTTCGACCAGGGTGCCGACGCGGGAACGGTTCATGGCCCCCTTGATGAGATCGCCCTCCCAGTGGCCGGGGACGATGCGCTGGTCGACCTCATCAGGCCTGTGATCGATGAGGGTCATGGCATCGAGGAAGGCGCGCTGGTGGCGTTCGGGCGAGCGTGCTCCGCGTTGGGGACGGTGGCGGCGCAGCAGATTGAGAACCTGGGCGCAACTCCCCACGATTATGGAGCTCGTGTGTTCCTGGCTATAGCCTCTGCAATTCGGGCATAGAATGCGCCGTTGATTGGGCATTCAGATGATTACCGGGCGATCCATGTGGGGTGGCTGCTGAACAAGCCTCCAACGTAGCCGAGTTGATAGACCAGAAAGGAACCAAAGCAGAGGCTGACCATCCCGGACGCAACTCCGAAGTATCGGCTGACTTTAGAGAAGTTGTTTCCCGCGTAAGCCAGCGGCACAGCCATTGTCGCAGTCATGCCCATCATCCCGATCATCGTTCCCACGCCAAAGATCAGCAGGTAGAAGGTCGCTTTGACAGGGTCGTGGATTGTGGACAGTACAAGGAGAGCGACCGCCGCTGAACCGGCTAGACCGTGCACGAGGCCGATGACCAAGGGACGAAGGCATTGATAGAGACCAAAGCGGTTGACCGCGTTCCTTACCAGACCTGAGGAGGAGCTCTTGCTGATGTCACTGACCGTGGCGCTGGCAAGGAGTGGCGTCGGACTCGCTGGCGTGAAACGTGTAGTGATTTTTTGCAGCACTCCGGTCAAGTTTAAAATGCCGAGCAGGATCAGCATCAGGGCCACGCAGAACTCCATCGAGAGACCGATGCGGGGCGGGATCTCCACACCGAAAAGGATGATCAGAGCGCCTACTGCGAAGATGGTGATGGTGTGACCCAGACCCCACACCGAACCGATAAAGGCCGCGTTGCGTATGCTGCCCTGCTTGCTGACGATCGTCGAAATGGCGACAATGTGATCCGCATCGGTGGAATGCCGGATTCCGAGAACCAGGCCAAGACCTGTCACGAACAGCACCGGACCAAGCTTCTCCTGTGTGAAGAGATGCCCGCTGAGGTGGATGCCGGCCGAGGCCTGAAACGCCACAATGCACCCCAGGATCGTGATGAACGCTGAGGAAGCGACCGGGAGCCAGCGCTTGGTCAGCGGGCCGTCGACCTGGAGATGTGTCATGAATCGACGGGCATAGACCATCAGGGTTCCAAACCCAATCAGTACGGCCGCAAGCCCCACGCTGAAGGCAACGATGAGGAACAAGCCCAGCCCGATCCTGTGCAGCGCAAACGCGCTTAGGAGGACAATCAGCGCCGCGGGGCACGGAATGACTCCGCCGGTGATGCCGAGGGTAAAAAGCTGGGTGAGACTTACCTGCTTGGCGGGCGCATTCAGGAGCGGTTTCACCTCGGCAACCATGCCGGTTCCCCTGGAAGTTTTGAAGTCGAACCAGTGGCTCTGGCTTTCGCCCGGAAGGTGTGAGTGGTCTGTCGCGGTCCCGGTCAGCCGCCGCAACAGCATGTAGCATCCGAGTCCGGCGATGGTGAGCCCGGAGAGGACGCCAAGCCAGGGGTAAAGCTGCTCGGGCACGATGTAGCGCGAAGCATACAACGTGATCACGCCCAGCGCGAAGACGCCCAGCGTATGGGATGCGGTAACGATCAGACCGAGCAGAACAGCGTGGCGCGCAGTTCCTCGAGAACCCACAAGGTAAGCGGCGACGATTGTCTTGCCATGCCCGGGCTCCAGTGCGTGCAGCCCTCCCAGACCCATCGCAATCAGTGCGGCCGTGAATAAAAACCAGAGACTCAGATGCTCGGTCGTGATGAGTTCGGTGAATTTATCTCGCGGCGTCTTCTGCTGATTGCCTTTTAATTGCATGGGCGCGGGTGCTTCCTGGAGCGGAGCCACCATCGTGGGAGTCATTACGGATGACGCGGAGATTGGCACCTGGTGCCTAGGCTTGATCTTCGCTGAAGGACTTACCTTCGCCGAATTATGCTGAGCAGCGGAACCTGAGGCAGCAGCAACCCCGAACGGTGATGTCTTCGCCAGCGTAGGAGCAGAAGGAGCATGGGCTGCCACCGCTACCGGAGGCAGCGTGGCTTCGAGCGAAGCTTCGAGATTTTGTGGAGGACTAGTCAGCAGGTCGGTGGGATAGTTGCTTAGCTCTGCGCTCCGATCTTTTGCCGGAACGGAACTCTTCAGCAAGGAGCCACCAGCATCGTCTGCGATGACCTCCTTCCATCCGCTATGCCCTGGGTAATTGTTATCGGCATAATTGATCGTCGCGTGTTCCCGGTCCACTGTGGCGGGATAAGTCCCGTCGTACACGAATCCCATTTTCATGGTGGGAAGACCACCGGCGCCCGGTGGGAAGATGACGCCGCTCGATGTGAGATGAAGCGTCACGGGCCTGCCGTCCACCCGCAAACTGAGGCCGTGTCCCAACTCCGTACCGCGTGCAGCGACGAAGCGGCGTACAGCCGCATCGTTGACAGAGGCCGTGATATTGCCGCTTTGGAGTTCCTGATAGGTGGGGATCTCCGCCAGATCGATGAAATAACGAATTGAGATTCGGTCGGACTTCAAGGTGATCTTCGAATAGTGGTTCACGCTGAAGTTCCCCATCGGATGCGCGTACATTGGACGGGTCATCAGAAGAGAAAGCAGGAGCAGCAGCAATGGGGCCAGGCGCTTAGTGTGCATGGCTCTCCGGAGTCACACTCGATGCAGTCTGTGTACCCATGGAAGCGAGCCTCCGCCGGGCAGCATCCGCATAGATGAGGTGGAAGTGCGGGTTGATCTCCAGTGCTTTGGTCAGCTCGGTTCGGGCAAGGTTCGCATCCCCCAGCTTCGCGGCGATCACGCCGGCATGATAGAGCAGCAGGGAGTCCTTTGTGCCCTGGGCAAGCGCGTTCTCGTCCGCCTCGCCAGCCTCTTTGTATCGTCCGTTCTTGTAGAGCGCCCAGGCCAGCGCGTCCCACGTGTAGACGTCGTGCCGTACTTCGAACTCCTTACGCGCCAGGGTCAGGGCCTGCGGCAGTTTGATGTCGTGGTCCGCGTAAAAAAGGGCCAGGTCGCGGTTGTGCAGTACCTGGTTGATCTTCCCTAGCAGACCGATGTATTCGACTAGCTGGTACTGTTTTTTAGCCTCGACCGTGTTTCCAGTCCTGGCGTAAAGATCGCCGAGTTCGCCAACAAAAATCGGCATGGGTACGACCGCGACCGCCTTCTGATAGAGCACAATGGCCTCGGCGTACCTGCCGTTGTTCGCTCTCAACTTCGCGAGACCTGCGAGCGCCCGGTAGTCCCCGGGATGAATCCCAAGAGCGGAAACGTAAGCCGCATTGGCCGAAAGTGCATTGCCTGCCTGGGTGAAATACTCCCCCAGTTCGTAATAAAGCCATGCAAGATTTTCCCTGGGCAGCTGGGCCTCAACTCCCTCAGCCACGGCGACTTTCATTAGGCTAATCGCCTTCGCTGTATCTCCAGCGATGAAATCCAGGTAGGAGATCCGGCTATCACGGGCGTAGGCAGCGCGAGGTGACAAAGTCATATCCCGCGGTGTCAAACGCGCATACGCAGCACGGGCCTTCTTGTATTCACCCATATCGGTATAGGCGTCACCCGCAGTAGCAAACGGCGAGACATCGCCAGAGCCAAGAGCAAGTGCTTTCTGCGAATATTGCAGCGCCTCAAGGAACCGATGCTCGCCCATGCAGACCTCGGCGAGCGTTCCTAAGGGCCAATCGGCTGAAAAATCTCCGGAGACAAGGTCGAGCGACAGGCCGAGCGACTTCTCCGCGAGTTCGTAGTCGCTCACGTCCCCGGTCTCTCTCGCTTGTTGAAAGTATGCAGCACCTAACGTCGCATATGCTTGCGCGTCTTTCTGGTTTTGCTCCACGCTCCCCTGTGCCTTGTGGATCTGACGTGCTGTATCGGTGGGCGCCGGCGTGAGCAGATCTTGAGGAACAGGCGAAAAGCTGAGCGGCAGCAGGACGACGCCCGGTGTGGAAGCGACTGGCACGGAGGCGGCTGGTGACAAGTGGAGCGCTGCCGCCGTTGCTTCCACGGCAACAGAGGATGAAGGTACCGGCGAACCGTCGTGAAGTCCACTTGCCGCAGTTGCCGGAAGCTTTAGAGACTTCCGGGCAGCGGCGGCGTACTCCGATGTCGGGTCTGAACGGATTGCGAGTTCGAAATCCTTCGCCGCTTCCTCCGGTTTTGCCAGCTTTTGCGCTATCTGTCCGGCATGGTCGAATACTTCGGGGCTCTGAATGCCCACGGCCAGGGCGCGCTGCATTGCAGAGTCAGCTTCCTGATAACGTCCGTTGGCGTACAACGCCCACGCATAAGCGTCCAGGGTATCGACATCGTGACGGCTGTTTAGCGCTTGCTGGGCGAACGTCAACGCCATTGCGGCCCGGCCTGGATCGCTGGAGTCGAGCAGGATCAGATCGCGATTCGTCTCGTTGGATTGGCTGTCAGGATTCGCGGCGCGCTTCTCGAACTCTGCTTCCGTGGCAACGGCCTCCGTAACCTGTCCGGCGGCTCGCTGCGCCTGGGCCAGTTGGTAGAGCACTTGCGGCCGTTGGTCGAGCTGCCTGGCCCGTGCCAGCAGGGCGACTGCATCGGCGGCCCGATTCTGTTCCAACCGTACCTGCGCCCGATTCTCGATTGTGTAGGGATACTCTGGAAACAGCTGCTCGGCTCGATCCAACATGGGCTCGGAAGCTTCAGATTTCCCTGAGCCGATCTGCACGGAGGCGATCCTGTTTGCAATCCAGGCCAACTCCTCAACCTCAGCGGGGGAGCTCTCCGAATACGCGAGCTTGAGCAGATCCAGTGCTCCCTCGGGATCGCCGTACACAGATCGTAGCTGTGCAGCGAGCAGGAGGCCAGGAACGTTGTTAGGACGCATATTCAGCATCCACTGCACGTTCTTCTCGGCCTCAGGATAGTCACCCAGGTTGATCTCGGCCTCAGCCAGATACCCGTAGGTCATGACATCGTCGGGCGTATGAAGGTTCAGCTTGGCAGCCTGCTGTTTTGCTTGCCCGAAGGAGTGCTGCCTGAGGAGCAGGGCGACCTGGGTCTTCTGCAAGGGGAAGTTGTCTGGATCGAGCCGAAGCCCCTGCGCAAGGGCTTTGGAAGCGTCCTGATAATAGTTCGAATCTGCCGTCTCTCTCGCGCGCCCTAGATAGGCGGTAGCCAGGTTGTTGAATGCCTGCGGCTTCTTGGGATCTGCGGCAATCTGCCGCTTGGCGGCATCGATCCGTTGCTGTGCGGGACTATCAGGTTTCGCAGCGACAACCTTTGAAGGCAGAATCGGTTGATGGTTATCGGAGTAACTGGCCTGTTGAGCCGACCCAAGAGCCGAGGAGCACACTACGGCAAAGGCAACGATACTTCCATTGATGGGTTTCATGACGGCCCTTATAGCTGGTTGCGTACGGGTGGACAGCGTTGCGACTTTCGGCGAATACAGGAATCCTTACTGCGTTCAGGATAACAACTCCACAGAAAAGGGAATCCGAGCTAAAAATAAGGGTAGTAATATGGAAGACCTTTTAGCTTTCTAGGTGTCATTCCCGAAGGGAATCTGCGTTTGTTCTTGCTGTTCTTTGTTCTCTACGTCATCTACAAATCTGCTTAGCGGAATAGCTCTTGGAAAAAGGCTCTTCGCGCTGGTTGGCGCGAAGAGCCCCCGGTGGTCGCTCTGGCTACTGAACAGGACAGCGCGTGCTGCCGCCCTGGTTCTCGCTCGCTCCAGCATCTCTCTCGGTCGAAGGCTGAATACCACAGCCAACCTCACCGGGATCGATGTGACGGCTATCCCGCCCGCTATAGGCGTAATGCACGTAAGGGAACGTCTCCTGGGTCGGGACATCGGTGGTATTGACGCCATCCCCAATCAGGTTATTTGGCGCAACATTGAACCCTTTGGCCAGAACGCCAGCTCCAACCACACGCGCAGCGATATCTGTAACGTCGTCCGTCAATCGCCGGCCATTCGGGAATCCGGCTGCATCCCCACCGATCAGACCAAGTCGACTCCTCTTGGCATACGGGGTAGGCTTAACGCCCGTATTCAGCCGAAGCAGATCGGCAATCGGACCGGGCGGCGTACCGGCTGCGGCGATCGGTGCCGCGTAGGTTACAAGCGGCAGAAGATCGTAACGAGGCGGAGGAGGAATCTTGATCCCATAAAGTGCGTTGAAGATTCGCGAGATTGTCGGGTCCAGAGCGAACTGGACAAACTGCGCATCATTGACGGGCTGCTCCATGCTCCAGCGGTCCTTCGACCCCATGCCGATGATCAACTCATTCACCAGCGGGTTAGCCAGGCGCTGCACCTGGTAAAAGTTTCCGGCATTCTCCACAGGGAGCGGAGAACGGCGAACGGTGAGCTGCTGCCTCGAGGTCGTGGCCCATGCTCCAATGGTGGCGCGCGGATCCGTGGCCGGATGCTCCTCTTCATCGCTGGTCAACATCTCGATCGGGACCTCGATGATGATGGTATTCACGTTAAAGCCGGAGACCGCATTGGGAGCCAGATTCAGGTGGTCGTTCTTGTCCTGTGCTGGGGTGAGGACGCCGCCACCAGCTCCCGACCGGAAGTTGAACGTGTCGAAAGCAGCCCCAAGATCGATAAAGAATGGGTCAGCCACGGTACCGGCGAACACCCGGAAGCCATCGGATCCATTTCCCCTCACGTTGTAAATTCCCTGCTTCGCCAGATCGTCGTAATCGGGCATGGTCCGGGGGCCAACATTGCTGGGGACGGCGTACATAGCAGCACCGTCAGGTCTGGTCAGCTCTATGGTCTTGCCGTTGCGTACCATCTCTACCGTGTAGGTCTGGCGAACATTGATGCCGGCAGATCCGGGGCCGTCCAGAGACGTAATGGCAGGCGGCACAATGGGTGTTCCCGGAGCTACCGGTGGGGGCGAGTTCCTGGGAGCGTCTAGTCCATTCCCGGCTCCCGCATAGGCCGTAAACAACTTCGGTGCGCGGATCTCAGTCTTGAAGCGAATCCGGAAGCCAACCTCTTCCTTCGCATCGTGGTTATTGTCGACCTTGATCTCATACAAAATGGCGGGATCGAAAGGGAAATAGACGGGCCCGTTGCTCGGCTCCAAAAATGGATCGACGTTCATGATGAAGGTGACGCGATCCGGGTGGTCATAACTGACGAACGCGTAGAAGTCAGTAATGTCAGCCTTGTGGTCCAGTGCGGTAATGGGTGCTTCCCGGTGACTGGAGGCAAAAGCGCCTGGTGGGACGGCAAGTAGAAGACCCAAAGTGAGTCCAATAAACGGTTTTAGCTTGAACACGGTACTCTCCCTTAATCGAAACATTTCGAGGTTGGGAGCGAGCTGCCCGCTTATAGAGGAACAACTGGGATGGTGAGGGCCACCCGCTCATTTCTATGTCAACGCACCGGCGCGAGCCGCGGATTGCTAGACGTCTTTAAATTCAAAAAATTATTTTATTTATTCCTCCTTGCAGCTTACGATGCAAAATTGATGAGCCCGGCGGTCCGCCACGAATATCTCACACGTCTTCTCTTACAGGACTCACCCCCAGCCGTTCGCGCTGGAAGCATTGGCCGTTCAAGAAGGCAGGCATACCTGACATCGATGTAAAATTGCGTGCTCCAGGCAAGGAAGAGCGTCCACCCTGCACGTCTTGTGCAAGGAAGCAAAATGTACCACACTATTGTGGTATTGACAATATGAACCGTTGTCTCTACCGGAATCTGGCCTAAAGGGTTGAATCGACTCCGCTATAGCTGATTTGGGATGGGGTATAGCTTTCGACTTCAGAAATACAGGGATCCTTCACTGCGTTCAGGATGACGACCCTACAGGGATACGCGGTAGAAGAGCCCATCCCGTTTTGGTTGTCATTCCTGAAGGGAATCTGCGTTTGTTCTTGCTCTACACCATCTGTGAATCCGCTCTAAGTCACAGCCTGATTTCATATCGCTCGATCAACGCTCTGGCGCGCCATCCTCACGCCTGCCGCTTAACCGGCCGGCGGCTGCTTCGGTTCGGAGCCTGGGGCAAACTTCACTTTCATCTGGAATTTCTGGTCCTCTTCAGATTCTAGCGGCGTCTGAAGTAGTAGGTGAACGACGCGCTGACATAGGATCTTAGAGGAAAGCCGGTATTCCGCGTGAAGGGAACTTCCTCTCCAGGAAGTGCGATCGACTCGAGGGTTTGGCCACCGTAGCCGCTGGCGATAAACACATTGACTCCGACATCGAAGCCCTTTGACTGAAAGGGCCGGATGAGCGCTGCGCGAAGTTCGCGCACGGGTACGGAATCTGCATTAGAACCGTCGTCCAATTGGCCGAGCGGCTTGCGCGAGACCTCTTCATATTCGCTTCGGGCCACCAGGTGGAACGGCAACTGGTCGATTGTGGCGAGAATGTCATAGATCTGCCGTGGAGCTTCCGGGGTTGGCAGTCCGGTGAGTCGGTTGCGAGCGTCAGCTTTCGAATACAGGCCCTGAATGAATCCGTGCTGGAAGTTATGGCGGAGGGTAAAGGTGAGGGACTTGATCACCCCGGGGCCGAGGTCTTGTTGGAGCCCGGTGTCATTCGAGACGCGTGCGAGTTGCTGAGCAGTGGTGACGTGAGCGAGATTGAGGCGAAATTCCGTCTTCGCGAAGGTCTTGCTTACCACCACTTGATAAGCGCGAGCCTTAGCCACAATGGTGCCGCCGGTGATGGCCGTGGTGCCGATACGTGGGTCGTTGATATGGAAGGCCTGGCCGTAGCTGAGCGAAACCACAGGAAGAAAGGAAACATTTTCAGGGGGCAGGAAGGTAAGAGTCGCCTTTGGTGAACGGATGGTGGCGGACCGGTCAAACGATTGCCGCGGACTAATGAGGTCCTGATTATTCACTGCGACCTGGTCCAACCGGTACCCCGCGTCATAGTGCAAGACGTGGAAGATCGCGCCATCGAGTGCCGCGAACGGTGAGTAGAAGTTGATGGTGAGATTGTTTGAGGTGCGCGGCTTGAAGACGCCTGCGGCCTGGTCAAAGTGGTCCAGGTTCAGGTCGCGTGGAGCTTCACGGCGGAAGTCAGCACCGGCCAGAAGCGAGAACGTGTTATTAAGCCGATCGGAATAGAGGATGTTTTCCGAGTTTGCATTGCGGTGTTCACTCTGGCGGATAAGGCCGTCGCCGAAGTTGGGCCGCACATCAAGAGTGTAGAAGCGATAGTAGCCGGAGAATTGGAACTGCCGCCGGGGAGCGAGTTGCCAGATGTCGTTGAAGATGGCCGTTCCATTGGAGGTCGCCTCATGCTGGCGGGGGTCGTAGGTATCGTCGGGAGTGGCGATGCCTACGGGAATCAGACCCGGTTGGAAGGCGGCTCCGTAATAGCCAATCCCGTATGCAGTCAGCTCGTGTTTGCCGAAGGTGAAGACTTTGGAGACGTTGCCCTTATATTGTTTGCGATGTTCCAGGCGAGCGAGATAGCCGTTACCCAAAGAGATCTCCGCACCGATCCAAGCGCGATTAGAGGGGTCGCCTGGGCTCCCACCACCCACCAGATTTAGATCACGGTAGTCGCCGGTCAGGCGCAGGAAGGGCTCGATGCGGTCGCGCAGGCCAAAAGTGATGGCGGAGTTCACGGAGTTGTTGCCTTCGCGAACGTTGAAGGCGCCGCCGTCCGTCTGTACGGTCTCGATGGCCGCGGGGATAATGACGTTGGGATCTGCGTAGCCGTTGCCGTGTGCATTGGCGGGGAGATTGTTGGGAAAGAGGTAGCCGCCCACCTGGAAGAACATAGCAATAGGTTCGCCGTGGTCGCCGGCAACACCGGGAACAAAGTATTGCGGAGGCTTGACGCCGCCGGCAGGTGACTCCACGGGCATGCCGGGGATGGAGACGGGCATGCCGGGCCGGCCGGGGTTGGCGTCAAGAGTTTCATCCCGAATCATCACCTGCTGGGCGGGATCGGGTTCAAAAACACCCCGGTCGGTAATGGAGGCGGTGACGTTGACCGACTCGGCTTGAGCCGCGAGGCTGGAAAATTGAAGATCTTCGGCTTGCAATCCGCTCGGATGTACTACCAGCATTCGGTCGAGCACGGCAAAACCGGACGACTCTGCGGTGATGCGGTATTCTCCGCCGTTCAAATCTGGAAATGTGAAGCGTCCGGTAGCGTCGGTTCGCGTTTCTCGAACCGATGCATCTGCCCGGCGCAGCATCCGCACAGTGGCATGGGGCACGACCTGACCCTGAGGATCAGTAAGTTCGCCCGAGAGCTCGGTAGCAGAGGCAATACGTAGGCCAAGGCCGCTTAAAAAGAAGAGCAGGAACGCAACATGCATCCGCTTGGGTGAAATTCGCATTCGGTATCCCCGGTCGTGCGATCCACGCCTGACTGGCGGACGTTTCCAGATAACTGAGGCGGACTAGTCCAACCTTCAGAAATACCACAACTGGCTCCGGTTGCCATGCGAGGTTTGATCGTGCCAAGCCCGTTCTCTCCGCAGTGCCTCTCCGGGGCATGCACGTTGCGGTGCGTGCCTGGGTGTAGTGCTCGATCTCGCGCAGGGCTACACGAACAATCTCTCGATGAGCTTGGGACCTCAGGAAACGGATGACGGTGTCACGCCATGTTTGGTGTCCGGGGCCGCTCGCATC